>Ga0070675_100000799_pt1 | contig 22104 bp, 18 predicted proteins | sample KBSM43metaG_FD_65343 | JGI IMG/M metagenome (GOLD analysis project Ga0070675, IMG submission 65343) | Miscanthus rhizosphere microbial communities from Kellogg Biological Station, Michigan, USA - KBS M4-3 metaG | ecosystem: Host-associated > Plants > Roots > Rhizosphere > Soil ... | reverse complement strand
TGGACGGACCGCCCCACTGGACCCAAGCCCGAAGGCCGGCGCGACTGGAAGGACCGGCCCGCCGGGCCCAAGCCCGAAGGCCGGCGCGACTGGAAGGACCGGCCCACCGGACCCAAGCCCGAAGGCCGGCGCGACTGGAAGGACCGCCCCGCCGGGCCCAAGCCCGAAGGCCGGCGCGACTGGACGGACCGGCCCACCGGACCCAAGCCCGAAGGCCGGCGCGACTGGACGGATCGGCCGCCCGCACCGCGAGCGCCAGGTGGGCCTCCGGCCGGCAAAGGCGGCGGCCGACCCTCGGGACCACGGGCGCCACGGGGTCCGCGCGGGCCGAAGCGCTGATGGTCGCGCACGTCGTGCTGTTCACGCCGAAGCCGGGACTTGATGCCGGCGCGCGGCAACGGCTGGCCGAATCGTTTCAGCGCGCGCTTCGCGAGATCCCCACGATCCGTCGGGCCCACATCGGGCGCCGCGTCACGCACGGCCGGCTGTACGAGCAATTGATGACCGTCGACTACCAATACGCCGCGATTCTCGAGTTCGACAGCCTCGCCGACCTCACCGCGTATCTCGAGCACGAAACGCACGATGCGCTCGGCGCGCTCTTCTTCGAGTCGTTCGACGTGGCGCTAATGTACGACTACGAGATGCGCGACGGCGAGACCGGCGCCGCGGCTCTGCTGGACAGTTCCGCTCTCTGAGGCGGGTCTGAAGACCCGCGGCCACGGCTATGCCGTGGCGCGCGAGTAGGTGGAGTCGGGACGCGGGCCGCCGCGAATCGTGGCCTTGGCGCTGCGGTACGGCCCCACCGGCAGGTTGCAGTTCTGCTGATACAGGAACGCGTGGAAGCGCTTGTAGTCCGACGTCGGCAGCCCGAACGTCGCGAGCAGCGCGCGATAGCTGCCGCGCGTGTGCTGCAGGCCCCGGTCGATGAGGGCCGCGAGGTCGTCGCGCGTGAGTTCGTGCGCCTTGAACGGCTGGTGCACGACCGTCCAGAAATCTTCGCCGTTGATCAGCCGCTGCCACAGTCGCTCGGCCGCTTCCGATCCCTTGACGACCTGCCGGCCGGCGGCCGTCTGCCCGCGCGAGTCGTCGGGGCCTTGAGCGACGGCGACGGTCACGGTGGTCTCGGTCTCGCCGCGTGCCTCTCGGGGCAGGTCCTCGGGCCGGATCGGCGTTTCGCTCGCGCGCACGACCAGACGCTCGGTCATGTTCTTCAGTTCGCGGATGTTGCCGGGCCAGTTGTAGCGCAGCAAGATCTGCTCGGCCTCGGGCGTGAGCTCCGGTAGCGGCAGCCGGTGCGCCTCGCTGGCACGCTGCAGGTAATAACGCAGCAGCAGCAGGACGTCGTCGCCACGCTGGCGGAGCGGCGGTACCGCGATCTGGATCACGTTGAGGCGGTAGTACAGGTCCTCACGGAACTGCCCGCCCTCGATCTGCTTCCGCAGGTCCCGGTTGGTCGCGGTGATGAGGCGAACATCGGTGCGGCCGGTCACCGCATCGGAGCCAATCGGCTGAATCTCGCCCGTTTCCGCAAACCGGAGCAGCACCGCCTGCATGCGCAGGCTCATCTCGCCCAACTCGTCGAGGAACAGCGTGCCGTGATCGGCCTGCCGCACCAGGCCGGGCTTGTCGCGGTAGGCGCCCGTGAAGCTGCCCCGGACGTGACCAAACAGTTCCGATTCGAGCAGGGTTTCCGGGATGCCGCTGCAGTTGACGGCAACGAAGGATCGGCCAACGCGGGCGCTCTGGGCGTGAATGAGCTGCGCCACCACTTCCTTGCCAACGCCGGTTTCGCCGAGCACCAGAACTTTGGCCTCGGTGCGCGCGGCCGCCTGAATGTCCCGGCGGAGCTCCACAAGCGCGGGGCTCTCACCGAGCAGTAGGGGCAACGCCCGTGGGCGGGCAACGGAAGAAGTGGACACGGTGCGAATCCTCCTCGCTTGAAACGAACTCCAGCGGGTAGGCGAACAATAAGTCTGCCGTATTCAGAAGAATAAAATCAACGGTAAATTCGAAGAAAAGTCTCTCCACCGGTTACGATTCTGACATTCTGATTACACCTCTCGTGCGGTCGCGGCGACGGAGATCAGGCTAACACGCTGATCTGAAATGCCTTCGACGAGCTGCACACGTACGGGTGACGCTGGCACGACTCTGGGAGTCCCACTCTGGGTCGAATCAAAAGTGCACGCTCCCGCAGACTTCTTTCAGACCGGTCTCGGACCGCTGGCCACCGCCCTCGAAGGACGCATGGTGGAGGGGCTCGTTCGCCAGTGGGTCGCCCGGGTTCACGGCGTGCACCTCGACGAGCGGGCGTGGTGGATTCAGGTGTCGCGCGAGGGGGACGAGTCGGCGTCTGTCGTGCTGCGCTGTTCCCACCGCGCGACCGTCGAACAGGCCGCGGCAGTGCTGAGACTCTGGCAGCCCACCAGGACCATATCGCTCCGCGTGCTGAACGTGATGTTGGTGGCCTGAGCCGGGAACGGGCTGGTCTGGGCCAGTCCTACCCGCGTTCGCGCGGTCCGGAGCTGGTACTTACCCGGTCTCTTCCCGCTCGTTTTGCCGTGTACAGCGCGGCGTCGGCGCGCTCGATCACGTCGCGCACGCTGCCGAGCGGTCCCGACTCGGCCACTCCGATGCTCACCGTCACCCGCAGGCCGGCCAACGCGCGGTCGGTGGCGTGATAGCTGTGGATGCGCTGGCGGATGCGCTCGGCGATGGCGGTGGCGCTCTCGAGCCCGCTGCCCGGCATGACCACGGCGAACTCCTCGCCGCCGTAGCGCGCGCACACGTCGAACACCCGCACCGAGCTGCGCAGGATGTCGGCGACGTCCTTGATCACGGTGTCGCCGGCGAGATGGCCGAAGGTGTCGTTGATGCTCTTGAAGGAGTCGATGTCGAGCATCAGCAGCGACACCGGCGTGTTCTGGCGCGTCGAGCGCTGCAGCTCCTCCTGGAGCCGGCTCTGGAAATAGGGACGGTTGAACAAACCGCTCGACGGATCGACGATCGCCGCCTGCGCGTAGAACTGCGCCTGGCGCTGCGTGCGCTCGCGGGCGAGCGCGAGCGCGACCGGCGCCAGCAGCACGCCGAGGTCCGCGACGTCGTCCGCCGACAATGCCACGTCGCCGTCGCGATCGGTCACGCACAGCACACCCAGCACGTCCGACCCCGCGGTGACGGGAAGCGCCGCAAACGACTTGGTGCGATAGCGGGAGCGCCGGCGCTCGAAGCCGGGCATGGCGGTCACGTCGGCGACGCGGAGCGGCAGGCCTTTCTGGTAGACGGCGCCGATGACACCGGCGCCGGGAGAAATGCGCAGGTGCTCGGTGAGCGCGACCGGATAGCCGTGCGTGGCGACGATCGACAGGTTGCCCTGATCGGTCGGGACGGCAAAGGTGGCCACCCGGCACGGCAGCGCCTTCACCGCGTAGCGCACAGCCAGCTCGCACACTTCGCGAAGCCCGGACACGGCAGCGAGGTCGCGCGCCAGTTCGAACGCGGCCATGCCGACGCCATTCGCCGCGCCCGCCGATCCTTCAGGCGCGCAGAGCGCATCGGCCGCATCAGCGAGCGCATGGTTCGATCCCGACCAGTCGCCCTCGATCACGAGCACCGCGGAGGACGACACCGCGGGCAGCGGCACCAGCGTCCAGGTGACGTCCTCCATCGTGTACCGCCAGATCCCCTGCGCTGCGATCGCGGCATCGTCGAGTGCGCCGCTGGCGGCGAGGGCGTTGAGATCGTGGCGGCCATTCGACCGCGCAAGGATGGACCAGTGGCCGGCGCGGCAACCGGCAAAGGCCACCACCACGCCGAGAATGGACGCGATGTGGCTTGCCGCCTGGTGCAGCACCGCGTCGGCGGTGAGGGCACCCGACACGGATCGGCGCGCCGCGAGCAGTCGCATGCACTGCTCCGCCGTCAGCGTCCGCACCCGTGCCTCGTTCATCCAGGTCCTACTCAGCCGCCGCCTCGAAATCGCCGGGCGGGGAGACATTTCACCGACAACGGCGCCCGCGTCTCCAGGCTCATCCAAAGACGGCGTCGAAACGCCAGTGTTTCCAAGCCGATCAGGCTTGGCTACTGATGAGGTGGCAACAAGCGTACCGTTACGGAGAGCGAAAAGCTAATCCGAACCGAACGGCAGAGGGGTGGGATGAAAAACGCGGCTGGGTGGGACCACCCAGCCGCTGGTAACCGCGGCCGCACATCGTTGCGGATTGTGGGGCTTCGCCGTGCCGGGCAACGAGCCGTTCCGCCGGAATCTGCCCGCGTCAGTGCGTCGAGGCGAGCTCCGGCACGGGGGTCGGCCGCGCCGCGCCCAGGCGCACGACGTGCGGGCCGGGCGAGGCAATCGCGTTGCGGGTGTCGACGACGACCTTGGCCGCGCGCTGTATCTGCTCGTAATCGAACGCGCTATGGTCGGTCACGATCACGACGCAGTCGAACTCGTCGGCGGCCGCCTTCGCGATGTCGACGTTCACGAGATCCACCCCGTTGGCCCAGAGCGATCCCGGCAGCTCGGGCACGAAGGGATCGGTGTACGACAGCTCGCAGCCGCGGTCGTGCAGCAGATGCAGCAGGTCGAGCGCCGGCGATTCGCGAATGTCGTCCACGTCCTTCTTATAGGCGACACCGGCCACCAGCACCTTCGAGCCGTTGAGCGGCTTGCGCACGCCGTTGAGAGCCTCGCTCACGAGCGACACGACGTAGTGCGGCATGTTGCCGTTGACGGCGCCGGCGAGCTCGATGAAGCGCGCCTCGAACCCGGACTGCCGCGCCTTCCACGACAGGTAGAACGGATCGACCGGGATGCAGTGGCCGCCGAGGCCCGGGCCCGGGTAGAACGGCATGAAGCCGAAGGGCTTGGTGGAAGCGGCTTTCACCACTTCCCAGACGTCGATGCCCATGCGATCGCACATCAGCGCCAGCTCGTTGACCATGCCGATGTTGACGGCGCGGAACGTATTTTCGAGCAGCTTGACCATCTCGGCGACCCGCGGCGAGCTCACCGGGACGATCTTCGCGATCGCGCCCTCGTAGAGCGCCGAGGCGAGGGCGGTGCAATCCTCGGTAATCCCACCGATCACCTTCGGGATGTTGTGGGTGTTGAACGAACGGTTCGACGGGTCGACGCGCTCGGGCGAGAACGCCAGAAAGAAGTCCTTGCCGCCCTTGAGGCCGCCCTTCTCGAGCATCGGGAGCACGAGCTCGTCGGTCGTGCCGGGATAGGTGGTCGATTCCAGGACGATCAGCTGCCCGGGCCGCAGGCGCGCCGCGATCTCCTCGGCCGCGGTGACGATGAAGGACATGTCGGGGTCCTTCGTCTTGCGCAGCGGTGTCGGCACGCAGATGTTGATGGTGTCGAGCTCGGCGAGCACGTCGAAGTCGGTCGTCGCGCGCAGGCGGTTGGCCGCTTTGAGCTCGGCGACGTGCTCGGTCGGCACGTCATCGATGTAGGAACGGCCTTCGTTGATGGCATTCACCTTGCGGGTATCGAGGTCGATACCCGTCGCCGCGAATCCGGCGCGCCCGAACTCCACGGCCAACGGCAGCCCGACATAGCCCAGCCCGATGACGCCGGTCTTGGCGCGGCGCGAGCGAATCAGCTCAAGGAGTGAAGCGGCGGTGGCAGATCGAACCATTCGTGGAAAGTCCTCCGTCAGCGATCAAGAGTGAAATCTCGGTCGTTCGCAAGACGCTCGCCAGGTATCCGGCCGCCTCGAGAAGCAGTAGAATTTGACCTGATCAGATCCGATAAATCTTCACAGCTCAACGAGTAAGACTCGAACGACTCATCCGGTCAGCGGGGCTGTGGTTGGCCCTTCTGGAGCAGACTTAATTCTGTCGGCGTCGGAATGTCGGAAGCCCTGAACAACACTCTATCCCGCAACGCCCGGGTTCCGTGGCACCGGCGGCAGAGCGATCGTTGTTAAGTGGCGGTCGTAGAATAACTACAGTGAAAAACCGCTCACTGGCTGATTGCTGGCGACGTACTTGCACCACGAGCGTCGCGTACCGGTCTGCGGATCGGACCGCAAGCGTCAAACTGGTTGGAGCGCGGAAAATCTTGGAAAACGCACGAATATTCGCCTTATGTTTCGCCCTGTCCGCGGGTTCGACAGAGGCATTCGCCCAAGCGCCGGATACGGCTCCCGCCCAGCCGGCGCCAGCGGCCCGCCCGGCGGTTGCCCCGCCCGTGCTGCCGGCCGGCGTGACGACGCCGCCCGGCTATGTGATCGGGCCCGACGACCAGCTCGCCGTGATCTACTGGCGGGAAAAGGACCTGTCGGCCGACGTCGTGGTCCGTCCCGACGGGCTGATTTCACTGCCCCTGCTCAACGACGTCGTGGCTGCCGGCCTCACCCCCGAGCAGCTGCGGGTCACGATCACGAAAGGCGCGACCAAATTCCTCGAGGACCCGACGGTCTCGGTGGTCGTCAAAGCGATCAACTCGCGCAAGGTGTTCATCACCGGCATGATCGCCAAGCCCGGGCCCTACCCGCTGGCCGGGCCCACGACGGTGCTGCAGTTGATTGCGACCGCAGGCGGCGTCGCCGAATACGCCGACAAGAAGAAGATCGTGATCGTCCGCCAGGAGAACGGCAAGGAGATCACGTTGCGGTTCAACTACAAGGACGTCATGAAGGGAAAGAACCTGGCGCAGAACATCGAGATGAAACCAGGCGACTCGGTCATCGTTCCGTAGACGTTCCAGAGATGCTCACCTTCCGCGCGATCCTGGCCACAAGCCTCATGCTGTCAGCGTGCGTGCCGGCGGCTGCCCAGTATCGCCGCGAACGCCCCTATCGCGGCATCTTTGCGAGCGGCATCGACAGCGTGGGTCAATCGCTCACCGCACAAGGCACGCTCAGCGGCGGCTACGACGACAACGTGCTGGCAGGGACGAGGGTCCAGAACTCCATCCGCCGCCAGCAGGAAGGAGCGTTCACCCAGTTCTCCGGGGGCCTCAACTATGCCCATGGCTTCACCGGAGGCAGCATCAACGCCGCCGTTGGCACGTCCCAGCGCTACTACCCGTCGCTCGAGAGGGAGTACTACCGGAACTACAACGCCAGTATCGGCGGCACGCTCCAGGTTTCGGCCAGGCCCGCCATCACGCTGCACCAATCGGTGAGCTACCGGCCTTACACGTTCCTCGAGATTTTTCCCGACACCGTGGAGCCTCCCGTCGGCGCCTCGGATGTGCCGGACCCTGATCTGGTACCGCTTTTCAGACAGTACGTGGCCTATACCGGCGGCGCCGATCTGAGTCAGCGGATCACGCGACGCACGACGGTCTCGTCGTTCTGGAACTATGGGATCACCGACCGACTGTCGAATCACTTCTGGCGGCAGGCGGCCGGCGCGAGCTTCTCCGTCGCCATGACACGGGATCTCAGCGCGCGCGTCGGGTACCGATACACGGAGGGGCACCACGACGATCGCGTGACGCGGATCCACAGACCCGAAATCGGGCTCGACTTCCTGCGGGCCTTGTCGCTGACACGCCGCACGAGCCTGACCTTCGGCATCGGTATGGAGGCCACGGCCTACAACCAGGTTACGCGCCTCATTGCGGTCGGCAACGCCAGGGTCGTCCATGAAATCGGCCGCTCGTGGACCGTCGGGGCGGTGTATCGGCGCGGAACCTACTTCGTCGAGACGCTGCCGGAACCCGTGACCGGCAATTCGGCCTCGGCCCAGGTGAACGGCCTGATCACGCGCCGCCTCCAGCTGTCGGGCGTGGTGAGCGGCTCGTTCGGCCAGATGGGTCCTGGTGCGGCGCGCCACTACGATTCGTATCGCGGCTCGATTTCTCTTTCGAGCGCCATTACGCGCCACATGAACGTGGGCGTGGACTACGGGTATTACCACTACCTGTTCGACGACATCGTCGTGCTCGAGCCGGGTCTGGCGCGCGATATAAACCGGCAGACCATTCGCGGACACGTGAGCTTCTGGGCGCCGATCTGGACGAGGAGAGCAAATGCTTCCCGGTAAGACATACACCCCGGATGAATACGCACGCATGGCGTGGCGGCGACGCTGGTTCATCGTCATTCCGGCCGTCGTGATCGCGTCCGGCACCTTCGTGGTGTCGGTCTTCCTGCCGAATCGCTACCGGGCGGCGACGGCGATTTCCATCATTCCGCAGCGCGTGCCGGAGAAATTCGTGCGGACCACGGTGACCGCGGACCTCAACGAACGGCTGAACTTGATCCAACAGCAGATCCTCAGCCGCACCAGACTCGAGCGCATCGTGCAGGAGTTCAACCTCTACGAGCGCGAACGCAAAGAGCTGGTGATGGAGGACGTCATCGAACGGATGCGCAAGGACATCGGCGTGAACATCGCCCGGCCGCGCAGCCGCCGTGACGACCCCAACAGCTTCAGCGTCTCGTACGAAGCCGGCGACCCACGCACGGCCATGCGAGTCACTGAGCGCCTGGCGTCCCTGTTCGTGCAGGAGAACCTCTCGGACCGGGAAAATCTCGCCGACCAGACCAACTCGTTCCTGCAGGCGCAGCTCGCGGAGTCGAAGGGGCGACTGCTCGCTCAGGAGCGGAAGCTCCAGGAATTCCGCACCCGCAACAACGGTAAGCTGCCCGAGCAGGTACAGTCGAACCTGCAGCTGCTGCAGGGGGCTCAGTCGCGGCTGCAGACGCTCACCGAGGCCAACAACCGCGATCGCGATCGGCTGGCGACGCTGGAAAAGGCTCTCGCGGAAATGCCTCCGATCTCGCCGACCACGGCGCCGGCGCCGTCCGGATCCCGGCGAGGAGAGCAGGCCCTGACCGCGGCACAGCAGCTCGACGTGGCGCGTGCGGAACTGCACGCCCTGGAGCTGCGCCTCAAGCCCGAGCACCCTGATATCGGCCGCGCCCGGCGCGTCATCGCCGAGCTCGAGGCCAAGGCCGAGACCGAAGCGTTGCAGCAGCCGCTGTCGGCCGGGTCGGCCGGGCCAGCGCCCAACCCCTCCGCCGATCGCGCCGCGGCGACGCGCGCCGAACAGATGCGCAACGAGATCGTTGCGATCCAGGCGCGGATCGAATCCGAGCGCCGCGAGGCGGCCCGCCTGCAGGACTCGATTGGCGACCTGACGGGACGGGTGCAAGCCGGGCCGTCGCTGCAGTCGGAGGCGACTGAATTGATGCGGGACTACGGCACCCTTCAGGATGGCTACACCGCACTTCTGAGGAAGAGCGAAGAGTCGAAGATCGCAGTCGACCTCGAGCGTCGCCAGATCGGCGAGCAATTCAGGGTTATCGACGGCGCGCGGTTGCCCGAAAGGCCGATCAGCCCCAACCGGCTCCGCATCAACATGTTCGGCATCCTCGGCGGCCTGGCGTTGGGGCTGGGGCTGGTGGCGTTCCTGGAGTACCGCGACACCAGCTTCAAGAGCGACGACGACGTGATGACGACGCTGGCGCTGCCGGTCCTCGCCGTGATTCCGCTGATGACCAACGCCGGCGAGCGTCGGCAGGCGCGGCGGCGCAGGCTGCTGCTCGCGGCCTCGGCGTCGGTCACCTGCATGCTGCTGGCGGCCGCGGTCATGGCCGTGTGGAGAATGCGGCTGATGGACCGCTGGTTCAACTAGGCGCTGCCGATGTACGAATCCTTCTACGGCTTTCGTGAGCGGCCGTTCGACCTGACGCCGAACCCGCGGTTCCTGGTGATGACCGATGTCCACCGGGAAGCGCTCAGCAATCTCGAGTACGGGATTGCCAGTCGGACGGGCATCACGCTGCTGGTCGGCGACGCCGGGACCGGCAAGACGACGCTCATCCGCACGGCGCTCGAGCGGCAGCCGTCGCGGGTGCACTGCGTTCACCTGCAGAACCCGGCGCTGACCCGCGCCGAGTTCGTGGAGATGCTGGCCTGGCGGTTCGAGCTGAGCGATCGCGCACGCGAGTCGAAGACCGCGCTCCTGCTGGAGCTGGAGGAGGTGCTGCGCAAGCGCGCCGAGGCCGGCGAGTCCACCGTGCTGCTCATCGACGAAGCCCAGAGCCTGCCGCGCGACATCCTCGAGGAGATCCGCCTTCTGGCCAACATCGAAACCAGCGAACGCAAGCTGCTTTCGGTGATCATGGCCGGCCAGCCCGAGGTGACGTCGCTCCTCAATGACGACTCGTTGCGACAGCTGAAGCAGCGCGTGGCGCTGCGCTGCGAGCTGCGCCCGCTCACGCTGCAGGAAACGGCCGGCTACATCGCCGGCCGCATCCGCTCGGCCGGGGGCCTTGGCGCTCAGGTCTTCACGCGCGAAGCGGTCACGCTGATTCACGAACGCTCGCGCGGCATTCCGCGCACGATCAGCGTCATTTGCGACAACGCGCTGCTGACGGGATTCGCGATCGGCCAGCGCCCGATCAACAGTGCCACGGTGCGCGAAGTGTGCCGCGATTTCGACCTGAGCAACGAGCGGGACGAGCCCCCAGGGACGGACACGCCGCTCACGCGGCCGCAGCCGCCCAGCGCCGAAGGGACGTCGGGTGGGCTGATCGTGATGGGCGTGGCGAAGGGCGAAACGAGGGCCCCGGCGGCGGAGCCGGCGGACGCACCGAATCAGCCGCCGGATGGATCGCCGCGCGAGCTCTACGGGACAACCGCCCTGGAGCCGAAACGGCGGACCTTTTCGTTCTTGAGAGGATAGGCACACGATGAGCCGAATCGACGAGGCGATGCGACGCGCGGCGGGGGGCGCCACCGGGGAAGCCGTAGAAGCGGCTCCCGGGGAGACGGTCGAGGATCTGCAGACCGAAGAGACGAACGACGCGAGAGCTCTCGCGCGCGAGCCTTTCCCGGTCGAGACGCCCGAGGGCCGGCCCCGGCCGCCGGCGACCGCCGGCCCGGCGCGTACGGTCGCGCCGAAGCGCTCGCAGCCAAGCTACGAGACGTCTGACGGCGCCGCACCGACCCCGGGGCCGGAGAGCACGCTCTTCGAGCGCCTCGACGCCAGGCTCACCGAGAAGATCGTCGTCGATCACAACATGAGCCCGGCCTCACGCGAGCAGTACCGGCGACTGGCGGCGGTGCTCCACGATGCGCACAACACGTCCGACCTCCGCGTAATCATGGTGGCGAGCGCCGTGGCGGGCGAGGGCAAGACGCTCACCGCGTCGAACCTCGCGCTCACCTTCAGCGAGTCGTACCAGAAACGCGTACTGCTGATCGACGCCGACCTGCGGCGACCGTCGCTGCACACCGTCTTTCGCCTCGACACAGCGCTCGGCCTCGGCGACGGCCTGATGTCGGCAAGCGAGACCAAGATGCTGGTGCGCCAGGTCTCATCGCGCCTCGCCGTGCTGCCGGCCGGCCGTCCGAGCTCCGACCCGATGGCCGGCCTCACCTCCAGCCGCATGCGGCGGCTGCTGGACGAGGCGAAGCAGTCGTTCGACTGGGTCATTCTCGATACGCCCCCCGTGATGCTGCTGCCCGACGCGCACCTGCTCTCCACGCTGGCCGAGGGCGCGGTGCTGGTAGTCCGCGCGGGCTCGACGCCGCACGATCTCGTGAAGCGCTCGGCCGAAACCATCGGGCGGGCCAAGATCCTCGGCGTGGTGCTCAACCGGGCCGAGGCGTCCGGCACGCACGAGGACCACTACCAGTACTACGGGTACAGCGAGCGTCGCGGAGGGACGGATATCACGAAGTTATGATCCGCTTCCTCGTCCATCGTGTCCGGGCGCGATCCCTTGCGCTGGCGGGGTTCGAGACGGCGCTGATGATCGCTGCGGTCGTCGTCGCGGCCGCGCTGCGCTTCGGCCCGGCCGACGCTCTCGACATCCTGGTGATGGAGAACGGGATCTTCAAAGTCCTGCTCATCGTCGGGATCGCCCAGGTCAGTCTGTACTACGCGGATTTGTATGACCTCCGGGTCGCCTCTGACCGGCGTGAGTTGTACACGCGCCTGATCCAGGCGCTCGCCTCCACTTCGTTCGCGCTCGCGGTGCTGTACTTCTGGTTCCCGAGCCTGATCGTCGGGCGCGGTGTGTTCCTGATCGCCGCGGTGCTCGTGCTTGCGAGTGTCGTCGGTTGGCGCCTGTCCTTCGAGTGGCTGAGCGGCCGGGTCGGGCCCCGCGAGAAGCTTCTCCTCGTTGGCACGAGCCCGGCCGCGGTCGATCTGGCCCGCGAGCTCTACGAGCAGCGCCACGAGCTCGGCGTCGAGATCGCGGGATTCATCGACCCCGATCCGGCCAAGGTCGGGTCGCCGCTGCTCAACCCCGGCATCATCGGCACGATTGAAGACATTCCGCGCATCGTCCGTGCTCACGGCGTGGATCGCGTGGTGGTCAGCCTGGCGGACGCCCGCGGGACGCTGCCCGTCGACAAGTTGCTCGAGATGAAGCTGGAAGGCGTGGCGTTCGACCACCTGGCGTCGGTGTACGAGCAGTACACGGGGAAGATCGCCGTCGAGAACCTGCGCCCGAGCTGGCTGATTTTTTCCGACGGCTTCCGCAAGTCGCGGTTCCTCGGGACGATGAAGCGGGCGATGGATGTCGCCTGCGCGTCGCTGGGCCTGGTGCTGGCAGCGCCGCTGATGCTGATCGCCGCGGCCGCCATCAGGATGACATCGCCGGGCCCGGTGCTCTATCACCAGCAGCGCGTGGGGAAGAACGGCCACATCTTCACCGTGCACAAGTTCCGCTCGATGCGCGTGGATGCCGAGGCGGCGACCGGGCCGGTGTGGGCGGCGAAGCACGGGGACACGCGCGTGACGCCGATCGGCGCGTTCCTGCGGCGGTCGCGCATCGACGAGGTGCCTCAACTCTGGAACGTGCTGAAGGGCAACATGAGCTTTGTCGGGCCGCGCCCCGAACGGCCCGAGTTCGTCGAGGAGCTGACGAATCAGATCCGCTTCTACGGCCAGCGGCACATCGTCCGCCCCGGTCTGACGGGCTGGGCTCAGGTGCGCTACACCTACGGCGCAACCACCGAGGACGCGCTCCAGAAGCTGCAGTACGACCTCTACTACATCAAGAACCTGTCGATCGCGCTCGACCTGTTCATCATCTTCGAGACGGTGAAGACCGTCGTCCTGCGAAAGGGAGCGTAATGCGCCCCGCGTCCGCCGGGTCACGGCTCAACGCCATGACAGTCGACGTGGAGGACTACTTCCATGTCAGTGTCTTCGACCGGACCGTGGCGCGCGCCGACTGGGAGTCCATGGAGAGCCGCGTCGTCGGCAACACCGACCGCCTCCTCGACTTGTTCGACGAGCACGCGGTCCGCGGCACGTTCTTCGTGCTGGGATGGGTGGCCGAGCGCTATCCGGCGCTGGTGCGGTCGGTGGCACGACGGGGTCACGAGCTCGCCTCGCACGGCTACGCCCACCGGCTCGTGTACGAGCAGACGCCCGAGGTCTTCCGCGACGATGTGCGGAAGTCGAAGGCGCTCATCGAGGACCTGTCGGGCCGGCCCGTCAATGGCTACCGCGCGCCCAGCTTCTCGGTGACGGAACGGTCGCTGTGGGCGCTCGACGTGCTGCTCGAAGAAGGCTACCGCTACGATGCCAGCATCTTCCCGATCCGCCACGATCGCTACGGCATCCCCGACGCGCCGCGCTGGCCACATGCAATGGCGCGCGCCGGCGGCAGCCTGTTCGAGGTGCCGGGATCGACGGTCCGCCTCGGCGGGACCAACCTGCCGGTCGCCGGCGGGGGCTATTTCCGGATCCTGCCCTACGCGTGGACGCGCTGGGGCATTACCCGGCTGAACCAGGTCGAGGGCCAGCCGGCGATCTTTTACCTGCATCCCTGGGAGATCGACCCTCACCAGCCACGCCTGCGCGCCAGCGCGCTCGGGCGGTTCCGCCACTACCGGAACCTGCACCTCACGGAGCCGCGGTTGCGGGCGCTGATGACCGACTTCTCCTTCGGCCCCCTCGACACCATCCTCACCGGCTGCGCGGCATGAGCGCGCTGCAGGCGGGACAGGCGCGGGTGGTTGGCCCGCCGATGACCGTGCGATCCGACGTGCCCGCGGCCGAACTCGATCGCTACGTTCACGCCCACCCGGCGGCGACCGGCTATCACCTGACCGGCTGGCTGCGCGTCATCGAACGGGCGTTCGGCCATGAGACGCGGTATCTGGCCGCCATCGCCGCCGATGGCGTCGTCGGGGTGCTGCCCCTGGTCTTCTTCCGCAGCAGGCTGTTCGGACGCTTCACGGTATCGATGCCGTTTCTCAACTACGGGGGCGTCGTGTCCGATGCCGCCGAAGCGCGGCGGGCGCTCGTCGACCGCGCCGTCGAGGAGACGGAAGCGCGAGGCGGCGCGCATCTCGAGCTCCGCCACACCGCGCAGCTGTTTCCGGACTTCACGGCCAAGCGCCACAAGGTCGCCATGCGTCTGCCGCTGGCCTCCGACCCGGAGCGCCTCTGGGCGCAGCTCGATCGAAAGGTCCGGAACCAGGTACGCAAGGGCGAGAAAAGCCAGCTCGAGGTCGCACACGGCGGCGCCGAGCTCGTCGACGACTTCTACGCCGTGTTCGCCCACAACATGCGCGACCTGGGCACGCCGGTCTACGCCAGGTCGTTCTTCGACGAGGTGCTGCGCACCTTCGCCGACTCCGCGCGGATCTTCGTCGTGCGGCACGCCGGCCGGCCGGTGGCCGGGTCGATCGTCTACTGGCACCGTTCGATGATCGAGGTGCCCTGGGCCTCGGCCCTGCGCGAATCGAACCCACTCTGCGCCAACGTGCTGCTCTACTGGCACATGCTGAAGTTCGCGGTCGAGCGCGGGTTCACCGTGTTCGACTTCGGGCGCTCGACGCCGGACGAAGGCACCTTTCACTTCAAGCGGCAGTGGGGCGCCGAACCGCTGGAACTGGTCTGGGAGTACTGGAACGCCGCAGGCGCTCCACCGCCCAACCTCAACCCCAAGAACCCGAAGTTCGATCTGGCGATCCGCGTATGGCAGCGGCTGCCGGTCGGCGTCGCCACCGCCCTCGGCCCGCACGTGGTCAGAAACATTCCTTAGGCCGATGGTCACCACGCTGTTCCTGGTATCGGTGCTCATCCTCGCCTATGTCGTGGTGGGGTATCCGGTGCTGCTGCGGCTGGCCGTGGCGGTGCGGGGGGCCCGCCGCGTCCACCAACAGGACATCACGCCGACGCTGAGCTTCGTGATTTCGGCCTACAACGAGGCCGACGTGATCCGGGCCAAGCTCGAGAACACACTTGCCATCGACTACCCGGCCGATCGGCGGGAGATCGTCGTGATCTCCGACTGCTCCGACGACGGCACCGACGCCCTCGTCGCGGAGTTCGCCGACCGCGGCGTGCGGCTGCTGCGGCAACCCGAGCGCCGCGGGAAGACCTCGGGATTGAACCGCTCGGTACCGCTGCTCACGGGCGACATCGTCGTGTTCACCGACGCCAATGCGATGTACGAGCGCGACGCGCTGCGGAAGCTGACGCGCAACTTTGCCGATGCCGAGGTCGGATACGTCACCGGCGAGGCGCGCTATCTGGTCACCGGCCAGGCGGCGGCCGACGCAGGCGAACGGGCGTACTGGGGCTACGAGATGGAGCTGAAGCGCCTCGAAACCCAGCTGGGGTCGATGGTCGGCGGCGACGGAGCGATCTACGCCATCCGCCGCCCGCTGTGGCGCACGCTCCCGGACGACGCCATCAACGACTTCCTCAACCCCCTGCAGATCGTCGAGGCCGGCTGGCGCGGGGTCTACGAGCCCGAGGCGATCTGCTACGAGGAAACGACTGGCGGGTTCAAGTCGGAGTACAAGCGGCGGGTCCGGATCGTCAGCCGCAGCTGGCGGGCGGTGTTCCAGGCGGCCGGTGTCCTCAACCCGTTCCGCGTCGGCCTTTTCAGCTGGTGCCTGATCTCGCACAAGGTGCTGCGCTGGAACACCGGGCTCTTCGCGGCGGTGGCCGCAGTCACCGCGATCGCTCTCTACGTCGATGCGGTCGCTCACAATCCGCTCCCCTCGCTCGCGGCGGCGGTCGGCACTCTGGCCCTCGCGGCGCTGACGAAGCGCGGCCGGCAGGTCGTGTCGATGGCGGCGTACTTTGCCGTGATCAACGCCGCGTCGATCTTCGGTGTCGTCAAGGGTACGTTCGGCCGGGTGTCGGGCGTCTGGTCCACGCCGCGCCAGCAGGTCGCGCGGCCGGTCGGACCGCTGCTGCCGGTGGGTCCGCTCTTCCTCGTCGGCGGGACGCTGCTGGCCACGTCGCTGGTGCTCACCGGTCAGGCTCTCGGCGTTCGTGCCGCACGCGTCGCGTTCTGGGGATCGCTCGCCGCGCTCGTCTATGTGTACGCGTTGTATCCGCTTCTGCTCTCTCTGCTTCGGCTGACCTCGCGGCGACCGATCAAGATTGCGGATTCCGAGTGCAGCGTCTGCCTGTTTGTCGCCGCCAACGACGAGGAGGCCGTGATCGCGGCCAAGCTCGACAACGCGCTGGCGCTCGATTATCCCGCCGACAAGCTGCAAATCGTGGTCGCGTCCGACGGATCGGTGGATGGCACCGACAACATCGTCCGCCGGTATTCGCCGCGCGTGCAGCTCATCTCGCGATCGCCCCGGCAGGGAAAGATCGCCGCGATCAACCACGGGCTCGCCAGCATCTCGTGCGACATCGTCATCTTCTCGGACGCCAACACGTTCCTCGATCGCGGTGCCGTGCGCGCCCTCGTCCGCAACTTTGCGTCCGACGAGGTCGGCTGCGTGTCGGGAGACGTCACCCTGGTCGGCGACCGGGCGCTGCTCGCGAAGTCCGAAGATCTCTATTATCGATACGAGCGCTGGATCCAGCACGCCGAGTCCGACATCGGCTCGATGATCGGCGCCGACGGCGCCCTGTACGCGGTCAGGCGAAAGCTCTTCGATCCTCGCGCCGACGACACGATCCTCGACGACATGGCCATCCCGATGGCGGTCGTCCGGGCCGGGGGCCGGGTCGTGTTCGAGCCTTCCGCCCGCGCGCAGGAGCCCGGAGTGGAGTCGGCGATGGAAGAGTTCTTCCGCAAGACGCGCGTCGTCGCCGGCGCCATGCAATTCCTGTCCAGGAACGACAGTTCGGTGCCGATCTCGGCGCCGCAGGTGATCCTGTCGCTGGTTTCGCACAAGGCGCTGCGTTGGTTGTCCCCCGCGTTCGCACTCGTGCTGTTCGTCACCTCGCTCATGCTGACGGGCAGCGGCCTGTTCCACGGATACCGCGCCGTGTGGGTGATGTCCTCGGTGGTCATGGCGTTCGGCGCCCTGGGCGCGGTGCCGCGACTGCGTCGTATCCCGCTCGTCGGGTTGTCACACTATCTCTGTCTGGTGCAGGCGGCGGCGGCCGTCGGGTTCCTCAAAGGTCTGAGCGGGCGTCAATCGGTCCTGTGGCGGCGTTTCATGCGTGCCCAGGCGGGGCAGACGGCCGGCTGAGGACGGACACATGGCTCGCGGTCCATCACAGAACCTGTTCCGGTCGGCGCGCGCCGGCATCGCGCCGCTGGCAAAGACCGCCCTGCTCCGCACCGGCGGCTACGCCGCCATCCGATCGCTGCTGCCCAGCCGCTCTCTCGCCATCTTGCGCTACCACGCCATCTGCGGCGCTGAAGGCTACGGATATGCCGATCCGCAGATCTGCATCACGCCGGAGAACTTCGAGCGGCACGTGGCGTATCTGTCGAGCGCGTATTCGGTCGTGCGCCTCGAGGACGCCGCGACCAGGCTCGCCGCCGGAGAGGCGCTGCCGCGCAACGCCGTCGCGATCACGTTCGACGACGGCTACGCCGACAACCTGCAGGCGGCGCGCATCCTGGCCAAGTACGGCGCCACCGCCACGTTCTACATCACGGCCGGATGCCTGGCCGGCGGCCAGCCGTTCTGGCCCTCCGAGATCCGGCATCTCGTCGGCGGCGTCCGGGCGTCACGCATCCGGCTCGAGGCCCCGGGCGTGGCGCTCGACTTGCCGCTCGCATCCGATCGCGACCGCGGCGCCGCTGTAAAGGCGCTCACCAAGGCATTCAAGTCGAACCTCATTCCGGTCCGCGAAGAGCTCCGCAGTCAGCTGCGGCAGCTGGCGAGCAACCCGACGCTCCCACGCGTCATGCTGACGTGGGACGAGGTTCGCGAGATGCGCCGGCTCGGCATGACGATCGGCTCGCACACGATGACGCACCCGAACCTGCCGAGCGCAGGGCCCGACGCGGCGCGGGCCGAGCTGACGGCGTCGCGACGCCGGCTGGAGCAGGAGACGCAGGCGCCGGTGACGATGTTTTCGTATCCGAACGGCGGTGCCGATCGCTACCTCACGCCAGACGTGCAGGCGGCGGTGAAGGAGGCCGGCTATCTCGCGGCCACGACGTCGCGGAACGCCGTTGCGACAAGAGGCAGCGATCTCTACGCGCTCGAGCGCGTCGAGGTGGAAGAGCGCCTCGAGGACCTGGTGTTCGCGCTGGAACTGGAGCGCTTCGTTTTCAAGCCCCAGCCGCGATCCGGCGAGCGCCAGAGTACTGGAGGCGGGCCCCCACGTTGACGCCACGGCTGCCGGTTACCTACGTCGTCGGTTCGAGTCACAGCGGCTCCACGCTCATCGCCTTTCTCGCCGATCAGCACCCGCTGATCGCCAGTGTGGGTGAAACGGCGATCAAGCGCCGGATCCGCCGCGAGGGGCGCGCGTCGGAGCAACGGTGTTCGTGCGGACATCGCCTCGACGCCTGTCCGTTCTGGCAGTCGGTGTTCGAAGACGTATCGGCCACCGGGATTACGTTGAGCACGACCCGCTGGCGGACCGATTACCGCTTCGAGCACCCGTGGCTCGACGCCTTGCTGACGCGCGAGACCTCGTGGCTGGCCTGGCGCGAAGGGCGGCGCTGGGCCACGCGCCACCTGCCGGTCCTCCGCCGGCGAACCGCCCGGATCGACCGCGCGAACGTGGCGTTCATCCGGGCCGTGCTCAAACGGCGCCGCGCGCGGGTCTTCCTCGACACGACGAAGCTGCTGACGCGGCTCACCTATCTGCTCGAGACCCCCGAGCTCGATGTGCAGGTCGTCAGGCTGGTGCGTGACGTGCGCGGATTCGCCGCATCGGCCCAGCGGCGCGGCGAGTCGGTGACCGGCGCGACCACCGTCTGGCTCAACGATCAGGCGGCGATCGAACGCGTGTTGGCGCAATGGCCGGGGGTTCGGCAGACGCTCGTGCGATATGAAGACTTCTGCGAAGCGCCGCAGGCAACGCTCCGGCGCCTGTGGGAGTTCTGCGGCGTGGCGCCGATCGAGCCATCGACGACGGTCGTGGCAGGCGAGCATCACGTGCTCGGTAACAGCATGCGGATGGGTGCCACGATCACGGTGCGGCTGGATGACTCCTGGCGCAGGCGGCTGTCACCCGATGACGAGCGGAAGGTCCTCGCCATTGCCGGCCCGCTCAACGAGCGACTGGGGTACCACGCCACATGAGCCGGCATGGCAGCGATACTTCGCGGCTGCTCGTGGTCGCGTGCAATTTTCCACCCGATGCCGCGGTCGGCACGATGCGAACGCTGCGTCTGGTCAAGCACCTCGTCAGCGAGGGGTGGGCCGTCGACGTGCTGACAATCGCACCCGAGGGGTTCCGCCCGGGAACCGTCACCGACCCGGCACTGCTGGCCAGAGTGCCTCCCGCGGTCACGGTGCTTCGTGCCCGGCCGCTGCGGCCGTTCGAGCGCCTGGCCGGCGCGTTCAAGCCGAACAAGCCGGGCCAGACGCCGGCCGCCGCAGCGCAGGCCCCCGTTGAAGCCGGCCCTGGAGCGGGCGGACGCCCGCCACGCACAAGCGCTCTGGCCACGGCGAGGCGCGCCATCACCGCGGCGCTCACGCTTCCCGATCGCGAGGTCAGCTGGCTGCTGCCGGCGCTCTGGAAGGCGTGGCGCCACGCACGACGTTCGCCGCCCGACGTCATCTACTCCTCGGGGCCGCCGTTCACGGCCCACCTCGTCGCCCTCGTGCTGTCGCGACTGACGGGCGCGCCGTGGGTGGCCGATTTCCGCGACCCGTGGGCTCGCGCCCCGTGGCGCGAGGATCGATTCGCGTTCGAGCGGCGGGCCTGGGCACTCTTCGAGCGACTGGTGGCGTTGCGCGCCGATCGCGTGGTGTTCGTGACCGCCACCAACCGGGACGACTTCGCCAACGCGTACGGACCGAAGGCCGCCGAGCGCTTCATCGTCGTCGCCAACGGCTGCGACGCCAGCGAGTTCGACGGGCTGCGGCCGGTGACCCGTGCCGCGGCGACGCCGTTCGTCCTCCTCCATGCCGGCTCGCTGTACGGCGCCCGCAACCCGGCCGGGCTGCTCCGCGCCGTCGCGGCTGCGATGGCGCGTGGGGAGATCGATCCAGCCTCGTTCCGGCTGCGGTTCCTCGGCCGCATCGGCGTCCACGGTGTCAACCTTCCGGCTGTGGCCCGGGAGCTCGGCCTCGGCGAGGTCGTCGAGTTCGTCAACCACGTGCCGCGGCGCGACAGTCTGCAGCAGATGGTGGACGCCTCGGCGCTGCTGATCGTGCAGCCCGTCACCACGGTGTCCATTCCCGCCAAGCTGTACGAATACATGGCGGCCGGCCGGCCGATTCTGGCGCTGGCGCAGCCGGGCGGTGAAACCGCGGAGCTCGTCGAGCGATCGCAGGGCGGCGTCAGCGTGCTCGCCGACGACGAAGCCGCCATCGCGCACGGAGTGATCCAGGTCGTGCGGCTTGGCCGCGAAGGCTTCACACCGGTCGATCGGCGGTTCTATGACGGCGAGGTTCGCGCGGCGGAACTGCAAAGGCTGCTCGAACAAGTCGCCGGAGGGGCCCCGCGTTGATGCAACGGACCATTCCCGCGCCGGACCGTGCCCGCTTCGACGCCATCTTCGCGCGCCTCGAGGCGCAGTCGCAGGCGTCCTTTGGCACACCGGGCGTGCGGCTGGAAACCGTTGGGTACGAAGATCGTCCGTTCTCGTGGCTCTGCAGGGCCGCGCTGAAAGACAACCCCGCCGCGGCGGGCCGGCACGTCTACGTCAAGATCTTCAAGCCGAAGGACCCGGCGGCCGGCATCGACCTCCGCGCGCGAGTCCGGCAGGATTTCGCCACGACCTGCGAGATTCACGCGTTCATGGCGGGGTGGCCGGAGCTGGGCGCGGTGCGGCCGATCGCGTGCTACGACGAAGCGCTGACCATCGTCACCGAGGAGGCGGAAGGCACCACGCTGCTCGATCGGCTGCAGCGCGATGCGACGTGGTTCCCGGACGCAGCCCGCATCGACTCGCTGGCCCGCGCGCTGGAGACGGTCGGCCGCTGGCTGAAGCGCTTCCAGGGCTTCCGCCCGGCGGACGATCACGTGCCGATCCAGTCGCTCGTCGACTATGTGGACACGCGCCTCAAGCGGCTGGTCGATCGGCAGGTGATGCCGGCCTCGCAGCGCGAGCGGATTCTCGGTCATCTGGAAGCCATCGGACGTGGAGTCAGCCCCCACGACCTCAAGGACGTGGCGGTTCACGCCGACCTCGCGCCCGCGAACATCCTGGTGTCCGACCGCGGAGTGGTCGTGCTCGACTTCGCCATGACCGGTCGCGGCACGGCGCTTCACGACATCTCGCGGCTGTATATGCAACTCGACCTGCTGCGCGCCAAACCCCATTTCCGCCAGCGCGTCATCGCGCCGCTGCAGGAGGCGCTGCTGCGGGGATTCGATCCGGCTCTGTCGCCGGCGCATCCGTTGTTCCGTGTCTTGTCGATGCTCCACCACGTCAATCACCTGGGCACGCTGGCCCTGCGGCGCGAGTCGCTGCCGGGACGCCTCGTGAGCGCGCGGGCGATCCGCATGCATCGCCGCTGGATCGCCGCCCAGCTCGATGCGGGCGTGCGCTGATGGCCCGTGTCCTGGGCCTGGGAGCGCGGCTGAGCAAGCTGCGGGCGATGTCGGCAGCCGAGGTCCTGCACCGGCTGCGCTACAAGGCGACGCTCGAGATCGAACGTCGGCACCATCGAGCGGGCCGCCTGCAGGACCCCGATCGGCTTCGCCGCGCGCTCGTCCCGCGGCTCCGCGGCAGCGACTGGAGACCACGGCTGTTCGACGAGCGCCGCCGGAACGGTGCGCGCTTCTTCCGCAGCGTCGGCGAGCGTGAGGCGATCACGGCGCTG
>Ga0070675_100000798_pt1 | contig 22119 bp, 18 predicted proteins | sample KBSM43metaG_FD_65343 | JGI IMG/M metagenome (GOLD analysis project Ga0070675, IMG submission 65343) | Miscanthus rhizosphere microbial communities from Kellogg Biological Station, Michigan, USA - KBS M4-3 metaG | ecosystem: Host-associated > Plants > Roots > Rhizosphere > Soil ... | reverse complement strand
GCCAACCACCGCTGCGCTGTAGTACAGCGTGTCGAAGTAGTCGGCTCGCGACGGTCCGTCTATCGGATTACCGCCCCACACGACGGCGTTCAGCGCGGAGAGATCGACACCCTCCCACTCGGCCCGACGCGAAGGGTGCGGACGTACGAGAATGGGTACATCGCGGAGACGAGGCGACCCACTATGTCGCAGCGCTTCAATCCATTTCCGCACCAGCGGCGCCTCGGCAGCGCTGCCGTGAATCAAGGCAGAACACACCCACAACAGGTACGGCGCAGGCGGAAGCCCTGCATCGCGGCAGAACGCGTTTCGGTCGCGCGTCGGCCGTGACTCGAACCACCAATCGAAGCACTGTGCGCCGGTGACAACCACCCGATCCGGGGAGACGTCGTGCAGCGCGACAGCCTCTCGTTTTTGCGTCTCGTTCCAGACAAGCACTCGATCTGGTGTCTCTCGAATCAGCGCCTTGCTGGACAAGTGATCCCAACTCCAGACGCACAAACCCGTCGGGATGCGGAGTGTTCGAGCCGCACGCAGGTACTCAATCTGAGACGATCCAAGGTCAACGAGCGGTGTCAGCAGGAGGAGATCCGGTCGTTGCGACTCGAGGTATCTGCGAATGGCAAGATCCTCGGGGACTGCGCGCTCGATGGCTCGTAGTACGTGGGTGAACAGACGACGGGCCCAGCCGCCCAAGACGTGCGTGACGATGCCGATCCGCACGAAGAAACCCGGTGTCCGCTGGCGCGAACGCTCACGGAGCTTCCACGCGCTATCGAAGATCGGGTGCTGATATCGAAGGTGGTCAAGACCCAGTCGAAGACGCTGGACGACCCATGACCACTCGTCAGCGGCTCGCGACGGTGCTTCGCCGTACGTGATCGATGGGAATTCGGCGGCGAGCGCCTCGACCATCGCGACGCCGCCGAGCGTGTCGCCGCGCTCCACCACAAGATGAAGCAGGTGACCACGCTGTGCGAGCTGGCGCAGCACCGCCTCGAAGTTGCGGAAATACGTGTAGTGACGTGCGAGAAATAGGATTCTCATACGTGGAGACAGTGCTTCGCCCTGTCACCCACAGTACAGGCGGAAACAGCGCACAGCGCCGCTGATTTTGGCGGATCGTCCGCGTTGCCTGTCCACACCTTGCCCAGACCCGAGCACTAGCCGATAAGGTGCCCGAAAACCTCTGTCTGACGTACGTGCCCCGGGAAGGTAGGTCGACGACTGTGACCCGGGTGGGTGTGGTGTGCCAAAGCGCGGCTAACCCCTGAATAGTAACATTTGGGCCGATCCGGTCAACGCGGACGTAGCCCTCCGGAACATGCCACGACAGGGACCAACCTTTATCATTGCCGGCGCTCCGCGGTCCGGAACGACATGGCTGTACGAATTACTCGATCGACACCCTGATGTGTTCATGGCCAAGCCGCCTCGGCCAGAACCAAAGTTCTTTCTGGTCGATGAGCTGTATGCTCTGGGAATCCAGCACTACTACTCCACCTGGTTTCGCGATGCCTCCTCGTATCCGGCGGCCGGCGAAAAGAGCACCAATTACCTTGAAAGCCCAACGGCAGCCGAACGGATCCACGCGCATCTGCCTGAGGTAAAGCTCGTGTTCATCCTGCGCGAACCGGCACGACGCGCCTATTCAAACTGGATGTGGTCCGTGATGAACGGGCTGGAGACCGATGATTTCGAAACGGCGATTGCCAAAGAGGATGAACGCGAGCGCCACGTGCAGGCCCGATTGAAATACGCCCGGCCCCACGCGTATTTCTCCCGCGGCTTGTATGCGGATCTGCTCCGGCCATATCTAAACCGGTTCCCACGCCAGCAGCTGCTCTGTCTCAAGTTCGACGAGATCGTTCGGCATCCGTGCGAGCTGGCCGGGCGGCTGCATGGTTTTATTGGAGTGCCCCCTCGTCCACACGACGCCGACGGACTGGATGTCGTCAATCCTTCCGAGAAGCGCGACGAGGTGATTCCACAAGACGCCATGAACCGCCTCCGTCAACGCTATACCGACTCGATTCGCGAGCTTGCAGCGCTGGTCGGACCCGAGTTCGCCGAATGGGAAGACCTGTGATTCCGGATTCGAGTCGCCTGCCGCTCGTCCTGATCCTGACGCCCGTCTACAACGAAAGCGCGGGACTGGAGGCGTACGAAAGCGCCGTGACAAAAACGCTGCTGGTCCGATCGGATTGCGACGTTCGCGTGTTGTTCATCGACGACGGCAGCTCCGACGACAGTTGGCAGAAGATCTGCGCCATTGCGGCGCGCGACCAGCGATATCGCGGCATTCGCCTGTCACGCAACTACGGCTCGCACATTGCGCTCAGCGCCGGTTTCGCCAATATCGGCGACGCGGATGCCGTGGCGACGCTTGCGTGCGATCTGCAGGATCCTCCAGAGGTGGTCGTCCAGTTTATCGACAAGTGGAAAAATGGCGCCGATATCGTCTGGGGCAAGCGCACCTCGCGCGACGAGTCGTGGGCGCGGGTCTGGACCAGCCGCGTCTTCGAATCGCTGATTCGAAAACACGCGATGCCGCGGCACTCGCACTTCACGACCGGCAGCTTCTTGCTCGTCGATCGCAAGGTTGCTGAATGCTTCGCGCAGTTTCAAGAGCACAATCGCGTGACGTTCGCGCTGGTGGCGTGGACCGGGTTCGCGGAGAAGATCGTTGAATATCGACGACAGCGTCGTCAGACCGGCAGATCGGGTTGGACCTACGGTCGAATGGTAAAGACGATGTACGACACGTTCATCGGCTTCTCCCAAACCCCTATCCGAATCATGACGGTCGCCGGCGGAGCCGTATCGTTGTTGACCATTCCCATGGCCGGCTATCTCCTCTATCACCGAATAGTCGGTCATCCAATCCTGGGCTGGACGAGCACGATGCTGCCGATGACGCTCTTTTTCGGGCTGCAATTTCTGATGATGGGAATCGTCGGCGAATACCTGTACCGGATTTACACAGAAGTCGTCCGTCGACCGCTGTATTTCGTGAGCGGTACCACGTGGGCTGAGTCTCATCGACGCCAGCACGTTGAGGCAGTGCGTCATGCGCCCAATTAGCGGCACATGACGGTTCCGGCACGCTCGAAAGAATCCCCTTCGTGCGAAGTTTCCGTGGTGATGCCGTGTCTCAACGAGGCCGACACGATTGAAACGTGTGTCTTGAAGGCCACCACTGCCCTGCGCACGGCGGGAATTGCAGGAGAAGTCATCGTCGCCGACAACGGCAGCACTGACGGGTCAGACAAGCGCGCGGAGAATGCCGGTGCGTGTGTTGTCCGCGTCGCTGCGCGCGGCTACGGAAGCGCACTCATTGGCGGAATCGAGTCGGCACGCGGCCGCTACATCATCATGGGCGACGCCGACGATAGTTACGACTTCGCCGAAACACCGAAGTTCGTGAGCAAGCTTCGCGAAGGTTTTGCACTCGTGCAGGGCTGCCGGTTGCCTTCGGGCGGCGGAACGGTTTTGCCAAACGCCATGCCTTTTCTCCACCGATATTTCGGCAACCCATCCCTGACAGCGCTCGCGCGATGGTGGTTTCATACGCCTGTTCATGACGTGTACTGTGGGATGCGCGGTTTCCAAGTCGACGCGTTCCATCGCCTCGGTCTGCGGTGCACCGGAATGGAATTCGCCACAGAAATGATTCTCAAGGCGAGCCTCTACGGTGAATCCATTGCCGAAGTCCCAATCACGCTGCATCCCGACGGCCGGAAGGCACATCCGCCGCACGTCCGCACATTTCGCGATGGATGGCGAACGTTGCGCCTGTTCCTGTTGTTCTCGCCCAGGTGGCTGTTTCTCCTGCCGGGTCTTGTGTTGATGATGGTTGGATTCGCGGGATACGCCATCGCGCTGCCAGGAACGACGTTGAACGGTGTGACATTCGACGTGCATACACTGCTCTATTCGAGCGTCGCGATTATTGCCGGGCAGCAATCGATTTCCTTCGCGCTATTCACCAAGAGTTTCGCGATCGGGGAAGGACTGCTGCCCCTCGATTCACGCACGGACAGATTCTTTCGGATTGCCACGCTCGAGCGCGGCATCGCACTCGGCGCGTTGCTGATGTTGAGTGGACTCGTCCTTCTGGCCGATGTGGCGGTCGAGTGGCACAAGGTCGGATGGGGGCCTCTCGATTACGCGCACACACTGCGCTACGCGGTTCCTGGCGCGACGCTGACGATGCTCGGGTTGCATACGGTGTTTGCGAGTTTCTTCGTCAGCATTCTCGGACTCCGTCGTCGATGAGTCCGGTTGGACCGCTCCACGGCAAATTCGTCCATCCGCGCCGCGTCACAACCTTAGCTGCCCACGCGGCACGCCTGATCCCGCAGGGCGCACGTGTGCTGGACGTGGGCACGGGAGATGGACGGCTTGCGGCCGCGATCCAGCAACGACGATCAGACGTGGTGATTGACGGTATCGACGTCCTCATCCGACCTGATGTCGCCATTCCGGTAACGGTGTTCGATGGCCTTGTCATTCCACTACCGAATCGCAGCCGGGATGTGGTGACGTTGTTCGACGTGCTTCACCACTCCGCCGACCCGACACAATTGCTCGCCGAAGCGACACGCGTCGCACGCACCTGTATCGTCTTGAAAGACCATATGTGCTCGGGGCCGATCGCGCACCTGATCTTGCGATTCATGGATGAAGTCGGCAATCGACGGCATGGTGTGGTCTTGCCGCATCGCTACTGGAATCAGCGTCAGTGGTCCGACGCAATCGATGGCCTGCATCTGCGACGCGAAATATGGGACGTCGGTGGACTCGGTTTGTATCCTCCCCCATTCAGCCTGGTGTTCGGAGACCGCCTGCACGTGCTCGCGCGTCTCGGCGTGCCGGATTTTCACTGATGCCGGATCCCGTGCACAACTCCACGAGTGCATGGGAGGCTGCGTACGTCCGCTTCGAAACACCCGAGCAGGAGATTCGCAAGTTCATTTCGCGGCTTCGCCGTGCCGGTGCGGCGAAGTGGCCGAAGGACGCCGCGGTACTGGAACTGTTCTGCGGACGAGGCAGTGGGCTCGTGGCTCTCGATCGTCTCGGTTTCAGCCGGGTGCACGGCATCGATCTGTCGCGGCGACTCCTGACGCTGCATCAACGGCGCGGCCGTTGCGTCGTCGGCGACTGCCGCCACTTGCCCGTCCACAGTCTCTCGCACGATCTCGCGATCGTGCATGGAGGCTTACATCATCTGGCAACGCTCCCGGACGATCTTGAACTGACTGTTAGCGAGGTGCGGCGGATTCTCAGGCCAGGAGGTCTGTTCATTGTGGTTGAACCATGGGAGACGCCATTTCTTGAATTGGTCCACCGTGTCGGATCCCGTGCGGTGGCGCGCAGGCTGTCGCAGCGCATGGACGCATTGATGACAATGATCGAACACGAGCGGCGCACCTATGAGCAGTGGCTTTCGCAACCGCAAGGCATCATAGCGATTCTGACGTCCGCATTCGAGCCCATCAGAATGGAACAGCGATGGGGGAAACTTCTGTTCGTCGGCCGATCCACCTAGTGCTACCGAGTTATCGGAAGCACGGCAATCCCAGTTCCCCAAACGATCGAACCGGCGTCCGTCGGCGATCGACGAGCATCAAACCAGAAGAGCCGTCCAGTGGGACGTAGTACTCACGCAGGTGGGACAGGATCGCCGGGTAGGCGGCGAAGTCTTCGAACACGGGGTCGTTGGCCGAGAACACAAATGGCACGGACTGCTGACGGAGGAGGCCGAGCGTCTGCTGCTCATGCAGTGAATCGGTGCGCCATTTGTGATGCCAGAACAATTGGCCTCCGGCGACCGGCAAGTGAGCGTAGAACCCGACGTCATACGGCGTCATCCCTGTAACGAGGACACGATCGCCGGCAGAGGCGCAATCGAACATATACCGGATCAGGACAGCGCCTCGATCGATGCTCCCCGCATTCCATTCCGCGCGACTGACGTGCACGGCGTGCGCTTCCGGCTCGAACGCGTCAATCGGAGGCGACGTCACCATTCTCTGCAGCATGGATTCCACGGAGGGTCGGATCTCTGACAGGCGGAATAATTGCGTGTCACGGATCCAACCGGCGATGGCATAGAGAGAAAGCGCGAACAGCGGCACTGCGATGACCAGGCGCACGACCCGAGTCCGCGGATCCTCTCGCTGTGCTGGCCGCAACAACGCCGCAGCAAACGCCGCAACGAGTGGGGTCACGACGATGACGTACGATGCCTCTCGAAAGAGGCGGCTCTCCGCGACGAGTAAGAATAGCGACGCAACGATGAGGTGGTGCGTATCCGGCCGAGGACTGACGGAAGGCCTTCGTGCCAATTGGAGTAATTGCGACGCCAGTAGCAGCGCCGGCACGATGAACGCCATCTGCATCAGCCACAGTTGCGCATTTGAAATCGATGGGAAGTGCGACTGCATGTCGCGGATCGCATCGAACTGGAATCCATTGCCGCTGCGAATGAACGGATCCAGGCCGGCGAGCGTTGGATCAAACACGTTCGGGACTTCGTACACGTCGCGCCCGACGTCATCGCGACGCCCGAGTGGTCGCAAACGGTATTGGGTTTCGAGTCCGCGCTGTTGCGCTTCCGCCACGTCCGAGCTCCACACGAATCGAACGATCCCAGATTTCGGCGCAGGTTGAGCGCGGCGAAACAACTCCCGAACGGGATTGATATGAGCGAGCGCCTGAAGGGGGAATGTCGATGCAGACCATGCGCTGTACAGTTGCGCTCTCGACTCGATGTATTCACCTATGCCTTCAGTGCGCTGAACCGTGGCGAGCCACGGCGTCAGCACGACGAGCGCCCCCGCGAGGCACGCCGCACTATCAACCATTAACAACCGCACATTTCTCGAATTGCCGTCCACAAGGCGCACGAGTATGAACGCGATCGTGGCACCGGCTCCGATGTACACGCCGTGGTCGTGTCGGAACAAAAATGCCAGGGCGGCAACGATCCCGATCGCGGCCGCGCGTCGCGCCGTCGATTGATCCAAGTACCGCCATATGAGCCAAATGGCCAGCGGATAAAAGAACAGCTTGGGATAGTGATACGTCGGTGTGACCGCGAGCAGGAGTACAGCCGGAACCATCGTCGCGAGCACGACAGCACGCGAACCACATACCCGCAGTCCCAGACCGGTTGCGATGCCGACACCGGCAGCGATGAACGCCCACTGCACGACGAACTCACCAAGCAACCGGTAGCCGAAAACAACCTGGCCCAGCGCGGACATGTAGGCTTGCAGAGGGACACCCCACTCGTACAAGTCGCGGTACACGCGGTCGCCCGCCAGCAGATTCGTGGCTTCCCACAGGGTGTAGAAGTTGGTGTCGGTGATCTGCGCGCCGCCGGTGGCCAGCAGAACGATCAAGGACAGTGCTGCCACGAGAATCGGCAAGGCACGCGATGACTGCTGCACGACTTAACTTAATCTAGTCGATACGAGGTGGATGGAAATGGGTTAGCGAGCTGACTGCGTCGCGAAGCAGGGGAACCCGAGCGCGCCGAACTGTCCCGTCGGGACGCGCCGCCGGTCGATCATCAAATGGCCCTTCGAACCCGCCAGCTCGACATAGTTGGCCTTGACGTAGGCGCTAACGCGTGGATACGCAGATAGGTCCTCGAGAATTGGATAGTGCGTCGAGAAGACGAACGGTACCGACTGGCGCCGCAGCAGCTCGGCGGACTGTCCGTCGTGCATCGCATCGGATCGCCATCGGTCATGCCAGTACAAGTGTCCGCCGGCCATCGGCCGGTTGACGTAATAGGGGATCTGGTACGGCGTGATCCCCATTACAAGGATGCGATCACTAGAAGCGGTGCAATCATGCATGTAGCGGACCATCAGGTCTGAGCGTTGGCCGAAATCTATGTCCCTGGCCCACTTCGCCGCGTCGAATCCCTGCGCATCAGCCGGGGATACCAATCCATCGACCGGCGGCGACACGGTCAGACGCGCGAAGGTTTCTGGCAGGTTCGCGACTCGGTGTGGAAACGTCACGATACTGCCCGTGAGAGTCAAGAGGCTGATCCCGATGATCGCCGCTGCGATCACGCGGGCGGCCGCGTGCCACATCAGCCAACCCGTCGATCGCTCCGCAGCGTCCCGACGCTGCGGCCCTCGGAGCAGGCGGGCGCCGAATGCCGCTGTTAAGGGTGCGACGAGGACGTAATACCCGGGTTCGCGATAGAGCCATTGCTGCACGATCGCGACCTGAATTGCGGCAACGAGCATCAGAGCGATGTCGAGCGGCAGCGCTTCCGGCGGGCGCCACCGTGTCGCTGCTTGGCCAACGGCCGTCACCAGCAGGAGAACGGTCGTGAGAAGCGTGACCCATTCCATCCATTGGGACATGTGGTGCACACCCGGAATCCGTGCGCCGGGCCCGCTTCCAGGGTCTGGCGTTAGCGCGCTCAAGAGATCGATGTTGAAGATGTTGGTGAACGGCGCGTGGCTGGCCCACTTTGCGTTGAGGTACGCCCTACTGAGAACGTAGTTGAAAAGTCCTTCGTTAGATTGCACGACGGCCGCCCACGGCAGGACGAGCACTGCCGCGGCCCCTCCGCATGCCAGGACGTCCTCGATCAGACGACGCCACCCCCGCGACGCAGGTACGGTCAGCCGCGCCAACGCGAGTGTGAGCAACACACCACCACCTACATACAGTCCATGATCGTGTCTGAGCAGAAACGCGACCGCTGCAATCATCCCCATAGCGCCGCTGCGGCGCACCCCAGGACGTTCCAAGTAACGCCACATCAGCAGGATGGCGCAGGGATATATGAACAGTTTCGAATAGTGCACCGTCGGCGTGACCGCAAGGTTGATGACGGCGACGATCATCGTGATCGTCGATGTCACTACTGATCGCGACAATCTGACGGCGAGGTGAGCCGCCACCACCATGCCGGCGATCATTAGCGCCCACTGGTTAATGAACTCGCCCAGCAGCCGATGGCCGAAAAGCAGTTGCGTCACGTACGAGAGCGCTGCTTGCAGCGGTACGCCCCATTCAAAAAAATCGCGATAGGGGTGATCGCCGGCGAACAGGCTCACAGTTTCCGAGAGCGTGTAGAAGTTGTTGTCGTAGATCTGGTCATCTGCCGTGATGATGAGTACGAGCGCCGAGAGCAGGCCGATTGTCCATAGCAGCACGCGATGGGATGCCGCGCGTTCCACCGTCGCGGTCCGCCGCGCTACGGCGTTCATGACGACCCGCCTTCGATGGCGCAGGTGTCAGCGGTCAGCCCGCGACCATGCACAGCTCGCGTGTGCCGGTGGAGTAGCATCCGGACTGCTGACCTACGATTCAGGCCCACGGCTGTCAGCAACGCGTAATCATCGGAAGCAGGGGAACCTGTCGGGACCGAAGGTGCCTGTCGGGCGTCGTCTCGTGTCAACCATGATCCATCCCTTGGAGCCGTTCACAGGGACGTAATACTTGACGAGGTACGCATGAATGCGGGGATAGCTCTTGAAGTTATCCAACACCGGATCGTCGGTTGAAAACGCGATCGGGACCGACTGTCGTTCAAGCAGTGCGAGCGATTCTGCCTCGTGCGCTGGATCGGAGCGCCAGCCGCGGCCCCACCGGATGTGGCCACCGGCTATCGGGCGCTGCGCGTAGTAGCTCACGTGCGGGGGCGTCAGGCCACTCACCAGGATGTGATCGCCTGGCGACGTACAGTCACGCAGGTAATCAAACGGCGGGAACTCGTAGTCGGGTGGATATGCCACCAACCGTGCAAACGTGATTTGCACGGAGTGTGACAACTCCGACGGCTTGTACAGGCGATACAGTGTCAGGCTTCGCATCCAGATAAGCGCAGCCATTGTTGTCAAGGCGCAGGACAGCACGACGGTCCAGCGCACCACGGAGAGCCGACTGGCTAGAAACCGCGCGCTCAACGCGGCGGTCAGCGGCGCGACGGCAACGACATATGACGGCCGACGCAGCAACGCGACGTCGATGATCGCGAGAAAACCGCCCGCCAGCAGCAACCGGCATGCATTGCGGCGAGGGTCCGACTCACGTCCGTTGCGCCACAGTTCCCAGAGTCCCACCGTCACCAACGCGACAGGAATCAACAGCGCCATCTGCTGAATCCACGTGATCGCGTCATCGTTCGATACCGGCAGCGGCAGCCTGAACGTTCGAATCGGATTGATATGAAGGAGCGACGCGTAGGCACTACCCGGCGTTCCCTCGAACAGTTCGGCGCGCGATCGTGCATAGGCCTCTAGCCCTTCGGTCGTCGCGACAGCGATGAGCCATGGCGCGAGCACAACCGCGACGGTAACGATGTAAGCGGCTGCCTCGCGGACGATGGCCGACGCGCGTCTCGATTCGGGAAGGGCAACACGTGCAAGCAGAAACGCGCCGACCGACGCCGTCCCCAGATAGACACCGTAATCGTGCCGGAAGAGGAACGCGATCGCGGTCACACAGCCGCAGGCTGCACCGCGGCCGGCCGTCGGCCGGTCGATGTACCGCCAGCACATCCAGACCATCAGCGGGAAGAAAAACAGCTTGTCGTGGTGATAGATCGGCGTCACCGCGAGAATCGTCAGAGCGATTCCCATCACGGTCAGCGCAGCGCGCATCGAGCGCGACGTGCGGATGGCGAGATGGGTCGCAATGCCGAACCCCGCGAGGATGAACAACCACTGTCGAACGAACTCGCCGATGAGCCGGTGCCCCGATAGAAGTTGGGCCGCCGCGGCTGTGTAGCTTGCCAGCGGCACGCCGGGCTCGAAGAAATCCCGGTAGATCCGATCGCCTGACAGTAGCGACTCGGCGTTCGACATCGCGTAGAAGGTGGCGTCGAAAATTTGCTCGTTTGCCGTGATCACGAGTACGAACGCGGCGCCCGCGACAATGGCGACGATCGTGCTGCAGGTAGCACATCGGTACGCATTCCTGCGCGCCGCGAGGGCGATCGCAACCAGCGATGGCCACGAGCGCCACGTCGCTAATGCGGCGGCAAGCGCGAGCGTAAGGCTGATTTGACCTAGACGATCGGATTCCAGCCAGGCACGGGCGCGCGGCGATAGATCGGGACGATCCACTCGGACTCGGAACGCCGATCGATCGATATGAAACGTATCTTCGACGCGCGGGTCCGTCACGAGCTGTTGGATATCAGCCCGCGAACGTTTGCGAACGAAGTACAGCCAGGTACGTCCCTCAACCAGCGCGCCTTCGGCGAGGCCGTGCGCCTGCTCGGCGCGTACACGCTCGGCGGCGGATACGGTCGGCGCCCAACGGATATTGACGCGTTGCGCCGCGGGCCCCGCCGTTAGATGGAACCAGGCTAGGAAGCCGGCGGCCATGTACGCTGCGATCGCCAGACCGAGCGGCATGAAATCGAGGCCGCGGCGATTCCATCGTGGAGCGGCGGGTTGCGTCACGATGCGCACGATTCTACGGTACTAGTTTTGGCGAACCGCTCATTCCCGCTGATGCAATGCCATCACGGTACCGTGAAGCGTTGCGTGACATGTGTATTGTCTGTGCCGCGCCGACCACCGGTATCCGCCCGACCGGTTAGACGTACTGGGTCAGCGACTCGGCAACCGATGCGATCACGAATTCCATCTCGGAGGGATTCAAACCAATCCAGATCGGCAGGCGAATCAACCGGCTGCTGACACTCGTGCTCACATCCATGTGGCTGGCGACGCGTGCATACCGCCGACCGGCCGCCGATTCGTGCAGCGGCACGTAGTGGAAGATCGCGTTCACGCCGCGAGTATTCAGGTCAGCGAGTAGTTCGGCTCGCGGCATTGTCGGCGGCAACAGCAGATAAAAGAGATGTGCATTGTGCGATGCGTAGTCCGGCACGATCGGACATCGCACCCCAACGTGTTGCAACGCGGCGCAACCGGATGCATAGCCTTCCCAGAGCCGGAGACGCGCATTCGTCATTTCGTGTGCAGACTCGAGCTGCGCCCATAGAAAAGCCGCGGTCAGTTCCCCCGGCAGGAATGACGACCCGATGTCTACCCACGTGTATTTCTCCACTTCGCCGCGGAGAAAGTGCGATCGGTTCGTTCCTTTTTCCCAGATGATCTCGGCGCGTGCGCGGAACCGATCGTCGTTGATCAGAAGCGCACCGCCTTCACCAGAAATCACGTTCTTCGTCTCGTGAAAACTGAGCGCCGCCAGATGGCCAATTGATCCGAGCGGTCGGCTCCGGTATGCGGCGAGAAAACCCTGCGCAGCGTCCTCGATCACCACGAGGTTGTGGCGTTGTGCGATGTCCATGATCGCGTCCATGTCGCACGCGACGCCGCCGTAGTGTACCGGGACAATCGCTCGTGTCCGATCCGTAATCGCTGCCTCGATGAGTGTCTCGTCGATGTTCAGCGTGTCGGGTCGAATGTCGACGAACACGGGCCGCGCACCGCGCAGGACGAACGCGTTGGCCGTCGAGACGAACGTGAACGACGGCATGATGATCTCGTCGCCCGGGGCCGGATCGAGGAGCAGGGCCGCCATTTCGAGCGCGGCCGTGCACGAATGCGTCAGCAGCGCGCGCGCGCACCCCAGCTCGCGCTCCAGCCACAGGTGACACCGCTGCGTAAACGGCCCGTTGCCGGCGAGCTGCCCGCCTTCGACGGCTTCAGAGATATACGTGAATTCGCGGCCCGTAAGGTGCGGGCGGTTGAATGGGATCCTCACGGCCGGCCATCCTCGGCGGACCGCCAGACCGCGAGACCGACGCCGGTCTTCCCGTATTCATTGCCGTTGTAAAGCATGTATCGCCGGTCACGGTAATCGATCAGACAGGGATACTCCACCATGGCGCTGTCCCACCCCTCATCCGAGGGCAGCAGTCCGGCGACGTCGTCCGCGCGCGTCCAGGCAATCCCATCCATCGATTCGGCGTAGGCAATGCGGTAGCGAGCGCCACGAACGGCAAACCACATCCTGTACCGATCTTCGTCGCGGATCACCCAGGGACGCGCGATAGCGTGTTCGCCGGCGCCGTAATCGACGCACATGCGACCTGGACGCTCCCAACGAACCCCATCGTTGGATTCCGCATAGCGGATGTTGTAACAGGGTTCGAGAGCCGACCCTTCGGTAATCCAGCCGGTACCAGAGATGTACCACATGCGCCAGCGCGCGCCCTCGTTGCGAACGAAGGGCGAGCCTGTCAGGAATGGTTCCTCGTCAACCAGCTCCAATACCGGCGCGCGGGAGACCCGTCGAAATGGCCCGTTCGCATCGCTCACCGCCAGGCCCGCGCCGAGGTAGAACGGAACCGTGACGCCACGATTCCATCCTGTGTAATACAGGTATCGGCGATCACCCACCTTCGTGAGACAGGAGCCCACGACGCCGTTGTCGTCGAACGTCCCGCGTTCGCCTAGTTCGAGTACGGGATCCGGTTCGAGTGGTGCGAATGACGGTGTCGGCTCGAGCGTGAGCATGGCGCGGCCAATACGGGCACGACCCTGCGGATCGCGGAGACTCAGATAGATGTTCCACCGTCCATCTCCGGCAGCCTCCGCAATCGGCAGCGCCGCGTGCGACACCGCCCACGCCGACGCGGGAGCCATATCGAGATCGAGCCGGCCGAGGCGAACCCAGGTGCCGCTCACAACTCGATCTCGTCACTCAACTTTGGTGCTCGCTTCGCGCGCTCTGGATAGTAGACGCCCTTCGGCGTGGTGTTCTTCGTGATCACGGCGCCGGCGACGATCAGCGATTCGGGAGCAATCGTGATCGCATTGCGCAAGGTCGCGTTGACACCGAGGAACGAACCGGTGCCGATGCGCACATGCCCCGAGACCACCACATGCGACGTGATGAAGCAGTGGTCCTCGATAATCGAGTCGTGTCCGATGTGGTTGCCGCTCCACAGCGTGACGTCGTTGCCAACGGTGACGAATGGCTGCACGGTATTGTCTTCGAGGATGAAACAGTTATCGCCCGGCGGGCTCGTCAGATACGTGCAGCGCGAACTGATGTAACTGACGAGCGTGTACCCGGCAGCCCGCATCTGATCGTATTTCTCCTTTCGTACGCGGTTCATCTTCGCGTAGCCGATCGCCACAAATGCCGCATAGTCAGCGGGCGGATATCGTTGAAGGGCCTCGTCAAACGAAACCAGCGGCAGATTGTCGAAGGTATCAGCCGTCTTGAACGGCGCATCAACGACGAACGCCGCCACCTGATGCCGGCTGTCAGTCCTGAAATAGAAGTTCGCCAGCCGGGCAACGTCGCCGGCGCCAAAGATCAGGAGCTGCGCCACGTGTCGCTCTCCGTCCCATAAATCCGCCGGATGATCGTGTACGGCCGATCTTTGGTCTCGGTGAAGACTTTCGCCAGATAAATCCCGAGTACGCCCACGCAAAAGATCATCACACCGCCGAGGAACCAGATGGACACCATGATCGAGGCCCACCCGGGGACGCCGATACGCCCCGTCATGCTCTGATACATCAGCACGATGCCGGCAACGATCGAGAGCAGAATGACGCCCACACCCAGTTGAAAGATGTACAGGAGTGGGCGGTTGCTGAACGATGTGATCGCCGTTACGAACGCGGACATTCGCCTTCTGAGTCCGTAGGACGTGTTCCCACGCGTGCCCTTGTCCACGATGAGCGATCGCTGCTCGAATCCGGTGATCGTACAGAGTCCCGCGAGAGACACTTCCTGATCACGGTGCTGCACCAGGGCATCTACATATCGGCGCGTCATCAGACGTGCCGTGACAATGTTCGGCGGAAACGGGTGCGTGAGGAGCTTGTTGAAAACACGATAAAACAGTGCGCCGCTCATCCGTTCGAACCATCCGCCTTTGCGCGAACGCTGCACGCCGTAAATCGCCTCTGCGCCCGTGGACGTCATCGCCTCGTAGAACATCGGGAGCCAGGCGGGATCCTCCTCCAGATCGGAATCGATGACGAAGACGAGATCACCGCGGGAGCACGCAAGACCGGTCATCAGTGCCTTGTGGTGTCCGAAGTTCCTCGATAGGTCGACGACCCGCGCGCGCGGATCGCGGTGATGCAGCTCGATGGCGATCTGCAGCGAATCGTCAGGCGAACCGTCGTTCACCATGATGAGTTCCCAATCCGTGGTCACCTTTGCGGCCGCTTCCGATACGCGCCGATGGAATTCGCGGATGAAGTCCGCCGACTTGTAGAGCGACGTCACCACCGACAAGCGGAGTGTCACAGCTTCTTCATGAAGTCGAGCGCGCGCGGGCCCGTACAGAAGAGCAGATCGAGCACGCTCACGGAGTGCTCGAACGGACCATGCAGCTGCAAGTATTCAGCGTACCCAGAGTAGTCGGCAAATTGCACGGCGACTCCGGCGGCCTCGAATGCGGCGATGTCCAGGTAATTCGCGGCGCTCGGACCCGAGAGATACTCGGTGGCGCCAACCGCAAGACACAGATCGATCAGACGCTCGCTGGGGGCGTGTCGCGTCGCGTACTCGCTCGACCATGTGATCGGCGTGGTGATGCCGAGCACGTCGCAGATCGGGGTAATGAACGCGTGATTGATCTCGCTCAAATGCGTCGATGGATGTTCGTAGAGGACGGCCAGCCGGTCGGCATAGCGATCGAAGTACGGCGCCTTCGCATAGTTTGCCTGGATCGTCTGCCAGTGGCGCCGCCCCCAATGGGGATCCGACGTGGTGGTGTCCTGAATCAACTGTGTATAGCGCCCGCGGGTGTGGACCGGGATGGACAACCACGCGAGTCCGTGACGCGTCTTGATTCTGTTCCGGCTACGCCAGTCGCGCCGCGTGAACTGCACATTGTCCAGGAGGATGAAGGCGTCCACGCTTCTAATCAGGTCAAAATAGCCCTTCCACGGGATATAGCTCGATTGAACGATCGCCGCCCGCTTACGTCGCATTCATTGAAACGCGGCCGATGGTACCATTTGGTCGGCGTCCCACACCAATGGTCGATGCGTTGCGAAGCTACGGTGTCAACGAGCAGGAGGTCGCAGCTGGCGATGTGGCCGCACATGCCGAACGGATTCGGCTTGCCGGCTACTGCGTGCTCGCAGGCGCGCTCAGCGCCGCCGACACCGCTGATCTCGCTGCGCGGCTCGACGAGGTGCTTCGCCGGCAGACGGAGGAATTCGGCAGCGAACGTCTCGAGCAGATTGGCGACGGATTCACCGCCCGGTGTCCCCTGGTTCACGATGCGGCCTTCCTGAAACTCGCAACGCATCCCCGGCTCCTCGCGCTCGTTCGGCTGCTGCTCGGCGAGTATGTCGTGCTGATGCAGCAGAACGGCGTCATCAATCCGCCGCAGGAGGGACACACCCAGGGCGCGTACCACCGCGATCTGCCGTATCAGCATTTCGTCTCGAGTCGTCCGCTCGCCATCAGCGCGCTGTTCTGCATCGATCCATTCCGAACCGAAACGGGCGCGACCATGGTCATTCCGGGATCGCACCACGTCGAGCGATTCCCTTCTCCCGAGGTCGCCGCATCGGCGGAGGTATCGGTGAATGCCGACGCCGGTTCATTCGTGGTCTTCGATGCGATGCTGTTCCATCGCGCCGGTGACAACCGTTCAGGCCGGGTGCGACGGGCCGTGAACAATGTCTTTTCCGTGCCCATCATCGCGCAGCAGATCTCGCTTCCCTCGGCGCTGAACGGCCGTTACAGCGACGATCGAGAGTTGGCACGTCTGCTTGGCTACGACTCGACTCCCGCCGCATCCGTGGTGGACTGGCGCACGCGTCGGCTTCGCAGGAGCGGAAAGCCGATCCCGTGAGTCGCCGCGGGGTCTGCATCTGGTTCACCGGTCTGAGCGGCGCCGGCAAGTCGACGATTGCGGGCATTGTGTCGCGCTGTCTCGAACGACGAGGCCGAACGGTCACGCTCCTCGACGGTGACGTCGTCCGTACGCACTTGTCGAAAGGCCTCGGTTTTTCCAAAGACGACCGCGATACCAACATCCGCCGTATCGGCTTTGTCGCCTCCGAGATCGTGCGGCACGGCGGCATCGCCATTTGTGCGGTGGTGAGTCCGTACGAAGCGACCCGCAACGAGGTGAAGCAGCAGATCGGGCCGGAATCATTTGTCCTGGTGTACGTCGCGACGCCGCTCGAGGAGTGCGAACGCCGTGACACCAAGGGTCTGTACCTGAAGGCACGGCGCGGGGAGATCAAGGGAATGACCGGCATCGACGATCCGTACGAACCACCGCGATCACCCGACGTGGTGCTCCAGACGACGGACGCCGACGCGGACAGGTGCGCCGATGACGTCGAGCGCTTCCTTGAAAAGAAGGGATTGCTGTAACCCGCCCGACGCCTCTCTTTTCACACGACTGCGGCGATTTTCACGCATCAAACAGGGGACCGCCGAACTGAGTTGGCAAGCCTGGCGATTCATGTTCAAATCATGAACGTCTCGTTCACGACGTGAACGAGCAGCGAGTCCGGCCCCTGTAACCGACAGGCCGGAGGTATACCTGCCTCCGCGCCGCTTCCCATGCCTCAGCGCTGAACGTGGAACTCGAGTCCCGAAGAGATCTGCAGCTGCTCGAAGCCCTCGAACACGAGGCGACGATTACGCAGAGAACCTTAGCCAGCCGCCTCGGCATGGCGCTCGGGCTGACGAACCTCTATCTCAAGCGTCTTGTGCGCAAGGGATATGTCAAGTGCGTCACCGTCTCGCCCAACCGACTCGTCTACTCGCTGACCCCCAAGGGCATGGCTCGCAAGGCGCGTTTGACGTACGAGTTCATGAAGTACTCGCTCGACTTCTATCGTGATGCGCGCCAGCACCTCCGCCGCAGCCTCGTCGAAACGGTCGCTGAGCAGAAGCGCGTCGCGATCTTCGGAACCGGCGATGCCGCGGAACTCGTGTTCCTGCTGATTCGCGACATGGGTCTCGAGTTGGTCGCGGTGTTCGCGGACGGCGAGGGCCGTTTTCTCGGCCTGCCGGTGCGATCGATCGACGATCACGCCACCGTCCCGTACGACGTTCTGGTCGTCGCCGTGCTGGAACGGCCGGCTGGCACGGTCAAGCGGCTTGGGCAGCTCGGCGTCCCATCCGAGAAGATCGTCATGCTGCGGCCCGACTGGACCGCCACGACAGCACGCCAGAAGGCGCCCGGGATTTAGCGGAAGCATGGAAAGTCGACCGCACCGAAACGGCCTGTCGCGTGTCGTCGGCGATCGACGAGGAGCACACCTCCGCTACCCTCGAGGGAAACGTAGTTCTCCTGAAAATATCGGCGAATGTCCGGGTACGCGCGAAGATCTTCGAGCACGGGGTCGTGGGTCGAGAACGCGAACGGCACCCGCTGCCTCCGCAGCAGCGTCAGCGATTGCCGCTCATGGGCAGGATCGGAGAGCCAGCCTTGATGCCATTCAAGGTGTCCACCGGCGATCGGCCTCTGTGTGTAATAGCCGACCTGATACGGCGTGGAGCCCGTCACGAAAATGTGGTCGCCATCACGCGTGCAATCGTGCATGTAGCGGAGCGCGAGGAGCAGCCGCGCGTCGCCGTCGTTCGCCAGCCACTCCGCCGGTTGAGTACTGCGGGCGCGGCTCGCGGGTTGAAGCGCATCGATCGGCGGTGTTGTCAACAGCTGGTGGAACGTCGGAGCCAGCTCCCCGGCCTCGGACGGCTTCAGCAGATCCCAGGCCGCCACGTAGCCGGCGATTGCGACGCCGGTCACGACCAGCGTGCTCACCGCGAGGAGCGGCTGCACGAATCGCCATACTCGTGTCGCCGACTGCCCCGTTGCGGCGAGCAGCCGCGCGCCTAACACGGTGGACAGCGTCAGTCCGACGACGAAGTAGCTGTCCTCCCGAGACAGCCGAATCGCCAGGATGATGGCCATCGCGGCCGTGATGATGGTCCGAGCTGTTTCAAGCGACAGCGGCTGCTCGTCGCGGCGATGCCTCACGAGGTCGATGGCCGCCGATACGAGGATGAGGAGGGGCAGCAGCAACGTGAGTTGCAGCAGCCAGTGCTCGGCCGCCTCCCGCGATGGAAGTCCTCCAACGGCCATGATCGATGCCGGATTGAAGCCGCGCAGCACCAGCACCAGATACGCCAGTCCCGCCGGTGCCTGCGTGTCGCCCCAGGCGGCTCGCGCTCGGATGTACTCGCGCAGCCCTTCATTGCGCTGCACCAGAATCGCCCAAGGGAAAAGAGGCAAAGCCGCAGCAACGGCGAACGCCACGATCTCGCGAGCAGACGATCGCCAGTCTCTTGATGCCGGATTGATGACGCGCGCAAGGACGAACGCGAGCACGGCGCCAGTGCCGATGTAAATGCCGTGGTCGTGTCGGAACAGGAACGCTGCGTCAGTGACGATCCCGACCACCGCGCCACGCCGGACGCTCGGTGCTTCGATGTACCGCCACAGTACCCAGACAGCGAGCGGATAGAAGAATAGCTTTGGAAAGTGGTACGTCGGCGTCGCGGCGATGATCGCAATCGCGATGAGCGTCGTTGTCAGCGACGCCCACAAGGAATGACTGAGGCGATGTGCAAGGTGCAAGCTGATCACGACGCCCGCGACAATAAACGTCCAGTGGATCAGAAATTCGCCGATCAGACGATAGCCGACCGCCCATTGCATCGCCGCCGACATCAGTGTCGTCAGCGGCGACCCCATTTCGTAGAAATCGCGATACGGGTGATCGCCCGCCAGTAGCGCCGTCGCTTGCCACACGAAATAGAAGTTCGTGTCGAAGAGCTGCTCCACGACGCTGTACATCAGCACTGCAAGTGTGAGCACACCGACGACGGCGTACAGCATCCAGCGCGCACGAATTTCTGTCGCCGATCCCCGGCTCGCTGGATCCGGCGACTCCACGGTGCTCATTCGAAGTTGTTCATTATAGTGACCGGTTCTCCGCGCTCCTGCCGTGCGCAACTCAGAGTGGTTGAGGCGTGATCGCGATCCGTATCCGTGACGTGGGCCGGTACTTCGGCGAACCGGTGATTATCGACGGCGGCGCGCAGCCCGGTGAGGCGTGGCGGTCGTTGCTGCGCATCGCCGGGATCACACCTCGGGCACGGTTGACCGACGATGAGCCGCTCACGCAGCGTGTCGTGACAGCGCCTGGCCACGTACTGCGCGATATCTCCGTTGACATCGAGCACGGGAGCGTGACGTGCCTGTACGGGCCGTCAGGATGCGGGAAATCGGTCCTGTTGAAGATTCTTGCCGGCGTCATCGCGCCTACGCGCGGCCGCGTGGAAATCTATGGCGACGTTGCGCGGCTCCTGACCTCCGGCGACAACGTCGATCAGCGAATGACGGCGCACGAGAACATCCAAAACTTTCCCCTGTGTCGGGCGGCCACGGCTGACGTCGTCGAACGGTTCCAGACGGAGGTGATCGACTTCGCCGAGCTCCAGGGATTCGAACACGTTCCGCTGCGCACCTATTCCACGGGCATGCTGATGCGGCTGAACGTGGCGCTCACACTGTGCAGCACCGCCTCAATCATCTTGATTGACGACGTGTTCGCGGTGGGCGACATCGCATTTCAACAAAAAGTCGTCGACAAACTCCACGCCCTGCGGGCCGAGGGACGCACGCTCGTCATTGCCTCGTCCGATGACATGCTGATCGATAAGATCGCGACGCGCATCCTGACACTCGGCAACGGCCAGATCACCAACGACGCGCCGCCCAAGCGCCTGACATTCGATCGCCCATCCTCATCAACCGCCGAATTCGACTGGCACGCTTCGGATAATTTTCCGGAAAACGACGTCGTGGCCCTGCGCGCGATGCAGATCGAGAGCTGCCGGGATGCCGACGACACGTACCTTGATGTCGCGCTCGCGTTCGAAGCAAAGGTACCCGGCGCTCGCTGCCGGCCATCGGTTACGCTGAGGCACCAGAAGAAGGTCATGTTCCGAAGTCTTTATCCGGAACAGATCGAGCTGGGCGATTCTCGTCGATTCGGCTGCACGGTCCGTATTCCGCTGCACATCCTGTCGAGCGGCACGTATCTGCTGACGCTCGACATGCACACGTACCTCCGGAACAATCTGTATCGCCTGAAGGCGCGCGATGCCATCACGCTGAACGTCCGCCACGGGGCGGATTCTCCGGACGACCGCCGACAGCCGCTGCTGACCGTCGCGTTTCCCTGGGAACTCGAATCGATGGCCGAGGCGCACGTGTGACACCCGCTCGAGTCTCGGTTCGCAATGTGTCGAAGGTGTTTCCGCGCCGAAAGGCCACACGCGTTCGGGGGATTTCCACGGATGGATGGCCGGCCCTCCGTGACCTTTTCCAGAAGACCATGCGGCGCGAGCGCGAACGACACACCCGCGAGAAACGCGATCAGCTCTGGGCCCTCGACAACGTCAGCTTTGACGTGGCGCCGGGCGAAATCGTCGGCATCATCGGACGCAACGGCGCAGGCAAGAGCACACTGCTGAAAATTCTTGCGCGCGTCCTCAGCCCCACTGCCGGACACATCACGATGCAGGGCCGCGTTGTTTCGATGCTCGAGCTCGGTATTGGTTTCGCGCCCGACCTGACAGTTCGCCAGAACATTCAGATCCAGGGGCGGCTCGCGGGCATCCCAGGCAAGCTGGTGCTCGCCTCCGAGGGGAGGATTCTCGAACTCTCTGGCATGACGCCGTTTCGCGACATCCCGCTGCGCCTATGCCCGAGCGGCACTGCCGTGCAGCTGGGATTCGCCACGATGATGGGCCTCGGCGCCGAAATCGTTCTTGCCGACGAAGTGCTCGCCGTCGGCGATGCGGCGTTCCGCAAGATGTGCGAGGAGCAGGTCGAGGCCGTGGGCGCGTCGGGTGTATCGGTGCTGTTCGTCTCGCATGACATGGCGGCGATTCGACGTATCTGCAGCCGCACGATCTGGATCGATCGAGGACACGTCGTGCAAATCGGGCCGACCGACGACGTCGTCGCGGCGTACATGACTGAATTGCTCGCGGGTCGCCTGCTCCCGCCGCTAACTGGCGAGGCGCTGGCGGCGAGTTGCCGCTTGCTCGCGGCGCGTCTGCTTGACGAAAACCATGCGCCGGTCGGCGCGTTGAGCATCACCAACGCCGGCTATCTCGACTGTCTCGTTCGAGTCTCAC
>Ga0070675_100000797_pt1 | contig 22137 bp, 17 predicted proteins | sample KBSM43metaG_FD_65343 | JGI IMG/M metagenome (GOLD analysis project Ga0070675, IMG submission 65343) | Miscanthus rhizosphere microbial communities from Kellogg Biological Station, Michigan, USA - KBS M4-3 metaG | ecosystem: Host-associated > Plants > Roots > Rhizosphere > Soil ... | reverse complement strand
CGCCGGCGCGGCCCCTTCGTCGCGGTCAACTGCGCCGCCGTCGTCGAAACGCTGCTCGAAGCCGAGCTCTTCGGGATCGAGGATCGTACTGCGACGGGGGTGCGCGGCCGTCGCGGCAAGTTCGAGCACTCGGACATGGGTACGCTGTTCCTGGACGAGGTGTCGGATCTGTCGCTGTCCGCGCAGGCGAAGCTGCTGCGCGCCGTGCAGGACCTGTCGGTCGAGCGCGTGGGCGGCACGGGCAGCAAGCGCGTCAACACCCGCATCGTGGCGGCGACCAACCGGCCGCTCTCGGGTCTGGTCGAAAAGGGGCTCTTCCGCGCCGACCTCTACTACCGCCTCAGCGGAGTCGAGATCCACGTGCCACCGCTGCGCGAACGGCGCGACGACGTGACCGAGCTCGCCCGCTACTTCCTGGCACGGCACGGGCACATGCGCGAGCTCTCGCTTTCCGACGGCGCCCTCGATGCACTCCGGCTCCACCGCTGGCCAGGCAATGTCCGCGAGCTCGAACGGGTCATCGAACGAGCCGTGGCTCTGGCGGAGTCGGATCACATCGAGCTCGACGACCTGCCGCCGCAGGTGCGGGGCGAGTACGCCGAGGTGCTGGCACCCTCGCTTGCGCGCACCGAGACGATGCGAGCCTGGGGCAGCCGCTACGCGCGGCTCGTCTTCGAACGCTGCGGCCGCAACAAGCGTCAGGCCTGCCGGCTGCTCGACATCAGCTACCACACGCTGCAGGCGTATCTGCGTTTCGCGTCGCGCGACGGACGAGGGTCGGCCAAGCAGGTCCCGGCCTGGGCGCGGCTGCCTGGAGACGACCCGGCTCACGGCGGGCCTGAGGAGTAGCCGTGGCCACGCTCGTGTTCCTGATGGCGTTCTTCCGCGCCGCGCCGCCCGTCACCCGTCCGATCGTGCTGTGCTTGTGGACGATCGCCGGCGCTGGCACAGTCGCCATGGCGGCGGGGCTTGCTGCTGGTGCCACCGTGCTGACACCGCTCCTCGTACTGCACATCTTCGCTGCCTCCTCGGGTTTCGGCCTGGCGCTGCGGCGCGGTCACTACGACCTCGTGTTGTCGCGCGGTATCAGCATCACGGGCCTCATGACGGCGCACTGGCTGGCATCGATTGCCCCCGGCCTCGCCGCGTGGCTGGGCGTTGCTGCCGTCGAGCGGCTGCTGTCACCGCCTCAGCCCGCGGCGTTCACATCTGGAAGCGTGCTCGCGTTCTTCCTGGCCTCGAGCTTCCCCTGGGCGTTCACCACCTCGCTGCCGCGCTTTGCGGCCGCCATCGGCTGGCTCGTGCTCCTCGTCACCTCACTCGCCATCGTGCCGTCCGGCCAGCAGCAACTCGTCAGCGCGCTGCGCGCGTCACAGCCCAGTGGTCTCGGTGCCTTGGCAGTGCTGTCCTACCCGATGGGACTCCTCGGGGTAGATGCCACGCGCCTTCCTGCCGGCACGCTCAGTCCGGGACTGGCCTGCGCTCTGCTGTCAATGGGGTGCGCGGTGGCCTGGCACCGGCGTGCCGAGGTGCCGCTGGAGACGCCGTGATCGACGTCGTCCTCTCCGTCCGGCAGCTGTCGGCGCACCGGTCGCGGCGACTCGTGGCCCAGGCGGTGTCGTTCGACCTCCGCGCCGGCCAGGCGTTGGGGGTGGTCGGCGCCAACGGGTCGGGGAAGACGACGTTGCTTCGCACGCTCGTCGGCTTCCTGTCGCCGGCAGTCGGCGAGGTCCGCATCGACGGCCGGCGGCCACCCAATGCCTTGCGCGCGGCGCCCACGGCGTACTTCGCTGGCGAGGCGACGCTGCCGGGGTTCGTTCGAGCCTCGGCCTGGGGGAACCTCGGCACGGGCGAGGTGATCATGACCGACCGGCGGCGCATCCGCGCGCTGTCGCGCAGCACGAGGCAGCTGCTGGGGCTGCGCACGGCCCTCGGACGCCATCCGCTACGGCTCATCGTCCTCGACGAGCCGTGGGAGGGGCTCGATCCCGACGCGACGCGCTGGCTCAGCGCCACTCTCGAAGCCAAGCGCGACCGCGGCGCCGCCGTGGTGCTGTCGTCCCATCGACTGCACGATCTCGCCGGCGTGTGCGACAAGTATCTGTTCCTGACCGGCGCGGTGCCGGCGCTCGTGCGCGCCCACGAGATCGCTCGATCGGGTTTGGTGAGCGCGGAGCAGCTGATCGACGCCTTCGACCGCGCGCGCGAACATGCCACTACCGCGATTGCGATGACCGACGGTCGCCCGGCCGCGTCCCACGCGCTGGACGAGTAACGCGATCCGGCCGCCCGAAGGGCGGGCAATCAAACACTGCGGGCGAGGTGGAGCCTGATTTCAATCGGCTGTGAGGCGGAGCCTCGCTCGCTTGCCACCAGCACGGGCGCATAGTACCGTCGGGGGCAGTTCCGCATGACCGAAACGGCTGCGCCCGCCCTCAAGCCCACACCGCTGCACGCTCGCCATCGCGCCTCGGGCGCACGGATGGTGCCCTATGCGGGGTGGGACATGCCGGTCGAGTATTCCGGCATCACGGCCGAGCACCTGGCCGTGCGATCGCGCGCCGGCGTATTCGACGTCAGCCACATGGGCGAGATCGAGATCGCCGGGAAGGACGCACTCAAGACGGTCCAGTTCCTGACGAGCAACGACGCCAGCCGTCTCAAAACCGGGCAAGCGCAGTACTCCGCGCTGCTCACACCTGACGGGACGTTCGTTGACGACATCCTGGTCTACCGGATGGCGCCCAGCCACTTCATGATCGTCGTCAACGCCGCCAACACCGCGAAGGCGGTCGAGTGGATCACCGCGCAGGCAAAGACCGTGGGCGACGCCGCGGTGGTGGACTCGAGCGCGCGGTATGCCCTGATCGCGGTGCAAGGTCCGGCGGCGCTCGACACCGTGCAGCCGCTGACCGGCGCCGACCTCGGCTCCGTGCGGCCGTACTGGTTCACCTACGGGGAAGTGGCGCAGGCACGGGCGCTCATCTCGCGTACCGGCTACACGGGCGAGGACGGGTTCGAGATCTTCGTGCCGCCCAACATGGCCGACCGGGTGTGGCAGGCGCTGCTGCAGGCCGGCCACGCCACCGGCGTCGTGCCTTGTGGCCTCGGCGCGCGCGACACGCTGCGGCTCGAAGCGGCGATGCGTCTCTACGGCCAGGATATCGACGAGCGCACGACGCCGATCGAGGCAGGTCTCGCCGGCATCGTCGGCTGGGAGAAGCCGGAATTCATCGGAGCGGAGCGCCTGCGGGCCCAGCGGGCCTCCGGGGCCGAGCGGCGCCTGGTCGGCCTCGAAATGAGCGATCGCGGAATTGCCAGGCATGGCCACGCGGTGCTCAACGACGGCGCTCCGGTGGGAACCGTGACAAGCGGGACGCAGACGCCGTTTCTCAAAAAGGCGATTGCGATGGCGTATGTGCCGGCGGCGCTCACGACGCCCGGCACGGTGGTAGACGTGGATATCCGCGGCCGCCTCTCGGCGGCCACGGTGGTGCCGCTGCCGTTCTACAAGCGGCCGCGAACGGTGTGACGCGATGGCGTATCCAAGCGACCTGAAGTACACGAAGGACCACGAGTGGGTGCGCCTGTCCGGCGACACCGCCGAAGTGGGCATCACCGACTACGCCCAGCAGCAACTGGGCGACGTGGTCTTTGTGGATCTTCCTGCGGTGGGCACCGGCGTGACCGCCGGGACGCCGTTCGGCACCATCGAGTCGGTCAAAGCCGTCTCGGAGCTGTTTGCCCCGCTCTCGGGCGAGATCGTCGCCGTCAACGAGCGGCTGGCGCAGGCGCCGGAAGAGGTGAACACGCGGCCGCACGAGACCTGGATGGTGAAGATCCGCGTCGCCGGTGGCGCCGCCGATGGCCTCCTCGACAGTACCCAGTACGAGGGGTTGCTGACCTAGGCCGCTCGTGCCCACGTCCGCCGAGGTCGCGTCCTTCGCCCGCCGTCACATCGGCCCGTCGGCCGCCGAACAGCAGACGATGCTGCAGGCGGTGGGCGCGGTGTCGTTGGACGCGTTGGCCGGCCAGATCGTGCCGCCGAACATCCGCCTCGACGCGCCACTGCGGCTGCCGCCGGCCGAGAGCGAACACGCCTACCTGACACGGCTGCGCGACGTCGCCGGCCGCAACCAGCTGTTCCGCTCCTATATCGGCCTGGGCTATCACGACACGGTCACGCCGAGTGTCATCCGGCGGATGATTCTGGAGAATCCGGGCTGGTACACACCCTACACGCCGTATCAGTCCGAGATCGCGCAAGGCCGTCTCGAAGCGTTGCTGACGTTCCAGACCATGGTCATGGATCTCACGGCGATGGACGTCGCCAACGCCTCGCTGCTCGACGAGGCCACGGCCGCCGCTGAAGCGATGGCGCTGCTGCTGCGCGTCCACAAGCGCACCCCGGCCGCCGGGGTCGCGCCCGTGGTGCTGGTGTCTGACACCTGCTACCCGCAGACGATCGCGGTCGTGCGCGGACGCGCCGAGCCGCTCGGCATCGACGTGCGCGTCGTCACGCCGGACGCGATGACCTTCGAGGCGCCGGTCTTCGGTGCCATCGTGCAGACGCCGGACGCGCGCGGCGCGCTGCTCGATCTGCGGCCTCTGATCGCGCGGGCGCACGACGCCGGCGCCGGCGTTGCCGTCGGCACCGATCTGCTCGCGCTCGCCCTCATCACTCCGCCCGGGGAGATGGGCGCGGACGTGGTGTTCGGCAGCTCACAGCGCTTCGGCGTACCGCTCGGCTACGGCGGGCCGCACGCGGCGTTCTTCGCCACCCGGCAGGCGTTTGTCCGGCACCTGCCGGGACGGTTGATCGGCGTCTCGGTGGACGCGCACGGCCAGCCCGCCTATCGGATGGCGCTGGCCACCCGCGAGCAGCACATCCGCCGCGAGAAGGCGACCTCGAACATCTGCACGGCGCAGGCGCTCCTCGCGTCCATGGCCGCGATGTATGCGGTCTACCACGGTCCCGAGGGGCTGACCGAGATTGCGACGCGCGTGCACGAACACGCCCGCGCGCTGGAGCGGCTGCTATGGACGCTGGGCTACCGGCAGACGAACGCGGCCTACTTCGATACCCTTCGAGTTGAGGTCGCGACCGCCTCCACTGAGCTGCGGCGGCACGCCGAAGCCGCCGGCATCAACTTTCAGTACGTCGGCGACAGCGAGGTCGTCGTCGCCCTCGACGAAACGGTGACGCCGACGGATCTCGGCGCGATCATGCGAGTGTTCGAACGTGCGGGCGGAACACCGATCTCGGAGGCAGAGGGGCGCGCCGCCGGAGCGCTTCCAGTACGAGTTCCCGCGGCGCTGGCGCGCACCACGCCGTTCCTGACGCATGCGGTCTTCAGCGCCCACCGCTCCGAAACGCAGATGATGCGTTTTCTGCGCCGGCTCGAGCGCAAGGACCTGGGTCTCGACACGTCCATGATTCCGCTCGGCTCGTGCACGATGAAGCTGAACGCGGCCACCGAAATGCTGCCGCTCACCTGGGAACCCTTCAGTCGGCTGCACCCCTTCGCGCCGGTCGATCAGGCCCAGGGCTATCAGCAGGTCATCGCCGAGCTGTCTGCGGCGCTGTGCGAAATCACCGGGTTCGCCGGCGTGTCGCTGCAGCCGAACTCGGGGGCGCAAGGGGAGTTTGCCGGGCTGCTGGCCATTCGCGGCTACCACCGCAGCCGCGGCGATACCCGGCGGACGGTGGTGCTGATCCCCGCATCGGCGCACGGAACCAACCCGGCCAGTGCGGCGCTGGCCGGCATGCGCGTCGTGGTCGTGGCCAACGGCCCGGACGGCAGTGTGGACCTCGACGATCTGTCGCGCAAGGCGGCCGAGCACGCCGACGCGCTGGCGTGCCTGATGGTTACCTATCCCTCGACGCACGGCGTGTTCGAGGCCGGCATCCGCGAGATCTGTGACATCGTCCACCGCCACGGCGGCCAGGTCTACATGGACGGCGCCAACATGAACGCGCAGGTGGGGTTGACCAGCCCGGCCCGCATCGGCGCCGACGTCTGCCACCTGAACCTCCACAAGACCTTCGCCATTCCGCACGGCGGCGGCGGTCCCGGTATGGGCCCCATCGCCGTGGCGTCGCACCTGGTGCCGTTCCTCCCCGGCCATCCGGCGACGGCAGGCGCGGCCGCGCCGATGCCGCCCGTCTCCGCGGCGCCGTGGGGGAGTGCCAGCATCCTGCTCGTCTCACACGCCTACGTCTGCATGCTCGGCGCGGACGGGATGACGGCCGCCACGCAGGTGGCGCTCCTGAACGCCAACTACATCAAGACCCGTCTCGCGTCTCACTATCCGGTGCTCTACGCCGGGGCGCACGGCCGCGTGGCCCACGAGCTGATCTTCGATCTCCGTGGATTCAAGAGCGCCGGGATCGACGAAATGGACGTCGCCAAGCGCCTCATCGACTACGGCTTCCACGCGCCGACCGTGTCGTTCCCGGTCGCCGGTACGCTGATGGTCGAGCCCACCGAGAGCGAAGACCTCGCCGAGCTCGACCGGTTCTGCGACGCGATGATGCAGATCCGCAAGGAGATCGACGACGTGGTGTCGGGACGCGCCGATCGGACCGACAACGTCCTGACCGGGGCCCCGCACACGGCGGCGGCGGTGGCGGCGACGGCGTGGACGCATCCGTACTCGCGCGAGGAGGCGGCCTATCCGCTGCCGTTCGTGCGGGCCCAGAAGTTCTGGCCCGCCGTCGGCCGCGTCGACAACCCGTTCGGCGACCGCAACCTGGTGTGCGCCTGCCCGCCGGTCGACGCCTACGCCTGACATGCGGATCCTCAACGCCACGCAGATGCGGGAGGCCGACCGCCAGACGATCGAAGATCTCGGCCTCGCCTCGCTCGTCCTGATGGAGAACGCGGGCCGGCAGGTGGTATCGGCCATCGAAGCGGCCTACGACGACCGGCTGTCCGGGCGCATCGCCGTGCTCTGCGGCAAGGGCAACAACGGCGGCGACGGCTTCGTCATCGCGCGCACGCTGGCGCAGCGGGGCGTCGACGTGTCGGTGTTCCTGCTCGCCTCGGTCGCGCAGGTCAAGGGCGACGCACGCGTCAACCTCGACATCCTCGGACGCCTGGGTATCGGCGTGATGGAGGTGGACGACGAGCAGCGCTGGGAACTGCACGCCTCCGAAGTGCAGCAGTGCACGCTGATCGTGGACGCCATCGTCGGCACCGGACTCGCCGCGCCGCTCAGCGGTCTCCTCGAGACGGTGGCCGCGGACGTCAACGTCATGGGCATCCCGATCGTGGCGGTAGATCTGCCGAGCGGGCTCTCGGCCGACACGCCGCATCTCATCGGCCAGTGCGTCTCCGCGACGATGACGGTCACCCTTGCGGCGCCCAAGCTGTCGCTGATCCTGCCGCCGGGCGAGGATCACGCCGGCGAGATAGTGATTGCCGACATCGGCATTCCCTATGACGTCATCGACGCGCTCGAGGGCCCGCAGATCGAGCTGCTCACGCCGGAACAGGTCCGGCTCATCGTGCAGCCGCGACCGGCGGACTCGCACAAGGGCGACTACGGCCGCGTCACGGTGGTGGCGGGGTCGCGCGGCAAGACGGGCGCGGCGCACCTGACCGGTCTGGCCGCGCTGCGCTCGGGTGCCGGCCTGGTGACGATTGCAACGCCGAGCTGCTGCGTGCCCATCGTGGCCTCGCTCGCGGCGGAGTACATGACGGAGCCGCTGGCCGACACGCCGGCTGGCGAGGTGGCCGAGGCGGCGCTGGACACGGTGCTGGCGCTGCGCCACGACGTGATCGCCTGCGGGCCCGGGCTCGGGCGCAGCGAGGGCGCGGCCGCCTTCGTGCGAGGGCTGGTCGAGCGCTCGCCGGTGCCGCTCGTCCTCGACGCCGACGCCGTGCTCGCCTTTGAAGGCGACCCCGGACAGCTCGTGGGCCGCGACGAACGCCACCTTGTCATCACGCCGCACCCCGGCGAAATGGCGCGTCTGGTCGGCAAGACGATCGAAGAAGTCCAGGCCGACCGGATTGCGATCGCCAGCGAGTTCGCGTCCACGCACCAGGTCTACGTCGTGCTGAAAGGGCACCGCACGGTCATCGCGGCGCCGTCCGGAGCGGTGGCCGTCAACCCGACCGGCAATCCCGGCATGGCGACCGGCGGCACGGGCGACGTGCTGACCGGCATGATTGCCGCCTGGCTGGCGCAGCTGCTCGACGCCGACGCGGCGTGCCGGCTGGCGGTGTTCCTGCACGGTGCGGCCGGGGATCTGGCGGCCGGCCACGAGGGTCGGGTGTCGATGATCGCGGGCGACGTGATCAATCACATCGGGCCCGCCCTCGAGCAGCTCTCCACACCGGCGGCGGGCGAGGGCCGCGACAGCTGACCGCCGTCGCCGACGCCGTCACCCGCTCGCAGGACGACACCGAGCAGCTCGCGGCCACGCTGGCGGGCGAGCTGCGGGCGGGCGACGTCGTGCTCTTGTCAGGACCACTGGGAGCGGGGAAGACCGCGTTCGTGCGCGGGCTGGCGCGCGGCCTCGGGCTCGATCCCGACGAGGTCAGCAGCCCGACTTTCACGCTTGTTCACGAGTACCGCGGCGGGCGCCTCCGCCTGTTTCACGCGGATCTGTATCGGCTGGGCAGCACGGGCGCCGACGACCTGGGGCTCGACGAGCTGGGCGTGCAGGACGGCGTGCTGGCGATCGAGTGGCCCGACCGCCTGGGCCACACTTTCCGCGACGCGATTGACGTGCAGATCGACGTGGTGGACGAGACGTCGCGACGGGTCATCGTGCGTGGGGGCCGGCTTTAGCCGGCCCTGGGCCGCCTGAAGGCGGCCCCCACGTCATCCCTATTCCATCCGGTAGTTCGGCGCTTCCTTCGTGATGGTGACGTCGTGAACGTGGCTTTCGCGCACGCCCGCCGGCGTGATGCGGATCATCTGCGCCTTCTTCTGCAGCTCGGGAATCGTCGGCGCGCCGCAGTAGCCCATGCCAGCGCGCAGGCCGCCCACGAGCTGGTAGATGACCGACGCCGCGCTGCCTTTGTGCGCCACGCGGCCTTCGATACCCTCGGGCACCAGCTTGTCGGCGTTGCGGCCACCTTCGAGATCGAAGTCGTCCTGGAAGTAGCGGTCGCGGCTGCCGCGGCGCATGGCGCCGATCGAGCCCATGCCGCGGTACTCCTTGTAGCTGCGCCCCTGGAACAGGATCAGCTCGCCCGGGCTCTCGTCGGTGCCGGCGAAGAGGTTGCCGAGCACCGTGCTGCTGGCCCCGGCCGCCAGCGCCTTCACGAGATCGCCCGAGTAGCGCATGCCGCCATCGGCGATGATCGGCACGCCGCGCGAGGCCGCGGCGCTGGCGCACTCCATGATCGACGAGATCATCGGCACGCCGATGCCGGCCACCACGCGGGTGGTGCAGATGGAGCCGGCCCCGATGCCGACCTTGACGCCGTCGCACCCCGCGTCGATGAGCGCCGTGGTCGCCGCCGCGGTCGCGACGTTGCCGCCCACGAGCTCCATGTGCGGAAATTCGCGCCGCAACTTGGCCACCAGGTCGATGACGATCTGGTTGTGGCCGTGCGCGGTGTCGACGATGAGCGCGTCCACGCCGGCGTTGGCCAGCGCCCGGGCGCGGTCCAGCGAGTCGCGCGCCACGCCGATGGCCGCGGCGCATCGCAGTCGGCCGAGCGAGTCCTTGCACGCGTTCGGATACTTGATCGCCTTCTGGATGTCCTTGACGGTGATCAGCCCCTTGAGCCGGTATTCGTGGTCGACGACGAGCAGCTTCTCGACCTTGTGCTGGTGCAGGATCTCGCGCGCCTCGTCGAGCGTGGTGCCGACCGGCACGGTGTAGAGCGGGTCGCGCGTCATCACCTCCGCAATCGGCCGCTGGACGTTCGATTCGAACCGGAGATCGCGGTTGGTGAGGATGCCGACCAGCCGGCCTTCCTTGCTCCCGTCCTCGGTGATCGGGACGCCCGAGATCCGGTAGGACTTCATCAGATCGAACGCTTCGGCAATCGAGTTGGTGGGGGAGAGCGTGATCGGGTTGACGATCATGCCGCTCTCGGACCGTTTCACCCGGTCCACTTCCGCCGCCTGCTCGTCGATCGACAGGTTTTTGTGGATGATGCCGAGGCCGCCAAGCTGCGCCATCGCAATCGCCAGCCCGGACTCGGTGACAGTGTCCATGGCGGCGCTGATGATCGGGACGTTGAGCCGGATGCCGCGCGTGAAGCGCGAGGAGATGTCCACCTGGGTGGGTACCACGGTGGTGTGCTGGGGAACCAGCAGGACGTCGTCGAAGGTCAAGGCCGTCGCGAGGCCAGCCTCCGACGGGGTCAGGGTCAACGCACCGGTCTTGAGCTCCATGTGGTCCTCGATGTCAGGTGCCGGCTCCGTGGCACTTTTTGTACTTCTTCCCGCTGCCGCACGGGCACGGGTCGTTGCGGCCGACTTTCGGCTCCTCGCGGCGGACCGTCTTCACGACGTCGTCGCCGCCGGTGCGCGCCGGGCGCGGTGGCGTGGCGACGGCGGCCGCGGACGACGACTGGCTGCGGGCCGCCGCGAAGGCCGGCACCGACTCCGCCGCCGGATTGTTCATGGTGAGCGGGGTCGCGCGGCGCGGGGCGATCGGCACCGGGGCCGGCCCATCCTGATCGATCACCAGCCGGGCCCGGAACAAGTACTGGACGATCTCGGAATCGATGCGCCCGCGCATGTCCTGGAAGAGGGAGAAGCTCTCCTTCTTGTATTCGACCAGCGGATCGCGCTGCCCGTAGCCGCGCAGCCCGATGCCTTCCTTCAGATGGTCGAGCGAGTAGAGGTGATCCTTCCACTGCACGTCGACGATGTTGAGCGCCACCTGCTTTTCGAGCGTCCGCAGGACTTCCGGGCTGACCTGCTGTTCCTTCTCTTCGTAGCTCGCCTTCACCTTCTCCCAGATCGCGTCGGTGATCTGGTCCGAGCTCAGCCCGTCGACGTCGATGGCCTCGAGGACGCGCGGGTCGAGACCGAAGGCGCTGGAGGTCTCGCGCTTCAACGCGTCGATGTCCCAGTCGTCGACGTCGACCTGCTTGCCGATATAGCGGTCGGCGAGGTCCTCGAGCAGATCCTCGGCGAGCGCCAGCGTGTAGCCGCGCGTATCGACGACTTCATCCTCGCCGATGTGGATCCTGCCCTCGAGGATTTCGCGCCGCAGCGTGTAGATGCTTTCCCGCTGCTTGTTCATCACGTCGTCGTACTCGAGCAGGTGCTTGCGGACGGAAAAGTTCTGCGCTTCGACCTGTTTCTGCGCCCGTTCGATGGCGCGCGAGACCATGCCGTGCTCGATCGGCACACCCTCTTCCATGCCGAGCCGTTGCATCAGGCCGGAGATGCGATCGGAACCGAAAATCCGCATCAGGTCGTCTTCGAGCGAGAGGTAGAACCGCGACGAACCCGGGTCGCCCTGCCGGCCGGCGCGGCCGCGCAGCTGGTTGTCGATGCGCCGCGCCTCGTGCCGCTCGGTACCGAGGATGTGCAGGCCGCTCAGGGCGATGACCTCGTCGTGCTCGACCGCGGTCTGGTGCTGGAAATGCCCGAAGATGCGCAGCCAGTCGGCCCGCGGCACGCGATAGAAGCCGTCGACGTGGAAGAAGTAGACGAACTCTTCGTCGTCGACGAACTTCTCTTCGCCCTTGGGCAGCCGTTCGGCCACTTCTTCGGCGATGGACTGATTGCGCGCCATGTACTCGGCGTTGCCGCCGAGCAGGATGTCGGTGCCGCGGCCGGCCATGTTGGTGGCAATCGTCACGTTGCCCCGGCGGCCCGCCTGCGCGACGATCTCGGCTTCTCGCGCGTGGTACTTGGCGTTGAGGACGATGTGCTTGATCCCGCGCTTCTGCAGCAGGGTCGAAAGCCGTTCCGACTTCTCGATCGACACCGTGCCGACGAGCGTCGGCCGCCCCGACTTCTCCTTCTCCAGGATGTCGTCGACGATCGCCTCGTACTTCTCGCGCTCGGTCCGATAGACGAGGTCGGGCTCCTCGACGCGCTGCAGCGGGCGGTTGGTGGGAATCGCCACCACATCGAGGTTGTAAATCTTCGCGAACTCGGCCGCCTCGGTCTCGGCCGTGCCGGTCATGCCCGACAGCTTCTTGTACTTGCGGAAGTAGTTCTGGAAGGTGATGGTGGCGAGCGTCTGGTTCTCGCGCTCGATCTTCACCTTCTCCTTGGCCTCGACGGCCTGGTGCAGCCCGTCGCTCCAGCGGCGGCCCGGCATCAGGCGGCCCGTGAACTCGTCCACGATCACGACGCCGCCGTCCTTGATCATGTAGTCCACGTCGAGGCGAAACAGCGTGTGTGCCCGCAGCCCCTGCTGCACGTGGTGGAGCAGCGGCATGTTGACCGGGTCGTAGAGGCCGCCCGAGTCGGGCACCAGGCGGTGGGAGAGGTACTCCTCCGCTTTGGCCATGCCGGTCTCGGTGAGCGTCACCGTCTTGTGTTTCTCGTCGACGATGTAGTCGCCGGTCTTCTCGAGTTCCTCGCGATCCTCGGCCTTGACGTTGCCCTGCGTGGTGGCGCCGCGCTTCAGCCGCGGGATGACGCGATCCACCTCGTAGTAGAGGTCGGTGGACTCCTCGGCCGGGCCCGAAATGATGAGCGGTGTCCGGGCCTCGTCGATCAGGATGCTGTCCACCTCGTCGACCACCGCGAAGTGGTGCCCGCGCTGCACCATCGACTCGAAGTCGAACTTCATGTTGTCGCGGAGGTAGTCGAACCCGAACTCGTTGTTGGTGCCGTAGGTGATGTCCGATCCGTAGGCCACCTGGCGCTGCTGGTCGGTGAGCTCGTGCTGGATGACGCCGACGCTCATGCCCAGGAAACGATACAGGCGGCCCATCCACTCGGAGTCGCGGCGCGCCAGGTAGTCGTTCACGGTGACCACATGGACGCCCTTGCCTTCGAGCGCGTTCAGATAGGTGGGGAGCGTAGCGACGAGCGTCTTGCCTTCGCCCGTCTTCATCTCGGCAATCTTGCCGCTGTGCAGGACGATCCCGCCGATCAGCTGCACGTCGAAGTGCCGCATGTTCAGCACCCGGCGGCCGGCCTCGCGCACGACGGCGAACGATTCGTGCAGCAGGTCGTCGACCGGCTCGCCGTTGGCGACGCGTTGACGGAACTCCACCGTCTTGCCGCGAAGCTGTTCGTCGGAGAGGGGCTGGATACGCGCTTCGAGGGCGCTGATCTCCGCCACGCGCGGCCGGAGCCGCTTGAGCTCACGCTCGTTCTGCGTGCCGATGACCTTCGCGAGCAGCTGACCGATCATGCTAGGGGCCGAACTTTATCAATGGAATATCAACCGATTGTAGCCGTCTGGCTACACGATCGGCAAGGAAACGGCAGGAGGGAGGGGACTTACTGGTCGCGCGGCTTCTGATTGGTCAGCAGCCGCAGCGGGTTCAGGAGGGTGCCGTTGGCCAGCACCTCGTAGTGCAGATGGTTGCCCGTGGAACGGCCGGTGTTGCCGACGCGCCCGATCACGTCGCCGCGTTTCACCTGGTCGTCTTTGCCCACGGAGAACGACATCAGGTGGCCGTACCGCGTTTCCAGACCATACCCGTGAGCGATGACGATCAGGTTGCCGTAGTTTCCGTGCCCGCCCGCGAACGTCACGTGTCCGGCGGCGGTGGCGTACACCGGCTGTCCGCGGTCGCCAGCGATGTCGAGACCGGGGTGGAAATCGCCTGACTCGCCGTTGACCGGATCGGTGCGATAGCCCATCGGCGACGACAGCCACCCGTGTGCCGGCCAGATGGACGGCGTCGCCGCCGCGAGCGCGTCGCGGCGATCCACCGACTGCTTCGCAATCGAGAGCCGCGACTCGAGCCCTTCGAGCAGGGTCCGCACCAGACCGAACGTGTCGTCCGGACTCGTGAGCGCTGCCAGCGTGGAGGCGTAGGAGGAGCTGCCGACCTTGGGCCCCCGTGCCGCGGCGCCGGTGCCCATGGCCTTGGCCTTGACGAACGCGGGCAGATTGGCCATCGCTTTGGCCAGGCCCGGCTCGAGCGCGGAGCGCGCGCCGAGATCGGTGACCGCCGACTGAAGCGATTCGATCTGCCCTGAAAGCGCGGCGGTGGCTTGCCGGAAGTTGGCGTTTTCCAACGCGAGCGCGCGCTGGTTTTCGTAGAGGCCGGCGACGTCGCCCTTCGCCTTCCACGCCGCACCCAAGCCGATCAGAACGGGAAGCGTGACGACGGCGCCCAGGACAACGAGCACCGGTCCGATTGAGATTCGGACTCTCCGCTCCAGACCCGAGGTCTGTTCAGCGACGACAAGCGTGTATCGCCGTTTCGGCATCCCGTCAGTAGTGTTGGGGTCGTTACGTTAACGCGACTCTACGAGCGGCCCCGGACGGTAGTGCTCCAAGGCAGGAAACTCAAGGTTTGAGCCTACCACAGCGTCAGGACCATCCCAAGGCTGAGAATTCCCGGGCGAATATCAATCGAAGACCTAGCCCATCTTTTCGATCAGAGCGATCGCGGCGCCCAGCGTCATGATGCCCACCCACACGGGATAAATGGCCGCACGGCGCAGCTGAGGCGACGCCGGCTCCGGCAGCCGCGCAAGCTCGGACTCGACTTTGCCCGACCAGTACATCGGTAAGACGAGTGTCGCCGCAAAGAGGACGGCCCAGCGAAGGAGCATCAGCGGCGAATGATCCCGACCGAGCCAGAAGAAGACCGAGATGAAGGCCGCCGTGCCAGCTAGATTGAGCGCAACCATCACTCTCGGTCTCATCGATCACCCTCGTCAGCAGCCGAAGTAGTACAGACTCAACTTGAGCCCGAAGTATGCGCCACCGAATCCGGCGCAGAGAATCGGGTTCAGCAGGCAGGACGTCAAGGCGACGAACTCCAGGGTATACGCCATCCCCTGCGCGCCCGAGCACTGACGACGCGCGATCGGCGTCGTGCCCATGCGATCGAGCTCGGGCGCCAGACGCGTGAGTTCTGCCGCCGCCGCGAGCAGCGCCGGCGTCGCGCCGCGGGCGAGCATCGCCTCCAACGCGCGTTCCCGTTCGGGCAGGTTGAACGGCTCCCGGGCCAGCGGCACGTCGGCCAGACCGAGCTCGCGTGCCTCGGCCTCGCGCATCCGCGCATCGGCCTCCCATCGCAGCACGGCGTCACGCCCCTCGCGCGCGATCGCCGTCCGCAAGCGCGCCTTCAGCTGCGCATCGACGCCGCCGGCTTGATAGTGCGCCGCGAGCACTCGCAGCGTCGCCGCCACGCGGCGCGCCGCCTCGCCCGGCCTCGCGCCACGAAGCGCGCGCACGCCGTCCCGCATCTGGCGTATCAGCTCGTCGTGCACCAGGTCTTCGCGGCCGGCGGCCGCCACCGGCGCACCCATCGCTGGAAAAGACAGGGTCGTGCCGATCGCGGCGCCGGCGCCGAGCGCCGCCGCCGAGCCCAGGAACCGGCGCCGCGCGAGCGCGCGATTCTGCCCACCGAACTCCATTGCCTGCATGTGTCACCATTGCTCTCCGCACCCGGCCCATCACTGCGCCAATCGGTATTGCAACGCCTCCGCGACGTCGTCGGCCCGCACCCGGTCCGACGCGCCAAGATCTGCAATCGTGCGAGCCACCTTGAGTACCCGCGCGTAGCCGCGGGCGCTCAGGCCGAACGCCTGCACCGCTTGCGTCAATAACCGGCGGCCGTCGGCATCGGGACGGCAGTGTCGTGCCACGCCGCCGCCCTTGAGGTCGGCGTTGGACCGCGGCCCGTCTTCGCCATAGCGCTGCCACTGCCGCACGCGCGCGTCCACGACGCGCGTACAGACCGTCGCTGACGATTCGCCGCCACTCACGCCGTCGAGAGCGCTCGCCGGCACCGGCGGCACATCCACGATCAAGTCAATCCGGTCGCGGAGCGGTCCGGAAACCCGGGCGTGGTACCGCGCGATATGCGCCGGCGAGCACCGGCATGTCCGCCGCTCGTCCCCGGCGTACCCGCACGGGCACGGGTTCATGGCCGCCACGAGCATGAATCGGGAAGGAAAGACGACGGTGCGCGCCGCACGCGCGATCGTCACGCGTCCCTCCTCGAGCGGCTGGCGCATCAGGTCGAGCACATGGCGGTGGAACTCCGGCAGCTCGTCGAGGAACAGCACGCCCTGGTGGGCAAGCGAGATCTCGCCTGGCCGCGGCTGCGGACCGCCGCCGACGAGCGCGGCGCCGGAAATCGAATGGTGCGGCGCACGAAACGGCCGGCGCGCCAGCAGGCCGCTGCCCGGCGGCAGCAGGCCTGCCACCGAGTGGATGGCAGTGCTGTCGAGCGCCTCGTCGAACGTGAGCGGCGGCAGGATGGTGGGCAGCCGCCGGGCGAGCATCGTCTTGCCGGCACCTGGCGGACCGCACATCAGCAGGTTGTGTCCGCCGGCCGCCGCGATCTCGAGCGCGCGCCTTGGGGCGAGCTGGCCGCGCACATCGGCGAGGTCGGCGTCGTCGTCGGGTACCGGCGCGGGCGCCGCCCAGGTCTCGAGCCGTGCCGCTTGCGGCTGGTTCAGTACGTCGACGGCTTCGGGCAGCGAACGGACCGTGCACACCTGCAGGCCGGTCACGATGCAGGCCTCGCCGGCGTTCTGCGGCGGCAGCACGATGCGCGACAGACCGAGCCGACGCGCCGCCACCGCAATGGGCAGCACGCCGCGGATGGCATTGATGCCGCCGTCGAGCGAGAGCTCTCCCAGCACGAGGGTGTCGGCGATGGCGCGGCGCGCGACGTCGCCGTTCGTCGCGAGCAACCCGAGCGCAATCGGCAGATCGAACGAGGAGCCGCCCTTGCGCACGTCGGCGGGGGCCAGGTTCACCGTGATGCGGTGACCGGGGAACTCGTAGCCGGAATTCTTGATGGCCGAGCGCACGCGGTCGCGGCTCTCGCGGACCGTCGTGTCCGGCAGCCCCACCATGTTGAAGGTGGGGAGCCCGAACGACACATCGACCTCGACCGAGACGGGGTAGGCCTCGACGCCGAACACGGCCGCGCTGCGCAGGCTTGCGAGCACGTCCGTCCACGATGCAAGCGGCGCGACCACGCGCATGCCGGCCAAAAGCCCGCCGTTCCGGGCGATCTGGTGCGGAAACAGCGATGAGCGGACGCGCGAGCCGCGCAGAAACTGCGTGCGGGCGGCGGTGAGGCTAGTCGGCCTGGCTGGAGCCCTTGACCGCGCCCTTTGAGAGGATAGTGAGATGCTGGCCGACCTTGATCGTGTTGCCGGGCAGCTTGTTGCTCGAACGAACGGCCGCGACCGAGGTGTTGTACTTCTGCGCGATGGAGGACAACGTCTCGCCCTGCTTCACGCGGTGAACGACACGCGCCGGCTCCGCGGTGGCCGTCCGTGAAGCGGCCGCTCGTTGCGTGGGCGCCGCGGGAACGACGGTCTCCCGCCCACTGCGGCCGGTATCGGCCTTGTCGGCGGTCGTGACATCGGCTTCGGCCTCGCCGCGATCGTTGGCCGCCAGCAGGAGCGCCGGGGCGCGCGGAATGATCAACTGCTGGCCCGGAACAAGGCTTGAGCGCTCGGACAGATAGTTGGCCTGCGCGAGATCGGCGCGCTTCACCTTCAGCTTCCGCGCGATCGTGGCGATGGTCTCGCCCTTGCGCACGCTGTAACGGTTGAGCGGCGCGAGATCCGCCGGCGTCGCATCCGCCAGGCGCGCGCTCAGGACCTCCGCCTTGCCCATCGGCACGGTAAGGTCGTAGTCGGTCATGCGCACCGGCGTCGTCCACCGCCGCAGCTCGGGGTTCAAGTCCTGCAGCGCCTGGACGGGGACATCGATCCACTCGGCGATCCGGCGCAGGTCGGCCGGCGCCGAGAGACGCACCATGTCAGTGAGGGGCTCCACCACCGGCGCGATGTCGAGCCCATACTGGACGGGGTTCCGCGCCACGACGATGGCGGCCAGGATGAGCGGCACGTAATTGCGAGTCTCCCGCGGCAGGTAGCGCGAGCTGGCGGAGATGTCCCAGAAGTCCTCCTTGCCCGAACGCTTCATGGCCCGCTGCACCCGGCCAGGCCCGCCGTTGTACGAGGCGAGCGCCAGATGCCAGTCGCCGAACTGCTCATAAAGCGTCTTGAGGTACTTCGCGGCGGCCCGCGTCGCCTTCTCGGGGTCGGCGCGCTCATCGATGTACCAGTCGTGCTGCAGCCCGTTCTCGATGCCGGTGCCGCTCATGAACTGCCAGACGCCGCGCGCCTTGGCGCGTGACAGGGCGCTCGGCTTGAACGCGCTCTCGACCAGCGGAATGTAGGCCAGATCGAGCGGCAGCCCCTCGGCTCGGAACACCTCCTGAATCATCGGCAGGTAGCGAGTCCCCCGACCCAGGCCTTCTTCCAAGTACCCCTTCAGGCGGCCGCTGAACAGCTCGACGTACGACAGCACCTGCGAGTTCAGCGGGATGTCGATGTCGTACTTGGTCTGACTGTTCTCGATCGTGCGTGCGGTTTCCGCGCTGGCGCCGGGTGGTTCAGGCGTATCGAGGAGCGTGTCGATGGCGGCCGGTTCGGAGCGCTGTTCGGCGAACCCGTCGCCTTCGGCCAGCGCCAGGACCTCCACGGCGCTGATGCGCTCCACGAGGCGGTCGAAATACTCGCGCAGCCGGGCGTCGCCGCGGGGGCCGGCCTTCCATTGCATGACGATCTCCAGCGCGCGATTGAACTCGCCGCGCGCCGCTTCGAGATGCCCGTCCTGCACTTCCTTGCGGCCGGCCTCGAAGTGGCGGGTCGATTCGGCGATGAGCGCGTCAACGGGATCGGCGGCTGGCGCGGCCGGCGGCGGCGGAACCGGCGGGGGAGCCTCGGCCAGGACGGGCGGTGGCGCGACGGGCGCCACGGCGGCGGGGGTTGAATGCGAGGCGCATCCTGCGAGCAGCAAGCTCACACCGATGCACGCCGGGCCGCCCGCTCTCAGCATCCGGGTTACCTTAGCACCCGGATCAGGGGTGGTCAAACGTCTACGCGGGTGCCGATGTTGGGTCGTGCAATTTGGCTGAGTGCTGCCTCGTGCCTCAGTGTGACGAGCCGGGCCAGCCTGCTTCGCGGAAGATGCGCGAGGCCTCTCCGAGATCGCGCGCCGACGGCGTGATGATCGTCCGCTCGCCGATCAGGATCTGACGGCCTTCCTTCAACGCTGTCCGGACGTCGTCCTCGCACACGAACGCCGCGGGCGTGGGCACACCTTCGACGGGCGCGGACGACGGCGGCTCGACGGCCGGTGTCGCCGCCGGCCTGAAGCCCCGCGACGACAGGAATTCGTCGACGCGTGTGGCAAGCGCATCGGCGGGGATCGTCCGCGTGGCCGCGCGCATCGGTGCTTTGGGCAAACGGTCGGGGTTCGAGGCTGGCGCCGGAGCCGTTGCCGCGGCACGTGGCGCCGGGGCGAGCGCGACGGGGGGACGGAGGGCGTATGCCAGGCGCTTGAGGTTGAGCAGGTGGCGAGGCGAGATGTTATCGGAGGTAATGTTGCCGCCCCAGCCGCCGCATCCGAGCGTCATCGCCGGGTCGAGGCCGGTCGTGAGTCCGATCGATCCATGCGTGGTCGGGGTGTTCACGCAGATGCGGAAGGCCGGCTTCTTCAAGCCGAACTGCAGGATCACGTCCTCGTTCTGCGAGTGGATCGACATGGTGTGGCCCATGCCTCCATAGCGGAGAATTTGAATGCACCGCTCGCACCCCTCACGCCAATCCTGCACCTCGTACCACGACAACACCGGGCACAGCTTCTCGATCGAGAGTGGATAGTCGCGTCCCACACCGGCCAGCGGCGCGATGAGCGCACGCGCGCCGTCCGGCACGATGATCCCGATTTTCTCAGCGATGATCCGGGCCGACTTCCCGACGAGGGCGGGGTTGGGCAGCCGCTGCGGCGTCACGAGCGCCGCCGCGAGCTTGTCCATCTCCTCGACGTTGAGGAAGTGCGCGCCCTCGGCTTGGAACCGCCGGCGCGCCTCTTCGGCCACCGGCGCATCCACCACGACCGAGTTCGGCGACGAGCACAGCACGCCATTGTCGAACGTCTTGCCCAGCACGATGTCGCGGGCGGCGAGCGCCAGGTCCGCGCTGCGCTCGATGTAGCACGGCGCATTGCCCGGTCCCACGCCGTAGGCAGGCTTGCCCGCGCTGTACGCCGCACGAACGAGACCCATGCCGCCGGTCGCGAGGATCACCGACACGTCGCGGTGACGCATCAGCTCCTGCGTGCCCTCCAGCGTCATGGTCGTCATCCAGCCGATGCTGCCGGCGGGCGCGCCGGCCGCCGTGGCGGCCTCGTTCATGATCTCGGCGACGCGCGTGATGCAGCGCGCGGCCGACGGGTGAGGGCTCAGGATGATGGGGCAGCGCGCCTTCAGCGCGATCAGGATCTTGTAGATGGCCGTCGACGTCGGGTTGGTGGAAGGCACGACGGCCGCCACGACGCCGAACGGCTCGGCGATCTCGATGATCTTCTTGTCCTCGATCCGGTTGACGACGCCGACGGTGCGCATGGGCAGGATGAACTCGAACACGCGCTGCGAGGCGAACAGATTCTTCTGGACCTTGTCGGCTTCGACGCCGTAGCCGGTTTCCTCGACGGCCATCTTCGCCAACGCCCCGGCGTGCGGCGTGACCGCGGTGGCCATGGCGGTCACGATGGCGTCGATACGCTCCTGCGACAGTTCGGCGAGCAGGGGCCGGGCTTCTTTGGCCACTCGAGCCAGCGCACGCGCGTTCGAGATCGAAGCGAGGTCGGTGTCGGCGGCAGCCGACGAGTCTTTGGCGGCCAAAGCGGAGCCTCGCTAGGCCGCCCCGCGAAGCGGGGCAAAGTAGACACCGTCCGCCGTAACGAGGCGAAGCATGTGTTTCATGGGGCGGAGCCTCGTTACGGCTTGGGCAGGAGCCGCTCCACTTCCGCGTGCGGACGCGGGATCACGTGGACCGAGATCAGTTCACCCACGCGACGAGCCGCTGCGGCGCCAGCGTCGGTCGCCGCCTTTACGGCGCCGACATCGCCACGCACCAGCACCGTCACATACCCCGCGCCGATGTATTCCTTGCCAACGAGCGTGACGTTGGCGGTCTTGACCATCGCGTCGGCAGCTTCCACCGATCCGATCAGACCGCGCGTTTCGATCATGCCCAACGCTTCAGACGCCATCGAGTCCGCACTGTAGCAGAATTGCACAGTATCATTCCAGCGATGTGGAGGGTCACCTGTGCAGCGATCGTGGCCTGCGCGTGCGTCGTGGCGTCGGCCTGCGGGCGCACTAAGGACACGGCGCCGCCGGTCGCGTCGATTGCGGTGTCACTGAGCGCACCGCGCGCCGAGTCGGGCGCGCCGCTCACCGTCACCTACACGTTCACCATGGCGGCAGGCGCCGCCCCGATGCCCGCCGACCAGTGGGTCTTCGTCCACGCGCTCGACGACTCGAACGAGCTGCTCTGGACCGACGACCACCCGCCGTCCACACCCACTCAGGACTGGCGTCCCGGGACTCCCGTCACCTATACGCGAACGATGTTCGTGCCGGGCAACACCCCCCCGGGGCTCGTGCGCCTCGAGGCCGGCGTGTTCTCGCGCTCGTCAGGAAGCCGTCTGCCGCTGGCGGGACAGGACCGGGGCATGCGTGCCTACGATGTCGCCTCGGTGATGGTGGCGCCCGTCACCAACCCTGTCGCAGCCGAGGGGTGGTACGACCCCGAAACCGGCGAAGCGCCCGGACGACAGTGGCGCTGGTCTCGCCGCGAGAGCCACCTGTCGTTTGCCAATCCGAAGGCACCGATCACCTTATATCTGCAGTTCGACCAACCAGTCGCCTCCCTTCCGACGTCTCAAGCGGTGGAAGTACGGAGCCCCGCGGGTGCGCTGGCCACGCTCACGGTGCCAGCCGGCCCACCTCAGGTGGTGAAGGTGCCGCTCACGCCGGAGCAGCTTGGCCCCGGGGAGCGCGCGGAAGTGACGGTCAAGGTCGATACCACGTTCGTACCGGCTGCCACGCCGCAGCTGAAGAGTACGGATACCCGGGAGCTGGGCATCCGGCTGCTCAACGCCTTCGTAGAGATGAAAGGAAGCTGACGCCTCTGATGACCCGTAAGCCCAGAGCCGACAAGGACTCTGGGGCTTCAGAC
>Ga0070675_100000796_pt1 | contig 22142 bp, 21 predicted proteins | sample KBSM43metaG_FD_65343 | JGI IMG/M metagenome (GOLD analysis project Ga0070675, IMG submission 65343) | Miscanthus rhizosphere microbial communities from Kellogg Biological Station, Michigan, USA - KBS M4-3 metaG | ecosystem: Host-associated > Plants > Roots > Rhizosphere > Soil ... | reverse complement strand
TTTGGTCGGGATGGCCGGATTCGAACCGGCGACCCCCTGACCCCCAGTCAGGTGCGCTATCCAGGCTGCGCTACATCCCGATACCGAAGCGAAATTGCCGATTGCAGAATTAGTGCTTTCTCCTCAACGCTCGCTTGGTTGGCGCCGATTTACCCCTCGCTGCTTTCGACCGTGCCGCCGACACCGACCGCGCGCGCGACACTGGGGGCGTCGCGGCCAGTCGAAATTCGTCGCCGTTCGGCGCGTTCGACAATAGATCCAGAATCGACTGCAGTCCCCGTTTGACCGTCGTCAACCGCTCGCGGGCGTTCTGGCCGATCAGGGCGTCGATGACCGGTGTGTCGGCGCCCACTGGCGTCGTCTCTTCTTCGAGTTTGCGCCGCGCACCGGCGAGCGTCAGGCCTTCGACCAGCAGCAGATGCTTGATCCGAAGTACTTGCTCGACATCGGCTCGCCGATACACACGCGGGCCGTCACCCTTCGCAATCCCGAGTGCTGGGAATTCCGTCTCCCACGACCGAAGCACGTACGGCTGCACTTTCGCCAGGTCGCAGACCTCAGCCGCCTTGAACAGCGCGCGCTTCGGGATTTCGACCTGAGCGGAAACTTCCGGCATCGGTGTACGAAGTATATCAGGTGCCGGAATGCCCGAAACCACCTGCGGCGCGGTCGGTTACGGGTAATTCGCTGACTTCGTCCCACGTGATCCGCGCCACCGCGGCCACAATCAGCTGGGCGATCCGCATGCCGCGCGACACGACGAACGCCTCGCGACCGAGATTGATCAGCGGCACGCGAATCTCGCCGCGGTAGTCGGAATCGATTGTCGCCGGCGTGTTCGGCAGACTGATGCCGTGCTTCACGGCGAGCCCGGATCGCGGACGCACCTGCGCTTCAAAGCCGGACGGTATGGCGATTTCAAGACCGGTCGGTACGAGCACGATGGAGCCGGCATCGATCCGCACATCGTCCGTGACGGCCGCGTAAAGATCCATTCCCGCTGCGCCCGCGGTCATGTAGGTCGGTAACGGAAGACCCTCGGAATGCGGCAGGCGGCGAAGTTGCAAAATTAACGTAGTCATTTTTTTCGACGCCGAACTTGCACGCGAATCGGGCTGCCGACGAACCCGAATTCATCCCTGAGCTGGTTGACGAGAAATCGCTCGTACGAGAAATGGAACGTCGTCGCCACGTTCGTGAAAAACACGAACCTCGGCGGCGCGACGCCGATTTGTGCCGCGTAGAGGATGCGGACGTGTCTGTTCCCGGGACTGACGGGGGGATTTGCCGCGGTCACGGCTTCGAGCCATCGGTTCAGCGCCGGTGTCGGAATCCGCTTCTGACGTGCGGCGGCAATCTTGTCGATGGTCTCGAGCACCTTGCCGGAACGCTCGCCGGTCAGCGCGGAGATGTGGAGGATCGGCGCGTAATCCAGGAAGCGCATTTTTCGGCGCAGTTTTTCGTCGAACGTCTTCGCGAAGTTCGAGTCGGTCTGCTTCGCGAGGTCCCACTTGTTGGCGACAATCACGACGCCGCGGCCGGCGCGGTCGATCTCGCCACCGATAGCCGCGTCCTGATCGGTCGCGCCTTCCTTCGCGTCGAGGATCAAGGCGACGACATCAGCATCGGCAATCGATTCCTTTGCGAGCGCGACGCTCACCAGTTCGACCTTGCCGCCGGTCCGGACGCGTCCGGGTCGGCGCATGCCGGCCGTGTCGACGATGCGCAAATGACGACGGTGCCACATCAGCGGCACGTCGATCGCGTCGCGCGTCGTGCCCGGCAGGTCGCTGACCAGGACGCGCTCTTCGCGCAACAACCGATTCACCAGCGACGACTTGCCGACGTTCGGCCGGCCGACGATCGCAATCCGCATCTCGCGCGGCTCGTCACTCGTCTCTCGCGGCTCGTCGAAATCCGACTCGGGGACAGGCTCGGGGCCAGTCCCCGGGACTGTCCCCGGGCCTGTCCCTAGCTGCGTCGCGATTTCGTCGAGCAGTTCGGCGACACCGTCGCCATGCTCTGCCGAGACTTCGAAGACGGGCTCGAATCCGAGGCGATAGAAGTCCATCGCCCCGCGCGCGCGTTTGTCGTCGGTCTTGTTGATCGCCAGCAACACTGGCTGGCCGGTTTGACGCACTTGTTGCGCGATCTGCTGATCGCCGGAAACCAGTCCTTCGCGTCCATCGACGAGAAAAACCAGAAGATCAGCGCCTTTCATGGCCCGCTGCCCTTGTTCGACGACCAATTCGTGCAGCGGATCCTCACTCGCGCCGAAAAGGCCTCCAGTATCAAACAGCTGAAAGGATGAGCCGCGCCAGATGACGGGACGCGCCAACGCATCGCGGGTCGTGCCAGCCACAGGGGCGACGATCGCCCGGCGACTGCCCGTGATTCGGTTAAAAAGCGTGGATTTTCCGACGTTTGGGCGACCGACCAAGACGACGGATGGGGTTCTGCGCGGCATTCAGATGTCCACTTAGCCTCAACCTTGACAGCGTAAGTCTCACAATTTATAGTATTTACAAGCCGTCAGGAGTCCCTAAGCATGATCAAGGTCGACATCGTCAATGAAGTGTCGAAAATCGCAGACATCACCAAGGTCAAAGCCGAGGTAGCGGTCGATGCGGTGTTCGACGCGATGCGGACCTCCATGCAACGCGGCGAACGGATCGAGCTGCGCGGCTTCGGTGTTTTCCAAGTCAAGCCTCGCAAGCGCGGCATCGGACGCAACCCTCGCACCGGCAAGGAAGTGCGCATCCCGCCAGGGCGCACAATTCGTTTCAAGCCGGGCAAAGACCTGCAGAATATCGGGTAAGTGGATTCCGTCTGGCGGCGAACCGCGAAGTTTCAGGATCGCGGCTGGCTGCATATCCTCCTGTTCATGCTGACGCTCGTCTCGACGACGCTCGTCGGCGCCTCTCAGTACGCCGCATTCCTGACCGACTTCGCACCAACCACCACGCTGCCGATGCCGGTGCCGGCGCTGGTGCTGCGCGGCTTCTGGTATAGCGGAACGATTCTGCTGATTCTTGGCGCGCATGAAATGGGGCACTACTTCGCGTGCCGCTATTATGACGTGGACGCATCGCTTCCCTTCTTCATTCCGGTGCCGGTGCTGCAGACCGGGACGATGGGTGCGTTCATCCGCATCCGTGAACCGATTCCGCAGAAACACATGCTGTTCGATATCGGCATCGCCGGGCCGATTGCCGGTTTCCTGGTCGCGGTGCCGGCGTTGTTTCTCGGCCTGGCGCTGTCGCACGTCGTGCCGATGCCCGCCGACACGCCCGGCATCATGGAACTGGGCGAGCCGCTGCTGTTCAAATTCGCGTCGTGGTTAATCTGGGGACAGACGATGCAGGGCTACACCATCAACATGCATCCGATGGCGTTTGCCGCATGGTTCGGCATGCTGGCGACCGCGCTGAACCTGTTTCCGATCGGCCAACTCGATGGCGGTCATATTTCGTACGCCGTGCTCGGCACGCGCTCGACCTACGTCACGCTGACGATGGTGATCGTCGCGGCCGGCCTGTCGTACTTTTCCGCAAGCTGGATCGTCTGGACGGTTCTAACCGTGGCGATGCTGTTCGTCTTCGGCCCGCGCCATCCGCGGGTCTACGATGAGCATGTCCCGCTCGATCGGACACGATTGCTGCTGGCACTATTTGCGGTCGCTATGTTCGTGCTGTGCTTCACGCCGGCGCCCATCCAACCGCTGGACCTCTTACGAAAATAGATTCTGGCCGTTTCGGATTGCGAATGGGGATCGGGAATTGCGGATTCATTCAAGCAATCGGCACCCCCCATCAATCCGCAAGCCGCACGCCAAAATCCCAAATCCGCATTTGTCACAGCACCGACAACGGGTCCACATCTACGGTCAGCCGCCGCTGCAAGTCGGGCCGCCCAGCGAGGGCGATCTTGAGCGCTTCGCGAACCCGCCGCCGATTTCCACTTTTCAGCAACAGCTGCGCGCGGTATTCACCGCGCAGCTTGGCGAGCGGAGGCGGCGCTGGACCGAGAATCCCGACGTCACGTTTATCGCCCACTTCCTGCCGGACTCGCTGCGCCACGTCGGCGGCGTCATCCATCGCGGCGCTGTAGGTGCGCGCGCGCACGAGGGTGTTCACCAGCGACACGAACGGCGGATAGCGCATCGATTTGCGGAAGTGGAGTTCGCGCTCGAAGAATGCCGGGTAATCCTGCCGGCACGCCAGCCGGATGCTGTAGTGCTCTGGATACAGGGTTTGGATAATCGCCTCTCCCGGCTGCTCGCCGCGTCCCGCCCGGCCGGCCACCTGCGTGAGCAATTGAAACGTTCGCTCTGAAGCGCGAAAGTCGGCGAGGCCGAGTCCGACGTCGGCGGAAATCACCCCGACCAGCGTGACGCGCGGAAAGTCGTGCCCTTTCGCGATCATCTGCGTGCCGACCAGGATGTCGATGTCGCCGTTACGAAAGCGTGTCAGCAGGTCCGCCAGAGATCCCTTGCGGCGAATCGCGTCGCGATCCAATCGCGCAACGCGCGCCTCCGGGCAGGTGTTCTTCAACTCGGCCTCGACCCGCTCGGTCCCGAAGCCCGCTTGCTCGAGATACGGCCCCGCGCATGCGGGGCACTTGGTGGGAACGCGTGCGGTGTAGTTGCAATAGTGACATCGGGCGCGACGGGCATTCCCTTCGCCGTGAACGACCAACGAGACACTGCAGTTCGGGCAGTCGAGCGTGCCGGCACACTGCCGGCAGAACACCGCCGTCGCAAACCCGCGACGATTCAACAGGACCAACGACTGCTCGCCGAGGGCAAGCCGCCTGGCAATGCCGTCGCGCAGCGCGCGGCTGAGGATCACGTCGCCTTCCAGCGCGTACTCTTCGCGCATGTCGACCACCGTCACCGCCGCGAGCGGCCGATCGAGCACCCGCCGTTTCAACACGATGCGTTCGTACTTACCGGTCATCGCGTGGTGATACGTCTCCATCGACGGCGTCGCCGATCCGAGGACGACCAGCGCGCCCGCCTGCTGGCCGCGAACGATCGCGACGTCCCGGCCGTTGTAACGCGGCGCTTCTTCCTGCTTGTACGACGCATCGTGCTCTTCGTCGACAACGATCAGACCGACGCGCTCGAGCGGCGCGAACACCGCCGACCGCGTACCGACGACGACGTCGACGCCGTTGCCGCGGATGCGTTGCCACTGGTCGTGGCGTTCGCCATCAGATAGACCGCTGTGCTGGATGGCAACGCGATCGCCAAACGCCTCGCGGAATTGCGCGGCGGCGGCCGGCGTCAGGGCGATCTCGGGAACGAGGATCAAGGACGGCCGGCCGACATCACGCACCGCCGCCGCCAGCCGCAAGTAAACCTCGGTCTTGCCGCTGCCGGTGACGCCGTGCAGCAGCGCAACCTTGAAGGTGGCCGCAGCAGCCAGCGTCCGCAGCCGATCGACCGCCGCGGCCTGCTCATCTGTCAGGGGTCTGACCCCGGATCCGACCCCGGATCCGACCCCTTCAATGGCGACAAATGGGTCGCGGTCGACGCGCTCGGATCGCACACTGAGGCATCCGCGCTTCGCGAGGCGCGAAATGGTGTCGGCGCTGATGCCTCGGCCGGCAAGAGCGGCCGTCGGAATTCCATCGGGTGTGCCAGACACGATCGCCAGCGCTTCGCGCTGCCGGGGCGTGATGCCGCGCGGCGCTACGGCGTCCTCGCTGCCTAAGGCATCGAGGCCGGCCGGCGTAATCGCAACGACGCGGCGGGTTTTGTGCGCGTCCGCGCGACCGCCGCGCGCCATGGGAGGCAGCAGCAACGGGATCGTGTCGCCGACGCCGCACGCGTAGTACTCCGCGGTCCACTTCGCCAGCGCCACGATTTCGAGCGGAACGAATGCTTCCTGATCAAGGACCTCGCGCAGCGGCTTGATCTCGCCGGTCTCGGGCGCGGCCACGTCGCGCGCGACGACGATCCCGGTGACGACGCGCGAGCCGAGCGGGACGACGACACGCGAACCGACGGGTGGCAGAGGAATTCCGGGCGGAACGGCGTAGGTGAGGAGATCGAGCAGAGGGACCGGGACGGCGACGTGAATGTACACAGAAGTCGAAAGTCGAAAAGTCGAAAGTCGAAAGTCGGTCGAGACTTTCGACTTACGACTTCAACAGCTTTCTTACCACCTTCATATCTTCCCACACCTCCCGCTTGGACGAGGGATTGCGCAGCAGGTACGCGGGATGGAAGGTTGGAATCAGCTTCGCGCCGCGGTATTCGAACATGCGGCCGCGCAGGCGTGAAATCGGATCGAGTGTACGCAGCAGGGCGCGCGCGGCGAAGGTGCCGAGCGCCACGATCACTTTCGGCTTGATGACATCGATCTGTTGAAACAGGAACGGTTCACAGGTTTCGACCTCGTCCTGCTCGGGATTGCGATTGCCGGGCGGGCGGCACTTGATTACATTCGCGATGTAGACGTCGTCGCGCTTCAGGTCGATCGCCTCGATGATTTTCGTCAGCAGCTGACCGGCCCTGCCGACGAACGGAATGCCTTGAACGTCTTCGTCGGCACCCGGAGCCTCGCCGACAAACATCAGATCCGCACTCGGATTGCCGACGCCAAAGACGATCTGCCGGCGGCCTTGCGCGTGAAGCTTGCACCGAACGCAGTCGCCGATCTCGGTCCGAACGGCGGCGAGCGCGTCGGCGGAGCTCGCGAACATCGTCACGCGCTGCACGGCTTCGCTGCGCGGGTTGGGGCGATTGTCGTTGTTTGCAGGGACCCTGTTCGCCGGCGGTGCGTCAATCGGCCGATCGCGCCACAGCGGATCGCGACTGACGCCATCGACGCCGAGGTCAGCTGCGAACTGGAGATGTGCTTTGAGTTGCTCGCGAGTCATTCTTAATCCGGGGGCCCGGACTCTCAATTCGCGAACCCGCCGAACTCAGGATCTTCTCGACGCGGTCCAGGATTTCGCCGGCCACCTGTGACTTCGATTGAAGGGGAATCGGCTCGGCTGACGATTCACCGACGATCGTCACCGCGTTCGTCTCGACGTCGAAACCGGCGTCGTCCCGCGACACGTCGTTCGCAACGATCAAATCGGCATGCTTGCGCTGCCGCTTCGCGGCGGCACGCTCGACGACCTGTTCGGTTTCCGCCGCAAAGCCGATCAGGACCGGCCCGCTTCCCTGCGCAAGCCGCCGCTGGCCGAGCTCGGCCAGAATGTCCGGCGTTCGCCGCAGCGTCAACGTCAAGGTGCCCTCGCCCTTCGACACTTTCTGATCGGCGCGCGACACCGGCGTGTAGTCGGCAACCGCGGCCGCCATCACGACGACGTCAGCACCATCCGCGCGGCTGATCACGGCGCGATGCATTTCCTCGGCGCGCCGAACGTGCACCAGTTCATGGACGGCCGGCCGCGCCGCTGACGTCGGACCTGCAATCAGTGTCACCTGCGCGCCACGCCGTGCCGCTTCCGCGGCAATGGCAAATCCCATTTTGCCGCTCGAGCGATTCCCGATGTAGCGCACCGGATCAAAGTCTTCGTAGGTGGGGCCGGCGGTGACCAGCACGCGTTTGCCGCGCAGCGCGCTATCGGGCCGCAGCATCAGCTCGGCAGCGGCAACGACCTCGTCAGGCTCGGCGAGACGGCCCTTGCCGATCCAGCCGCACGCCAGATATCCCTCGCCCGGTTCGACGAAGCGAACGCCGCGCGACGCCAAGGTATCGAGATTGGCGCGCACCGCGACGTGCTCGAACATCTGCGTGTTCATCGCCGGCGCCAGAAGAACCGGCGCCCGCGTCGCGGTATAGAGCGTACTGAGAAAATCGTCGGCGATGCCGTTGGCGAATTTGCCGATGATATTAGCCGTGGCCGGCGCGACCAGCAGAAGGTCGATGGTCGAGGCGATGGCAATGTGTTCGATATCGGCGTTCATCCCCGCCGCAAATTGATCGGTGATGACTGGACGCCGCGTGATCGCCTCGAAGGTGATCGGCCCGACGAAACGGGTCGCGGAGTGCGTCATCACCGCCACGACTTCGTGACCGCGCTTTTGCAAACCGCGCGCGACTTCGACCGCTTTGTAAGCGCCGATGCCGCCGGTAACGCCGAGGGCGATCAACACGGAGCTAATTGGTAAATGGGTAAATTGGTAAGTTGGGAAATGAGAACCACGCTCTCATTCACCGATTTACCAACGCATTCATTTACCAATGTCCTCCGGTTCAATCTTTTCCACCGCCTTGGTAATCACTTCACGCTGCGCGACAGTCGTCTTCTTGTGCTCGCCGACTTCGACTCGCGGAGTGGATCCGGCCAGGAGCTGCCGGGCGCGGGCGCCGGCGGTGACGACGAATTCGAACGAGTTGGAGAGCTTGCTGCGGTCAATCATATGAACGTCCTGATAATAGTTTCGGCATCTGGACGCATCCGGACCAGCCGGGCGCGTTCGGCGACAACAATGCTTCGGAGACGGTCGACGGCGCCGGTCAATTCGTCGTTCACCACCACGTAGTCGTATTCGGCAAACGCAGCGACTTCCTCCCGCGCGACCTGCAGGCGCCGCTGAATCGCGACCTCGGCGTCCTTGCTGCGTCCGCGGAGGCGGCGCTCGAGCACGTCGAACGACGGCGGCATCACGAAAACCGTGGTCGTCGGGATGCCGCGCTGACGGACCTTTCTCGCACCCTGAACGTCGATCACCAGGACAACGTCCTCACCGGCCGCGAGCAGGTGTTCGGTGTCTGAAGCGCAGGTGCCGTAAAGGTTGCCGAACACGTCGGCCCACTCGAGAAAATCGCCCGAAGCGACCATTTCCTCGAAGCGCAGGCGTGTCACGAAATTATAGTCCACCCCCTGGGTTTCCCCATCACGCGCCGCCCGCGATGTGTAAGAGCGCGACATCTTGAGCCTGGGCAACTGCTCGACCAGCCGTTCCACCAGCGTCGTCTTACCGGCCCCGGACGGCGCCGACACGATGAACAGCAGTCCCCGCACCACGGAGGCGGACCCAGCCTCCGAAGCCGCTTGCCCGGAGTGTGTCGAAGGGGCCTGCCCTGAGCCTGTCGAAGGGCTACTCAACGTTCTGTACCTGCTCCCGCATTTTTTCGAGCTCGGCCTTGGCCGCGATGATCAGCTCCGAAACCTTCAGGCCGTCGGCCTTCGAGCCCATCGTATTGACTTCGCGGTTCATCTCCTGCAGTAGAAAATCCAGCTTGCGGCCGACCGGTTCGCCGCTGTCGGCAAGCGCTACCCAGTGCAGAACGTGAGCGCGAAACCGCGTCACTTCCTCACTGATGTCCGAGCGTGCCGCCATCCGGACGATCTCCTGCGCCACAGCCGCTTCGTCCGCCTGCAATTCGGTCCGCAATTCCTTGACGCGATCGGCGATCCGTTGTTCCATCGCAGCGCGCCCGGCGTCTGCGGCAGCAGCGATGCGTTCCACCAGATCCGCCACGAAATTGCGCCGCGTGTCGAGATCGGTCCGCACGTGATCGCCTTCGCGCGAGCGCATCGAATCGAGATCGATCAATGCTTGATCGATCGTCTCGCGCGCCTGGGTCGCAATCGCGTGTTGTGTGGACTCGTCGTCGATTGCCTGGCGCTCGCGGATCGTGATGGCTTGCGGCAAGCGCAACAGGTCGCCGGGCGTCAGCTGGCCGGTGACCAGGCCTCGCGCGCGCGCCTGTTCGAGCGCAGTTTCAAGAGCGCGGCCGAAGTCTTCGTTGAACTCGACCTCGAGGGCCGGCGTCAATCGCTGCTGCAGCGACACGCTCAATTCAACCCGGCCGCGGGCCACGCGTTTGCTGACGAGGGCGCGGACCTCCGCCTCGATCGACGCCAGCGATTGCGGCATCCGCAGCTGTAAATCGAGGAAACGCCCGTTCAGGGCGCGAATCGTCACCGCGACCGTCGCGCGTTCGTCTTCGCGCATGATCGAGGCGAAGCCGGTCATCGACTTAATCATCGGAACCCGCCGGTCACGAGGGCACCATTCTTCGTTCGGCCTTCTTTCCTTCAAGCAATTGCAGTTGATAGAGCGTTGCGTAGGTGCCGTCGGGATGCGCGAGAAGGTCGTCGTGGCGCCCGATCTCAACCACGCGGCCGCGTTCGAGGACGATGATCGCGTCGGCGCGGCGGATCGTGGATAACCGATGCGCGATGACGAACGACGTGCGGTTCAGCATCAGGTTCGCCAACGCCTCCTGCACGAGCAATTCCGATTCAGCGTCGAGCGCCGACGTCGCCTCGTCGAGGACCAGGATCGGCGCGTTTTTGAGCAGCGCGCGGGCAATCGCCAGGCGCTGGCGTTGGCCGCCTGACAGCCGTTGTCCCCGCTCGCCAATCATCGTGTCGTAGGCCTTCGGCAGTGCCGCAATGAAATCGTGGGCGTTGGCGGCCCGCGCCGCAGCCTCGACCATCTCCCGCGAAGCGTTTTTGGTGCCATAGGCGATGTTGCTGGCAATCGATTCATCGAACAGGACCGTTTCCTGCGTGACGATGCCGATCTGATTGCGCAGCGACTCCAGCGTCACCTGTTGAATCTCGACGCCGTCGATGAAAATTGCTCCCGCACTGACATCGTAAAAACGAGGCAGCAGGTTGACCAACGTCGTTTTACCAGCACCGCTCCGTCCGACAATCGCCACCATCTGCCCGGCTTCCACCGTGAACGACACGCCTCGCAGAATGCGGCCAGGCCCCTCGTCGTAGCCGAATCCGACGTCCCGAAACTCGATGCACCGCTGGAATGGCGCAATCGCGGCGGCATTCGGATGCTCGTGCACCTCGGTGTGGGTATCGAGCATTTCAAAAATCCGCTCGGCGGCGGCAATCGACTGCTGCAGGTTGGCGTTTACCCGGCTCAATTTTTTGGCCGGTTCGTACATCATGAACAGCGCGCTGAAGAAGGAGACGAACTGGCCAGCCGTCATATTGCCGGCGGCGATCTGACGGCTGCCATACCACAACGCCGCCGCGATCCCGAAACCGCCGAGCAGTTCCATCAACGGCGGCAAGGTGGACAGCGCCGCCGTCACTTTCATGTTCGTTCGGAATAGGTGATAGCCGGCTTTCTTGAACTTGTCGGCTTCAACCTCCTCGGTCCCGAATGCCTTGACAATCCGATGCCCGGTAAACGCTTCGGTGCTGAGATGCGACAGCTGTTCGAGCGCTTCCTGGCTGCGTCGCGTCGTGCGACGTACGCGCTGGCCGAGGCGAACCAACGGGTAAACCACCAACGGCGCGGCCGTTAAACAAAACAGCGTCAGGCGCGCGTCGTAATACATCATCAACGCGACGAAACCGACCAGCGCGAGCGACTCGCGGGTCAGGTCGCCAATCGTCTCCGAAACGGCTTGTTGCACCTGCCCGACATCGTTGTTGATGCGCGACAGCAATCGTCCGGTTGCGCCCTGCGCGAAAAACCCCGCCGACTGGCCGAGAATGTGGCGGAACAGCTCGTTCCGCAGATCCATGACGACCCGCTGGCCGACGTCGGTCATCAGGTAGGACGAGGCGTACGAGCCCATGCCTTTCAGCAGGTAAACGACGACGATCAACTGAGCAATCGTCGCGACCCCTTCCTGGTTGGGCAACACATTGTCGAAAATCGGCTTGACCAGGTACGCGAGGGTGGCATAGCCGATCGCGTACACCACCATCCCGACCAAGGCATAGAGCAGGCGTCCGCGGTACGGAACGGAATAAGAGAACAACCGTCGCAGCGTGTCGCGCTGCCTAACGGTCTCCATAGCCTTTCGGATGCGCGTGGTGCCAGGTCCACGCCGTGCCGACAATTGCGTCGATCTCGACGAAGCGCGGCGTCCAGTGCAACTCCGACTGCGCTTTCTGAGGCGTGGCGTAGAGGATTGCCGGATCGCCCGGCCGCCTCGGCGCGAGCGTCCAGGGTACTTTTCGTCCCGTGACGCGCTCGACAGCAGCGATCACCTGGCGCACCGAGTGCGGCCGTCCAGTGCCGAGGTTGTAGGCGCCCGACTTCCCCGTTTCGATCGACGCTTCGAGGGCCTTGACGTGGGCCTCGGCGAGATCGGTCACGTGGATGTAATCGCGTAAGCAGGTGCCGTCAGGCGTCGGATAGTCGTCGCCGAACACCTGGAGGCCACCGCCGCCGGTGGCCGCTGCGATCGCGCGCGGGATGAGATGAATCTCGGGGGCGTGGTCCTCTCCGATGTCGCCGTCCGGATCCGCGCCCGAGGCGTTGAAATAACGCAGCGCGGTCGAATGGATGCCGTAGGCACGCTCGAAATGCGGAAAAGCACGCTCGACCGCCAGCTTCGATTCGCCGTAGCTGTTGATCGGGTTCTGCGGGTGCGATTCCGCGATCGGCGTTTCGATCGGCTCGCCATAGGTGGCGCAGGTCGATGAAAAGACGAAGTGCTTGACGCCCCGCGCGGCCATCGCCTCGAGGACACTCAGCGCCCCGCCGACATTGTTGCGGTAGTACTTCACCGGCTCGCGCACCGATTCGCCGACGTCGAGAAATGCGGCGAAGTGCATCACGGCGTCAACCTCGAAGCGGCGAATCGTGTCAGCGACCGCTGCCGTATCGTTGATGTCGCCGTCCACCAGTTCGCCCCATTTCACGGCAGCGCGATGGCCGGCGACCAAGTTGTCGAAGGCGACCACGCGGTAACCGGCCTTCGCCAGGGCCTTGCACGCGTGACTGCCGATGTAGCCTGCGCCACCCGCGACCAGAACCGCCCGCGCGTTAACGGCCAATGGAAAAATACGTGAAGCCCAGCGCGCGCATCTGCTCGGGCGTGTAGATGTTGCGCCCGTCGAACACGACCGGCGATTTGAGCAGCGATTTCATCTTGTCGAAATCCGGCTCGCGGAACTCGTTCCATTCCGTGACGATCGCCAGCGCGTCGGCACCGTTCAAGGCGTCGTAGCTGCGCTCGCACAGCGCAATCCGGTCGTCGAAAATCTTCTTCGCCACTGGTGCCGCTGCCGGATCGAAGGCGCGGACCCTGGCACCCTTCTCGAGCAGCCGTTCGATGATTGGAATCGCCGGCGCTTCGCGCATATCGTCCGTGCGCGGCTTGAACGCCAACCCCCATAACGCGATGGTTTTTCCCGACAGGTTGCCGAAGTGCTGCTGCATCTTCGCAACCAGCCGCTCCTTCTGCTTCTGGTTGACCGCGTCGACCGCTCCCAGAATCCGGAAGTCGTATCCGCGATCGCTCGCCGATTTCATCACGGCCTTGACGTCTTTGGGAAAGCAGCTGCCGCCGTAGCCGACGCCGGGAAACAGGAAGGAACTTCCGATCCGGCGGTCCGCGCCGATGGCCTTGCGCACCTGGTCGACGTCGGCGCCGACCAGCTCGCACAAATTGGCGACCTCGTTCATGAACGAAATTTTCGTCGCCAGCATCGCGTTCGCCGCGTACTTGCACAGCTCGGCGCTGGCCGTGTCCATCATCATGATCGGCGCGCCGGTGCGCGTGAACGGCGCGTACAGTTCACGCATGACCTCGCCGGCCTTGTCGTCGCCGGGATCGAAGCCGACGACGACGCGATCGGGCTTCATCGAATCTTCGACCGCGGCTCCCTGCTTCAGAAACTCCGGGTTGCTGACGACGGCGAACGGATGTTTGGTCTCTTTCGCGACGACCGCGCGGACCTGCTTGGCAGTGCCGACCGGCACAGTGCTCTTGTCGACGACAACCGTGTACTTGTTGATCGCGCGGCCGATATCGCGGGCCACCGCCATCACGTGTTGCAGGTCCGCAGACCCGTCTTCGCCTTGCGGCGTACCGACGGCGATGAAGACGATGGTCGAGGCCCGAACGGCTCCAGGAAGGTCGGTGGTGAAGGTGAGGCGTTCTTCGTGATCGTTGCGGCGAACCATTTCCTCAAGGCCGGGCTCGTAAATGGGCATGTGCCCGGCTTTGAGCATGTCGACTTTTGACTGATCCTTGTCCACGCACGCGACGGTATTCCCGTTCTCGGCCAGGCACGCACCCAAGACAAGTCCCACGTACCCGGTTCCCACGACGGCGATTTTCATTTCACAATAAGATACTGACTCGGAAAGACTTAAACAAGTGCGCGTCCTCATCGACTACCGGCCGGCGCTGCGCGAGCGCAGCGGCGCCGGCGAGTACACCCACCAGCTCGTCAAGGCGTTGGCGGCCGGAAAACCGCTCGAGCTGTCGCTGTTTTCCAGTTCGTGGAAGGACCGCCTGACCGCGAAGGCCGACCTGAGCAGTGTGCGGATTGTCGATCGCCGCATTCCCGTCTCGGTGCTGAACTTTTTCTGGCATCGGCTCAATTGGCCGCCGGCGGAATGGCTGGCGGGCGGGCGCTACGATGTGACCCACTCGTCGCATCCGCTGATCCTGCCCTCCAGGCACGCAGCGCACGTTGTCACCATCCACGACTTGAACTTTTTGACGCATCCCGAACGAACCCGCGCAGAAGTGCGCCGCGACTATCCGGCGCTGGCGCGCGAACACGCGGATCGGGCGCACCGCATTCTCGTGCCTTCGGAATTCACGGCGGGAGAAGTGGAACGTCAGTTAGGCGTCGCGCGCGCGAAGATCGCGGTCTGTCCGGTCGGCGCGCCGGCGTGGACGCCTCGTAGGCAGATCCCGCAGGACGGCTACGTGCTGTTCGTCGGCACGTTGGAACCGCGGAAAAATGTCGCCGGGCTGCTGGATGCCTACGAACAATTGATCGCGAACAGCGCGCCGAAGAATTGCACTCCGCCGGATCTCGTCCTCGCCGGGAAAGTGACTGATGAAGCGCTCGAGTGGTTGAAGCGAATCGAACGCCCCCCGCTGAAGGGACATGTGAGGCAGATCGGCTACATCGACCCGACGCGCACCCGCGCCTTGTACGAAGCCGCTCGCGTGCTGGTGTTGCCATCGTTCGAGGAAGGATTCGGGATTCCAGTGCTCGAGGCGATGACCGCCGGCGTGCCGGTGATCGCGTCGCGCCGCGGATCGTTACCCGAAGTGCTGGGCAACGCCGGCATCTTCGTCGAACCGGATCGTCCGGAGGAAATCGCCGCAGCGATCGCCCGTCTGCTGGACGATGCGGCGTTGGCGGCCGACTGCGTTGCCAAAGGGATTGCCCGATCGCACGCGTTTCGCTGGGACGTCACGGCGGCGCGGGTTTACGAGGCGTACCACGACGCCGTGGAGGCGCATGCGCATCGGCATTGACGCCCGCGAGTTGTGCGGCCGCGCGACCGGGGCCGGGCGCTATCTCGGCGGTTTGCTGACCGAGTGGAGCACCAGTGACCGTGCCCGCGCGCACGAGTTCGTCCTCTACGCGCCGCAGCCGATTGCGCTGAGGCTCGACGCGAGGCGTTTCGCGACGCGTCAGGTGGCTGGATCGGGCGGAACCCTGTGGGAGCAGGTATCGGCGCCGCGCGTCGCCGCCCGCGATCATCTCGATGTCTGGTTCGCGCCGGCTTATTCGGCGCCGTTGACGCTGCGCGTGCCCATGGTCGTCGCCATCCACGACGTGTCGTTCGTCGCGCATCCGGAATGGTTCACGTGGCGTGAGGGAGCGAAGCGGCGTCTGATCGTGAAGAAATCGGCGCACCGCGCCCGGACGGTCGTAACAATCTCCGAATTCACGCGCGGCGAACTGATCGAACGCCTCGCAATCGCGCCCGACAAGATTTCGGTCATCCCGCCGGGCATCGCGCACCCCGCACCCCGCACCCCGCACCAGCACCCGGCACCGCACCCGGCACCGCACCCGGCACCCGGCACCAGCACCCAGCACCCAGCACCAAGCACCCGGCACCCGGATCGGTGCCCCCCCAACGTCCTCTTCACCGGCTCCGTCTTCAACCGCCGCCACGTCCCGGATTTGATTCGCGCCTTCGCGCCGATCGCGCGGGCGCACCCGGACGCGTTCCTCGATATCGCCGGCGACAATCGCAGCTTTCCTTTCGAGGATCTGCCGGCCGTCGTGGCGGCCGAACGGCTCGATGGCCGCGTGCGGTTTCACCGCTACGTGACGGACGAGCAGTTGGCGGGTCTTTACGCGAACGCAGCGGCATTCGCGTTCCTATCTGAATATGAAGGGCTCGGGCTCACGCCGTTGGAGGCGCTCGCCGCCGGTGTGCCGCCGGTGCTGCTCGACACGCCGGTGGCCCGCGAGAGCTGCGGGAACGCCGCGCTGTACGCTCCGCCTCGCGATCTCCGGGCGGTCACACAGCAGCTCGAGCGGTTGCTGTTTTCGGAATCAACTCGTGCCGCGATTCTCGCCGCCGCGTCGGCTGTGCTCGCGAAATATCAGTGGCCCCGCGCTGCTCGCGATACGCTGGCGGCGCTGGAGTCGAGCCGGCCGTGATCGACCTCTCGATCATCATCGTCAGCTATAACGCGCGCACGGATCTCGAACACTGCCTCGAGTCGCTCGCGGCCGCTCCTGCCGCGGCGTCGCACGAAACGATCGTCGTGGACAACGCTTCCTCGGACGGCAGCGTCGAGGCAGCGCGCGACGCCGGCGTTCACCTGATCGAGGCGGGCGGCAACATCGGTTTCGCCCGCGCCAACAACCTCGGGATTCGCGCCAGCACAGGGATCAATCTCCTGCTGCTGAACAGCGACACCATCGTCCCTGCCGGCGCGATCGATGCCTTGCTGTCGGAACTCGCCCATGACAATTCTGTCGCGGTGGTCGGCCCGAGGCTGGTGGATTCGACGGGAAGGCCCGAGCTCTCATTCGGTCCGATGATCGGACCGATAAATGAGATACGCCAGCAGTGGAGGGCTGCACGGAATGTCACGACCCTGACGGCGTCTCGGAATTATCCGGACTGGGTCAGCGGCGCTTGCCTGCTGGTCCGGCGCGCGGACGCCGAAGCGGTCGGGCTGCTGGACGAGCGGTTTTTCATGTACACCGAAGACGTCGATTTCTGTGCGTCGATTCGTGGTCGCGGACGGCGGATCCTGTTCACGCCCGACGTGGAGGTCGTGCACCTGCGCGGCCGTTCGCGCGCGAGCGCGCCGGCCGCGGCCGAGCGGGCCTATCGCCGCAGTCAAATCGCCTTTTACGAAAAGCATCATCCGGGCTGGGTGCCGCTGCTGAAGGCGTATCTCACCGTGCGAGGCCGCGGCTGATGCCGGAAACCAGGACGCGAGTGAGGATTCTCGTCGTGCTGCTCGTGATTGCGTCGAGCGTCTCGATTTACCAGGCGTATCAGCGTTCCCAGGTTCCTGCGCCGCCGTCTCCGGAGCAGGCCGCGATCGATGCAGCGATCGACGAGGCACTGAAAGAGCCAGTGGCCAGGCCGATTGCTCCGGCGGTTGTCGCCACAACCGCCGACGAGACCAACCGGCCTGAACCGGCGGTTCCATCACCGTTATCCCTCGAAGAGCTCATCCGCCGATCGATGCCGGCAGTGGTCCGTGTCGAAGCAGCGGAAGGATTCGGATCGGGCTTTTTTATCAAGCGCGATACCTTGCTCACGAACGTCCACGTGGTTGGCAAGGCGACGTCGGTTGCGGTCCGCATGCCGAATAACACGATGCATCGCGCCGTCGTTGAAACGACTGCTCCCGAGCTGGACATCGCCATCCTGCGCGTAACCGACGCGATCAGCGAGGCACAGCCGGTGCTCCTCCTGGGGAGCGGCACGGCGGCACGTCAAGGCCAGGAAGTGATCGTGCTCGGCACCCCGATGGGTTTGCAGAACACCGTTACCCGAGGCATCGTCAGCGCGGTACGGCAAATCGGGCCGGTCACACTCGTGCAAACCGACGCCGCGGTGAATCCAGGCAACAGCGGCGGGCCGGTGCTGGATCGCGACGGCATGGTGATCGGCATCGCGACAATGGCGGTGAAAGCGGGCCTCGGGCAAGGGCTGTCGTTCGCGGTCGCGATTGATCACGCGACCGCCCTGATTGCCGGTCGGCGCGTCAGCGGCGCAGCCGAAACACCGCTGGCAGGTCTGACCGAGGCGATGACCGGTCAACCGGCGAGTGCGAAAGCGACGAACTCCGATAGTGACGTGCGACGCGACAACGGGTCGCGCCAATTCACCCAGACCATCGCTCAGCTTGCCAGGCGCGCCGACGAAATCGACACTTACTGGGCGCAATTCACCAACGCCTGTTACAGCGGACCGATTGCCGGCGGGTTCGCCCGGAACTGGTTTGCGCTGTTCGATGCGAAAGCGATGAAAGGCGCTGTGGCGCAGGGATGTAGCCCGCAATTCGTGAATCTGCAATCGGCGGCCAACGAGGTCCGCGACCGAGTGCTCGCAGCCGACGAAGCGGCGCGTCAGGCGAACGTCTATCCGGGATCGCGCCGCGAGGTGTTGCAGAAGTACCGACTGGATTATTGGTTGCGATAACTCGTCTTCGCTTGCCCTGATATCATCGACACCCTGTGCGGATCGGCATCGATGCGCGAAAGCTGCACGACTTCGGCATCGGCACCTACATTCGGAATCTGCTCCGTCAGCTATCACGGCTGGATCGGGACACCGATTTCGTGGTGTTGTGCCGGCCCGACGATCGGGCATCGCTGGCGTCACTCGGCGAAAATTTTCGCGCCGTCGTGGAAACTGCGGGGAACTACTCCGTCGCGGAACAGGTAAAGGTGCCCCTCGCGCTCAAGCGCGAAGGGGTCACGCTGTTCCATGCGCCGCACTACGTGCTGCCGCCGCTGGTCCGCTGCAAATCGGTCGTCACCATTCACGACTGCATCCACCTGATGTTTCCGCAATACCTGCCGAACCGCCTCGCGCTCGGCTACGCGCGCGCGTCAATCGGCCTGGCGGCCAAACGCGCGACCCGGGTGTTGACGGTTTCGGAAAGCTCGAAGCGCGACATCCTGCGATTCGTTGACACGCAGCCCGACAAGATCGACGTCATCTACAACGCCTACGATGAACGGTTCGGGGTCGAACCGCGAGAAGAAGACGTCGTCCGGGTACGGGAACGCTTTCAACTGCATGACGAGTTCGTGCTCTACGCCGGCAACGTCAAGCCGCACAAGAACGTCGAACGACTGATTCAGGCATTTCATCTCGTGCGGCAACGCGGCCTTGACCATCTGAAACTGGTGATCATCGGTGATGAGGTGTCACGGTATGCGGCGCTCCGCCGGGCGGTCCACAAGCATCAACTGCACCAGTACGTGCGGTTCCTCGGCTACCTGCCTGAAGAAACCCTCGCGGTGATGTATCGCCTCGCAGGAGTCTTCGTCTTTCCGTCTCTCTATGAAGGCTTCGGACTGCCACCGCTGGAAGCGATGGCCAGCGGCACGCCGGTGGTGACCTCGAATGTTTCATCGATGCCGGAAGTGGCGGGCGATGCCGCTGTGCTGGTCAATCCCTACGAACCCGAGGCGATCGCCAAAGGCATTGCCACTGTGCTGACCGACGAACGGATCCGCCGCGATCTCCGGGCGAAAGGACTCGAGCGGGCGCGTCAGTTTTCGTGGGAAGCGTCGGTGCGACGAGTCCGCGACATCTACTTCGAGGCGGCGGGTGGCTAGAATCGCGTTGGTCCACGACTGGCTGACCGGAATGCGCGGCGGCGAGAAAGTGCTGGAGGTGCTTTGCGAGCGGTTTCCCTCGGCTTCGCTCTTTACGCTGGTCCACCTGCCTGGGTCGGTCAGCCCGGCGATCGAGAAACTGCGGCCGCGGACGTCGTTCATCCAGCGGCTACCGATGGTTGCGCGCTTCTATCGGCAGTATCTGCCGCTCTTCCCTACCGCGGTCGAGCAGTTCGACCTCGATGGCTACGACGTCATCGTCAGCGTCAGCCACTGCTGCGTCAAGTCGGTCGTCAAACCAGGGCGCGCGAAGCACATCTGCTATTGCCTGACGCCGATGCGCTACGCGTGGGACCAGTTCGACGCGTATTTCGGACCTGAACGGGTCGGCCCGATCGCCAGTCGGGTCATGCGGCCAGTGATGGCGCGACTGGCCCGATGGGACCGCGCGACGGCGGACCGCGCAGACCGCTATGTCGCTATAAGTCATTATGTTGCGGGCAGGATCCGCCGATACTATAATCGCGAAGCGACTGTGGTCTATCCCCCTGTCGACACCGACTTTTTCTGTCCCGGCGATGCCGAACCCGGCCATAACCGGTCGGCGCTGATTGTTTCAGCTCTGGTCCCCTACAAGCGCATCGAGATTGCGATCGACGCGTGCCGTTCGGCCGGCGTACCCCTGACGATTGCCGGCGACGGTCCAGATCGCGCGCGGCTCGAGCGAATGGCCGGCAGCAGCGTCCGTTTCATGGGACGCGTGTCGAACGATGAAGTCCGCGATCTCTATCGACGGTCCGCGGTGACGCTGCTCCCGGGCGAAGAGGATTTCGGGATTGTGCCCCTCGAAGCGCAGGCCTGCGGCCGTCCCGTGGTCGCGCTCGGCCGTGGCGGGGCGCAGGAAACCGTCATCGATGGCGAAACTGGCACGCTGGTCGACGATCTCTCAGCCGAGGCATTTGCCGATGCGATTGGACGCACGCTCGATCGCCCGTTCGATCGCGCCGGGATCCGCGCTCACGCCGAGCGCTTCAGCCGACAACGCTTTGGCGACGAGATGAAAACGCTGATAAACGGCGTATCGACCGACCCGTCCGCCGTAGCGCCGATTAACGGAGGCGGGTAGGCGGATGCTACGCCGGCATAACCGCCTGCTCGTCACCCTCTACGTCTTGTCCGACGCGGCGATCGCGGTGTCGGCGTTCATCATCACCTACGCGCTGCGGTTTCAGACCGGCCTGATTCCAATCCCGAAGGGCATCCCGCCGCTGCGGCAGTACATCAATATTCTGCCGTTCATCGCGATCTGCGTCCCGCTGGGCTTCCACCTGCAGGGACTGTATCGCCTGCGGCGGGGCCGCACCCGCGTCGACGATTTCTTCGGCGTCTTCGTCGGATCGATTCTCGCTGTCGTGTTCGGAATTGTTTCGACGTTGTATACACAGATTTATTTCGCCAGCCCCAACGCCCGCGATACCGGCGCGTTCCAGGTTTCACAATGGGCGTGGGCGATCTTCCTGGTGATCAACATCGCCCTGACCTACGTCTCGCGCGAGGTCGTGCGCGAAGTACTCGAGCGACGCTGGCGTGCAGGGATCGGCCTCAAGCGCGTGTTGATTGCCGGCTCGGGTGAACTTGGGCGACTCGTCGCCGACAAGATTCTCGAGCATCGCGAACTGGGGTATCAGATCATCGGTTTCGTCGACGACAAGGCGGCGGGCGATCATCTCGGCTATCGCGGCCTGCCGCTGCTCGGCACGATCGATGAAGCGTCGGATATTTCCTCGCGGGAGGCGATCGATCATCTCTACGTCGCCTTGCCTCCGGAACAGCACGTCCGGATGCTCGAACTGATCGACAGCACCAGCCGTGGCTTTGTCGACGTCAAGGTCGTGCCCGATTTGCTGCAGGTGATCGCCTTGCGCGCCCGGCTCGAAGACCTCGACGGCGTGCCGGTCATCAACATCAACGATGTCCCGCTGCAGGGCTTCAACAGCGTCGTCAAGCGCGCGATTGATGTCGCGATCTCGTCGTTTGCGCTGTTCGTGCTGGCAGTGCCGCTGGCGATCGTCGGCCTGCTGATTCGAGTGACGTCGCGCGGGCCGGTGCTCTATTACCAGGAGCGGATGGGCCTCGACGGCAAGTCGATCATGATCCTGAAATTCCGATCCATGCACGAGGACGCCGAGGCCGAAACCGGACCGGTATGGGCGCGCGAAAACGACCCGCGGGTGACGCGGCTCGGAAAGTTCCTCCGCAAGTCGAATCTCGACGAACTGCCGCAGCTCTGGAACGTGCTGCGCGGCGACATGTCGATTGTCGGCCCTCGGCCCGAACGCCCGCACTTTGTCGAACAGTTCAAACACCGAATTCCGTCGTACATGCTTCGCCACAAGGTCAAGGCGGGCCTGACCGGCTGGGCGCAAGTCCACGGCTGGCGCGGCAACACCTCGATCGAAAAACGCATCGAGTACGACTTGTATTACATCGAGAACTGGTCGGTCAGCCTCGACATCAAGATCATGTGGCTGACGCTCCTTCGCGGTTTCTTCCACAAGCATGCGTACTGACCCTGGCTCACCTGGTCATTTGGTCATCTGGTCATCTGGTCATTGATTGATCAATTGAACAATTCAATGACCAAATGACCAAATGAC
>Ga0070675_100000794_pt1 | contig 22156 bp, 20 predicted proteins | sample KBSM43metaG_FD_65343 | JGI IMG/M metagenome (GOLD analysis project Ga0070675, IMG submission 65343) | Miscanthus rhizosphere microbial communities from Kellogg Biological Station, Michigan, USA - KBS M4-3 metaG | ecosystem: Host-associated > Plants > Roots > Rhizosphere > Soil ... | reverse complement strand
CCTTCTCGCGGCGGATGGTGTCGCGGAAGTCGGCGTTGCCGCCGTCGACGACGATGTCGCCCGGCTCGAAGTGCTCGGCCAGCTGCTCGATCACCGCGTCGGTGCCCTTGCCGGCCTGCACCATGATGATCGCGGTGCGCGGGGACCGCAGCGACGCGACGAAGTCCTCGATCGTCTCGCTGGGGATGAAGTCGCCCTCGCTGCCGTGCTCGGCGATCAGCTGGCGGGTGCGTTCCGGCGACCGGTTGAACACGGCCACCACGTTGCCCTCGCGGCTGGCCAGGTTGCGGGCCAGGTTGCTGCCCATGACGGCGAGGCCGACGACGCCGATGTTCGCACTCTGCTTGGTCACCCTTGGAACCTACTACTCGACCGGGGTCAGCTCGACCACCGGGATCGTGCGCTCGACCCCGCTCTGGTGGTCGGCGAAGAACGGGTACTGCGCCACGATCCGGCCGAACAGTTCGTCGCGGTCGGCGCCCTTCGCCGGCGTTGCGGTCGCCGCGTACTTTCTGCCCTCCGCCTCGACGGTGACGGCCGGGTTCGCCACCAGGTTGCGGTACCAGTCCGGATGCTTCGGCGCGCCGGCGTTGGACGCGATCACCAGCAGCCGTTCGTCGAGCCGGACGAACATCATCGGGGTGGTGCGCCGCTGCCCGGTGCGGGCACCCACGGTGGTCAGCAGCAGGATCGGGCGGCCGGGCAGTTCCCGCCCGTTCTCCCGGAACTCCGTGATCAGCTTGCGGTTGATCTCCTGCATCTCACGCGGCGGCGGCACCATGTGCAGAGCCTATGTGTGCCAGCGCCGCGGTGACGGCCTCCTCGGCCTCCTCGGCGGCCTGTACCGGACGGATCCGTGACGCTGGTCCGACTACACCCCGTCACCGGACCTCGACAAGTCGAACGGAACAGCCCGCCGATCGGCGCGTGGCCGCGCCCGGCGAGCAGTTCGAGCGTCGCCCGGTCGACCTCCGACGGCTCCTCCACGCCCCGCGAGAGCACGATCGCGGTGGCCCCCTGGGCGGCGATTATCCGGGGCGATCGATGCGTTGTCATTGAGCGCTCTCCCGCCGCTACGCTCTGCCGTTAAGGGTCACATAAACTTACACCCGGGCGGGGGATCGCGGTCGCCCGCAAGGGCCGCACCCGGTGGCCGAAAGGTTAATTACTAAGCGCAATCGCAATGCGTACAGCCGACTGCCAGGTGGGCCCATCAGCCCATTTACGAGGACACCTTCGCAGAACTAACTTCCGCAAATGTGAGTCGCTCTTCGCGCAGGTCAGTGGCCGTTGCCGCCCTCGTAGCGCTCATCGCTGCCGTCGCCTTGGCGGCGTGCGGAAAAGGCGTTAATCCCAACGGTTCGGCGGATCCCACGGCAAGTCGATCGGCTGCGCGCAGACTCAGCCCGGAATCGCTGCGAACCATTTCCCAATACACCGGAGTGCCGTCCGGAAAGGCGGCCGGAACGCCGGTCAGAGTCGGGCTCATCAATACCGAAACGGGCGCCGCCGCGTCGCCGGAGACGACGCTCGTGATCGAGGAGGCGGTCCGCTCCATCAACGAGGAGTTCGGGGGTGTGAAGGGGCACCCCATCGAGCTTCGCAAGTGCCTGCCGACGGACTCCGGGCAACTGGTCCGTTGTGCGCAGGACTTCGCGGCCGACCCGTCGATGGCCGCCGTGCTCCAGGGCACCCTGGAGGGCGACGTCCAGGGCTTCCACGCGGCGCTCGCACCGAAGGTGCCGCTGCTCGGTGGGCTGCCGTTCTCCGACGCCGACACCCGGGCGCCCAACGCGTACTACCTCAACGGGGGGCAGTACGGGGTGCTCGGCATCGTCAGCTACGCCCGGGACTTCGTCAAAGCCAAGAAGGTCTCGCTCATCGCCGCCGCCGGCTTCGCCGCCACCGAACTCGCGATCAACGCGGTCAAGCTGGCGCTCCAGGCGGTCGGCATCAACGCGACGGTCGCGACGTTCCCCTACGACTCCACCGACCTCACCGGGGCCGTCACGGCGAGCCGGGCCCAGGAGGCCGACCTGATCATCCCGGCGGTCAGCACGCCGCAACAGTGCGTCGGGCTGAGCAACGCGGTGCGCCAACTCGGTGTGGACACCCCGATCCTGACGTTCACCGGCTGCCTCGGCCCCGACGTGGTCAAGGCCCTCGGCGACTACCCGCGCTGGCAGTACATCGCGTTCACGATCAGTCCCGACGCGACGGCGCCCGACGACCTGACCGCGTGGCAGGTGCGCGCGTTCAACGAGTGGTTCGAGCCGCTCGCCGCGCGCGGCGTCACCCGCAACGGCGGCGTCCAGAACTTCCAGCTCGCGATCACGCTGACGAAGCTGCTGTCCTCGACGTCCGGTGACGTGCCCACAGCCGCGACGATGGCGGCGCGGACCAAGGCGTTCACCGGCCCGGTATGGATGGGCGTGCCGAGGCTGGCGTACGGGGCCATCCCCGGACTGCCCGCGGTCGGGTCGCTGTCCAGCCGGGTGTACGTGTACCTCGGCAACGGCAGCTGGGGCGACACGACGGGCGGCAAGTGGCTCGAGCCCCCGGCGCTCCCGCAGGGCGGCCGCCGCTGAGCGGTTACGCCATGAGCAGATCGGCCCACGGCGGCCGGTACTCCGGCGCGCGCCGGCTCATCTCGCGGCCGAGCCCGCGCACCGACGGGCCGGCGTAGCGGCAGCGCGGCATCCACGGGGGCCACCGGTCGTAGTACCGCTCGACGGTGTACCAGGTGGCCGCCGTCTCCAGCCGCAGGAAGATCCAGCGGCCGCGTGCCCGGTCGGCCTCGGCCGCCCGCAGCCGCCGCACCAGCCCGAGCGCCTCCCGGAACATCCGGTACCCGGTCTGCCTGTTGTCCGGGAACCCGCCCGGGAACTCGTCCGGGTCGCCCGGCATCCCCGGTGGTGCCGCGCCGCGCGCCGCGCGGCCGCCGTCGTCGAGAACCTCGAAGAGGACGGAGCAGCGCCCGTCGCCGTCCGCGGCGTGCGCCCGCGCCCAGTCGACGAGGTCGGCAAGCTCGGCGCCGTCCGCCGGCACCGGACGCGGTAACTCGGTGGCGCCGGCCATCGCGTCCCACAACCAGTGCGTTTCCAGCGTTTCCCGCGTTTCCAGCGCGCCGCCACGCGTCAGAAGATCAACCCCCACGTGCCTACCATGCCAGAACGATCACGGCGTGACGGCGAACCTCGCGAGAATCCGGTCGGCGAGCGCCATATCGCCGTCGACGGTCACCTCGGCCTTGTCGGCCGCGATGCGCCCGGCGGCCAGTCGGGAGTACGTTTCCCAGTCCATCCGCAGGTGCGCCGTCGGGTCGTCGCCGGTACCGGCGCCGGTCCACGGCGCGAGGTGGCCGCGGCCAGCGGCGTCGAGGGTGACCGCGCGGTCGAACGCGACCTCGCCGTCGACGGTCAGCCGCACCACCGATTCCGGCGGTGCCGCCGCGAGCTTGGCGACCACCCGCGGCAGGCTCGCGAGCAGGATCTCGGCGGAGAGCCTCGCGCCGGCCGTGCCAAGGTTGCCCGGGACGCCGAGGGCGCGCCGGATGTCCTGCTCGTGCACCCACAGGTCGAACGCGCGGTGGCTGAGCAGCGTCCCGAGCGCCACCGGCACGCCGTACGCGGTGAACGTCGGCTCGTCGGGGTCCGGTGGCTCGTCGGCGAGTTGGCGCTGCCGGCGCGCGAACACCGCGCACAATTCCTCGTGCACGTCGGCGCCGGCGCGGTCGCGGCGGGCGGCCACCGCGTCGCCGGCGATCGTGGCCAGGCCGTGCTCGGGCCGCGGGTGCCCTGCACACATCCACTCCTCGCCGCCCACCAGGTGCGAGCACACGTCCTTGACCGTCCACAGCGGACACTCGGACGGCGTGTCCCACCGCGAGGGCGACAGGTCGGCGCACAGGTCGACGATCGCGGCCAGGCTGTGCCGCCACGCCTCGATGCTCGCGTCCGGATCGGGGTAGCCCATGCGTGCGAGTATGCCGTCGCCCGCGCTCACTGCCGCACATGATCACGTTGATCTTGCAGTTGTGGCGGGATTGCTGACCGGATTCGGGCGGCTTTGTTCCGCCAGAACTGCAAGATCAACTCGATCTTTGCGGCCGGCGATCACTCGGCTAGCGGGCGGCGGCAAGCAGGTCGTCGAGGACGAGGGAGCGCAACTCGTCGCGCGACGGCACCCGGCCCAGCGCGCGCAGCCGTCCGCTCTGCGCCTTGCGCATTCCCTCGAGCAGGCGGCGCGCCTCGCGCGCGTTGCCGAAGCTCTCGCCGCGCTCGATCTGGATGAACCACTCGTGCAGGCCCACCTCGACGCCGGGGGCGAGCACGTAGTCGTCCATCCTGGCGATGCGCTGGGCGATCAGCACCAGCTCGTCGGGTGAGTAGTTCTCGAACTCGAAGGTCTTGGCGAACCGCGACGCGAGACCCGCGTTGGCGTCGAGGAAGTCCTGCATGTCGGCCGTGTAGCCGGCGACGATCACCGCGATCGCGTCGCGGTGGTCCTCCATCAACTTGACCAGGGTGTCGATGGCCTCCTGGCCGAAGTCGTTGCCGATGCCCGACGACCGCGACAGCGTGTACGCCTCGTCGATGAACAGCACGCCGCCGAGCGCGTCTTCGAACACCTTGGTGGTCTTCTCGGCGGTGTGCCCGATGTACTGGCCCACCAGGTCGCGCCGGGAGACCTCCTTGAACTTGCCCTTGGCGAGGATGCCGAGCGCCTTGAGCAGCTGACCGTAGACGCGGGCCACGGTGGTCTTTCCGGTGCCCGGAGCGCCGGTGAAGATCAGGTGGTGGGACACCGTGCCCACCGAGAGGCCCGCGCTGCGCCGCCACTCGTTGACCTGGATCTCGTCGATGAGCGCCCGCACCTCGGCCTTGACGCCGGCCAGGCCGATCATCGAGTCCAGTTCCCCGAGAAGCTTCTCGACCTGGTCGGTGTCCTGCTGGGTGGAGCCCTCGATCGCGTTGACGCCGACCCGGCTCGCCACCACGCCGTCGCCCGCCTCGATCACCGTCGGGTTGGCGCCCTCCTCGATCAGCATGCGCGGGCTCGCGGTGCTCTCGATCCGGCAGGCCTCGATCGAGCCGCGGCAGCCGCGCTCGACCCGGATGCCCACGCCCTGCGTGTCGTGGATCCAGCAGGACAGGATCGCCGGGGCACTCTGCGACGCGACGGCGATGCCGGCGTCACCGGTCTGCGACACCTCGCACCGCTCCAGCGTCGGCTTGGCCGCGTGATAGACGTAGATGCCCCGGAAGCCGCAGTTCGTCACCGTGCTGTTGCGGATCGTCGGGTTCGACCCGACCCGCACGATCACCCCGTCGTCGGAGATGCCGGTGACCTCGCACTTGTCGAGGGTGCCGCCCGCGTCGTCGAAGACCACGCCGAACTGGCCGCCGGTGACCTTCAGGTCGGTGCCGGCCAGGGTCGACCCGCGGGTGAGGTTGATCGCCGCGCCGTAGCCGGCGCTGGCCTCGCACTTGGACATCGTCAGGACCGTCGCGTCGGCCTGCACCGCGGTGGCGTCGGCCGACCGGATCACCAGGCCGCGCAGCGTGACCTCGCCGCCTGCGCAGCTGATCGTGGGCTCGTTGCTGTGCCGCACGCCGATCTGCACCTGGCCGGTGTCGGCCGCCGCGAGCGTGATGCGGCGACCCTCGAGCCGCAGCGGCTCCGGGTACTCACCGGCCGCGATGGTGACGACATCGCCGTCGGTGGCTGCCTCCAGCGCATCGCGGATGGACGGATACGCGCCCGGTTGCGTTGTCGAGACGATGAGAGTCCGCGCCATTTCCCCGCCAATGTCTGTGGACGAGTGTCGACTCCATATTCACTTATCACCGTCGCGGCGCGCCAAGCTGCTGTTCCAGCGACGCCAGCGTCAGCCGTACGTAGCGCTCCTCACCGCCGACGATCACCGCGAGCGCGTCGTCGTTGAGCGTCTGCATCCAGCTGCCGGCCTCGGAGCTCAGCCGCATCGTCGACGTGACGACCTCGGTCTCGGCGCGGGTGAGCCGCTGGGCGAGCACCATGTTCGCCTCCTGGATGGCCGGGATGCCGTACGAGGTGAGCTGGCGCAGCACCGTCAGCCGGGTCTGCCAGGGCCCGAGCGGGGCGCTCGACGCGACCCCGGTCAGGCCGGCGTCGTACAGCAGCAGGGCGGGCTCGTGCGCGCTCGCCGCCACCACGACCGTCTGGTCGAGCGTGAACGTGGCGACCCGCCCGGTGCGCCCGGTGGCCCACTCGCCGAACCCGTCCCAGCGCTCCGGCGTCGTCGTGAACACGGCGACCCGCGCGCCGAGCGCCAGCGCCCGCAGCGCCAGCACGTGGCACGCCCACTCCCCGCCCACCAGCGCCACCCGGGTGGGTTCCGGCCGGAACAGCCGGATCGAGGCGGTGGTCTGGTCGACGTCGTAGCCGAGCACCAGGCCAGCGCCGGGCACCGCCATGCCGAGCAGTTCGAGTGCCCGGTCCGACGCCGTGTGCGCGCCGATGCGCAGCCCGACGTGTCCGCGGCGGCGCCCGAACCGGTCGCGGCCGTCCGGCCCGCCACCCGTCCCCGCGTACACGGTGCCGGGCGCCGGCGGGCGTGGCGGGATCAACGTCGAGGGCGCGGCCTGCGGCGCGAACGCCGGCGCCGCGGCAGCGGCGGCCGCTGCGGCAGCCGCCGCCTGCTCCGCGCCGCGCGCCCCCACGACGGCGGGCGCGATGCGGGCGGTGGATGCGCTGTCGCCGGTCGGCGCGGCCTGCGTCACCGGTGCGGCCTGCCCCCCGACGACCTGAGCCGGCGCTCCCGGTGCCGGAACTCCTTGCGCCGGCACGCGTTGCGATGGCGCTGCCGACGGTTGCGCCGGCTGGGCCGGTTGGACGGCCTGGCCCTGGTGGGCGGCGCCGGGCTGCGCGGCCGCGCGGGCCTGCGCGAGTGCTTGGATCTGAGCGAGCACGTCGCTCTGGCTGAGCGCCTGCCCCGGGCCGCCCTGCTGCGGAGGAGCGGCGGGCCCAGGTGCGCCCGGGCCCGGTGCGTTCGGGCCCGGTGCGTTCGGGCCCTGTGCGTTCGGGCCCTGTGCGTTCGGGCCCGGGCCACCGATCTGCCCCGGCGACGCCGGTGCCCGCACCGTCGCCTGCGCCGAGCCGGGCTGGCCCTGGGCTGGCGGGCCGAAGCCGGGCGCATGACCCCCGGTGCTCTGGCCCGGTGCGGCCACCGGGCCGGGCACCCCGTGGCCGGGCACCCCGTGGCCGGGCACCCCGTGGCCGGGCGCCGCAGGCGGGCCGCCCTGGCCGTGAGCCTGGCCGGAGCCGGGCGCCACGATCTGGCCGGGCACAGCGGCCCGGCCCGGCGTCAGCGACTGCCCGGGGTGGTAGACCGGCGCCGGGCCTGTCGACTGGGGCGGGACGGGCCCGCCGTTTCCCTGCGCATGGGTGCCCGGCTGCGCCCCGGGACGCTCCGGGGCCTGCGGATCGTCGCCGTCAGGGTGGCGCGGCGGGCCGTGCAGCGTCACTGCGCACCACCGCCGGTCGGGGCCGTCGCGTACACGGCCGGACCGTGCTCACCGTCGAGGCGCAGCAGGTCACCGCCGCATTGCCGGACCACTTCCGCCATGGCCGCGACGGTTGCCGCCAGCCCGTACTGCCGGGTCGCCACGCGTACCAGACAGCGCAGGTCGGTCAGTTCGCTCTGCGCGTCGAGAACGAGGCTGATCGTGGTGGACGCGGCCGGAACCGCCGCGATCTGCTCGAGCATCGCGGCGCCCTGGGCCGCATCCGGCCACTCACGCACCCAGAAGCACGCCTGCGTGAGGTGGGCGGAACGCCATTGCTCCCAGGTCTCCTGCGGCTGCTCCGCCGCCGGATCCTGCTCCAGGTCGAGGGCGCGCACGAGCGTGTCCAGCAGGGCGCCCTCGTCGAGGGTCTGGTAGCCGAGCGCGTCGCGGCGGATGACCCGGCCCATCCGGCGGATCAGCGCCGCGACGACGGCCGGGGCCTGGTCGATCGGGTCGTGGTCGTCGACCCACGCCTCGATGAACGGCTGCGCCTCGAGGCGCACCGCGACCCAGACAGTGCGGTCGGCGGGGACGGCGCCGTGCTGCCCGAGCAGTTCGCGGTAGGACGACACGCAGCGGTTGCGGGAGTCGATCTCGCTGGTGGGCGCGGGCACGCTGTGCACAAGCACCTGGACCACCGACCCGGGCTGGCCCATCTCGCGCAGGGCCTGGGCCAGGCGGTCGAGCGGCAGGCGGACGAACCCGCCGCGGCCGACCACCGGATACGCGACGGCGGCCACGGCGAACCAGCCGGTCGAGTCGCGGGCCACGCCGACGCGTTCGCCGTCGCTGGCCTCATAGGTGCTGACGGTGAGGTCGGGGCTGAGCACGCGCACGGCGGCGAGCCGGGGGTCGCGGGCCGGGCCGGGTTCGGCGTTGCGGCGCTGCTTGATCCGCCAGGAGAGCAGCATCCGCTCGGTCCACCACCGGCCCTGCCGCCGGCCGAACAGCACCACGAGCACGGCGAGGAACACAACGGCCGCCGCGATCATCACCCACTCGTTGACGCCGGCCAGCGCGAGCACGCCGACGAGCAACACCTCGGCGATCAGCAGCTGGCCGACGCTGAGCCAGCCCAGATGCCCGGGCCGCCGGCGCCGGACCAGCACGACCGGGCCGGGCGGCGGCGCGGGCACACCGCCGACGCGCGCCACAGCGCGCACTCGGCCGGGCGCCTCAGTCATGGGCGTACCGTCCCCCGTCGTGGTGAGCTGCTCCGGCCACCCATCCTAGACAGACATCAACCGTCCGGCTGGCCGCGATTTTCTCGATCTGTCCCGTGCCCAGGGTCGGACTCCCGGTCTGGGATGAACGGTCCTCCCTTGGTGGGCGAGTCGCGTACCTGACATCACAACCTGTTGGCGTCGGCGGGTGCCGGCCCTCTCAGGACTACCAACCCTGAGAGGAGAACGACCATGCGAGGAGTCATTGTCCGCGCGGCGATCGCGATGGCGGTTGCCGGCGCGATGGCGCTACTGGTGCCGGGTGGCAGCGCATCCGCCCGGCCTCCGGCGATCCACCTGTACAGCGCCCAGAGCGCACTGGACGCGACGCCGTCGAAGGAGGCGTCGGTCAGCTGTCCCGACGACTCCGAGGTGCTGAGCGGCGGCGCGTACGTCGTCGGCGGAGACCGGCGGGTACACATCGTCCGGAGCCAGCCGAGCCCGTCGGTCAACGGCTGGATCGCCGGCGCACAGACCGCTCCGGGCGTGGAGCGCACGGGCACCTGGCGGCTGTACGTGTACGTGAAGTGCGGTCAGCACGTCTACATCGACCTGGGGTTCGTCGGGGACACCCAGGTCGTCACGTTCCACACGTCGGCCGGCAGCGACCCGGCCGCCGACGTCAGCGCCCCCTGCCCCGACGACCGGGTCGTGGTGTCGGCCGGCGGGCGGGTCAGCGGCGGCGACGGCGAGGTCGTCCTCGACGATCTCACCATCGTTCCCGACGCCAACCTGGTGCGGGTGCGCGCGGTCGAGACCGAGGGCGGCTCGGCGAAGGCGTGGAGCGTCTGGGCGTACGCCGTGTGCGCGAAGCAGTCGTCGCTTCCCGGCTACGAAGTGGTGGACGACGACACCGTCAGCACCACCAGCGACAAGGGCTACGGGCTGGCCTGTCCGGGCACGAAGCTGCTGGTGGGATCCGGCGCGGCGATGGTCGGCGCGAACGGCCACGCGCACTTCACGAGGCTCGAGCCGAGCGGCGACCAGTTCACCGTCGAGTCCATTGTGGATGAAACCGGTGCACCGAACTCGTGGGTGCTGCAGACCCAGGCCGTCTGCGCGTTCCCGTACGGCGGCTAGCGGCTCACGGCGGCTATCGTCGCACCGATGGACGAAACGTTGGAGCGGTTCCGGGTCGAGCTGACCGGCTACTGCTACCGCATGCTCGGCTCGCCCTTCGAGGCCGAGGACGCGGTGCAGGAGGCGTTCGTGCGCGCCCTGCGCAACCGGAACCGCTACGACGCGGCGCGAGCGGGCATGCGAACCTGGCTGTACGCCATCGCCACGAACATCTGCCTGGACATGCTGCGCGGCGCCGGTCGGCGGGCGCGCGCGATGGACCTGGGCCCGGCAGCGGCCATCGAGCCGGCGTCCGCGCGTGAGCTCGGCGCGCCGCTGCCGGCGTCCGCGTGGGTTCAGCCGATCGCCGACGCCAGAGTGCTTGATGGCAGGGCCGTCGTCGGGACAGCCGATCCCGCCGACGTGGCGGCGCAGCGCGAGTCGATCCGGTTGGCGTTCGTCGCGGCGCTGCAGCACCTGCCGCCCCGGCAGCGGGCGGTGCTGATCCTGCGCGACGTGCTGTGCTGGAAGGCCGACGAGGTGGCCGCGCTGCTCGACACGTCGGTCGCCTCGGTCACCAGCGCGCTGCAACGCGCCCGCACGAAGGTCGCCGACCTCGATCCCGAGACCGTCGAGCCGTACCGGCCCGCCGATCCCGACCAGCGCAGGCTGCTCGCCCGCTACTGCGACGCGTTCGAGCGCTACGACGTCGACGCGCTGGTGGCCATGCTGCGCGCCGACGCCGTCATGTCGATGCCGCCGTTCGCGTGGTGGCTGCGCGGCCGCGACGACATCGCCAAGGCCCTGCACGCGGCCGGCCACCCGTGCGCGGGAACGCTGCTGGTGCCCACCGCCGCGAACGGCTGCCCCGCGTTCGCGCAGTACCGTCCGCCGCGGCCGGGCGCCCGCCCGGAGCCGTTCGCGCTGGTGGTCCTCGAACTGGCCGGTGATCAGATTGCGGCGACCACCACGTTCCTGATCCCTGCACTGATCCCGCTCTTCGACCTGCGATGAATTCCGGGCCGCCCGAGCGTATAACCATCATGGACAACTACCTGGACCTGGACGGCGTGCGCACCTGGTACGACGAGCGCGGCGAGGGCGAACCACTACTGCTCCTGCACGGCGGGCTCACCGACAGCCGGGACTTCACCGGCAACCTCGACGCGCTCGCCGGCCACTTCCGCGTCTTCATGCCGGAGCGCCGCGGCCACGGCCACACCCCCGACCACCCCGGCCCGATCACCGTCGACGTGATGGCCGCCGACACGATCGCGTTCGTCGAGAAGGTGATCGGCGCCCGGCCGGTGCGCATGGTGGGCTACAGCGCGGGCGCCGCCGTGGCGCTGGTGGCCGCCGTGCGCAGGCCCGACCTCGTCGAGCGGCTGGTGCTGATCAGCGGCGCCTTCGACCCGTCGGGGATGATCTTCAAGCCGACGGCCGGTGGCACGCCCCCGGAGCCGCTCGTCGCCCGGTACGCGGAGGTGTCACCCGACGGGCGCGACCACTTCCCCGTCGTCATAGCGAAGATCGCCGACGCGGCCGACCGGGCCGGCCTGGCGGCCGCCGAGCTGGCCGCCGTCGCCTGCCCGACGCTGGTCATGACGGCCGACGACGACCTGGTGACGCTGGAGCACACGCTGGCCCTGTACCGCGCGCTACCCGATGCTCAGCTCGCGGTCGTCCCCGGCACCTCGCACCTCCTGCTGCACGAGCGGCCGCGGCTGTGCGCGTCGCTCGTCACGGAGTTCCTGACGACGGACCCGGCGCCGACTCTCATGCCGCTCCGCCGCGGCAGCGGCAATTGAGCCACCGCCGCGGCAGCGGCAATTAAGCCGCCAGCGCGAGGACCGGCGTAGGGCGCACGCCGACGCGCACGCGGGTTCCCGGCGCCAGCCCGGCCACGTCGGCGCTGGCGATCTGGGCGAGGACCGTCGTGCCGGCGGCGGTCCCCGAATCGAGCTCGACCTCGACCCGGCACAGCGAGCCGAGGAACGTCGCCGTGGCGACATGCCCGGCGCCGTCGGCGTCGGGGGTGACGAGCACGCTCTCCGGGCGCACGAGCACCGTCGCGGCGCCCGACTCGACCGAGCCGGGCAGCGCCGGCATCGTCGCGTCCAGCACGCGCACCTGACCGGGCTCGACGATCGTGCCCGGCAACCGGTTCGTCAGCCCGACGAACTCGGCCACGAACGCGGTGCGCGGCCGCTCGTACAGCTCGGCGGGCGGCGCGATCTGCTGGAGTTGGCCGGCCGACATGACGCCGACCCGGTCGGCCATCGCCAGCGCCTCCTCCTGGTCGTGCGTCACGAACAGGGTCGTGGTGCCCACCTCGCGCTGCACCCGGCGGATCTCGTCGCGCAGTTGGCCGCGCACCTTGGCGTCCAGCGCCGAGAGCGGCTCGTCCAGCAGCAGCACCTGCGGGGCGATGGCCAGCGCCCGGGCCAGCGCCACGCGCTGCTGCTGGCCGCCGGAGAGCTGGTGCGGGTAGTGCCCGGCGTGCGTGGCGAGGCCCACCAGGTCGAGCAGCTCGTCGGCCCGCTTGCGCCGCGCGGCGGCGCCGGTGCCGCGCAGGCGCAGGCCGTACGCGACGTTGTCGCGCGCGGTCATGTTCGGGAACAGGCTGTACGCCTGGAACACCATGCCCATGTTGCGCCGGTGCGCGCTGACCCGGGTGATGTCCTTGCCGCCGACCAGGACCTGGCCCGAGTCCAGTTCCTCGAGGCCGGCGAGGGCGCGCAGCGCCGTGGTCTTGCCGCATCCGGACGGCCCGAGCAGCGCGACGAGCTCGCCCGGCCCGATGTCGAGCGACAGCCCGTCCAGCGCCCGCACCGGGCCGAACGCGCGGCGCAGGTCGACAAGGCGCACCTCGACGCCGGCGCGCTCGGGCGTCACGCCCGGGCCTTTGTCCACCACGTCAGGCGAGGCAGTCACGGCGATGGTTCGCTCGCTTCGCTCGCTCACGACGGCGATCCCTCCACTGTGGAGACTGTAGACACTGCGGGTTCCTCCACGACGCCCGCGCGGCGCCGCGGCGCCACGTAGGCCAGCACGAGCAGCAGGACGAACGCGAACAGCAGCGCGGCCACCGACACCGCCACCGCGAGGGCCGCGTCGCGCTTGCCCAGCAGGTTGATGACCACCTGCATGGTGTCGAAGTTCAACAGCGACGCGATGGTGAATTCGCCCAGCACCAGCGCGACCGACACCACCGAGGCGGAGATGATGGCGCCGCGGATGTTCGGGATGACCACCCTGGTGAGCACCTGCAGCCAGGACGACCCGAGGCTGCGGGCCGCCTCGGCGAGCGTCACGATGTCGATGGCGCCCAGCCCGGCGTCGATTGCCCGGTAGGCGAACGGCAGCACCAGGATGATGTAGACGAACGTCAACACGAGCGGCGAGTCGCCGAAGAAGTAGGTGACCCAGGCGTAGATGGGCGCGATGCCCACCACGAGCACGATCGCCGGGATGGTCAACGGCAGCAGGCAGATGAACTCGACGAGCCGGCGCACCCGCGGCACCCGCAGGTGCACCCACGTCATCGTCGGCACCAGCAGCACCAGCATGCCGACCACCGTCAGCAGGGCCAGTTCCACCGAGGTGAGGATCGCCGCGACGAGGTCGTCGTCGGTGCCGATGGCCCGCCACGCGTCGAGGGAACGGGTGTCGCCGGCGCCACGGGTCGAGAACTCCACCATCGCCACCAGCGGCAGCACCAGGTAGATCCCGATGATGCCGAGGATGATCCAGCGGGCGACCGCGCGCCCCGTACCCCGTTTCATCGCAGCCACCGCGCGGTGCGGCGCTGCAGGAGCGCGTAGAGCGTCATGACGACCGCGACGACGATCACCATGCCGAGCGCCAGCGCCTTGCCGACGTTGGCCTGGCCGAGCACGACCTCGCTGGTGACCGCCGTGCGGATCTGCAGCGTCACCAGCGTGCTGCCCTGGCTGATGAGCGCGGCCGCCGTCGCGTAGGCGGAGAACGCGTTGGCGAACAGCAGCAGCGTCGCGCCGATGAAGCTCGGTGCGAGGATCGGACCGCCGACGTGGCGCCAGTACGCCCACGTCGAACCGCCGAGGCTGTCCGACGCCTCCCTCCACTGTGGACGAAGACCCTCGATCGCCGGCAGGAACACGATGAGCATCAGGGGGATCTGGAAGTACGTGTAGACCACACCCAGGCCGGTGAACCCGTAGATCCAGGAGCCGCTGGAGAGCGTGTCGACGCCGAACGAGTCGTGCAGGAACACCGTCACCAGCCCGCTGAAGCCGAACGTCGCGAGGAACGCGAAGGCGAGCATGACGCCGCCGAACTGGGCCAGCACGCCGCTCGCGGCGACCACCGTGCGGCGCAGGAAGCCGTCCGGGTTGCCCTCGGTGACCGCCCACGCCAGCAGCGCGCCGAGCACCGCGCCGATGAGCGCGGTCACCACCGACAGCTCGATCGACCGCACGAACGCGTCGACGAAGGTGCTGTTGCCGGTGACGGTCGTGATGTTGGCCGTCGTGGGGCGCCCGTCGTTGTCCTGGAACGCGCCGGCCACGACGATGTACGTCGGCCACAGCAGGAACACCGCGACGAACGCGAGGAACGGCAGCACGCCCAAATAGCGCGCCAGCCGCGGACGGCCCGGCGTGCCCCCACGGCGGGGGTCGCCGAGGCCGCGAAGGCGGCCCCGGCGACCATCGGCTTCCAGCGTTTCGACCGGCGCGGGCGCCAGCATGTCGGCCATGACTGGTTCCTACTCCTACCCGACGGCCTGCTGCCAGTTGGCCTTGAGGTAGTCCTGCGCCTTCTTCAGCTGATCCTGGGTCAGCACGACGGCCGTTCCCGTGGTGGGGGGCAGCGCCGCCGCTGCCGCCTTGTCGACGGTTCCGTTCTTCGTCATCACGTCGAGGAGGACCGGGCGCGCGAAGCCCTTGAGCCACAGGTTCTGCCCCTCGGGCGAGTACAGGAACTCCTGCCACAGCCGGGCCGCGGCCGGGTGCGGCGCGTCCTTGTTGACGGCCTGGATGTAGTACGAGCCGACGACGGCGTTGTCCGGCACCACGACCTTCCAGTCGAGCTTGCCCTTCAACGCGTTGGTCTGCGCGACGTTCAGGTAGTCCCAGTCGATGACGACGGGCGTCTGTCCGGACGCGATCGTCGCCGGCGTCGGGTCGACCGGCAGCAGGTTGCCGGCGGCCTTGAGCTGCTTGAAGAAGTCGACGCCCTTGCTGATGTCGTCGGCCGATCCGCCGTTGCCCAGCGATGCCATCATGACGCCGTGGTACCCGGCGGACGCCTGCGTCGGGTCGCCGTTGAGCGCCACCTTGCCCTTGTACTCGGGCTTGAGCAGGTCCTGCACGGTCTTCGGGGCCGGCACCTTCGCCGCGTCGTACCCGATCGACATGAAGCCGGCGTAGTCGCTGACCCACAGGCCGGTCGGTTCCTTGAGGTTGGCCGGGATGTCGCCGAACGAGGCGACCTGGTACGGCGCGAAGATGGCGGTGTTCGCGATCGCCACGTTGGCGCCGAGGTCGAACACGTCGGGCGCGCGGTCCTGGCCCTTCAACTGGTTCGCCGCGTTGATCTCGTCCTGGCTGTTCGCGTCCGGCTGGGCAGAATCGATCTTGATGCCGTACTTGGCCGTGAAGGCCTTGATGATCTCGCCGTAGTTGGCCCAGTCCGGGGGCAGCGCGATGACGTTGAGCGCGCCCTCCTTCTTGGCCGCCTCGACGAGCTTGTCCATGCCGCCGAGGTCCGCCGCCGACTTCGCGGTGGCGGCCGAGCCGGCCGGCTTCTCCTCGCTGGGCGGCTTCGACGGCGAGCCGCAGCCGGTGGCCGCGGCCAGTAACAGGGTGACGCCGGCCACGGATGTGATGGCCGTCGATCGCAACCTACGCACGGATGTCCTCCTCGGGTGGTACGGGGTGGCGCGGGTGTTGCGGGTGGTGGGTGCCAGGCTGCCATCAAGTGGGCAGCTTGACCATGACATGCTTGATCTCGGTGTATTCCTCGAGCGAGTAGATCGACCGTTCCTTGCCGTGTCCCGACTCCTTGGAGCCGCCCCACGGCATCTCCGGGGTCACCGGGCCGTGGTCGTTGATCCAGACGGTGCCGAAGCGCAGCCTCCGCGCCGCCTCCATGGCCCGGCCGACGTCGCGGGTGAACACCGACGCCCCGAGCCCGTACCTGACATCGTTCGCGAGCGCGAAGGCCGTCTCGTCGTCCTCGACCCGCTGCACGGAGATGACCGGGCCGAACACCTCGCGCTGCACGATCTCGCTGTGCTGCTCGACGTCGGCTATCACGGTCGGCGCGACGAAGAATCCCGCACCCGGCAGCGCGCCGCCGCCGGTGAGGAACGCGCCGCCGTCGGCCTTCGCCCGGTCCAGGAACCCGAGGACGCGGTCGCGGTGCCCGGCGTACGCGAGCGGCCCCATCTCCGTCGCCGGATCGGTGGGATCGCCGACGCGCAACGACTCCACGGCCGGCACGAGCTCGTCGAGCACGCGGTCGTAGCAGCGGGCGCTGACCAGCACCCGGGCGGCCGCGCTGCAGTCCTGCCCGGCGTTCCAGAAGCTGCCCTCGCGCAGCGCCGCGGCCACCTGCGCCGGGTCGGCGTCATCGAGGATCACCGCCGGCGCCTTGCCGCCCAGTTCCAGGTGGACGCGCTTGAGCAGGTCGGCGGCCGCCCTCGCCACGTCCTTCCCCGTCGCCGAGTCGCCGGTCAGCGACACGATGTCGACGCCGGGGTGGCGCACCAGCGCGGCGCCCGCCACCGGCCCGTCGCCGGTGACCACGTTGAACACGCCGCGCGGAAAGATGTCCGCGGCCAGCGCGGCGAGGCGCAGCGTGGTCAGCGGCGTCTGCTCCGACGGCTTGAGCACCACCGTGTTGCCCGCTGCCAGCGCCGGGCTCAGCTTCGTGACGGCCATCAGCAGCGGGTAGTTCCACGGCGTGATGAGCCCGGCGACGCCGATCGGCTCGCGCCGCGTCATCGACGTGTACCCGGCGAGGTACTCGCCCGCCGCCCGGCCCTCCAGGCAGCGCGCCGCGCCGGCGAAGAACCGCAGCCGGTCGGCGGCACTGCGGATCTCGCCGCGCGCCGCGGCGGCGGGCTTGCCGACGTTGCGCAGCTCCAGGTCGGCAAGCGCGTCGATGTCGGCGAGCACGGCGTCGGCGAGCGCGAGCAGCATCTCGGCGCGCTGCCCGGGCGTGGTGCGGCTCCAGGTGCCGAACGCGCGGCGGGCGGCGGCGACCGCACCGTCCACATCGGACGCTCCAGCGGCCGGCACCGTCGCGATGACCGCGCCGGTGGCCGGGTTCACCACGTCGGTGGTCGCGCCGTCCGTCGCGGCCACCCGGCCGCCGTCGACATGCATGAGGTCATTCGAAGACAAGGACATTGCGCGCCCCCTCTCCCGCCCGGAGCCGGTCGAACGCGCCGTCCAGACCGTCGAGGCCGATGCGTTGGCTGATCAGCTCGTCCAGCAGCAGGTCGCCCGCGAGGTAGCGGTCGACGAGCGCCGGCACGTCGCGCTGCAGGACCGACGAGCCGAAGTAGCAGCCGCGGATGCCCTGCTCGTTGACGAGCGGGTCGGCGTCGATCGTCAGCGTGGCGCCGTGGCGCATCAGGCCGACGACGATCACCTCGCCGCCGACGTCGAGCGAGCGCCACGCCTGCCGGATCGTCTCCTCGCGGCCGAGCGCCTCGAAGGCGTGGTCCACCCCGCCGACGAGGTCGCGGATCGCCTGCACCGGATCGCTCTGCCGGGCGTCGACCACGTCTGTCGCGCCGAAGCGGGTCGCCACGGCGAGCTTGCCGGCCGTGACGTCGACGGCGACGATCCGCTCGGCACCGGCGATCCTGGCCCCCTGCACGATGTTCAGGCCGACGCCGCCGCACCCGAACACCGCGACGCGCGCACCGGCCGGCACCTTCGCGGTGTTGAGCACCGCGCCGACGCCGGTGAGCACCGCGCAGGAGACGAGTGCGGCGCGGTCCAGCGGCATGTCCTTCGCGACGGCCACAGCGCCGGACTCGGGCACGACGGCGTACTCGGCGAACGAGGAGACGCCCAGGAAGTGGTTGAGCCGCTGGCCGTTCAGGGACAGCCGGCGGGTTCCGTCGAGGAGGGTACCGGCGTCCATCGCGGCCGCCGCGGTGGTGCAGTAGTTGGGCCGCCCGCGCGCGCAGGAGGCGCACGCGCCGCAGGACGGGACGATCGACAGCACCACCGGATCGCCGGGGCGCAGCCGGGTAACCCCGGGCCCGGTCTCGACCACGGTGCCGGCCGCCTCGTGGCCGAGCACCGCCGGGAACGGGACGAGCGTGCGCTTGCCGTCGATCGCGTTGAGGTCGCTCGCGCACAGGCCGCTCGCCGCGACCTTGACGAGCACCTCGCCGGGGCCGGGCGGTGCCAGGTCCACTTCGTGGACCTCGAACGGCTTGCCCGGGCCGGTCAGCACGGCCGCGTTCATGCGCACGCCGGCATCACCCCTCGCTCGATGACCGAAATCGTATGCGTCGCAACGCGTTCCGCGTCGAGCTCGAAGCCGAAGCCGGGCCGTTGCGGCACGGCGACCTCGCCGCGCGCGTCGATCGCGAGCGGTTCGGCGAGCATGCAGTCGCGGGCGGCGGCGGTGAGCCCGCTGGGCGGGTCGTGCGGGAACTCGAGGTAGCCGCAGTTGGGCAGCGCGGCGGCGAGGTGCAGGTGGACCAGCATGCCCAGCCCGTTGCCCCACGTGTGCGGCACGACGTCGACGCCGTCCAACTGCGCGAACGCGGCCAGGTGCCGGATCGCCGACGCCGTCTCGCTCTTCACCGCGTCCGGCTGCAGGACGTCGAAGCACCCCTTTTCCAGCAACAACTTGAACTCGTGCAGGCCGTGGTTGTCTTCGCCGCCGGCGAGCTTGAGCGTCTCCAGCCGGTCGCGCAGCCGGGCCAGCCCGGTCAGATCGTTGCGCGGCAACGGCTCCTCCAGCCACACCGCGCCCAGCCGCTCCAGCTCGCGGGCCACCATCAGCGCCGTGCGGAAGTCCCAGACCCGGTGCCCGGAGTTGCCGGGGTCGGCGGCCGCCTGGTTGGCGTCGACCATCAGCTCCACCGCGTCGCCGACCTTGTCGCGCACGGCCTCGGCCACCGCGACGTCGTCGCGCGGGTCGTCGTGGTGGAAGCGGAGCTTCACGGCGGTGTAGCCCTCGTCGGCCAGCCGCGCGACGTCGTCGGCGCGCTCCGCGGGCGAGCGCAGCTCACCCGTCGAGCAGTAGGCGCGGACGCGGGACGCGCCGCCGCCCCACAACCGGTGCACCGGCAGGCCGGCGGCCTTGCCGAGCAGGTCCCACAGCGGGATCTCCATGCAGTACGGCGGCGGGCCGAGGATCTCGGCGTCGCGGATGATCGCGGCCAACCGCTCGATCTCGGTGGGATCCTGGCCGATCAGGTGCGGGGTGACGAACCGGTCGATCGCGACCTGCGCCTCGGGGCCGCCGTGGGCCGCGCCGAGGCCGACCAGCCCGGTGTCCGTGCCGACCTCGAACAGCACCAGCACCAGCGCCGTCTGGATCCGGCCGCGCCCCCACGCCGGGCGGAACGGCGCGGCGAGCGGGAACTCCAGGAGACGACTGCGGATGCCGGTTATGCGCATGTATTCACCTGACCCGCGACGCGGCGCCGCTACTACCAGCGCTGCTATCATGCGACGATCGTTGCACGATAGCAGCGCTGATCAGGGATGGGAAGGTGGCCGTGGCCGACCGCGTGCAGTCGGTTGAGCGGGCGCTGATGCTGCTGGAGGAGGTCGCCGCCAGCCCCGTTCCCCCTACCGCGCCCGAGATCGCCCAGCGGGCCGGCATCAACCGGGGCACCGCCTGGCGGCTGCTGAGCACCCTCGAGCACTTCGACCTCGTCGAGCGCGACCCGGACACCGGCCGGTACACCGTCGCCTACGGAACGGTGCGGCTGTCGATGGCCACGAACGCGTCGTCGCTGGTGCGCCGCGCCCGTCCGGTGCTGGAGCGGCTCGCGGCCGAGACGGACGGCTCGGTCTTCCTCGAGGTGCCCAGCCGCGGCGGGCTGGTGGTGCTCGACGAGGCCCGCTCCGCCGGCCCGATCCAGGTCGACCTCACCGGCGTGCGGATCCCGTTGCACTGCGGCTCGGTCGGCAAGCTGTTCCTGGCGTCGCTGCCGGCCGACGAGGTGGAGCGCTACCTCGCCGGCCCGCTCGTGGCGCCGACGCCGCACACGGTCACCGACCCGGCCGTGCTGCGGGCCGAACTCGACGAGGGCCGGCGCACCGGTGTCGCGGTGAACTACCGCGAGCACCAGGAGGAGTGGTGCGGCATCACGGCCGCGATCCGCGACCGGGCCGGCCGCGACCTCGCATACCTGAACGTGACGCTGCCGACGTACCGGTGGAGCCGCGACGCGTTGTGGGGGCTGGCCGGCACGATGCGGTCGGCGGCGGGGGAGATCGAGGAGCGGCTGCACGTCCGAAGCAGCTGAGGAGGCCGCATGAAAGACGTGTACGACGTCATCGTGGTCGGGTTGGGCGGCATGGGCAGCGCCGCCGCCTACCACCTCGCCGCCCGCGGGCTGCGGGTGCTCGGGCTGGAACGCTTCGGGCCGGCCCACGACAAGGGATCCAGCCACGGCGGGTCCCGCATCACCCGGCAGTCGTACTTCGAGGACCCGGCGTACGTCCCGCTGCTGCTGCGGGCCTACGAACTGTGGGACGCGCTGGCCCACGACAGCGGGCGCGACGTCATCACGCTCACCGGCGGCGTGATGATCGGGCCGCCGGCCAGCGTCACCGTGGCCGGCAGCCGACGCAGCGCCGAGGAGTGGGACCTGCCGCACGAGATGCTCGACGCCGTCGAGATCCGGCGGCGGTTCCCCACGCTCCTCCCCGCCGACGACGACGTGGCCCTCTACGAGCGCAACGCCGGCTTCCTCCGGCCCGAGGTGGCCGTCGCCGCGCACCTGGACCTCGCCGGCGGCCTCGGCGCCGACCTGCGCTTCGGCGAGCCGGTGCGACGCTTCGACGCCGGCCCCGACGGAGTCCGAGCGGCCACCGACGCCGGCACCTACAGCGCCGGACACCTGGTGATCTGCCCCGGTGCCTGGGCGCCGGACCTGCTGGCCGACCTCGGTATGTCCTTCGTCGTGGAGCGCCAGGTGCAGTACTGGTTCGCGCCCGTGGGCGGGATCGATCCGTTCCGGCCCGACCGCCATCCCATCTGGATCTGGGAGGACCGCGCCGGTGTCCAGTTCTACGGCCTCCCCGCGCTCGACGGCCGGGACGGCGGAGTCAAGGTGGCGATCCACCGCAGCGGCGCGCGCTGCACGCCGGACACGATCGAGCGGACGGTGCGCGACAGCGAGGTCCGCGCAATGGCCGAACAGTTGCGCGGACACGTCCAGTCGCTCCCCGGACCGTTCCTCAAGGCGGTGACGTGCATGTACACCAACTCCGTCGACGAGCACTTCGTCATCGGCCGGCACCCCGGACACGAGCGGGTCACCGTCGCCTGCGGATTCTCCGGACACGGGTTCAAGTTCGTCCCGGTGGTCGGCGAGATCCTCGCCGACCTGGCGACGACCGGTGCCACCCGGCACCCGATCGCGCTGTTCGACCCGACCCGCGACCGCCAACCGGCACGGTGAACGGCGCCGATTCTCCCGCGATCTTGGAAGTCTTGGGCTCGGAAGGCGAGCCTCAGATTTCCACGATCGCGGGAGGCCTCAGCCGGTGAACAGCTTTGCGGCCGTCACCAGGGTCTGGATGACGCCGTAGCCGAGGAGCACGGCCACCAGCGTCCACGAGACGATCAGCCGCAGCGTCTGGTGGGCAGGTGCCTGTGCCTGCTGATCGCTCATGACCCGCTCCTGTCTCCCACCGCCAGCGGTTCCTCGGGAACCGACGTCTCGTGGTAGCGCTCCGGGACCGGACGGATCATCACGTTCGCGATGAACCCGATCGCCAGGATCACGACCATCGTGAACAGCGCCGGCCGGTACGCCGCCGCCGTCAGCGTGCCCGGCTTGCCCTCGGCGTCCAGGAAGCCGTTGATGATCAGCGGGCCCGCGACGCCCGCGGCCGACCATGCGGTCAGCAGGCGACCATGGATGGCGCCCACCTGGAAGGTCCCGAACAGGTCGCGCAGGTACGCCGGCACGGTGGCGAACCCACCGCCGTAGAACGAGATGATCAGCCCGGTGAGCAGCACGAACAGCGCAGTCGCGGCGGTGCCCACGGTTGCCACCAGGGTGTAGAGAACGATGCCGCCGCCGAGGTACACCATGTACATCGGCTTGCGGCCGATCAGGTCCGA
>Ga0070675_100000789_pt1 | contig 22194 bp, 20 predicted proteins | sample KBSM43metaG_FD_65343 | JGI IMG/M metagenome (GOLD analysis project Ga0070675, IMG submission 65343) | Miscanthus rhizosphere microbial communities from Kellogg Biological Station, Michigan, USA - KBS M4-3 metaG | ecosystem: Host-associated > Plants > Roots > Rhizosphere > Soil ... | reverse complement strand
CTAACTGCCGGACTCGAAACGCCTGGGATCAACGCGCGCGTTGATCCGGAATCGATCGAACGTGGTTTCCTCCGTGGTTTCGCCAGCCACGGCGCGCCGCAGGCGCGTCGGCAGCTGCAGTCCGGAAAACTCCCGGTACTCGGCGAAGTAGAGCCGGTTCTCCACCGTCGGCGGCGCTGCGGCCGCTGGTGCCGCCGCACCGGGCGGCGCACCGCCTGGACCGCGGCCGCGGGCCGGCGGCTGCCGCGCCTGCCAGCTGAGCATGATCGGGAGATGGGTCTTGCCGTCGATGAACAGCCGCGCGGCGAAGTCGTCTGCGCCTTTCACGTCGAGCACCTCGGCACGGCCCTGCGGCGCCTCGGCCTGACCGGCGTACGAGAATGAGAGCGGATAGCTCGAGTAGGAGGACGCGAACAACCCCAGCATCAGCCGGGCGAAGTCCTGCTTGGCGGTCATGAGCTGCTGGCGCGCCGCGGCTTCGAGCTGCTGCGGAGTTGGTGGCGGCGGTCCGCCGGGCCGCGCCGGAGGCGGCTGGGGCGCCGGATTCTGCACGAAGCGATCGCCGTTGAAGCCGGTGACCGACGGGCCGGCGTCCTGCGCGGGAAACTCGTCGCGCCGCGCAAACTTGTCGGGCAGTTCGGCCTGGATCTCGAATTCGATCGGCACCAGGTTGTCGCCACGTACCTGCCGTGTGCGGCCGGTGGCGACGAGCGTCTTCATCTCCGGCACGCCACTGCCGATGGCCGCCCGCGTCTCGGCGAGGATGCGGGCCGCCGCCTCCGGTGATTGCCCGGTCGCGGCGGTTTGTCCGTTTGCGTGACCGGCCGCCAGCACAGCGGCGCACGCAAGCACGATCGGCAACGGGGCCGTCGACGGCGCGAGCAGCCCGTGGTGAAACGCCCGCGTTGCACCGAGCCGGGCGAGGCGCCCGGATGGCAAGGCGCGAAGAGCGAGCTTATTGGGCATAAGTGAGCGATGAGCAACGCCGCCAGGCGGGATGCATCGCCCGGCGAATGCAGCGGGCGTTTCACCACGGGCTGCTAAACGCATCAGCACATTCCTCGATCGCACGACGGCCGATACGACGATCGGCGGGCCGATATCACATCGGCGCTGTCTCCCAAATACCGGCTTTAGACGCCGCCCGAGGAAAAACGTTCACAGCCCTATGGGCATCTTTGACGTCGAAACGGGCTCGAGAGTTGGGCGCTCCGGCCGCCTCGCCTGAATGGGGGGACGGCACGGGTAAACTAGCCGCGACGATGCGCATCCGACTGTCCGACGACCGCCGCGCGGCACTCCTGCGCGCCATCAAGCAACACTTCGCGAAGGCATTCGACGAGCCGATCAGCGACTTCCGCGCCGCGGAACTGCTCGACTTCTTCGTCCGTGAACTGGGGCCGCCGGTCTACAACCAGGGCGTACGGGACGCGTGCGGCTACGTCCAGGACAAGCTGGGCGATATCGAAGGCGAGATTTACGAGCCCGAACCGCGATGAGCGCACCGGCGCGCCGGTCAGCGGCGCCGCGATAGAATCCGCGCAGCGGTCTCGAGCGCAGGGAGGAGTCCATGAAGGCACTCGCATTGGTGGCACTGGCGCTGGCGTCGCTCGCCGGCGCTGCCGGCCCGGCGGCCGCGCATCATTCCTTCGCCGCCGAGTACGACGATCAGAAGCCGTTGAAGATCACCGGCACGCTGACCAAGGTCGACTGGATGAACCCGCACATCTGGTACTACGTCGACGTGAAGAACGCCGACGGTACGCTGACCACGTGGGCGATTTCCGGCGGCGCGCCGGGCCAGTTGATGCGGCGCGGCATCACGAAGGATCTGCTCGTGATCGGATCGACGGTGAACGTCGAAGGCTTCCGGGCCAAGGATGGATCCAATAACGGCTTCGGGCAGCGCGTCACGTACCAGGACGGGCGCAACGTGTTCACGGCCACCGACCCCGCGGGCCGCGCGCCGCAGCAGTAGTGCGGGAGGACATATGAGAACGCTTTCCATGCGGTGGCTGCTGCTGGGACTCGCCGCGCTCTGCCCGTGCGGGCTCTCGATGATGGCGGCGCTCGACGCCCAACAGGCAGCGAGCCCGGCCGGGATTCCGCGCACATCCGACGGCAAGCCGGACTTCACCGGCACCTACCAGTGGCCCACCTATCTGCCCGGCGACGAGCGCGGCCGCTCGTCGGCCACCGTGTTCGATCGGAAGCGGTTCGCGCCGCTGAAATCCGGCGGCGAACCGTTCCTCGAGCCGCGCACGGGCGACCCCCGGCACGACGAACCGCGCGACTTCTGCATGCCGGCGGGGTTCCCCGGCGGCATGCTGTCGGCCAACGCGATGCAGTTCTTCCAGACGAAGAACCACCTCGTGATGGTCCACGAGTTCCAGCGCATGAGCCGGGTGATTCCGCTGGACGGGCGGGCCCATCGCAAGGGGCTCGAGCCGATGTTTTATGGCGACCCGGTGGGCCGATGGGAAGGCGACACGCTGATCATCGAGACCGTCAATTTCAAGCGCTGGGCGCTCGACGACTACTACTACACGAACCCGAAAGAATACCGGATGCACAGCGACGCGCTGCGCACCGTCGAGCGGCTGCAGTGGAAGAGCCCGAGCGCCATCTCCTACACGCTCACGATCGACGATCCCAAGATCTTCATGCAGCCGTGGAGCCAGGAGTTCGAAGTCCTGGCCAAGCCAGAATGGGACAAGGACGGGCTTTTCGAGTACGTGTGCGAGGAGAACAACCGCTGCCCCGGCGGAAAGTGCCCGGCGAAGTGACCCGATCTACCTGACTTCGTCGAGCAGGCGCCGCACTTCGTCGTCGCTCGTCTCCGAGAAATCCAGATACCACGCCCCGACCGCGACGAAGCGGTCGGGGCTGATCACGCAGACGACGTCGTCGGCCACGAGTCGCATCGCCTCACACGTGTCGCGCGCCCCGACCGGCGCCGCCACGATGACCCGCCCAGCCTCGAGCCGCCGCACGGCCTGCACGGCCGCCCGCATCGTCGAGCCGGTCGCCAGGCCGTCGTCCACCAGGATCACGGTGCGGCCCTCGAGCGGCACGAGCGGGCGCCCGTTGCGATAGAGGCGCTCGCGGCGATCGAGCTCGGCGAGCTCGACGCGCGCCACGTGCCGCACGACCTCGGGCGACGGGCGCAGCCAGTCGATCACCTCGTCGTTGAGCACCTGGACGCCGCCGCTGGCAATCGCGCCCATCGCCAGCTCGGGGTGGCCAGGCACACCGAGCTTGCGCACGGTGAAGACGTCGAGCGGCACGCCGAGCCTGGTTGCCACTTCGTAACCGATCGGCACCCCGCCGCGCGGGAGCGCCAGGACCACGACGTCATCGCGGCGCGCGAAGGTTTCGAGACGATCGGCCAGCGCCCGGCCGGCCTCGTGGCGGTCTGTGAACGCTCGTGCGTTGGAGGCCCCCCAACGGCTCACGTCCATCGCGTCGGCCCTCCTCACATTACTTGTGACCTGATTGCACGGTTTCTTCAAACTGAGCCGCACGAAGGCCATCTGGGCCGCCGACCCGTTCATCCTTACCAGACGCGCACCCGCTGGTCCGGGGCGAGATATAAGGCGTGGCCCGGCTTCACGTCGAACGCGTCGTACCACGCGTCGAGGTTGCGCACTGTGTCGGCGCGGTATTCGCCAGGGGCGTGCCCGTCCGTGATGACGGCCTGGCGCAGCGCCGGCTCCCGCCACTTGATCAGCCAGCCCTGGGCATACGCGAGAAAGAACTGCTGCGGACCGGTGAAACCGCCGAGCGCGGGCGCGGCCGTGCCGCCAAGTGAAACCCGCCAGCCGTCGTGCGCGGTGGCAAGGCCGGCGACGTCGGCGATGTTCTCGCTGAGCGTCTGCCGGCCGTTGAGGTGCAGGTCGGGAAACGGCGTGTAGGCGTCGTACTGCGCTGCCAGCCGCGCGCCCGCGGCGCTGAACTGCTGCAGGTCCTCCTTGGTCCACCAGTTCGCCAGGCGTCCTTCGGCGTCGAACATCGCGCCGATGTCGTCGAAACTGTGGGTGATCTCGTGGCCGATCACGGCGCCGATGGCGCCGTAGTTGGTGGCCGCCGGCGCTGCCGGGTCGAAGTACGGCGGGGCGAGGATGGCAGCCGGGAAGTTCAGCGCGTTCTGCAACGGCAGATTCAGCGCATTGACGGTCTGCGGGGACATCCACCACTCGCCCTTGTCCACCGGTTTGCCCAGCTTGGCGAGGTGCCGCTCGTACTCGAAGCGCTCGGCGCGCTGCCGGTTGCCGAAGGCGTCGCCCCGGACGACTTGCAAGCCGCGGTAATCGACCCACGTATCCGGATACCCCACGCCGACGCGCAGCGTCGCCAGCTTTTGTCTCGCCTTCACCTTGGTGGCCGCCGACATCCACTCGAGCCGATCGATGCGGGCGCCGAACGCGGTGATGAGGTTCTTGACCATCGCCTGCATCTGCGCCTTGGTTTCAGGCGGGAAGTGGCGGGCGACGTAGATCTGGCCGACCGCCTCGGGGACCGCGGCGTTCGTCGCCGCAATGCCCCGCTTCCACCGCTCGGCGAGCTGCGGCGTGCCGTTGAGCACCTTGCCGTGGAACGCAAACCGCTCGTCGACGAGCGCCTTGGGCAACACCGCGGCGTTGCGGTCGATGGCGTGGAAGGTGAGCCAGTGCTTCCACGAGGCCATCGGCTCGCTGCGTACGAGCGCCGACAGCCCGCGCACCGCCGAGGGATGCCAGACGATGATCACCGGCGCCGTGTCGAGGCGGGCCCCGGCCAGGAACGCTCCCCAGTCGATGCCGGGCGCTCTCCGCGGGAACTCCTCGCGCTTCCACCGGTTGTTGGCTTTGAGCACGTCGATCGACTCGGCCCGGCTGGCGTGCACGCGCGCCATCCTGGTTTCGAGCGCGACGATCGCAGCCGCCCCGGCGTCGGCATCGGCCACGCCTGCCAGCCGCAGCGTGCGCGCCACGTGCGCGGCAAACTCCTTGCGAACGCTGGCCATGCGCGGCGAGTCTTCCAGGTAGTACTCGCGATCGGGCAGGTCGAGGCCGCCCTGGAGCAGATACGGCCGGCTCGTCGCGGGATCGTCCAGCGCCGCCGTGACCCACACACCGAACAGCCGATCGGTCCAGAAGTTGGTGTTGTTGAGCGCGTCCACGTCGGCGCGCAGCTCTTCGCCGAGGGCGCGCGACAACGCGGCCTGCGAGTCGATGGCGGCGATGCGGCCGAGCATCGGCTGGAGCGGCGCCAGGCCCTTGGCCTCGATGCCCGCGTCGTCCATATAGCTGGCGTAGTAGTCGGCCGCCTGCTGCTGCACTGTGCCCGAGACGGGCGACGCCTTCCCTGCCGCTTCGAGCAACGCGCGGGTGCGTTCGGCTGCGGCCTCGGACATGTTCTCGGTGGGTCCCCAGGTGCTGCGATCGGAAGGAATCTCGGTCGTGGCGAGCCACGTGCCGTTGGCGAATTTGTAGAAGTCGTCGCCGGGGTGGACCGAGCGGTCGATGGCCGCGAGATCGAGGCCACTCACCCGGGACGTGGCGGCTGCCGGGGCATCGGCAGTCGCGGTGGAGCCCGACGGCCGGCAACTGCTGCCGGCCATGGCGCAAACGGCGAGGGCTGACAACGTGGCGAAGCAGAGCCGGCAGGCGCGAGCGTCGTTCGACATGGGAACCTCGGTGGAAGAGCGTTCTGCAAATTCAGCACTGGACGAGGTGGCAGTCAAGCCAAAAGCCTCGTGAAATCGACGAGGCACCGGCCTTGCAAACGGCCGGGCATGCGTGCCCGCACGTTCATCCCAGCGCTCGCCCCCACGATTGCGATCGCGCTCGCTCTGCTGCTCGGCAGTCCGGCGCCGGCGCCGGCGTACTCGGTGCTCGCGCACGAGTCGGCGATCGATGCGGCGTGGGAGGCGGAGCTACGCCCGCTGTTGCTACAGCGCTTTCCGCGCAGCACACCGGCGGAGCTCGAACGGGCACGGTCGTTCGCCTATGGCGGGTCGGTGATCCAGGATCTGGGCTACTACCCGTTCGGCAACAAGTTCTTCAGCAACCTGTTGCACTACGCGCGCTCGGGCGATTTCGTGGCGTCGCTGGTGCGCAACGCGCGCACGGTGGACGAGCTCGCGTTTGCGTTGGGCGCCCTCGCGCACTACGTCAACGACGTCACCGGGCATCCGGGTGCGGTCAACAAGTCGGTGCCGATCGCCTTTCCCAAACTGCGCCACAAGTTCGGCGACGACATCACCTACGTGCAGGCGCCGAAGCAGCACGTCATCGTCGAGTTCTCGTTCGACGTCGCGCAGGCGGCGCGGGGTCGCTACTCGTTCACCCAGTACCGCTCGATGCTCGACTTCCAGGTCGCCGCCGCGCTGCTCGAGCGCGCATTCCGCGACACCTACGGTCTCGAGATGAGCGACGTGCTCGGCGACCAGGAGCGCGCCGTCTCCACTTACCGCTACGCGGTCAGCCAGCTGATCCCCGCGCTGACCGACGCGGCCTGGCGCGACAAGCGCGACGAGATCCTGGCGCAGGCTCCGGACGCGACGCGCGAGAACGTGGTCTTCGTCTACCAGCCGGTCGACTACGAAGAAACCTACGGGCCCAACTACCAGAAGCCGGCGCGGTCCGCGCGCTTCCTGGCGTGGGTCTACCGTCTGGTGCCGAAGATCGGACCGCTCAAGCCGCTGGCGTTCAAGGCGCCCACGCCGGACGTGGACCGGCTGTTCGAGGACAGCGTCGCGCAATCGCACCGGCGCTTCCAGACGGTGCTGCGCCAGGTGCGGAGCGGCCGCCTCGACCTTGCCAACACCAACTTCGACACCGGCGAGCCGGCACACGCGCGTCGCTACGAGCTCGCCGACGAGACCCACGCCGAGTGGCTCGACGAGCTGGCCCGGCGCGACTTCGCGGGGGCCACGCCCCAGGTGCGGCGCACGCTCGACGCCTTCTACCGCAACGCCCCGGCACCCGACCCACACGACCGGAAAGCGCGCAAAGCGTGGGAACGGGTGCAGGCCGCGCTCGCGCGCCTCGATTCCGCCTCGTCACAGACGGCGCAGCGCCGCGACTGATCGGGCACGGCCGCGCCGCGAGGCGGCCAGGCAGGCTTATGATGATGGCGCACGCGCCGCCGTCTCCTCGGCGACGACCACAATCCCTGCGCTCGTCGACCCCGTAGATGTCCATCCTGTCCGCGCGGAATGCCGGTCCACTCCTCATGCTGCTGGCCCTGACACTGCGGGTGCTGGCCGTGCAGTTCCATCCGATTTCGCGGTCGTTGTTCGCCGACATGAACAACTATCGCCGGATCGCGGACGACATCCTGCAGGGCAATTGGGCGCCGGCGCATTTCCTGCCCGCCATCGGGTATTCGCTCGTCGTCGCGGCCTTGAAACAGATCAGCACCAACTGGGCGGGCGCGGTCGGCATGTATCACATCGTCATCTCCACGGCGACGGTGTGGCTGGTGTGGCAGGCCGCGGAGCGGGCGTTCGGACCACGCGTCGGGCGATGGTCGCTGTTCGTCGCGGCCGTGCACGTGCCGTGGATCGTCCTCACAACGGTGAACCTCTCGGAAACGACATTCACCTTCCAGATGGCACTCCTCGTCTGGGCAGGCCTCGAAGTCGTCGAGCGGCCCACGGTCCGCTGGTCGGCGCTCTGGGGCCTGATCTTCGTCACCGCGTTCTGGGTGAAGGGGACGCACGCCTTTCTCGGCCCGTTGTTCCTGCTGGCAGTCCTGACGATGCGACGCTGGTCGTGGGCGTCGATGACCCGGGTGGCGGTGCCCATCTGCGCGGTGGTGGGCGCCGGCCTGATCCTCCACGGCGTGCTCACCTACCGGACAATCGGCGTCTTCCGCATGAGTTCGCTCGCCGGCGGCCTGAACTTCATCGAGGGCAAGTGTCCGAGCAAGCGCAACTACGACCCGAGCGGATCCACCTGGCTTTCCCCGATCTACGCGCAGCTCGGGATGACCTCGGCGAAGATCTGGGACCGCCCGTTCACCGACTCCGGCTACTACATGGGCGAAGGCCTGAAGTGCATTCAACGCAATCCGGCCGTCCTGCTGGTATCGGTGGAGAACGTGCCGTTCCTCTTCACCGGCAACTTCATGTGGCCGGCGACGCAGTTCTCCGTCCGGCCCTACGTCCGCCTCTACGAGCTCTTCTTCGGACCCTGGCTCATGGCCGGCCTGGCGATGTGGGTGACGGCACGGCGGCCGTGGCGCCGCGACGTGCACGGCGAGGCGATTGCGTGGGCGCTGCCGGTCATCGCGCTCGCCCTCTGTGTCTACGTCTTCAAGAGCGAGATCCGCTTTCGCGTGCCGTTCGACGTGTGGTTGATCCCGCTGGCGATGTCGGGCTGGCTCGCCGTGAGCGACAGGTTCTCCGAAGCCCGCACCTAACCCAAGTGAGGGAGCGGGCGGGTCCGTCCTTGTAATCACCTTCGCTTTTCTGTTAAATCCCATCCGGCCAGCGGTTACGCTGGCGGCGGCCCCCCGGTTCGCCTTCGGTTCACGTCGTCGTTCGCAGCCCGTCGTGCAAGACCCTGGGTCGGTTCGCGCTCGATCAGGTCGTGAATATCAGACTCACACGGAGAACCTCATGAGAACCGTCGCGGTGCTCGTCGTCCTGCTGGGTGTGTTGACGCCGGCGGTTTCGGGGCAGACCGTTCCGAAATCGAAGAAGTTTCTCGGCGGCCCCCTGGTCATCGAAGACCAAGGCAGCTTCTTCGTCGGCGGCGTGCAGAAGATCACGGAGCACGCGGCAGCCGTCCCGCCGGCCGCGCCCGGGACTGCGGCGCCCACGGGCCCGGTGCCACAGCAGATCACGATCGGGCAGATGTACGTGCAGTTCCAGATTCCGGCCAAGCAATATGGGGCGGGCTGGCCCGTGATCATGGTGCACGGCTCCACCCACACCGGCGCCTGCCTCGAGGCCACGCCCGACGGCCGAGAGGGGTGGTACCCCTATTTCGTTCGAAAAGGCGTCCCGAGCTACGTGGTCGATCAGGCCGGGCGCGGGCGCTCCGGGTTCGACCAGTCGGTCATTCACGAAGGCGAGGCGCGTCTCGTGAGCGGCGACACCAAGGGGGCGGCCGACCTGCTTCCGAGCTTCGGCCGGATCACCGACAACGGCGCCTGGACGGCGTGGTTCGGCCACCTCGTGCCTGCCGGCTCGACGGTGCTCACCGGCCGGCTGATTCCGCACGGCGACCCCGCCGATCCCAATCCGAAACCGGACGCGTATCAGCACGTCGCCCCGCTCTTCCCGCTCGACGCCGTGGATGCTCATGCCGTGTCGCGGACCGGCGCGTTGGGCCCGGCGCCGGCCGCGCCCGGAAACGCCTATGCACTGGAGTACTACAAGCAGCTGGTGCCGAATGCCGAAGTGACGCTCCCCGGATCCACCTGCGCGAGCTGCGATCCGAAAGAGCTCTCGCCGGCCAACACCTGGACGCCGCAGAACCTGGCGGCACTCGTCGAGCGGCTGGGCGGCGCCATCGTGGTGACTCACTCGCAGTCGGGCATCATGGGGCACCACATGGCGCGCATCCTCAAGGAGCGCGGCCATCTCGACCTGCTCAAGGGCCTGCTCACGCTCGAGGGCTCGTGCTCACTGCCGAACAGCGGCCTCACCGCGGCCGATTTCGACAACATCCCGTACATGGCCCTCAAGGGCGACTACACCAACACGAGCACCGTGTGCCAGGAGACCGTGGACGCGATCAACGCGCGCCGTGCCGCCAAGCAGGGCACGGCGAAAGCCGAATATCTGAAGCTCGATGACATGGGGCTGCTGGGCGTCACGCACATGATGATGCTCGACAAGCGCAACCTCGAGATCGCCGACATCATGCTGAACTGGGTGACGAAGAACGTTCACACCCGGAAGCACTAATCACGTTCGGCGCGGGCCACCAGGCCCGCGATTACCTTCGCCTCCGTGTAAGAGGAGCACATATGAACAGAGTGTCCCGACTGATTACCATCGTCGCACTTGCCTGCTCGGCCGCGGCTGCCGCGTGCAGCTCAGGTTCAGCGCCAGCACCAGCTTCGTCCACCACACCGGCCGGCGGGTCGGCCTCCGCCTCCGCGGCGGACAAGGAATGGACGACGCCCAACAAGAATGCGGCGGCCACCCGCTACAGCGGGCTCAACGAAATCACCGCCGACAACGTCAAGAACCTCAAGGTCGCGTGGAGCTTTTCCACCGGCGTCCTGCGCGGCCACGAGGGCGAGCCGCTCGTCGTCGGCAGCACGATGTACCTGCAGACGCCGTTCCCGAACATCGTCTACGCGCTCGATCTGAGCAAGGAAGGCGCGCCGATCAAGTGGAAGTACGTGCCGAAGCAGGATCCGGCCGTCATTCCGATCGCCTGCTGCGATACCGTCGCGCGCGGCGTGGTGTTCTCGAACGGCAAGATCTTCATGAACCAGCTCGATACCAACACCGTGGCGCTCGATGCCGAGACGGGCAAGGAGCTGTGGAAGGTCAAGCAGGGCGACTACAAGCAGGGCCAGACGATTACGTCGGCGCCGATGGTGATCAAGGACAAGGTCATCTCGGGCATCTCCGGCGGAGAGTTCGGCGTCCGCGGCTTCGTCACCGCCAACGACGTCAACACCGGCAAGCAGGTGTGGCGGATGTACAGCACCGGTCCCGAGGCCGAAGTCGGCTTCCCCGGCTCGGTGGAAACCTGGAAGGGCGACGAGTGGAAGCGCGGCGGCGGCACCACGTGGGGCTGGTATAGCTACGACCCCGAACTCGACCTCTTCTACTACGGCACCGGCAACCCGGGCTCGTGGAATCCGGATCAGCGTCCCGGCGACAACAAGTACTCGATGACGATCTTCGCCAGGAATCCCGACACCGGGAAGGCGGCCTGGGCCTATCAGAAGACGCCGCACGACGCCTGGGACTACGACGGCATCAACGAGAACGTCCTGACCGATCTCAACATCGGCGGCCAGACGCGCAAGGTGCTCGTCAACTTCGACCGCAACGGCTTCGCCTACGTGCTCGACCGCAAGACGGGCGAGCTGCTCAAAGCCGACCCCTTCGTGTTCACGAACTGGGCAAAGAGCATCGACCTGAAGACCGGCAAGCCGGTCGAGGATCCGGAGAAGCGGACGTCGGGGTCGAAGAACACCAAGGACATCTGCCCGTCGGCGATGGGCGGCAAGAACCAGCAGCCGGTGGCGTTCTCGCCGCGCACCGGCCTCTTCTACGTGCCGTCGAACAATCTGTGCATGGATTACGAGGGCGTGGAGGTGAAGTACCAGGCCGGCCAGCCCTACGTCGGCGCGATCGTGGTGAGCAAGGCCGGCCCCGGCGGCCACCGCGGCGAGTTCCTCGCGTGGGATCCGGTCGCCGGCAAGAAGGTGTGGGGCATCAAGGAAGGGCTGTCGGCCTGGGGCGGCGCACTGGCGACGGCTGGCGACGTCGTCTTCTACGGCACGATGGAGGGCTGGCTCAAAGCGGTCAACGCCAAGACCGGCGACGTGCTGTGGAAGTTCAAGACGCCCTCCGGCATCATCGGCAACCCGATGACCTATGTGGGTCCGGACGGCAAGCAGTACGTGGCCGTGCTCTCGGGCATCGGCGGCTGGTCGGGCATTGGCGTCGCGGCCGACATGAGCCTCGAGGACGAGAGCGCGGGCCTCGGCGCCATCGGCGCCTTCAAGGATCTCGCCGCCTTCAGCAACCAGGGCGGCGTGCTGACGGTGTTCGCGCTGCCGTAACCGGTTCGTGACGCCTCGCGGGCTTCTCCTCGTCGGCCTTGTGCTCGCCTGCCCGGGTCTCGCATCCGGGCAGGACAAGGCTCCCCCGCCGGGACGGGTGGCCGGGACTTCAGACCCGGCCCGACCGTCCTCACCCGGGACGGCGGCGTTCCGCGTCTGCGCGGATCCCGAGAACATGCCGTTCTCGAATCGCCGGATGGAGGGGCTCGAGAACCGCATCGCGGCGCTGCTCGCCAAGGACTTCGGGGCGGCGGCGCCGACGTATGTGTGGTGGGGCCAGCGGCAGGGGTTCATCCGCAACACGATGAACGCCACGCTGGAGGAAGGGCGCTGCGACGTCGTGATCGGGGTTCCCTCCGGCTACGACCTGGTCCACCCCACGGCGCCGTACTACCGTTCCACCTACGTGTTCGTCTATCCGCGCGGGCGCGCGGCGATCACGTCGCTCGACGACCCCGTGCTCAAGACGCTGAAGATCGGCGTCCACCTGCTCGGCAACGACTACGAGAACCCGCCGCCGGTGCACGAGCTCGGCAAGCGCCACATCGTCGACAACGTGGTCGGCTTCAACACGTTCTACTCGGCCGAGAATCCGCCCAGCGCCATCATCGACGCCGTGGCCTCCGGCAAGATCGACGTCGCGATCGTGTGGGGGCCGATCGGGGGGTACTTCGCCGCGCGGCAGAAGACGCCGCTGCAGGTCACCCCGATTCCGTCGAAGCCGGGCGACCTGCCGTTCGCGTTCGACATCGCGATGGGTGTGAAGAAGGGCAACGACGCGCTGCACGCACGGGTGCAGCAGGCCATCACCCGCCACCGCGCCGAGATCGAACAGATCCTGAAAGACTTCAACGTTCCACTTCTCGAACGAAAGGCGAGCACCGCACGATGAGGATCCTGGGTACCGTGGCAGTCTGTTTCATGGGCGTCGTCGCGTGGAGTGCGTCGCACTCGCCGGTGCGCGCCGAGCCGCGGGCCGCGCAAGCCGCGGCGCCCGCCGCCGACATTTATCAGGACGTCTACAACGGCTGGAAGTGGTGGCACGTGTACTGTTACCGCTGTCACGGCACCGACGCCATCGGCACGACCAACGCGCCGAGCCTCATCGACACCAACGAGAAGCTGTCGCGGGCGGCCTTCGTGAAAATCGTCCGCGAAGGCGTCAAGGACAAGGGCATGGCCGCCTGGGACAAACTGCTCGACGCCAAGCAGATGGGTCAGCTCTACGTCTACGTGCGCGCCCGCGCCGACAAGGTGTTGCCGCCCGGACGGCCCGACGAAGTCGGCCCGAATAAGGGCAAGTGGGAGCCCGCCGACTGGACACCCCGGTAGGTTTTTCGTAGGGGCCGTAACGCGATCACTCGTGGGGGCCGGCTTCAGCCGGCCCTACGACAGCCTGCGTCGCAATCGCCCCCACGCGATCATTCGTGGGGGCCGGCTTTAGCCGGCCCCGGCCGCCCGGAGGCGGCCCTACGACAGCCTGCGTCTCAGTCGTGGCGCAGCGCGACGAGCGGGTCCATACGCGCGGCGCGCCGCGCCGGCACGTAGGCGGCCGCGAGGCCGACGAGCGCCGTGAACGCGGCAATCGTCGCCATCGCCAGCAGATCGACGCGCGGCTGATAGAGCTGGATATTGGCGACGCCAGACGTCTCGACTGGCGCCACCCGCATCACCAGCACAGCGACGAGCCACAAGGCCAGGCCGACGGCCGTGCCGACGCCCACAAGCGCCGCCACTTCGCGAGTCACCGGCCACACCACCTGCTGGCTCGCGGCACCGAGCGCCATGCGGATGCCGATGTCGCGCGACCGCCGCGCGACGGCGAAGGCGATCACGGCATAGAGACCGATTCCGGCGAGCGTCAGCCCCAGCACGCCAAGGCCGGTGAAGAATGCCGCCATGCCCTGGCCTACCTGCAGCGAATCGTCCAGGACCTGCCTCATCGTCTTGGCCGTCAGCACCGGCAGGCGCTCGTGCACCCGCCGCAGCTCGACCTGCAAGGCCCGGACGAGTGGTCCCTCGCCGAGCGTGGTGCGGGCGACAACCGTGGTCGGCATCACGTTCCACTGCTCGACGGGCCGGTAGAACAGGTAGGGCACCGGATCGACGATGTCGCCCAGATCGTTCGTCCACGTGTCGCGGGCCACGCCGACGATCGTCATCCACTGGCCATCGCCCGGCTCGATACGGAAGCGGCGTCCGACGGCGTTCGCGGTGCCAAAGTAGCGACGCGCCATGCCCTCGTTGACGACCGCAGCTCGGGGTGCGCCCTCACGATCGCGCGCGTCGAGCCCGCGGCCAAACAGGATCGGGATCTCGAGCGTCTCGAAGAAGCCGGGGCCGGCCCAGATGCTGGCGGCGCCGGCGTCCTGCGTCGTTCCATCCGCCGCTCCGTCGATCGCAATCGGCAAGCCGGCGACCTGCATCGGGAGGTCGCGCGTGAGCACGGCGGCCTGCACGCCCGGAATCGCTTTCACTCGCGTCAGGAGCTGCTCGAACAGGCGGGACTGGTCGGCCGGCGTGTTCAGGACGTAGCGCGCGTCGGTTTGGAGCATGGCCACGCCGTCCACCGCGTACCCGAGCCGCTGTGCCCGGCCCGCGGCCACCATCTGCAGCGCCAGCCCGGTCCCGGCCAACAGAAACACCGACACGGCGACCTGGAACACTACGAGCGAGTTCTTCAGGCTGAGCCGGCGATGGCCCGAGGCGCGGACCTCGCCGTCGTCGCGCAGCGTCTGCCACAACTCGATCCGCGTGGAGTGCAGCGCCGGCGCCAGCCCGAAGAGGATGCCGGTCACGAACGAGAGCACCAGCGCGAACCCGAGCACGCGGAAGTCGAGGCTGAAGTCCACGACCACCGGCAGGTCCAGCGTGCTCAGCCACCGCATCATCCACCACGCCAGCACGCAGCCGGCGGCGCCGCCCGCCAGCGCCAGCAGCACGCTTTCGGTCAGAAGATGACGCACGAGCTGCGCACGTGTGGCGCCAACGGCCAGTCGCACGGACACTTCTTTCACCCTGGCGGCGCCGCGCACGAGCAGCAGCGTGGCCAGATTGCTGCAGGCAATGGCGAGCACGAGCCCCACGATTGCCAGGAGCGCCGTGGCAAATCCCGCCAGGACGGTGTCCATCTGCGGGTGAATCCGCACGTCGCGCGAGGCGAAGACGCTGATCCCGGCCTTCTTGTCCTCCCTGGGGAACTCGCGCGCCAGACGCGAGCCGAGCGCCGTCATCGCCGCCTGCGCCTGCGCCACGGTGACTCCGGGCCGCAGACGTGCCTTGACCATGAAAGCCGCCTCGGCGACATCGCGGTCCAGCATCCGCGGCGGGGCGCCGAACGCCACGAGCGTCTTGAGCGGCATCCAAAAGTCGGTATGAGCGCCGAAGTTCATCGACGCCGCGTGATTCGCCGGACCGACGCCCACCACCGTGACCGGCATGCCATCGATCCGGATGATGCGCCCCACGACCGCGGGGTCGGAGGCAAATCGGGTCGTCCACGCGCGGTAGCCGAGGACGGCCACGGGAGGCGCGTTCAGGGCGTCCTCCGCCTCTGTAAACCACCGTCCCAGCGCGGGGCTCAGTCCAAGCACCGAGAGGTACGAGGCCGACGTGTTCTCCGCAATCGCCTGCCGGGGAGGGCCGCCGTCAGCGTAGGTGACTGGATGAGGAATGAACGTGACCGTACTGCCGGCAAAGATGTCGGTGTACGCCGCCATGTCGAGATACGCCGCATACGAGCTGCCCATCGGGGCACCACCAGGGGCGTTCTGGTAGATGTCCACGAGAGTGTCGGGATTCACGATGGCCTGCGGCCGGAAGAGCACGGCGTTGATCACGCTGAAAATCGCGGCGTTCACACCGATGCCGAGCCCGAGAATGAGCACGGCTGCGAGCGTGAAGCGCCAGTCACGCCGCAACCGCCGCACGGCCTGCCGCGTGTCGCGCGCCAGGTGGTCGACGAAAGCCGTGCCTCGGCTGTCGCGGCACTCCTCTTTCATGACCTCGATGCCTCCAAACGCGCGCAGCGCCTGGTGGCGCGCCTCGTGCGGCTCCGCACCCGCGGCCACGAGCCGTTCGGTTTCGCGATCGACGTGAAAGCGCAGCTCCTCGTCGAGGTCGGCCTCGCGGCGGCCGCGGAACACGAGCGAGGCCAGGCCTGTGCGCAGGATGCGCCAGCTCCGCATGAATTACGTCCCCTGCAGCACGAGGTTGACGCCCTCCGACAGCCGCTCCCACTTGGAAAGCTCGGTGGTGAGCTGCTTCCGGCCGGCGCGAGTCAGCGAATAGAAGCGCGCGCGGCGATTGTTGTCGGAGGCGCCCCACTCGGCCGTGATCCAGCCCTGGTGCTCGAGGCGGTGCAGCGCCGGGTAGAGCGAGCCCTGCTGCACCCGCAGGAGGTCGCCGGAGATCTGCTCGATGCGATGGGCAATGGCCCACCCGTGCAGCGGCTCGAGCGCGATCGTTCGCATTATCAGCAGATCGAGGGTGCCTTGCAGGAGGTCGGTCTGGTCGCTCACGAACGTTCCTCTTGTAGATTGCCAAGGGGAGATACGCAGCGCCGCCGCCGGAGGTTCACCACGGTGCTCGTCCTTTGACCACGCGCCGGGCGGTCCACCCTTGATAGGATCGATCGGATGTCATTCACCGCACGTGCTTTGAGGCACTTCTTGCTTGGCGGCCTCGCCGCCGCATTGTTCGTCGTGACCGTCAGCGGGCAGGCCGGGCCGCCCAGCGAGGCCAACCACTTCATCGAGACGCCCAAGGGCTGGGCGCACCCCAAGACCGCGTGGGGCGACCCCGATCTCACCGGAATGTGGCCCATTTCGTTCGTCGGTACCGTCCCGCTCGAGCGCTGCCGCGGCGGCGGCCGCCCGGGCGGTCCCCCGCCTCCGCCGTGCGATACCAGCAAGGCCTTCTACACCGACGCGGAGTACCAGCAGCGGCTGGCGGCGGCGTCCGGACGCGGTGATGCCCATGCGGCGGCCATCGCGGAAGGCAACTTCGGCCGCGCGCTGCAATCGGGCGTGACCGATCCGACCACGGTGCAGCGCCAGACCTCGCTGATCGTCGACCCGCCGGACGGCCGGTTGCCGGAGATGACGGCTGAGGGCAAGCGCCTGTCGGCGCTGATGAAGAGCAGTTGGGCGCTGCCCGGCGAGAGCCAGACCTGGGACCACTGGGAGGATTTCGACTCGTGGGACCGCTGCATCACGCGCGGCATGCCCTCGTCGATGATGCCGTATCGCTACAACAACGGCGTCCGGATCATGCAGACGCCGGGCTACGTCATCCTCGACCTCGAGATGGTGCACGAGACGCGCATCGTGCCGGTGGACGGGCGTCCGGCGCTGGGCAAGGCGTTCAAGCACTACATGGGCGAGTCGCGCGGCCACTGGGAAGGCAACACGCTGGTCGTCGTGACCACCAACTACAAGCCCGGCCCGTCGGCCACCAACATCGGCGTGGCCGGCTCGCCCGCCGGCAACCGCATGCCGGTGAGCGAGCAGATGAAGACGACCGAGCGCTTCACCCGCCTCAACGACAACATGATGCTCTACGAGATCAAGACCGAGGATCCCGTCATCCTCACGCGCTCGTGGACGGCGCGCTACCCGTTGAAGAACGACACCAGCTACGAATGGTGGGAATACGGGTGCCACGAAGGCAACCGCACCATCGGCGACTACATCCGCACGTCGCGCGCCGAGCGCGCGGCGCAGGCGCAGCAGAGCAAGTAGGTGAGGCCCATGCAGCTCAGAAATAGCGAACCGGCGTCAAGCCGGTTTGCCAGACAGCGCCGCGCGGCCCGCGTGAGCGGGCTGCTCGCCGCCACGCTCGTCGCCGTCGCGGTGGCCCGCATGCCGGCCGCGGTCTCCGACCCGGTCACGACCGACGCCGGCAAACTCTCCGGCATGACGCTCGCCTCGGGCGTCCGGGCCTTCAAGGGCATCCCGTTCGGCGCGCCACCGGTTGGCGAGCTGCGCTGGAAGGAACCACAGCCGGTGGCCAAGTGGGACGGCGTGCGGAAGGCGGACGCGTTCGGCAACGTCTGCGTACAGCCGAAGCAGCCCGGCCGGGTGCCGAACAACGTCACCACGGACCTGCCGGACTCACCCGCCATCAGCGAAGACTGCCTCTACCTGAACGTCTGGACGTCGGCCCCCCGTGCCGGCGCGGGGCAGCCGGTGATGGTGTGGATCTTCGGCGGTGCCTATGCCGAGGGCGGCGGGTCGAGCCCGCACAACGATGGCGAGGCGTTGGCGAAGAAGGGCGTCGTGATGGTCAGCTTCAACTACCGTCTCGGCGCGTTCGGGTTCTTCTCGCACCCCGAACTGACGAAGGAGTCGGGCCGGAACGCGTCGGGCAACCAGGCGCTCGCCGACAGCATCGCGGTGCTGCGCTGGGTGAAGACCAACATCGCGGCGTTCGGCGGCGACCCCAACAACGTGACGATCTTCGGTGAATCGGCCGGCGCGGCCATGGTGGGCGGCCTGGCCGGATCGCCGGTCGCCAAGGGCCTGTTCCACCGCGCGATCAGCGAGAGCGGGGCGTGGATGGGACTGGGCATGGGCGCAATGACGCCACGCGCGCGTGCCGAGCAGACGGCGGTGATCGTGCCCGGCGCCCGCGGTCGCGGACGCGGCGACGGCGCCCCGCCGGGTCCCCCGCCGGGTCCCCCGCCGCCGCCACCGCCGCTGCCGCCGCTTGCCGAACTGCGTGCGCGTCCGGCCGACGAGGTGGTCAAGACCCTGCGTGGCGCGGGCATGATCATCGACGGCTGGATCGTGCCCGAGGATCTGTCGATTACGTTCGCCAACGGGAAGCAGAACCCGGTGGACGTGATTGCCGGTTTCAACAAGGACGAGCACAGCAGCCTGGGCGGCAACCCGGCCTTCCGCGACACGATGGCGTGGGGGATGCGCCTCTTCGCCGAACGCCAGAACGCGATTGGCAAGAAGGCCTACTGGTACACCTTCACGCACGAGCCGCCGATCGAGCCTGGCGCGCGCGATCTGAAAGCGACGCACGCCGCCGAGATCGTCTACGCGCTCAACAACCTGTGGGCGCCGCGCGTCTTCCCCGATGCCAGCTCGCCGAAGCTGGCCATGGCCTCGGAGAAGGACAAGGCGGTGGCCGAGCTGATGTCGTCGTACTGGGTGAACTTCGCGCGGACAGGCGATCCCAACGGCAAGGGGCTGCCGGCGTGGGCGCGGTTCAAGGACCGTAACGCACCGCCGCATGTGATCGGCGACATCAAGGAGTACCCCGGCAACGACGTGCTGAACGCCTACGACGCCAAGTACGCCGAGGTGATGAAGTCGCTGACCGCTGCCACCAACTGATCGAGAGCCGGGCGTGAAGACCCGGCACTGCGTACGACGGGCCTCCAGACGGGCCTCCCCCGTGCCGATACCGGGACGATGGCGGATTCGAACGCCGGTCCCGACGCGCAGCGCACGGCTGCGCGTCTGACGCTGGCGCTGCTCGGCTACTTCGTCCTGGTCACCGCCGTCATCACGCTCAGCCCGTTCGACTTTTCGCCACGGCGGTTCCGTATCGACGTCCGGCTGGTGCCGTCGGACATCCTCGCCAACATCGCGCTGTTCGTGCCGCTCGGGTTCCTCGGCCGCGGGATCGTGGGCAATGCCGCCGGGAGCGGCCGGGTGGTCTGGCTCGCCGCCTTGTGCAGCCTCCTGATCGAAATCGCGCAGATCTTCATTCGCCGCCGTTACGTCTCCCCCATCGACGTCATGAGCAACAGTTGCGGCGCATGGCTCGGCGTCGTCCTGCGAGACCGTCTCGAGCGGTGGGCGATCTGGCATCCTCGCCTGGTGGGGCGCATCGGCCTCGACGTGCCGCTCGTGGGCCTGCTTTACCTCCTCGTACCGCAGCTCTGGCTGAGCAGCGTCGGCATGATCGAGGACGCACGACGCAGCATGACCACTCTGCTGCTCGGCGGTGCGGGCAGCCTCGTGCTGGTAGCGCTCTACCGTCACCGCTGGCGGAACGGCCTGCGCCTGGCCGCGCACGTGGTGCCGCCGCTGGCGCTGATCTGGTTCATGGTCGGCGCGCTGCCGGCCGCCAGCGCCTCACCGCGCGCGTTCGGAGCGCTCGCGGCGCTGGTGGTCGGGCTCACATGGTGGCTGCTGCGCGGCGGGTCCGCGTCGGACCAGCAGCGTTTCGAAGTCACGACGCTCCAGCGGTTCGTGCCCGTGTTCGCGCTCTATCTCGTCGTGGCCTCGCTCTGGCCGCCGTTCCGGACCGTGGTGCCATGGCACGGCTCGGTTGGCTTCGCCAACGGCTTGAACGGCGCCGGAGTGGTCGACGTGCTGATCCTGCTCGAGCAAGTCGGTGGGTTCACGCTGCTCGGCTACGCGATGGCCGAGTGGCGCGGCCGTCGCGAACTCTCCCTGGGCAGGGACCTGCCGCTCGTTGTCGGCTGCGCGGCCCTGTTTGCCGGCTCGCTGGAGCTGGTGCAAGGCGTCTTGTCCGGTCCCGGCGCCTCGCTGCTGCGGGCGCTGCTCTCGACCAGCGGCGTGGTGTACGGCGTGGCGGTTTACCATCTCGCCCGCGCGCATGTCCGCGCGCTGCGCGCATCGGCCCCGGCCGAAGACGGCGCCGCCACCGAAGCGGCCTAGTAGCCCGGCCGCCCGATGTCGGCTGAACAGCTTCGCAACGTGCGAATCTCCTCCTGCGTGCGTTGTCACGATCGAACCCGCGGAGGTGGAGAATGGATGACCTTCAATGGCGCGCCGCGCAGGCCCAGTGGGAAGACCCGGCCAACTGGCGGTTGTTCGGTAGTTGCTACTACGCGCCCCGGGATCCGCGCGTCTGGGTGCGCAAGCGCGAGCCCCGGTTCGGGTGGACGACGAACTTCGCTCACCCCGCCGCGTGGTTCTGGGTAGCCGCGATCGTTGGCGTGCCGGTGACGCTCACGATCCTGCGGATCGCTGCACGATAGCGGCCTCCGCTACCCAGGCCGCCGAATACCGAGCGCCACGGGCCGGTTCTTCGCGCCGCCCTTCGCCTGGAGGTCCTTCACCGCCACCGATTTCTTTGCGGCCTTCGACTTCACCGTCTTTGCCTTCTTCGTCTTCTTGGCCATGGCTGCTCGTCCTCCTGGACGCAGGTGGTTCGATCGTCGACGGCGATAGCATCGCGAAACGCGTCGTTCTGACGGCCATTACCTCATCGCGCGGCGCGGTGGAGGCGGCCAGAATAGCAGCAATACTGTTGTGGTTACACTATGGCCGCGCCGACTGAGCGGCGTGCTTCCGCAGAAGAGGGGACGGCATGGCGACCTTCGTTCTCGTGCACGGGGCCTGGCATGGAAGTTGGTGTTGGAAGCGGATCCGGACCGCCCTCCAGGCCCACGGGCACGACGTGTTCACTCCCACTCTGACCGGCGTCGGCGAACGCGCGCACCTGCTCTCGCCTCAGGTCGATCTGGACACCCACATCGCCGATGTCGTCAACCTGATTCGATGGGAGGACCTATCCGACGTCGTGCTGTGCGGCCACTCGTACGGCGGCGCCGTCATCGCCGGCGCGGCGGATCGTGTTCGAGAGCGCATCGGCGCACTCGTCTACCTGGATGCGTTCGTGCTCGAGCATGGCCAGAGCCTGCACGACACGTTGCCACCCGCTCAAAGAGATCGACAACTCGAGCTGATGCATCAGCACGGTGAAGGCTGGAAGGTGCCACCCGTTCCGGCGCATGTCTTCAACGTGAACGCCGCCGATCGCGAGTGGGTCAACCGCCAGTGCACGATGCAGTCAATCGCGACCTTTCAACAACCCATCACACTCGAGCGGAAAGGCGCCGCGGTCGAGAACGTCACGTTCATCCTGGCCAGCGGCTGGGACGATTCCCCGTTTCACGTGTTTCACGAGGCGGCCAGGGCACGAGGCTGGAAGACTCTCGCGATCCCGTGCGGCCACGACGTGATGCTGGACGAGCCCGACCAGCTGACGAAAGCCCTCATCGAGATCGCAGCGGCTTAGATCACGCATTCAAGGCAGGGCGGTCTGAAGACCGCTCTCTACATCGTGGAGCGCCGGCGCCGGAGCAGCTCGTAGAGCACCACCGCCGCGGCCGACGCGACGTTCAGCGAGCGTTTCTGGCCGAGCATCGGGATGCGGACGTGCGTGTCGATGCCGCGCGCGACATCATCGGTCACGCCGGACGTCTCGTGGCCGAACACCAGGCACACCGGCCACACCGGCGTCCACTCGTAAAGGTCGATCGCGTCCGGCGAATTCTCGACCGCGGCCACCTGATATCCGCTGGCAGCAGCCCTGGTGACCGCGGCGGCCGTGTCGGCCTCGTACTCCCAGATCACCGACGTTTCGGCCCCGAGGGCGGTCTTGGCGATGGCGTGGCGTTGCCGAGCCCCCTGGTCGGGCCGCGGCGTGATCCCGCACAGCACCAGCTTTTCCACC
>Ga0070675_100000788_pt1 | contig 22196 bp, 13 predicted proteins | sample KBSM43metaG_FD_65343 | JGI IMG/M metagenome (GOLD analysis project Ga0070675, IMG submission 65343) | Miscanthus rhizosphere microbial communities from Kellogg Biological Station, Michigan, USA - KBS M4-3 metaG | ecosystem: Host-associated > Plants > Roots > Rhizosphere > Soil ... | reverse complement strand
GCCACCTGCTCAGCGATGTTCCCGTCGGGCTTTTGTTAAGCGGCGGGTTGGATTCCGGCCTGCTTCTCGGATTGATGAATGAACGAGGCCGGGACTGGCCGACTTTTACAATTGGCTACGGCTCCAGCTTCAAGGACGATGAGCTCACCGATGCGGCAGAGACGGCATCTTTGTTTGGAGCCAACCACACATCGATCCAGATTGACCGCGAGAAGTTTGAATCTTCGCTTCCCCACATCGTTTCCTGCCTCGAAGAGCCGGTCGCTGCCTCGTCCATTGTGCCGATGTACTTCGTCAGCGAGCGAGCCAGGCAAAGTGTGAAGGTCGCTTTAAACGGCCAGGGACCGGATGAACTGTTTGGCGGGTACAAGCGACATCTGGGCGTGCGGTATGGGCGATTCTGGGCTGGTCTCCCAGGCTGGGTGCGCAGGCCGGTTGCGGCCGGGATTCGGTCTCTTCCTCGCAACGAAACACTCAAACGCGCCACATACTCGCTGCACGTTGAGGATCGTTTCAGGCGATATCAGCAGGTCTTGTCGATTGCGTCAGGGGAAACAATAGACGGATTGTTTCATGATGGGCTGCTTCCCCAGGATGCGGGCGATCGAATTCTGGATTGCTGGTCTGATCTGCATCCACTGATGGAAAATGCGGATGAACTCTCCGGCTTTCAGTTTCTCGAAGTCCACTCGACACTGCCCGATGAACTGCTGATGTATGCGGACAAGCTTTCAATGGCGCATTCACTCGAAGTCAGGGTGCCGTACCTGGATCGTGAAGTGGTGGAGTATGTTCAGAGGCTCGATCCCACCTTCAAGGTGCGCAATGGTTCGCGCAAGTGGCTGCACCGCAAGGTATGCAAGGAGTTTCTGCCTTCGCCTATCTACCGCCGCCCGAAACGGGGTTTTGCCGTAAACGTTGTTGATGACTGGCTGCGGAGTGCTACGGGTGGCATCTCGAGTATGCTGGCGAATGGATCGGCGTTGAAGGAAATCATCAGCCCGGACGCCGTGGCTGCGCTGCTCAAGAGCCACAGGTCGGGAGAAGCAGATAATCACAAACTTCTATTCTCGCTTGCAGTCTGCGAGCAATGGCTTCGAGTTGCATGACGTCGTGGAGTGGCGACGTCAATGGTTCGAAAGCGCCGATGCCCAGCCCAACAATAATGGAGCTTAGATGTCCCCTAACGTAGCCCTGCTGCTCTGGGTCGTTCTCCTCTTTTTGCTGCTTCGGTATGATCCGGGCAGGGAATCTGCGATTTCGTGGGCTATATGGTTGCCACTTTGCTGGTTCTTTTTCAGCCAAACTCGACTGCCCTCACAGTGGCTCGGCAAGACGACGGGTAGTGTTGCTACAGCCTTGAATGAAGGAAATGCATTCGATCGCCCCTTTCTTTTTGGCCTGATCATATTGGCGGTGTTCATTCTCGTGCGCCGATCATTCCGATGGGGTCAGTTTTTAGGACAAAACTTCTTTCTGACCGCATTTCTCCTTTTCGGTCTGATCAGTTTTCTTTGGTCCGATTTCGCGTCGATTGCGTTAAAGAGGTGGATCCGTGATCTTGGGAACTACTTCGCGATTCTGGTAGTGCTTACAGATCCAAACCCGTTGCCAGCCGTACGAACCTTCTTCCGTCGCCTGTACTTTATCCTCATTCCCCTTTCCTACATGATGATCAAGTACTACACCTTCGACGCAATCCGTTACGATGGCTGGACTGGCCTCCCTGAGTACGTGGGCGCGGCAACCAGCAAGAACACACTCGGCGCCACATGCATGCTGAGTGGAATATTCTTCTTCTGGGACGTTCTCGCTCGTTGGTCCGAACGAAAGGAAACTCAGACAAAGCTGATCATTCTTCTTAACATCGTGTTTTTCGTGATGTCCTTTTACGTCCTGAGGCTGTCCAACAGCGCGACGTCGCTGGCCTGCTTGCTCCTGGGCTGCGGGGTGATCCTGGCCTACCATTTCTGGCGTCAACATCCGGTCTTCATCAAAACCCTGATCCCGGTTTTTCTCTGCAGTGTGATTCTGGCCTACGCTTTCGGTCTGAACGAGTTCGTGGCGCGCAGTTTTGGTCGAGATCCTTCGCTAACGGGGCGGACGCAAATATGGGAGTCCCTTCTGATGTTCGATAGCAACTGGCTGCTCGGCACAGGTTATGAGAGCTTCTGGCTGGGGGAGCGGCTGTACCAGGTCTGGGTGGCAACCGGCTTCGTCACGCAAGCCCACAATGGCTACCTGGAGGTCTATCTGAACCTCGGGCTCGTCGGGCTTTGTATTCTCGTGTTCCTCCTCCTCTCCAGCTATCGAAGGATCTGCAAGAGCTTCACGCATTCTGCAGTCCTTGCTCCGCTGGTTCTGGCATCCTGGACTCTCGCGCTCTTCTACAACATTACCGAGGCGGCCTTTAAGGCGCCTTTCATGTGTCTTACTTTCCTCGTAGGAGCGCTCATCATTCCAGGACAACGCCAGCAGGAGCCGCAGCCGCTGCTTCGTGCGAAGATTCTGCCGCAAGTTGGCAGACCTCGCATGGTACCGAAATGGGCAGGGGTGAACCGTCTCAGGATTCAAGGGAAGTCTGACCATGGATAAAGATACTAATAAAGCGGTTAAGCACGGCACTGCTCATTGTGTTGATGAGCTGAACGTCCAACGGTCGAGTTATTTCTTCCTGGCTATCCTGGGTCTCTCCTTCTGGTTTTTTCTTGGTTTGCCCTTTGCGAGCCATCGGGAAACCTACACGTGGCTAGCACAAGCACAGACCGAGACTTTTTCTCAACAATTCGTGTTCGGTCTTTCCTCGACCTACCGCCCGTTGTCCCAGGTCGTTACCCTCATGGGGTATGTGCTTCTGGACCCGAGCACGTTCCCCACGAGTACTCTTCGCCAGACTCTCCTTCAAGCCTCTATTTATGGATTGTTCATTCTTGCCTGGTGGCTGATTTTCTCAGCTGCGCCTCATCGGCGTCTGTTTGCTGTTGTGGCACTTGTCGGAGGTGGCGTGTTCTTCTCCGGCTATGTTCATTTGTTTCATATCTACGGAATGTTCTACGTTCCCATCATCATGACGCTGGCGTCATTGCTGTTCCTGTATCGGCGAGGCACTCTCGAAAAGCGTGAAGCCTGGTTTGCACTAATTGTGACGGTACTTGCCTTCTGGCATCCCTTCTCGACAGCTTTGTTCCTTGCCTTTTATTTTGGGTTTTACCTCGAGACCTTTTCGCAACGCAGCAGAATGCAACACGTTCAGGCAGCGATCATCATGCTGGTCGCTGCGACTGCCATCTTCTTGCTGGTCGTGGTATTCCCTCGAGAACATCATGCAGCCGGCAGCCGGATTCTTGGCTTTCTTCTCAGCTACCAGACCAACGAAGTCAATCGTATTGCTTCGTTTATCGCGTTCCTTTTGAGTCAGGTGGTTGTTCTTAGCCTTGCGCGCTCGCCCAAGCTGAGGTTGGCAGCTTGCATCCTTGTGACGGTCTTGAGCATCGTATTCGCTTATGGGGGTGTGCCGCTTCTGCTGCTCTGGGCTGGCGTCGCTTTGATCAAAGCATTGCGTGAGCGATGCTGGAGCGTCGCTTGTTTGCTCCTTGCAGCGATACTGCTTCCGTTCGGTGGCGGCATCGGAGCGCCGAGTTATGGACTCTTCGCGATCGTCGTCTCCATCTATGTGACTGCTATGGCATGGCCAGAGGCCGAGCGAGCGCTTTCATTCCTGACGCCTCGATATGCTGCAGCAACAGTCGCAGCCGCGGCATTGCTCCTTCTGACCCTCCGGGCAGGTGTTGACGTTCCAGTGGTATCAAAAGTTGTCAACCCCCTCCTGGCGGAACGTGAGAGAACCTATCAGTTGGAGAATGCGCTCGCATGGCTGCATCGATCGGACTACTGCAGCTATGACATCAACTTTACCGAAAAGGCAGGGAGCCCTGTCGATTCCGCCGAGAATGTGATCGACCGAAGGAACCGCCCGCCATCGGCGCTCGAGGACGTGCGTAACTTCTGGAACGGCATTTTGCGTTGCCGCGCAAGCGATACGTCAAGTGATAAGTCCGGAACTGCTATCGTGACGTTTGGTGATCCCCCGCAGATCGCCGATGCAAGTTCGGTTTTCGTCATCAAGGGAAAATACGCCGGTGACGCGATCGTGTGGGTTCAAAAGACCCATCACCCATAACGTTCATTTTCTCCCGAGCCAGAAGGAATCTCCCTTCACAGATTTGGTCCATCCCACCCGCCATCCTCAGCTAAGCCATTTAGGGACGCAGTGCCCCGCGCCACCCCGCAAGATGTGCTCCATAATCGTAAGCGTCAAGGAACCGGAGTAATTCGCGAATGCCTGGAATTGTCGGTCTGATAGGAAAGCTGCGCAGAGAGGAGGGTCTTCGGCTGGTCCAGCAAATGTTGGACGCTTTGCATTACGAGACCTTCTATGTGACTGGTACATACGCCGATGATTGCCTGGGACTCTACATCGGCTGGACTGCCCACCCCGATTCGTTTTGTGAAGGGCTGCCCGCGCGAAGCGACGACGGGAAGGTAGCTCTATTCTTTACCGGAGAGGTGTTCCCACCGATAGGCGAGACGCTAAACATTCCTCAGGTTGCTGACTTGATCCAGCCCTACCTGACCCTCGGGGATCGTTTCTACGGGGAACTCAACGGAACGTTCTCAGGCCTGGTCGCCGATTCCCACTCGAATCGGGTAAAGCTGTTCAACGACAGACTGGGCTACGAAAAAATCTATTACAGTCGCGATAACGGGACCGGCGCTTTCTTTTTTTCCTCTGAAGCCAAAGCGCTTCTACGAGTACTGCCACGAACGAGGGAATTTGACCGTCAAGGCTTGGCGGAGTTCTTAAAGTTCGGCTGCACCTTTAACGAAAGAACTCTGTACAAGGGCGTGTCCCGAATGCCTCCAGCTTCAGTTTGGGAGTTTTCTCCAGGAGACCCGACCCCCAAAGAGTGGACCTACTTTTCTGCTAAAGACTGGGCGATTGACCCATCGCGGACTTTAGAATCCGCTCAGCAAGACTTCCGCGATATCTTCCGAAAAGTTCTTCCTTCTTATTCGCGAGCGGGGAGCGGTGCGGCTCTGTCGCTAACGGGAGGATGGGACACGCGAATGATTCTTGCTGCGGAGGAGTTCGAACCTGGGGCCTTGCCTTGCTATACCTTCGCCGGATTCTCCGGGGACACCATCGACGTTCGTCAGGCGCGAAAAGTAGCCGAGGCGGTGGGTCAGCAGTACCACGTTGTACGTCTTGAGCGCGACTTTATCGAAAAGTTCCCAGACCATGCGGAGAAGACCGCGTATGTCAGCGACGGCTACGCCGGGATTTGCCTGACCCACGAGATTTACCTCAATCGAAGCGCCAGCCGCATCTCGAGGGTGCGATTGACCGGCAATTTCGGCAGTGAAGTCTTTCGGGGGGTGAGTACATTCAAGGAACTGCCCCTGGGAAAAGAATGGTATCGGGGAGAGCTGAGTCAAGAACTTGACCAGGTCAGGGAAGGGTGGCGGGATTCCGTCATTGAGCAGAGTTCCTCACGATTTGCGACATTCAGAGAGATCCCGCTAAAGCTGGCCACCAGTCTTCGTCTCGCGAATTCACAACTGCAGATGCGGACTCCCTTCTTGGATAACGAACTCCTTCGCCTTGCGTGCACGAGTCCTCCTGAAATTTCAGGATCGTTCCGCCCGGCCGCGCTGGTACAATTCCTGCGGCCCGCGCTCCTTGAGATTCCAACGGATCGCGGCGAGTCGGGAGCGAATTCGAAGTTGGCTGAAACGCTCCGAAGGGTTTGGTACGAGGGGACCTTCAAGCTGGATTATCTGGCCACAGAAGGAACTCCCAATCCTCTAACTTATCCCGTTGATCGATGGCGTGTTAATCGGTTCCTGCCTGGGCGCCATAAGTATCTGGACTATCGTCAGTGGTTGCGCGGTCCCTTAAAGGGGTATTCCGAAGACTTACTGTGCGGGTCAAACACCTTTGTCGCCGGTCTGGTTGGACGCGAGGTAGTCGCGCGGATATTAAAGGAACACTTGGCAGGAACCCGAAACACGCTTTCCGATTTGAGTGCCCTAATGAATCTTGAATTGATAAATAAGTGCTTATTCCTGATGGGGAAAGAGGCGAGATTCCATGTGAACTGAGCTGCTCCCCAACAACTTAGTAGAAACAGACCTGCTTCACGCGCCTGTAACTAAAAGGTTTCAAAGAGCCACGGCATTTGGCAGTGGGATTGCTCAAACAGCGCGTCAACATTCATCTAACTGGAGGTCGGGCTTAGGTGCCTGGGTTTCGCCTATGACGATGATTTTGTATGTTCAGAGGTTATTGACGCGGCTTGTGCTACCCGGCCAAGCTCACTGCACCCAGCGCCGCGTTTTCCATTTCATGAAGTGTGCTACGTACGTTGTCGTTCTGATGGCAACCCTCACGACCAGAAGTGCTTTCGCCGCGACGGTCACGGCGGCGTCCTGCAGTGCGGCCGATGTGCAAACGGCCCTGAACAGAGCTGCAGCGGGAGATACTGTGTCGATTCCCGCGGGCACCTGCACGTGGACGACAACAGTTAACTGGACCGCTCCCGCAAATGTGATCCTGAAAGGTGCTGGTGCCCCAGCCCCGTACGGAAACAACGATGCAACGGTGATCATCGACGCGATCAATCGTTCGGGTTTCGATGCGGCGTTGATGAACCTTGGCACGAGTCCAACGGGAACGTTCCGGATGACGGGGATAACGTTCCGCGACACGGGAGACGCCGCCACACGGAGCTACAACAGTTCCGTTCGAATCTTCGGGAGTACGAAGAACCTCCGCATTGACCACATTCATTTTGATCGGTTGAGCGTCCGCGCATTAATGGTCGCGGGCGACATTACAGGAGTCGTAGACCATAACCGCGTGGACCTGGACGGAGCGGACCAGTTTGTTCGGTTCGAGGATGTCGGCGAAGGAGACGATACGTGGTCAAAACCTACAGATTTAGGGTCTGACCGCTTTGTCTTCATCGAAGACAATGAGATCAATAATCCCGCGGGATTCGGGCAGGTCAACGATGCGTACCATGGCGGGCGATTTGTCATCCGATACAACAAGATTCTGAACGCGAGCGTTCAGACGCATCCGACCGGAGGAAGCGGACGATCTCGTGGAGCCCGTGCGTGGGAGATCTACAAGAACACGTTCACGGCATCGGTCACAAATTTCAATTTGTTCTTCCTGTCTTCCGGGGCTGGAGTCATCTGGGGTAACGACGCGCCCACGGGTTTTACACACTTCGTTACCCTGCACTCGATGCGAGTCGATCAGAGGACCTATCCGCAGCAGCCGATTCCTGACGGTTGGGGATACTGTCCATCGGTTTTCGATACGAACGGTTGCCTGGATCAGCCAGGGCGGGGAATTTCGGATCAGCTGTCCGGACAGTTCCCATCGGTGAAGAACATGGCGACAGGTTGTGTGTCGCCGGATCCCTGCGTCAACCCCAGGCAGAAGACAGAAGGTGTCTATGAATGGGGCAACGTTTGGGCCACCGCCGGCGGCGGCCTAAAGATGGCGGTTTACGAGGGCAATGTTGCGCTCGCGAATCGGGATTACTTTGTGGAGGAGGCTGGGTTTTCGGGAGCCACCGGCGTTGGAAACGGTACTCTCGCAACTCGGCCTGGCACCTGCACCACTGGCGTTGGGTATTGGGCAAGCGACACCAACACACTTTACAAGTGCACTGCAACAAACACCTGGACGTCCTTCTACAAGCCCTATTCGTACCCGCATCCTCTGGTTTCCGGATCCGTCGCTGCCGCAGTGGATATAGTGGGTGATACCAACCCGCCAACCACGGGCAACGCGGGCCGTCTTGCTTCTACGGTTGTTGGCAACAGCGCGACGATTACCTGGACTAAGGCTACGGACGATCAGACGCTCCAGCCTGCATTGCAGTATGAAGTGCGGCTTTCCACAAACAATGACATCGATACAATCGCCAAAGCGGAATCGTATGGAGCGGTCGTCGTACCTTACGCCGCAGACATCAACTCTGCGGTTATTCCTGGCTTAGCCCTGGGCGCGACGTATTACTTCAACGTCATTGTCAAAGATCAGGCTGGGAACAAATCGATCTATGTGCCGACAAGCGCTACGGCTGCAGTCCCGGACACCACGGCTCCGATGCCGGGCGGTGGCGGAACGATCATAACGTCCAATATCGGATACAACACTGCCAGACTGAGTTGGACCGTTGCAACAGATGACGTCAGCGCCCAGTCGCAGCTGATGTACGAGGTGCGACGATCCAGCACGAACAACATTGATACGGTGCTGCGCGCTGAAGCCTATGGCTCGATTGTGCAGTCCTACAGCCCGAACCTCTCGTCAGTGGTGATGAACGGACTTACTCCTGAAACGACGTATTACTTCAACGTAATCGTCAAGGACGCTGCAGGAAATCGATCGGCATACGCACAGAAAAGTGTGACAACCACGGCATTTGTGGACACGGTGGCTCCCACTCCAGGTAGCGGAGGAGCAATCACGTCCCTCGTTGGGCCGACCGACGCCACCCTGACGTGGAACAGAGCAACGGACAACGCCAGTACCCAGACGCAGCTGCTCTATGAAGTGAGGCGATCCTCCGCCAACAATATCGACACGGTCGCCAGGGCCGAAGCGAACGGCACTGTTGTGCAGAACTACACGTCAGATCTGAACTCAGCAGTGGTCTCGGGTTTGAGTGTCGGGTCTACGAACTATTTCAATGTCATTGTTAAGGATGCGGCTGGAAACAAGAACCAGTACCAAACTGCCACTGTAACAACTGCCGCTGACAGGACTGCTCCGGCACCCGGTAACTCCGGAAGGATGAGTTCAAGCGCCACGTCGTCGTCAATCACGATTAGTTGGACGAAGGCGGTGGATAGCGTTTCCCCGCAAGCCGCGCTTCGGTACGAAGTTCGCTTATCGACCGGCAACAACATCAATACGGTATCAGCCGCTGAAACCAATGGAACGCTGGTGATGCCTTACACGGCGGACGTCGCGACGTTTACCGCAAACGGGCTCAATTCCGGAACCGATTACTACTTGAATGTGATCGTCAAGGATGAAGCCAACAACAAGTCGGTCTATGTCGCGAAGATGGAGACTACCAGTGGCAGGAAATTCACTCAGCTGAATTCGAATGGCAGGGGACCCGGCTGGAGGTCTGCGGATGACTCCGTACAAACACTCGGCGGGCCTTCCACGGACACTACGGCCCCGATTCCGGGCTCCGCGGGCTTGCTAGCGATTTCCGGCGTAACTTCGACCGGGCTGACGCTGCGCTGGACTGTGGCGACGGACGATACTTCGCTGAGGACAGCACTGAAGTATCAGGTCGTCGAATCCTCGGCGAAAAACCTCAATACAGTCGCAGAAGCGGAATCTAACGGAAACGTGCTGCTTGCCTACTCTGCGGATCTGACCTCATTCCAGGTCAAGAACCTTAGCAACGCGGTGCAACACTTCTTTACGGTCATTGTGGCTGACGGTGCCGGCAACAAGGCGGTCTACTCAACGGCGGGCAATCTTGGTGAAATGTACTCCTATTTGCCTAATGGGGGAGTCTCCTTCTCAACGGTATCCGGTGCCAGTTCGTCGCTGCGCGTGAACCAGCTTCAGGTAACTCCTGGCGTGGGCTCGGGCTCACCGGCCGGCCTCGCGATTGTGCGAGCTACCGGAAGCAGGGGAGTGATGTCAACGGCTGGTCTCCCGCTGTCCGGCGGAATCCGTGCGGGAAGCCTGTATGCCGATTTGAGCGCTGCCACAGAAACGTCGGAAGCGGTAAGAACGGGTATTGCTCTTGCCAATCCTTCCACACAGGACGCGCAGATCTCGTTCTTCTTCACGGACGCGAACGGCGTTGAAATCAAGAGCGGCATCTATACGCTTCTCGCCAATCACCAGATCTCGGGGTTCCTCGATGAGAGCCCCTTCAACGGGCCTGCTGCCTTCTCCGGCACATTTACATTCGCTTCATCTGCTCCGATCAGTGCCATTGGAACGCGTAGCTTGACCCGCCGAAACGGAGAGTTCCTGCTCCAATCGTTGCCGATTGCTCAGGGAGACGCCACCGGAAGCAGCTCGTTCCTTCCGGCATTTGTCGATGGAGGCGGTTGGTCTACTGCAGTCATCCTTACCAATAATTCTTCAGCGCTGCAGGTTGGAAAGGTGCAGTTCTGGGGACATGGCGCGGAGGGCGTTCCTGCAAGCGCAGTCGAAATGACTGTAAATGGCGTGACGGCCTCCAGCTTTAACTATTCGCTGCCGCCGCGTTCGGTTGTACGGTTGGTGACAGCAGGAGCCAGCCCGGAGATGAACACAGGATCGATCCGGGTGACGACAACGGGTGCGCTCACATCAGGAGGCGTTCCAGACGCTGTGGCGCTGATTACGACGCGAAACGAAAGCGGAACGGTCAGCCAGGCAACAGTGGCTGCGCAACCTACGGGCAGTGCATTCCGGATGTATGTTGAAGCCGGAGCCGATCCCAACTGGGTGAGCAGCAGCGTCGCGATTGTGAATTCCTCGGATACTCCAAACACGCTGAACCTGACGCTGACGAAGCTCGATGGAACTCCGGTAACATCGACGTCGATCACGTTGCCTCCGAATGGCCAGATCGCGAAGTTTATCGTGGATATGTTCCCTGGGCTTGAAAGCGGATTCAAAGGCCTGCTCCGAGTCAGTTCGTCAGCGCCCATCGGTTTCACGGGCTTCCGCTGTATGTCGAATGCGTCCGGTGATTTCCTGTTTGCATCGACACCGCCCCAGAACGAAATGGCCAGTCTGCCGCTGGCAGGGCTGGCATTCCCGCTGATTGCTGCGGGTGCCGGCTACGACACGCAGGTGGTGTTGTTCGGACAGTCCGGGCAGGCCGGCAACGGCGATATGTTGTTTGTCTCTAAGGACGGCGTCCCGCAGACGGCCTCCGGCCTCGGCGTAGGCCAGTAGCGTAGAACAGTTCAATCCGACTTCCCCTCCGAACTAAGGAGGGGAAGTCTTCCGCCTCCTTCGTATACTCCCCAGCATGAGTTCACTTATTGTGAAGTTAGGCGCAACTGGTGACGTCGTAAGAACCACCACGTTGCTTCATCGCCTTCAAGGGCCAGTTACCTGGGTTACTGCGCGGCCAAACGAAACTCTTTTGACCGGCCTCCAAGGTGCATTCAAGGACCTGAAGGTCGTTCTTTGGGACGATCGTCTCTCACTTTCCGGTGAAACTTTCGATCTCACGATAAGTCTGGAGGACGATCGACAGACTGCAGGGATTCTGGAACATGTTCGATCGCGCCGGCATTTCGGAGCGTACGCAAACGAGCAGGGAACCATGGTGTACACCGACGATGCTCGTGAATGGTTTGGGATGAGTCTCATCAGCGTCCATGGCCGAGAGAAAGCCGACGCTCTCAAGTTTCAGAATCGCCGGTCATACCAGGAGATCATTTTTGAGGCTCTTGGATGGAAGTTCGCCTCGGAAAAATATGCATTGCCTGAAACGTCGCGGTCTTCTTTGCAGGGAGATGTCGCCATAGCTCCCGAGGCCGGTCCGGTGTGGCCGATGAAGAAGTGGGCATATTACGACCGTCTGAAAGTTGATCTGGAGAGAATCGGGTTAAAAGTGAATGTTTTACCCCGGCGTCCGACGCTGCTCGATCATCTTGCCGATGTTCGGGGACATCGATGTCTGGTCAGCGGAGACAGCCTGCCGATGCACCTTGCCCTGGGAAGCGACATTCCCTGCGTTGGGATCTTCAACTGTACGAGCCCATGGGAAATCTATGATTACGGCATCCTGACAAAACTGATCTCCCCCTCGCTGGGCGATTTCTTTTACCGGCGTGAGTTCGATGCCCGTGCAACGACTTCAATTCCCTTTGACGATGTTCTGAATTCAACCCTGACCGCCCTCGAACATTCCCCTTCGCGAACGCGATGAGAGAAGACCTTTCTCGGCCCGGCCTTGTCGGCCAATCCACAGCGGAAGCTTCGCTTTCAAAGGAGTCAAAGTTAGCGGATATCGCCTTACTCACCGCGGGTAAGGACAAACCCTACGCCCTGGGACTCTCGGCCGCGCTCATCGAAAAGGGAATTCCGTTCGAAGTGCTGGGAAGCAATTTCGTCGACGGGCCTTTTCTGCATAACAATCCCCTCGTAACGTACCGCAATCTGCGCGGTGATCAGGCTGAAGATGCGCCGCTGAAAGAAAAGATCGTTCGTATCTTCCGATACTACGCTCGGCTCCTGACGTATGCGGTGAAAGCGCGCCCAAAAGTCTTTCACATTCTTTGGAACAACAAGTTCGAGTGGTTTGATCGGACGGCCCTGCTGATCTTCTATCGGCTGTGCGGCCGGAAAATCGTCTATACAGCTCACAATGTGAACATCGGCGAGCGCGACGGTACGGACTCTTCCATGAATCGTCTGACACTTCGCCTTCAGTACAGGCTCGTCGATGACGTCTTTGTCCACACGGAGCTGATGAAGGAGAGCCTTCAGAAGGGATTTCAGGTTCCGGCAGAAAAGATCCATGTCATTCCGTTTCCGATGAACAGTACAGTGCCCGACACCCCTCTCGATACCGCCGGGGCGCGAGCCCGGCTCGGGCTTGCGGCTGATGAGCGCGTGTTGCTCGCATATGGTGCCATTGCGCCCTATAAGGGCCTGGAATACCTGGTCGAGGCGTTGACGTGTCTTCCAAAGGATGGCGCTCGATACCGGGTGCTGATCGCCGGAACTCCAAAGAAGGGAGCGGATGACTACTGGCGGGGAGTTCGGGAAGCCATTTCACGATCAGGCATGGAGTCGAATGTTCTCGCGCGCATTCAGTACATTCCTGATGAGGAAACTGAAGTCTATTTCAAGGCAGCGGATGCCCTTGTCCTTTCGTACACCAACATTTTCCAGAGCGGAGTCATGTTCCTGAGCTACAACTTCGGTTTGCCGGTGCTTGCGGCAGATATCGGAGCTTTTAAGGAGAGCGTGGTCGAATCGAAGACCGGGTTTATCTTTCGGCCGAAAGACTCCAAAGACCTGGCCCGCGCAATCCAGCAGTTCTTTGCAAGCGAGCTCTACCGCGATCTGCCTGCCCGCCGCAAAGAAATCAGAGCGTTTGCCTCGGAGCACTATTCCTGGAGTCGAGCCGCTTCGAGCCTCCTCGAGGTTTACTCTCGGCTTCTGGGACCGCGACCGCCACAAGCCTGACGAAGTTCCCCCCTTACCTCACGCCTTACCAATTCAGCTGTACACTCCCACGCTGACTTCACTGTCCATCGCGCACTCCACGCTTCTCTAGGACATACGTGAGGTCGTTGTGTCTCCAGGCGAGTCTTCCCAGAGAAAGAATGTTCATGGAACGAACGAAGATGTAGACGAGCGTGCCAACGGCCCCCAGACCTTTAAGATAAAACGTATGGCCGTGCTCTTCCTTCATGGTGAATTGGTTCTTTTCGCAGAATTCGTAAATGCCCTGCCTGGAGACCACGGGGTCGTGGACCGTTGGGAAAGGACTGAATTTAACCTCATCGGGATTTCGAATTCCTCGAATGTATTTGTGGTGAAACTGATGAAACCACTGCGGTGTTACACGCGTTACAAAGCCCCAGACAGAATTTCGATCCGGAATCCTAAGGATCAGTATTCCGCCCGGCTTCAGCCATCTGTTGAAGTTCTCAAGGACATGGTCCGCGCCCGCAATGTGCTCGAGCACATAGGAGTTGTAAATCACGTCAAAACGGTTTGCCTCAAGCTCCACATACCGGAGGTCTCCAGCGACCGAGTCATGAAGATCGTTAAGCCTGGCCTTTCGCAGCTTAAGCAGGCTTTCGCTTAAGTCCACTCCAGTTAACTTGAATTGGATGCCGTGAAGGTCAATGGGCCAGTTCTTTCCGCAGCCGGCTTCGAGAATCTGCAGAGTGGCGTTGGGGCGGGCGTGACCGCGGATATACTTCTCCATGAGGTGGCAATCTTCAGTCCAACTATCGACAAACTGTAGCGTTTTCATCATCTAAGACCCATAGACTGTTCTATAACAAGGACAGTGCTTCTCCTATCTTATGTCCGCGACTTGAGCGAGGATGGCTCCATTTGGGGAGCACTCAACAAGGATTCTCTTATATCGGCGGCCTGTTTTTGAATCAATCACCCGTGTTCGTCGGCGGGTCATTGAAACCCGCTGACCGGCCTTAATGCCGGGTTAAGATTGTGACGCCTTCGATTGAAGCATGCATTACGAATTCGTCAATCCGCTGAAGGAGCCAGAATGGAACCTGCGACTCCTCGAGTATCGCGAGGGCACAGTATTCCATACCGCTCAATGGGCGCGAGTCCTGGCCGAAGCTTACGGCTATCAACCTCAATATGCTCTATTCAAGGAAGGCAATCACGCTGTCGGTATGGTCCCGATCATGGAGGTTCGCAGTTTATGGACCGGCCGGCGAGGCGTCTGTCTTCCTTTCTCCGATGAATGTTCCCCACTGCTGGCGAACGGGCTGAACATCTCAGTTCTGTTAAAACCTATTCATGAATTCGGACTGAACCGCCGCTGGGCGTATCTTGAAGTGCGAGGATCGACTGAGGGAGCAACTTCAGCAAGGCAAACGGACCAATTCGTCGGCCACAATTTGGCGCTCGAAGCCACCGAGGAGGGCCAACTTCGGAAACTACGGGACTCCACCCGACGGAATATCCAGAGGGCTGTCAGAGAAGGGGTCGAAATTCAGCACCTCCAGTCGCTTGATGCCATTGACGCTTTCTATGCGCTGCATTGCCGCACCCGTCGGCGCCATGGATTGCCTCCCCAACCGTTACAATTCTTTCATCTGATCCACAGATACCTGATTGATTCCGGATTGGGCTTCGTCTCGCTCGCTCGCCTTGGCACAAAGTGGATTGCGGGCTCGGTGTTCCTGCAATTTGGATCTCATGCGATTTACAAATTTGGCGCCTCAGATCCGCAGTTTCAACACCTGAGAGCCAACAATCTCGTGATGTGGCAAGGAATCTGCCGCCTGCAAAAAGCGAACATTTCCAGTCTGTCCCTTGGACGCAGCGATGGCGGTGATCACGGCCTTCTTCAGTTCAAGCGCGGCTGGGGCGGGGAAGAGGTTGGGCTCTCGTATTATCGAATTGGAGTGATGGACTCGATCAAGCCGAAGGTGCGAAGCGGGATTCCAGGCGGCGGATTTTCACACCGCATTATGAGGCGCCTGCCCATTCCCGTCCTTCGTCTTATGGGGGGCGTTCTTTACAGACACATCGGATAGCTTCAAGTCGTGGCGACTAACGTCTTTTCGTTGATCTCTCCACCACAACGCGGACATTGAGCGATACGCGACATCAGGTACTCCGTCAACCGAGGGTCGCATCCCGTTAATGCATCCAGCAGATAATCAAAAGGAATCAACGCTGTCTCTGTGCAGCGTTCGCAGCCCGAGACCCATCCCTCTGCCCCGAACACCATCGGTTCATCCACAAAAGCAACGTCAATCTCTAAGATACTCATCAATCTCAGTCTCATCCGGCGATAGGCTCCTTATCCACAAAGGGATGCGGGGCAAAACCCTCACGGGCGATCTTCGCAATTGCCATACCTTTGTGCGGAACCTTCACTTTGCACCATAAATAACACATTTTACATAGGTTAGTCCGACAACCTTACACCTTGCGTCGCGACGGCGTCAATTCGGCTTTTGTATCCGTCGCCGACACCTAAGAACGGTTATGGAAAACCTATTCATATTACTCCAATGAATTGTTTGTGTTACACGGAGGTAAATATCGACGGCCGGTTGTAAGGCGCCCCTACGGCCTCTCAAATACCCCAGAAGTGCCATCGACGGCCGGCTAGCGGCGAAAGTCCCAATACCTGCGTGCCATTGGAGCAATCGGCGGCTAAACGTACCATCGTCCTCGACCCGAGGGACGGGCTAAAAACAACTCGGTCAAAGCAGGAGGCTGACGTGGCAAGGCAAGGATGCGCCTTACAGGAATCTGAGATACGCAGGATCGTGAGTCTGTTGGCATCAACAGACATGTCGCTTTTGGACATCGCCCAGCGCACAGGGTGCAGCCGTGGAGCGATCGCCGCCATCAATAGACGATTCCAGGTTCGAGAATATTCAGGCCACCGTACAAGCTGGGCGTTGACGCCGGCTTTCCGTCCTGCAGAAGAAAGCATTTAAGTGCAATGAGAGTAGCAGGCCACAGAGCTTCGGGAGGACTCGGGCTCACCTTTGAGGCATTACATAATGTCGCATAAGATGCATTATGTTAGAACTCGATCCGGTTTCGCCACGTCAGCAACAAGAAATTGACAGGACGCCATCGGCATTCAAGAATGACTTCCGTGCTCTTACGATCCAGTTTTCGGCTCGCGCGGTCTGTCGCCTTCAAGGCATATCACCGGAAAAAGGAGCGGTTTCAGTGCCCCTTGTGCGCTTATTCCGGTCCCTTCATTGATCTGCGTGTGACCACTGGAACTCGTCAAAGTGCCGAATGCCCAAGGTGCAGTTGTCTCGAAAGGCACCGCCTTCAGTGGCTCACGCTGGGCGCCCTCGAAAAGCTGAACAATTTCTCAAGCATGGACCTGATTCACTTTGCTCCCGAGTCATTTCTCATGAAGCGCTTTCGGCGCGCTTTTCGAAGCTATACGACCGCTGACCTTTCGATGCCGCGTGTCGATCATCATGTGGATTTGACCCGGCTACCCTTTCCAGATGCTTCCTACGACGTTGTTTACGCGTCCCATGTGCTCGAGCACATCAAGGAAGACACTACGGCGATCATGGAGATTCGACGCATTTTGCGCCCAGATGGTCTCGCAATACTTCCTGTACCCATCGTCGGCGATAGAACTGTGGAATACGCTGAGCCGAATCCGGTTGAGCATGGTCACGTCCGAGCGCCAGGCCTGGATTATTACGACCGATATCGACAGGTATTTTCAGACGTGAAGGTCTTCAGTTCCGATCAGTTCGAGCCTGCGTACCAGGTGTTTGTTTACGAAGATCGCAGCCACTGGCCGACGCCAGAAATGCCTATGCGCCTTCCTTCCGCGGGTACCCGTCACGCTGACTTTGTACCCGTTTGCCGCGTCTGACCTCGCCCGACTTCCTGTGGAAATCCCTGTGAAAAAGCCTCGGATCGTAAAACCCATCGCGGCGTAAGCTCAAATCGCATAGTCACTTGGGTGGATTCGGCTGAACCAAAGCTACTGTTGAAAACTCTGAGCTCGACGTCGTCTTTTCGGCCATTTTGTTCGGCTCAACGCTGTCTAAAGCGCTCAGCGCTTTGCCTGTCCAAGGTTTCAGCGAATTCCCTTCGTCGATGGCTTGTAGTGATACCTCCTACATTACGATTGAATTAACTGAATTTAAAAGAGTTGATTGCATGGGGTTGCGCCACGCATAATCCATTTTGTGGCAAGGGTCCGAGTGGGTACGTCTGGTTTCAGTTACAAGGAATGGAAAGGACTCTTTTATCCGGATGATCTTCCGGATAAGCAGATGCTGCCGTTCTACGCCACTCACTTCAGCGCGGTGGAGATTGACTCGACCTTCTATCGAATGCCCTCTGGAAAGACTCTGCAGGCGTGGCAGGATTCGACGCCGCAGGATTTTCGCTTTGCGCTGAAAGCCAGCCAGCAGATCACTCACCGGCAAAGATTAAAGGTTCCCTCGGACGCTCTGAACTATTGGATATCTCTGCTGCCGCTGCTGGGAGATCGTCTCGCCCTGGTTTCGTATCAACTCCCGCCTTTTTTCCGATGCGACGTGCCAAAACTTCAGTCTTTCCTTGAGGTTTTGCCCGAAAATATCCAGTCCAGCTTCGAGTTTCGTCATCCCTCATGGTTCGTTCCGGAAGTCTACGAACTTCTGAGACGGCATGGATCGATCCTATGTGTGCATGACGGCGATGAGGGCTGCACGCCACTCGAAATAACCGCCGGCGCCGTCTACGTTCGCCTGAGGCGTGAACGCTACTCGGACCAGGACCGCGAGGAATGGCGAACTCGATGGAGGAACTGGTCGGATTCCGGGATCGACGTCTTTGCCTTCATCAAGCACAAAGACAATCCGAACGCGCCTCTGATCGCCCAGGATTTCGCCAGGGACTTCTGAGGCGCGATCCGCCGGCTGTGACTCTACGGGACTGCGTTAATTCTTAACCTGAAATTGTCCGTACCATTCAGTGTGGGCACATTGAAACCATGAACCATCAAGGTCCAGGTGCCCGCCCACGGTCCAAAAGCTGGTTTCTGAAAGCTCGCTCGCTCGGGACTCGCAAGGGTCGCCGCCTGCTTATCTCCCAGAGTTCTGCAGTCAGCGACGGGAATGGTGGGTACGCACACGAGCAAATCCACATCGGCCGTCGGGTAATGCGCCCAATCATTATCCCAGGTCAGAACGAACTCGAGCCTGCCTGTCGCATCGGTGACGGTAAGGGGATACGTCTTGATTTGGGCGTTGGCGATGGTGTCGTTGATGACTTGCGTACTCGCTATGGATTTGGGAATTGTTTGCACACGTACGCTCGCTCTTATCTGCCCCGCGTTCAGACCATCGGGATTCAGGGTGATACGCATCACACCGGTGTCGGGATTCGCCAGTTCGAACACCCGTTCCGGTTGTCCTCCGGGTAACAATTCTCCGTTCTCCAGATAATCTCCCAGGCCACCGATCGAAGAGGTCTTCGCGCTGTGAACGTAGAGGAACAGGCGGTCGCTGCCGTAGAACACATTTTGGGGCCCGGACATCTGCACATCCCGGACGCTGACGATGACGCGGTCTGTGTCCGGCGGAACAGCGTAAAGGATTTCCGCGCGTTGACCGGGCTTAAGCCCGCTCATGACATTGTTCACGTTGCCGGATCTCACAATCACTCCAGGGTTTTGTTCGATGTTGTCTTCAACGGGCAGATCCCACGGCGGATTGAAAGGAGGAAGAACATCGGGAACAGTGCCCGAGGTAAGCAGCAAATAGGCAGCGTACGCATCGACCAGTCCCCTGCCTCGATCCAAAGCGTCAAAATACGGTTCGATTTTGGCGGCGCTTCCTGACGTGATCAGAGCGTTACGAATCTGTGTCGCGGTCGCATTCGGAAATACACTCACGAGGGTGGCTGCAATACCCGATACGATTGGCGCGCTGAACGAGGTTCCACTTCCAATGGAGAGGCTTTCGAAACATGCATCGAGAATCTGGTCGGGACAGTAACCCTGACTGATGTTCCCTACTCCGAGCGCGACGATATCCGGATCCAGGCGGCCATCCGCATTGGGGCCCCGCGAACTTGAAAACTCGATCTCTGTCCCGTTGAAGGGCCGAATGTCTCCGCCAATTCCTGCGTAATAGTCCTCGGGCGACTCGGTGGCATGTTGAACCTCGTACAGGATCCGCTCATTTGCCGCGGGGTTGGTGCCGCCCACGGTTACGGCGCTTCTCGAACTTCCCGGACTTGACGTCGTGAGAGCTGAGGGCCCAACGTCTCCTACAGACACAACGGGTACGATGCCGGCGGTGAGCATTCTGTCGACGGAGGTGTCCAGAAGAGTCTGTCCTGCAGCGAGTGTCGAACGCCCGAGGCTCAAATTGGCAACCTGAATCTTCACGCCCTTCTTGCCCTGGGTATTGTCGTAAAGAGCACGCTGATCGATGACATGCTGGATTGCAGCAAGAATGGTGGAGAGAGAGGCGCCCACCGCTGGATTGTCACCAAAAACACGCACCGCATAAATCCTGGCATCGGGGGCTGTTCCGATCAGTGGCAGCTTCCCGTCGACGATAGCTCCCGGAGCGTATTGCTGTAGCGCGCTTTCCATCACACCACTAACGGGAAAGGACTCCTTGCCGGCGATTAAACCTGCTCCAAACGTGCCATGACCTTCGTTGCTTGCTTTCTTCCAATCCGCCTGACTATCGCCTCCCGGCCCTGGCGCGCCATCGTCGACTAAATCAAAGCCTCCGATTACAGAGTCGTCAGCCACGTTGAATCCACGGCGCACCCCGGAATCGATCATCGCGACGATGACCCCGTTGCCCGTGAATCCGAGGGCGTGCAGGCGTTCAATCTCTGTACCTGCATTGTTGATCGAATACGACTGCGGTGAATTGATCGCGAGAGTTTTCACGCCCGTCGAGAGGATCTGGACTGGCGGGGCTGCGGAACTGATCGTGACCAGTGCCGATTGCGGCTGTCCGGTGATTCGCGCGCGCGTCGGATGCGCGCTAGCGGGGGTTTGGATTTCGGCATCTTTGATGACTGCTCGGACACCCTCGAGTCTGCCGATGGCGGGAACCGCTTCTTCCAGAACTTCGGCCGCGATCGCATCTACATAGGTGAACTGTTGGGTGACGCGGCCCCCGCTCGCTTCGACCGCCTGGACGATGCGGTCGTAGGGCTTTTGAGTCTCAATGAGAACGCGCTGCCACTTCGTCATTTGTTGCGCGTAAGAAGAAGATGGCGGGCCTTGAACGAGGAAGAGGAGCGCAATGAGACCGCCCCGCACGTATCGCTGCATACCGATTCCTTTCTGCATTACCTGAGCTTGTCTCTAAGCTAGCCCGTAGTTTGGTCACTATCGGTCTTTTGTCAAGCCAGAACGCGGTTTCCGCGCTTGCAGTCGCATAGCACTTTCAGGCGAGTCGCAGACTTTGGCTAAGGCTAATGCGGGGTCTGCTATCATCTCTTGTCTTTGATGTGTGGAGGTTTCAGGCTTGATCAGAAAACCCCTTCTTTTGCTTCCCGGACCGATGCAGGTTCCGGAACGCGTTCGTGCTGCAGGTGACCGGCCTCTTTTTTCTCACCGCTCTGCTCCGATGCTGGACCTGCTCAGGAAGTTGGAAGCCGGATGCCGTCCGCTTTTTGGAACTCAGTCCGACGTCATCTTCCTGGCGGCTTCCGGTACCGGAGCGATGGAATCCGCCATCGTTAATCTCACGACTCCCGGCGATGAAATCCTTGTCGTGATTGGCGGTACATTCTCCGAAAGGTGGAAGCATATTGCCGAGGGATACGGCCTTACCGTGCGTGTTGCGGATGTGGACTGGAGATATGGGGCGACACTGGAAGACATGACAAAGGCACTTGAGAAATGGCCGAATGCGAAAGTCGTCTTTATTACCTGGAGCGAGAGTTCCACCGGTGTGCTCATCGAACTTGAGAAGATCGGCAAACTCGTCCGGAGTCAGGAGAAGATCCTTGTTGCGGACGCCGTCTCCGGACTGGCTGTATCGCCTATGGAGATGGATGCCTGGAGCGTCGATGCCGTGGTTGTCGGATCTCAGAAAGGATTGATGGTTGCTCCCGGACTGGGCGTTGTCGCGATTGGACCTCGTGCCTGGGAGAAACAGAAGCAATCGAAGACACCTCGTTTTTACTGGGATTGGGTGAAATACAAGTCCGCAGTTCCCTTCACCCCGGCTCTTTCGCTGCTGTTCCAATTGGAGGGAGCGCTGGATTTCATTCACTCCGAGAGCAAGGAAAAGGTTTTCGCCAGGCGCGCCGAAATTGCAAATCGTGTTCGCGCTCTGGTTGGCAGTCTCGACATGGAGATTTATGCAAGACGGCCGGGTAACGGAATTACCGGGGTCATCCCGCCGGCTTCATTTGATATCGAAGGACTCGTCCGCCGGTTGAATGCAGAGTTCGGCATTCAGATCGGCGAAGGAATGGGACAAATAAAGACGACGACGTTTCGCATCGGTCATGTAGGTCATCTTACCGACGAAGAGTTCGGCTACTTCACCGAGTGCTTTGAGAAGTGCGTGCGGGAGCAACGACGCTCCTGATCTATGCAGAAAAAACATTTCCCGGATCTCCCAGAGCGCATTTCAAGGCTCGCGGATCTGGCTTACAACCTCGAGTGGAGTTGGGACAACCGTTCGCGCCTGTTATTTAAACGGCTCGACCCGGATCTCTGGCGCGCCACATCCCACAATCCCGTTAAGCTGCTCAACGAAATCGGCGTGGAGCGCATGAAGAACGCTGCTGAAGACCCCGACTTTTTGCGCGATTACGAAGCCACCATCAAGCAGATTTTCCGGAACGGCAATTCTCCGCGCTGGTTTCAGCGTCAGTTCCCGGAGCTTGCGGGAAAGACGATCGCCTACTTTTCGGCTGAATTTGGAATTCATACTTCCCTGCC
>Ga0070675_100000782_pt1 | contig 22279 bp, 17 predicted proteins | sample KBSM43metaG_FD_65343 | JGI IMG/M metagenome (GOLD analysis project Ga0070675, IMG submission 65343) | Miscanthus rhizosphere microbial communities from Kellogg Biological Station, Michigan, USA - KBS M4-3 metaG | ecosystem: Host-associated > Plants > Roots > Rhizosphere > Soil ... | reverse complement strand
CACGTCGACGGCGCGCCCTACGGCACGCGCGGCGGCATGGTTGTCGATCACGTGTTCCCGGCCGACGCCGAGTACGTGTTCGAAGTGGATCTCACGTCCGGATCGAACTCGCGGTTCGAAGACATCGACGTGTCGATCGACGGAGAACGCGTCGCGCTGATCGAATACGAAACCGGTCCGGCCGGCGGCGCTGATGGCCGCGGTGCGGTGCCGATGCGCACGGAGCCGATCCCGATCAAAGCGGGCCAGCACAAAGTGGCGGCGGCATTCGTCCGCAAACTCGATGGTCCGTACGAGGATTTGATCCGTCCGCACGACTGGTCGTTCGCCGGCGGCGGATCCGGGGGCCCCGGAATCACGACGCTGCCGCACGTGCGCGACTTCATCGTCAAGGGTCCGTACCGGATCACCGGCATTTCTGAAACGCCGAGCCGCGAGAAGATTTTCAGCTGCCGTCCGACGACTCAAGCCGAAGAACGGCCGTGCGCGCGGCAAATCATCGCCAGGATCGGCGGCGACGCGTACCGTCGTCCGTTGACGCCCGGCGAAATCGATCGGCTGATGCCGTTCTTCGAGGAAGGCGCCCGCGGTCAGGCACTTGTCGCGCCGAAGCCCGGCCAGAATCGGCAGGGCGGAGGCGGGAATTTTGAAAGCGGCATTCGCACCGCGCTCGAAGCGATTCTGGCGAGCCCGCATTTCATCTTCCGCCTGGAACGTGCGCCGGAAACGGTCACCACCGGCGCCTATCGCGTCGCCGACGTCGACCTCGCTTCGCGTCTCTCGTTTTTCGTGTGGGGAACGCCGCCCGATCAGGAACTGCTGACGCTGGCGACAGCCGGCAAACTTTCGGCCCCCGGAGCATTAGAGAAGCAGGCGCGCCGCATGCTCGCCGATCCGCGCAGCCAGGCACTCGGCACACGCTTCGCGGCGCAGTGGCTGCGCTTGCAGGACGTGGAAAAGGTCCACCCCGATCCGAATTTCTATCCCAACTTCTACGACGACCTGGCCAACGACATGCGCCGTGAGACGCAGCTGTTTTTCAACAGCTTGGTTCGCGATGACAACAGCATTCTCGATCTGTTCCGCGCCGACTATACGTTCGTCAACGAGCGGTTGGCGCGGCACTACGGCATACCAGGCGTGTCGGGCGAGGCGTTCCGTAAGGTGACCTATCCCGACGATAGTCGCCGCGGTCTGTTGGGACAGGGCAGCATCCTGGTCCAGACGTCCTTTGCGAATCGCACGTCGCCGGTGCTGCGCGGCAAGTGGGTGATGGAAGTGCTGATGGGCTCGCCACCACCCCCGCCGCCACCGGATGTTCCGGGCTTCGACGAGACCGCCGGTGCCAAAGACGGCAAGATGCTGACAACGCGTGAACGGATGGAAATCCATCGCGCGAATCCGACGTGTAATTCGTGCCACCGATTCATGGATCCGATTGGCCTTGCGCTCGATAATTTTGATGTGACCGGCAAATGGCGCGAACGCGAGAACGGCGCCCCGCTCGACACGCGCGGCGACTACTACGACGGCACGCCGGTGACCAGTCCTGCGGAGTTGACTGCGGCCTTGATGAAGCGTCCGGTTCCGCTGGTACGGACGTTCACCGAAAACCTGATGGCTTACGCGCTCGGACGCCGCGTCGAGTATTCCGACATGCCGGCGGTTCGCGCGATTGCGAAGAACGCGGAAACGGGCGGATACAAGATGTCGGCGTTCATCCTGGGCGTGATCAAGAGTGACGCGTTCCAGATGAAGAAGGCTGAAGCGGTCACGACTGAAGCGTCACGATAAAGGGAGACTTCATGCATTTCATCACAGGCAAACACCTGCCGCGTCGGACCTTTCTGAAGGCCGCCGGCGCGACCGTGGCGCTGCCGTTCCTCGACGCGATGGTGCCGGCGCGCCGGACCTTGGCGCACGCTGCGCCGAAGGAGCCGATGCGGCTGGTCTGCATCGAAGAAGTGCATGGCCTTGCCGGCTGCAACAACTGGGGCGCGACCAAGCACTTGTTTGCCCCCGATACCGTCGGCAAAGACTTTACGCTGGTGCCGGACAATCCGTTCAGCACACTCGAAGCGTTCCGCGATCACCTGACGCTGGTCAGCAACACCGACGTGCGCAACGCGGAAGCGTTTCTGCTGCCCGAAATCGGCGGCGATCACTTCCGCTCGAGCGCCGTGTTCCTCACGCAGTCGCATCCGAAGCAAACCCAGGGTTCGGATCTCTGGGCCGGCACGTCGCTCGACCAGCTCTACGCCAAGCGCTACGGCCAGGACACGCCGATGCCCTCGATGCAGTTCTGCATCGAGAATCTCGATCAGGCTGGCGGTTGCACCTACAACTACTCGTGCGCGTATACCGACTCGATCAGCTGGGCGTCGCCCAGCGAACCGCTGCCGATGATTCGCGACCCGCGGGTTGCCTTCGACATGCTGTTCGGCGCCGGCAACACCCCCGAAGAGCGCGCCGCCCGTCGTCAGACGCGCAGCAGCATCCTCGACTGGATTACCGGCGAAGTGGAGCGCGTGCGCCGGCAGGTCGGCTCGAGCGATCGTCAGCGGCTCGATCGCTACATGGACAACGTCCGCGAGCTGGAACGCCGCATCCAGGCAGTTGAAGCGAAGAACCGTAGCGGCGAAACCCGCGACATGCCGAACGCGCCCGCCGGTGTGCCGGATTCATTCTCGGAGCACATGCACCTGCTGTTCGATCTGCAGGTATTGGCGCTGCAGAGCGACATGACCCGCGTCATCTCGTTCAAGACCGGCCGCGACGCGCAGAACCGCGTGTTCCCGGAGAGCGGATCGACGCAGCCGTTCCATCCGGCGAGCCACCATGGCAACCGCGAAGAGCGGATCATGGAGTTCAACAAGATCTGCAAGTACCGCGTCGGCCAGATGGCCTACTTCCTCGACAAGATGAAGAGTGCCGTCGAAGGCGACCAGACGCTGCTCGACAAGACGATGATCATCTGGGGCTCGCCGATGGCGGATCCGAATATCCATAACCATCGCCGCTGCCCGCTGGCGCTGTTTGGCAAGGCGAACGGCCTGCTGAAAGGCAATCTGCACCTCAAGGCCGCCGACGGAACGCCGATGGCCAACGTGATGCTGACGCTGCTCAACGAACTCGGACTGGACGACATCAAGCAGTTCGGAGACAGCACGGGGACGTTCTCGTTGTCGGCGCCGAGCGCTACAACGATCGCTTAGCAACACGAAGCCGGTGACGGGGGTGCCCGCCTTCGCCAAGGCTACGGCGGGTCCGCCGTAGCTCGCGGAGTAGAAAACGCCGAGCGAAGGCGGAGGGCCCCGCCGGCATTGGAAAGAAGTTGGCGATATGCATCGAATCAGCTTGTTGCTCACCGGCGGCTTGGCTCTCTGCATGACCGCTCTGCTCGGCGCCGCCAATTCCAACGCGCCAGTGGCAGACGCGTCGATGAAAGGCGACCGCGAAGCGGTCCGGTCGCTGCTCAAGCAGGGCGCCGATGTCAGCGCCGCACAGGGCGACGGCATGACTCCGCTGCACTGGGCGGCCGAACGTGGCGACGCGGCGCTGGCCGAAATGCTGCTCTATGCCGGCGCCAATGTTGCGGCGGTGACGCGCATCGGGCAATACACGCCGCTTCATCTCGCCAGCCGCTCCGGAAACGCCGCCGTCGTCGAGGCACTGCTGAAGGGGGGCGCCGACGTCAGAGCGCGTGCGACGACCAGCGGCGCGACGCCGCTTCATCTCGCCGCTTCCTCCGGCAACGTCGTCGTCGTCAAGGCGCTGCTCGACGCGGGCGCCGATGTCAACGCGAAGGAATCGCAGTGGGGCCAGACGCCGCTGATGTTTGCCGCGTCGCAGAATCGCGTTGATGCGATCAAGGCGCTTCTGGCAGCCGGCGCCGACGCGAAGATCACCTCGAAGACGGTGGACGTCGCGCATCAGCTCGCGCTCGACCGCGCGGCGGCGCAGCTGCAGCGCAAAGTGCTCGAAGCGACCGTTCCGAAAGGGCAGCAGCCGACTGCCAGCCAGGTGCAAGCGGCCATCCAGGCGGCCCGCGACCTGCTCGCGTCCGGCAAGCTCCCGCCAGCCGAGCCACGCGCTGCCAACAATGGCGACAACGGCGCAAACGCCGCCAATAGTTTCAATCCTGAAGAGATCAATCCGCCGGTTTCGAGCTTCGGCGGCCTGACGGCGCTGCTGCATGCGGCGCGTCAGGGCCACATCGAGGCGGCGCGGGCGCTGCTCGACGGCGGTGCACCAATCAACCAACCCGGTGCCGGCGACACGACGACGCCGCTGTTGATGGCGGTCATCAACGGCGAGTTCGACATGGCGATGTTCCTGATCCAGCACGGCGCGAATCCAAACCTCGCGTCGAACAGCAACGGCGCGACGCCGCTGTGGGCGGCGATCAACGCGCAGTGGCAGCCGCGCACGCGCTATCCACAGCCTCAGGAAATGGAGCAGCAGAAGGCCACCTACCTGGATGTGATGAAGGCGCTGCTCGACGGCGGTGCCGACGTCAACGCGCGGATGCGCACGCATCCCTGGTATCTGGTGTATAGCGGCTGCGGCAATCGCAACTGCGGCCTTGCCGACACCGCCGGATCGACGGCGTTCTGGCGTGCGGCGTATGCCACCGATCTCGACGCGATGAAGCTGCTGGTGAAGTACGGCGCTGATCCAGAAATTCCGACGGTTGCGCCGCCGACGCCGGTCCGCCGCGGACCGGGCGGTGGCGGTCCGGGACAGGACGGCATGCCGGGCGCAACCGCCGCACCGAAACCGCAATGGCCGGCAATTCCTCCTGGTGGTCCCGGCGCGATGCCGATCCACGCGGCCGCGGGCGTCGAGTACGGCGAGGGGTTCGCCGGAAACGCGCATCGCCACGCACCCGACGCGTGGCTGCCGGTCGTGAAATATCTCGTCGAAGAGCTCGGTGCGGACGTGAACGCGCGCGACAACGACGGCTATACGCCGCTGCACCACGCCGCCGCGCGCGGTGACAACGACACGATCATGTACCTGGTGTCGAAAGGCGCGGATGTGTCCGCCGTCGCCCGGAGCGGCCAGACCGTCGCCGATATGGCGAACGGCCCGGTGCAGCGTGTCTCGCCGTTCCCGGCTACCGTAGCGTTACTGGAAAAGCTCGGGTCGAAAAACTCACATAAGTGCGTGTCCTGTTAAGAGCCTAGAACGCCGAGTCCGCTGAGCCCGCAGAGAAACATGTTCTCTCGGCGCGCTTGGCGTCCTCGGCGTTCATTTTTCGGAGTGCAGCCATGGAGTCAGTCATCGCCGGTCTGCTGAAGCAATTCGAGGACGGCAAACTCACGCGCCGGCAACTGATCCAGAGCCTGACGCTGGCGGCGGCCGCAGCCGTCCCGGGCGGCGCTGCGATGGCTGCTCAGGCCAGGGAATCGCAGATCCCGGCGCCCAAGGATCCGGCGCCGTGGAAAACGGTCTACCTCGATCACATTTCCTATGCCGTGTCGGACTACCGGAAGAGCACCGCGTTCTACCGCGATCTCATGGGCTGGACGATCGCCAACGAAAGCCAGAACGGTAATCAGTGCACGATGAACATCGGTTCGATCGGCCAGATCATCGTCCGCAACAACCGCCAGCAAGGTCGTGAAGGGGCTGCCGCTCCGCAGCCGCGCGGCGACCGGCCGCCGTTAACCGGTGTGATCAATCACATCTCGTGGGGGGTTCAGCCGTGGGATACCGATAAGGTGAAGGCCGAACTCGAACGCCGCGGCCTGAATCCGCGGCCCGACATGGTGGGGGAGAACTTCAAGAGCTTCCACGTGCTCGATCCCGATGGCTGGGATCTCCAGATCAGCAATCAGACCAAGCAAGACTGACTGACTATTTTTGCTGAGCTTGAGGATCGCCCTCGAGCTCGGTAGAATCCCCGAACCCCAACAGTCGAAATATGCGCGTGAACATCACGTCGTCGCTGGCAGTGTGTCTCGTCCTGTTGCTCAGGTTCGAGAGTACGGCAGTGGCGCAGGAACCCCCGCCGCTGTCGCACCCGCCGCAGTTGCAGCAACAGCATCTGAAATTATCTGCTGCGGTGTGGACGGCCGCGGTCGCGTCGGATCACATCACGACTTTTCAATTCAGATCGAAATACCCGGAGTTGCTGCACGAAGAGAACGTGCTGGTCCGACATCTCGAGGACCATCCGGCGTGGCTGGTCGGTGTCAACGCTGCGATCGACGCGTCAACCGGTTGGGCGGTCTACAAATTCCTCGGCAATCGCCACCCACGGCTGGCAACGCTCGCGTTTTATGGCGCCGCGGCCTATCGCACATACCTCAGCATCCACAATGTTCGGATGATGGAGAAGGCTCGAGCGGTGACGGTCGGCCGACCCTGAGTGGTTGTGCTGCCTTCGTTGCTCCGGCTATGCCAGAGGAGTATCGTGTGGGCATGTTGAAGACGCCTTCACGCATTCTCATCTTTTTCAGCCTGAGCGCTGCGGTGCTGGTCGCGCAGTCGCCACGACAATTGCCGCCGCCGTTTGCCACGCCATCGGCCGACAACCGGTCGCAGGTGGTGCCCAAGCCTGACAATGCCCGCGTCTCGGTCCCGAGCGGCTTCGCCGCCGACGTCGTTGCCGAAGGATTCGACACGCCGCGTTTCATGCTGCCGACCGCCGGCGGCGAGGTGTTGTTGTCCGACAGCGCTCGCGCCACCCCTGGCCAGGGCAGCATTTATGTGCTCGCGGACAAGGATAAGAACGGTTCGTTCGAGTCGAAAACAAAGATTCTCGACAACCTCGATCGGCCGTTCGGGATCGCGTTGTGGAAGGACTACATCTATGTCGCGGAGACGACCTCGCTGAAGCGCTACAGGTTCGATGCCGCTTCGATGAAGGCGACGACGCCGGGGCAGGAGGTTGTATCGCTGAAGGACTTCGGCAACGGTCACTGGACGCGGATGGTGATCTTCGATCCGAAGGGCGAAAAGATGTTGCTGACCGTCGGCTCGGGATCGAATGTCGACGCCGGCGAAAACCCGATGCGTGCCGCGGTACACCGCTACAACCCGGACGGCACCGGTCACGAGACCTTCGCGTCGGGCACGCGCAACCCGGTGAGCCTGAAGTTCTATCCCGGCACCGACACGTTGTTCGCGACGGTGCAGGAGCGTGATGCGCTCGGCGACGACCTGGTGCCGGACTATCTGACGTCGCTGAAGCAGGGCGGTTTCTACGGCTGGCCGTACGCCTACATCGGACCAAATGAGGATCCGCGCCGCAAAGGCGAAAAGCCGGATCTGGTGAAGAAAGCGATCGTGCCCGACGTGTTGATGGGCGCGCACACCGCGGTGCTCGATTTCGTCTTTTACACCGGCAAAATGTTCCCCGCGTCGTTTCAAGGCGGTGCGTTTGTCGCACGCCATGGATCGTGGAACCGATCGAAGCGAGTCGCGTACGACCTGGCGTTCGTGCCGTTCAAGGATGGCAAGCCTACCGGCGAACCGCGTCCGTTCCTCACCGGCTTCATGCTCTCGCCGGACAGCAAAGAGGTGTGGGGACGCCCGGTCGGCGTCGCGCAGCTCGCGGATGGTTCGCTGCTGATGTCGGACGACGGTGGCAGGAAGATCTGGCGAATCAGCTACAAGGGCGGTCAGACGACCGCAGGACACTAAGCTGGACCTCGCCGTTCTTGGCGAACTTTGCGTTCATCGTGAATAGGCGAGCGGATTCAGCCACGCGACACAGCGTATTAGCGGAAGCCGCTGATTAGGAAGGCATCGCGGAGCGTGATGCCGCGGCACATCAACATCAGGCGATCGTCCGCACCGAGATCGGCGCGGACGATCGCACCCTCAACGAAATCGGTCACCGCTGATGGCGCGCCGCCCCGTAGCGGCTGCCGCCAGACATTCATCCGATCGCTGTTGGCATAGAGCAGCGCGTTGCCGTCGCGAGTCCACCATACGCTGCCGGCGGTCATCGCTACCGGGACGTTGAACGTTTTCGTAGCCGCGCCGCCCGCCGCCGGAAGTGTTGCCAGTACTGGCACTGCGGTTCGTGATTCCTGCAACAGCCCTGCGATGGCTCTTCCGTCGGGTGAGGCTGCGGCATGAACGAGGCCCTTGGCGATCAGCGTCGCCGCGCCGCCGTCAACTGAAACGCGAAATGTCGAATCCAGCCGTTCGGGTCCGACCGCCGTGAAAAAAACGCTGTGTTCGTCGGCGCTGAGCGTCAACTCGTGCGGTTCGGTGGCTGTCACCAGCAGCCGCGGGTTATTGCCGTCGCTATCCATGCGCCAGATTGCCGGCTTGCCGTTCCGATCCGAGACGAAGAAGATCGCCTTGCCGTCGCGCGTCGCCCGTGGCCAGACATTCCATCCGCCCGACGTCAGCTGGCGGCGGCTCGATCCGTCGGTCTTCATCGTCCACAGCTGCAGCGAGCCACCGTCAGATGACGTAAAGACGATGGAGTCGCGGCCGAGCCACGACAGTCCGGCGGTGCCGTCCTCCTTCATCGACGGAATCTTCTGAGGGCGCTGACCGGTCACCAGCGGCACCAGCCAAATCGCGGCATTGTCCAGGTTCCCGACGCTGACGATCGATCGGCCGTCGGCCGGAACCGTCGCGTTGCGGTATTGGACGACGCCGGTGGTCAGCGGACGTGGCGGTCCGTCGGGCAGCGGTTGAATCCACACGCGCGAGCCGAATTCGATCGACGGATCGCTCTTGTTGGCGGCGATGAACGCGATGCCCGATCCGTCGGGCAGCCAGGCGGTGTAGGTAGCGGTTGCGAAGATGCTGTCGAATCGATGGACCGCGCCGGTGGCGACATCGACGGTCAGCAATCGCCCGGAGTACGCGTCGAGGTTGCGCACGGCGACGGCGATGCGCTCGCCGGACGGCGACCATGATGGAGCGATGAAAAACCCCGGCGCCAGCACTTCCGGTTCGTCGACGACCAATAACGTGTGCGGATCGCTGCCGTCGGCATTCGTGATCAGCAGCGCGCTCTGGTTGGGTGACGGATACTCCGCGCGCAGCGACGCCAGACGGGTTCCGTCGGGCGACACCGAGGGATGATGATCGAACGGCGTGCCGAGCCGGCGCGGCAAGCCGCCCAGCGCCGGGATGTTGAACAGCATGCCGGTCGGATAGGCAAGCGGTTCGGGTCCGCGCACGACGTAATAGATCGACGCGGAATCGGGTGCGAAGGTGATGCCGTAGTAACTGACCGCCGCCGGCGCGACGAGCTCGATCGGATTGGTACCGCGCAGCTGGCGGATCCACAAGCTTTGTTGCCCCTGCGCCGATCGCACATAGGCCAGATACTTGCCGTCCGGCGCGACCGCCGCATCGATCACGTCGCCGTACGAAGTCAACGGCGTGATTTCGGCTGGCCCGCCAACCACCGCAGTCGTCGCCGTCGTCTTGACGATCACGAAAGAGACCGCCAGCAGGAGCGCGATGGCGGATGCGGCGAGCCACGGCACATGCCTCACCGTGCGAGGAGAGGCGGCGACCGCGCCGTCGATCGCCACGGCCGTCTCCGCCGCGCCTGATTCCGCAGCATCGCTGTGCGCGTCGACGGTCACCGGGGTCACCGGGGTCACCGGGGTCACCGGTGCAATGAATCGATAGCCTCGCTTGGCCACCGTCTCGATCAACCTCGGGTGTTCCACATCGTCGCCGAGGCTCTTTCGCAGCTGTGCGACGGCGCGTGTCAGAGCGTTTGGCGTGACGAACGTGTCCTTCCAGACAGCGTCCATCAGCTCGTCCTTGGTCACCAGGCGGTCGCAGTTGGCCACCAGGTGGCGCAACACGTCGAGTGCCTTGGGCTCGAGCGGCACCGGCTGATCGGCCTTCCACACGCCCATCCGGCGCAAATCGAGCCGGAACTCGCCGAATTTCAACACATCATCGCTTCCCGTCATTCCGTCACGCGACCCTCACGACGCCAGGGGCTGCTCGCCGCCACAGTGCAACTATGAGAATCCCGGCGCTCGTCCTGATATTCATCGCTAACTGCTCGTTTGCCGCAGCAGCCCATTCTGTTCCGCATTCAGAGCTGCCATTTCATTTGACGCCGCGAGGTGGCGTGATCGTCCGCGTTCATTTGGACGACGGCCGCCCCGTCCCGTTCCTGCTCGATACCGGCGCGAACGGATCGGCCATTTCAGAATCATTGGTGACGTCGCTACGGCTGCCGATCGTGGCCCAAACGACCCTAGCGTCCGCAATCGGACAGAAAGCCCGCCTGGTGACCAGAATCGAACACCTGGCGATGGGAGGCGTGTCGGTCAACGACGTTCTGGCCACTGTCATGCCAGACCAGGACTTCGCGTTGCCCGACGCGGATGGGGGGCGCGTTCAGGGCATCGTGGGGCAAGACGTGCTTGCGGCGCTGCGCTACACCATCGATTATCGAGCACGGCGGATCATCATTCGCGACCTCGCCGGTGAAGTGCCGCGACATGCCGCCGTCCTGACGCTCGAGCCATGCGACGATCGGTTTCTGGTCGTCCTGCCGCAGGGCCGTTCCACGCTGCGGCTGGTACCGGATAGCGGGTCCGAAGGGCTCGTGTTGTTCCCCCGCGACGATCGCGCGAAATCGCCGATAACGCTCACCGGCCGCGCCACGCTCAGCGGCGTCACCGGCAGCAGGGAAGCGATGATCGGGCGCCTCAACGTCTTGCACATCGGCGAGACGAGGTTGACGGATGTTCCGGTCGTGATCGTCGATCGCGCAGCGACCGTGCAAAGCGCAGACGGGCTGCTGCCGCTGCACATCTTCGCGCGGGTCACATTCAACGGCCCGGAGCGGCAGCTGGTTATCGAATCCCGGTTTTAGGCCTTTTCAGAGAGCTTCAGTCCGCTTCTTCCCCGGTGGCGCGGTCTTCGACGATAATTCCGCCGTTCAAGAAACCAGATGGCCGCTCGTCCCAGGTACTCGGCTCGGCATTTACGAAATCGTCTCGCTGATCGGCAGCGGCGGCATGGGCGAGGTGTATCAGGCACGCGACGTCAAGTTGCTTCGTGACGTCGCCGTCAAAATTCTGCCGGGCACGCCAGCCACCGATGCGGTTCGTGTCGCGCGATTTCAACAGGAGGCACGGATCCTCGCCTCGTTGAACCACCCGCACATCGCCCAGATTTACGGTTTCGACCACGCCAACGGCCTCAGTTTTCTCGCGCTCGAACTCGTCGAGGGCGAAAGCCTTGCCGAGAAGATACGGCGCGGACCACTGAAGCAATCAGACGCTGTGGAACTGACATGGCAGATCGCCGAAGCGCTCGATGCCGCGCACGAGCGTGGCATCATTCATCGCGACCTGAAACCTGCGAACGTCATGATTACGCGCGCGGGCGCGGTGAAGTTGCTGGACTTCGGCGTGGCCAAGGTTCTTGCGGCATCGGACGATGCCGCGGAAACCATTGCCGCCGAAACGAGAGCCGGCTCTCTAATATCGCGCAAGCGGCGTCGCGGATCTTTGGTGAGGCAGTGGCGCAAGGAGCAGCGCGGACGTTCTCGCCGCAATTCTGCACAACGAGCCCGACTGGCGTCTTCTTCCGGCAATTCTGACTTTGATCTTATGACCGTGATTGCGACGTCTCGCTCACGGGATTTGTCCCATATCGTAGTATCATCAGGACTTCTCGCTGCCGGTCCCCATCGTCCAGAGGCCCAGGACGTGGCCCTTTCAAGGCCAAAACACGGGTTCGAATCCCGTTGGGGACGCCACCTCCTTCGCTACGCTCAGTCGGTGACGTCCCAACGCTCTTCGGGTAGCGCGGCGACGCGCTTCGCGCGCCGCCAGCGGTACCGAATCCCGTTGGGGACCAGCCGCCCTGCTGTCGACGCGCCCGCCCGAGGGAACGGCTACAACCTAAATCGCTCTGATTTCAGTCGTCCCTTGCCGTCCCAAACCTCAAAGAGATAGAGAGTCCCTTGCGCCAAGGAGAACGTGGGTGCCTGAGGTACCTGGGCAACAAACGCCTGATGGCCTGCAGCGAAGGACGCCGGGTTCGGCCCAATCTGAAAGGTCAGATTCCAGCAGTTATTCCAACACTCGCTTCGATTCGACAGCGGCTTCACATCCCAGACGACCGCTTTGTCGGCGGTGTTTGTGATTCGAATCCTTGAGATGTCCGGAGCGATCCTGCCAAGGACGTCGATGTGAACGATGACCTGACCATCGTGCGGTGCGTCGAAGTCGAGGGGCGGCCCGCCAGTCACATACCAGACTGCCACCTGACCCAATGGCACGGCGCGGGGTCCTAGTAGACCGAGGGAAACAAGCAGCGCGATGCTGAGCCAGTTACGCCCTTTTCTGAGGACCGCTGCCGTCTTCGACCCGAGGTTCACGACTGTCGACATGGCGACCTCCGTCCCGACCTCAGTTAATGCAGGGGCCTGATTGTAAGCCCAAGATGGCTGCGCGACCGCCCGCAGCAATCCGTCCACAACCGCTGGGTTCGCTGCTGTGGGGCCTCAGCCCGTATGCCGCGCCACGGTCAGACCGCCGCACGATGGATAACGACCGGGCGTCGTAAGTTACCGGCCATCTATCAGTTCCATCGTGCGGCCGCGAATGTCAATCGATTGGCCGGTGCAGTCATCCGCCGTCCGCCAGATCGATGGTCCAATGACCGTCATGTCAAAGCTTCACCGCGCCTCATCGAACCAGGCTATCGACGCGCGTGTGCGGCATTTCGGCAAGACCGGCCGGCGTGGCCGATGGAATCCGCTGACCTCGTGAACGCAGAATCGCCGATCGCCAGAGGCGAACGGCCAAGGGAGAAGGCTTATGACATACGTCCTGATCGGTGGTGCGTGTTTGGGATTCGGCTGGCTCAGGTTGAGCTGTGGGTTTGGGAAAGTGCAACCCTTCACGTTGGATCAATGGAGAGGTCTGCTCTCTGAGAACACCGACATTCGCGAATCGGCATGAATACCGTGCCTGATCTGATAGGAAGAGAGCGATGACAAAAATCAATACGCCGAATCCTCAACGTCCAACGACGGCAGTCACTGTGGAACGACGAACGATCTCGATCATGAAGGCTTGCGAAATGGTCGGAGTCAGCCGCCGCACCATCTACAACTGGCTGTCCGCCGGTAAGATCGAGTACGTCCGAACCGCTGGCGGTTCAGTACGTATCTTCGTGGACTCGCTGTGGCGCGACGCAAACAACGCGACTCGCCCGGCTGTCCAACATGCTTTTCAGGTCGAGGGGCAGAACTAAGTCCCGACACAATGTCCAAACGACAAAGGCACCGCGCGATCACCTTCGTCGCGTTCGCCGTACTGCTGGCGGCCGGCGCCGCCGCACAACAGCCGGAACTGTTCGCGCCGCCGCTGCCGCAGCCGTCCGAACTGCGACCCCGTCCGCCGCTGAAGGAAGCCCTGCCGCTCGACGCGCCGACCACCTGGACGTGTCAACAGTGGCGATTTCTCGACTCGCAGTCGCTCGGCGGCTGGCGCCGCTTGTTCGTCGTCGACTCGCCGCGCTTCGTCGAGTACGCCTACCAGCTCACCGAGCTAATGCGGATCGGCGGTCGCTTTATTGACACGGCGATCGCGCCGGACGTCCGGTCCGGTCTGCAGCTACTCACCGACGGCGCGCTGTCGCACGACGTCGAGCTGACTGTCGGCGAGCGGCGTCTGTGGCGCGCGTGCGGCGAGTACGAGCGCGACGCCGTCCGCCGCGACGACATCGACCGGATCATGCGGCGCGGCTCGTATGCGTGCGTCGGCTGTCTCTACTGGAATAGCGGCAGTGTGAAATGACGAGCCGAGCGGACGCGGTGATCGTGCTTATGCAGTGACGACGAGGCCCTCTCGCGCGATAGCCCATGAGTGAGTCCTGTTGTCGTCACCGTGGATGGTGTCCTCGGGCTCATTCGCAGCATCTTCAAGTTTCCCGCGCGGCTGCTCGGCTCGCGGCCGTAGCGAACCTTGAGTCCTGAGGTCGCTATAATGCCCCACGAGGCCGACGGGCGTCCGGCTTCCCGAACGCCTGCACGACGAGATGGCCGCTGTCCGACGCACGGCGGAGGACGTGATGATCCGATTGTTGCCGATCCGCATTGGACTCGCGCTGGCCGCCGCAGTGACCGTGACCGTGGCGCCGGCGGCGCTTCAGCAGCAGGGCCAGAACCAGCCAGGAACCAGATGGACGGAGGAGCAGCTGCGTCAGTCGGTTGAACTGGCGCGCGTCGGCCGCAAGCTGACGCCGAAGCAATGGCCCATGAACTCGCGCGTCGCGGTGTGCCTCAGCTTCGACACCGACAGCGAGGCGCCGCTGCTGCGCGACGGCACGACGTCCCCGACCACACTGTCGGCGTCGGACTTCGGCGCCGAGAGCGGCACGCCGCGCATCCTGAAGATGCTCGAGCACTATCAGATCCCCGCGACGTTCTTCATGACGGCCGTCGATGCGATGCTGCATCCCGACATGCTCGCCGCGATCATGAAGAGCGGGCGGCATGAGATCGGCGTCCATGGCTGGATTCACGAGTTCACGCCGCGGCTCGCCGAAGGCGAGGAAGAGCGGCTGCTCGATCAGGCGATCGCGTATCTCACCAAGGCGACCGGCAGGCGTCCGGTCGGCTACCGTGCGCCGTCGTGGGCCTTCAGCGCGGCGACGCTCGACTTGATTGCGAAAAAGGGGTTTCTCTACGACAGCAGCCTGCAGGCACTCGATGAACCATACGAGATCGTGTCGCGCGGGAAGAACACCGGGATCGTCGAGCTCGCGATCGATTGGACGCTGACCGAGACGCCATATCTGGGTCAGAACGGCCACATGCCGTCGCCGGAACTGCTCTATCAGCTCTACAAGGACGAGTTCGACGGCGCCTACGATGAAGGTACGCTGTTCGTGCTGACGCTCCACCCATACTTGAGCGGACACCGCGCGCCGATGCAGCACCTCGATCGATTCGTCGCCTACATGAAGTCAAGACCGGGTGTATGGTTTGCCACCGGCAGTCAGATCGCGACCTATCTGAAAGAGGTGCACTGACGCCGCATGAACTCGGTGGAGCGATGGAGGGTGCATATGGCATGGATTGATATTCCGCCAGGTCACGTGACGTTCGGTGTGTTCGTGGGTTCAGCGGCCGGTGCGACTGTAGCGGTTGCGGCGGGCGACCTCAAGTTCCTCAGATACAAACTGATCGGCCCCGACACCGTCGTCGTCGACTTTCGCATCAACAAGGCGTTCTTTACGCCGCCGACGTCGGTCATCACAGGCATCACGATGGAGCTATCGGTGCCGTTCACCTGTCCCTATTTCGCGACGCTCGGCGCGCCGAACTTCTTCATGGATGCGGGACAGAGCTATTCGAACGACTGCGTGCTCGTGCCCGACCCGGGCAGCCCCACGCACAAGCCGGGCTACGTCGCCGTGCTCAACGAGTCCACACATAAGGTGGTGCTCCTCATCAGCAGCATCCCCGGCTACAACGTCAACGCGTCGAACCTTGGCGTGGTCGGCGCCTTCGGCCAGGTGACGTTCGAAGTCGTTCACAAAGGCTGATTCGCGACGTGCCGCCGCCGCGAGGAGGGACGCGCTGACAGCGTTGGTCAGCGGTCTCTCTCTCGCGCGCGCGCGGCTCCAAACATGTTGCGCATAATCTCGAAGTTGCCCTCGTGACATGCGTACTCGTAGAGACGCGCCGGGCTCTTCTTCAGCCAGATGACCGCCGTCCAGGGTCTGGTCCACGTCGTCGGATCGTCGATCGTCATCTGATAGTCGATTCGGTCGGGCGCCACCCGGGTCAATCGTTCCACCAGATGCAGATGGTCCGACGCCCCCATGAAATCGTTCCGCGAGGAGAAGTTGGTGGTATCGACGACGAGCGTCTTTCCCTCCCATCGGCCGCGGGAATCTCCCTGCCACAGTCTGACCGTTGACGGCAAGTGCGGCCGCCCGTCGAGATTGACGATGCGCGCTTCGTGGATCGCTTCGAGAAAGAGCACGACGTGTGAAGGCGTTTGGACGATGTCGTAGTAACCCAGCGGCCCGGCGCCGGTGTTGGTTCCGCTCAGTCGCGGCACGCCGTAGGTCAGGCATCGCTCGACCTGCGTGAAATCCTCCGGCCCTTCGGCAGGACGCTGACGATGGGCGCGCGCCGCTGCGACCCGCTGCTGCGCTTCCATCGTCAAGGGCGGAATCCGGCCGTCAGGCGGATCGACGACGAGCGACGTGCGGTTGTCGAATTCCCGCTCGATCATCTCGGATGTCGTGCCCGTCGCGGTCGTGCTCTTGAAGCGATCGATATCGGCGAGCGCCGCGAGAAACACCGCGTCACCGGCAGGGAAGTCTGCGTTGGTGTTCTTGAACAGCCGATCCGCGCGCCTTCTCAACTCGGCCACTTCATCGTCAGTCAGCGTCTGTTTGCCGGCGAGTGCCGGCGGTCGTTCGAGCGGCGTGGCGCTGCTGTTCAACCAGACGCCTTGCAGATCGGGATGGCCGTCTGGGCCCAGCGGAGGACTCCAGCCCGGGTGTGCCTGTCCGGCAATGGACAAGGGAGCCGAAACAACCACAGTAAGCGCCAGCAGTGAAAGGAAAAATCCACGGCTCATGCCCGCCTCCGGTCATCGTGCCCCACCAAACGTAGTGCGCGGGATGTTAGCAGATGTCAGAGCCGTGACAACGTGTGCCTTCGCTCGCGTCAATGATTGACTGTTGAATCAGCGAGGCCCGCCGTCCGTCCTCCCTTCATCTATCCACGCCGTCAGACGTGCAGCCAGATAAGGAAAGAACGGGTTGGACGAGACTCGCATCAGGGTGTCCAACGGAACCGTCAGCACCGCGCGCTCGCCTCTCGGACTCAAAGTGCCCAGCCGCACCACGTCCAGCGACGACGGCCGCGGGTTCCGGCCATACACATCATCGTCGAGGGTAAACGGCAGGGCGATGTGCGCGAGCGAGAACATCTCGGGCGGCCACGAGAGTCCGATCGGCCGCGCGACGATTTCCGTCCGGTTCGATCGGATTGACCGTTCGACCACTTCGAGTGAATCCCGATCCGCATTGGTGACGAGCGACCGCCCGTAGCGCCTCGGCCAGCGGTCCGTGAACAACGAACGAATCGTCGCGGTCGCCGGCGCGATGAACGGCTCCATCCCCGCCAAACGGTTGATGTCGAAGAGTACGAGCTCCGATCCGTTGGCGTCGAGCTGATCGAACAGCGCATGCACGACCGCGTCGGTGCTGACCGTGGCGTCAACCAGCGACTGGAAGGCGAGCACCGGAGGGAGATCTCTTAAGCGGCCGGATTTTTCGAGGCGGAGGATCTGCGCCTGCAGCGCAGTGGTCAACCGCCACGATTGCAACGCGGCATTCGCCGGAAACGAGTTGTACTTGAAGGGATTGTATTCGGGCATGACGTCGAGCCAGCGGGCCTTCTCGAAGTACGGGATCGGACCGAGCAGGCTGATGACGCGCGCCACCCAGGCAAATGGCGCGACGCCGATCATCGGCGAGATCAGCGCGAGGCGCGCTGGCCGCAAACCGCCGCCGCGCTCGACCTCGTCCATCGCGTACTTCAGCACGAGCGCACCGCCGTTCGAATAGCCGACTAGCACGAACGGCCTGTCGTTTCCGATCCGCTCCCGGACGTGCCGAGCGCCGAGCCGAACCGCGGCGAGCCAATCTTCCCAGACGGCCGTGGTCAGTCCGGCCGGCACGGTGCCGTGTCCCGGCATCCGCAGCGCCAGACCGTAGTACCCGTCCGCTTTCAGCGTCTCTCCAATCGCGCGCATGCTGTACGGCGAATCGGTGAGGCCGTGAATCAGCAGGGCGCCGCCGACGATCTGTCCGGACGGCACGATCTCGTAGGTGCGGTTGCCGTCGAAGCCGGCGCGCGATGGAGACGATCGGCTGCGGCTGTCGTAGCGGTTGGCCGGCGGCGTTCCCGATCCGGCGGAGGGACGCTCGATCCGATCGCCGACGTCCCGAAAGAGCGCGTCTTCCCGTCGCAGGTAGTCCGCAAGGCCGGCAGTTTCGAGATTCGACGCCGTCGCATCCGCCGGCACGTAGCGGTGCCACGATTCCAGATCGGGCAGGCGCCGTCGGGCGTCCACTGCGCCGCCGATGACCAGGGTGCCGAAAATCAGCGCCGCGGCCCAGGTCATTCTGATAATCCAGCGTCTCAACGGCTACAGCTCGCGCTCTTCGCCTGTTGCGTTTATTTCGTCGCCGCGCCCGTCCGAACTACGGGTTGCCAGGCCGGCGTGCCCTCCTCCCAGCGGTTGTCTGTCAGCGGTCGTTGATCAGAGCCGTCGATCTTCATGATGATCAGTTCGCCGTACGGCTGGGGGATATCACTCATCGGTGCTTCGTCCTTGAAACCGAAGCGCGACGTGCTCAACAGCACGTGCTCTCCATCGGGCGCACAGGCAGGGTGCGTGTCGTCATAAGGTCCCGTTGTCAACTGGGTCAACGAGGTGCCATCAGGGTTCACCGCAAAAATATGGAACTCGTCATTCACCAACCGGCTGAAGACGATGCGACCCTTCGCCGACCAACACGGGAAATTGTCGTAGCCAGTCGTGAGTGGATGGACCGCACCATCGGACATGTTGAAGATGCGCAGTCCCGCGGCTCGACCAGGCGTGGGGCCGTTCGGGGGGGACGCACCTGCCGCCTCATTCCAGAAGCGATAGACGACCTGCTTGCCATCGGGCGACCAACTCGGAAACCCGGAATTGCCTGGCCCCGTTGTCAGCGCGCGAGCTTCCGAGCCGTCCGGCTTCACGATCATGATCTGGGCAGGACGCGTCGCGCGGGAAACAAAATAAGAGCCGGCACCGAACACGATCCACTGGCCATCAGGGGACCAACCTGGCGACATCAGGGATCCTTCCGCGTGGAAGATCCGCCGGGGGTTCGTTCCATCGGTGTTCCAGACAACCAGGGAGGTACGATCGTCAGGGCTTCCTCGGCCGGTTCGCTCGCTGACGGCAATTTGTCGTCCGTCGGGCGAGACGGCCGGGAACCCGCTGGCGAAGCGGAGGTCGTATTGTGGGCTTCCGCCATAGAGCGATCCGCCCGGCTTGCGAGCGGCCGGAATCGTCTCGATCGCGCCACTGTGATACACGACGCGGCGGCCATCCCGCGACCAGGACGGGTTTCCAATGTCGCCCTCGCTCCCTTTCTTGCCTGAACTGAAGGTCAAAGCCGCGGTCGCCCCTGATTTGGTCAGGTAGCTGATCCGATTCGCATCCAGGAACTGGGGCGACAGCTTCAGTCCAGGCCCCGACGCATGCTCGACGCGGGCTCCGGTCGCGACATCAACCGACACGATCCGCGAGTCAAGCGTCGCCTGTGCGTCGAGGTGCCGTGCCTTGAAAGTGTCGGCCACGTCGAGTTCGTAGAACACCACACGGGCGCCGTCCGGCGACCACTTCGGCGATCCGGCAAGCTGGCCATCCGACGAGAGTTTGCGCAGGTCGCGGCCATCGGCGTTCACGACATAGACGCTCGCTGGATGCACCTGTTCCCAGTTGCCCTTCGATCGTTGAAGTTTCGTTCCGCGATCGGACGAGAACGCCAGTCTTCGTCCATCAGGCGACCAGCTCGGTCGAAAGTCACCACCCGGCGAGTTGGTCAAGTTCCGGGTCTGGCGAGTCTTCAAGTCCAGGACATAGATGTCGGTCGATCCGGTGTCTCGAGTCGACACAAACGCCAGCGAATTGCCGTCCGGTGAAAGCGCGGCCTGATCGTCGAAGGCCGGGCTGTCGGTGAGCCGCTCCAGCCCCATGCCATTGGTCCGCACGCGGAAGATATCCGCGGAACCGTGCCGCTCGGATGTAAACACCACCCACTCGCCGTCGAAGGAGAAAGACGCGTTGTAATCGAGCTCTAACCCGGCCACCAGCTTTCGCGCGTTGCTGCCATCAGCGTCAGCGATGAAGAGCTCCGATCGGGTGGGGCTCCATTGGTCGACAAAGATGCGGTCCGTGGCGACCAGCATCGTCGCGGAGGAGACCGTCAACAGCAATACGACAAGTGATGCACGCGTGCGTGTTGCGGTCATCTGTCATCCTCCACTGCGTTACCGGCGCTGCCTTCAACGACGATCATGCGTGCGTAGGATCTTACGCCCGCACGGCGACCGATCGCCAAACTTGTCGCCTTCACACGCTGGTCGTATAAAGTGGCGATTGATGCCGAGCTCGCTGTGGTGCAGGTGCATCGCAAAGGAGGAACCGTGTCGCAGCCATCGCCCGTATGCCCTGACTGCAAGGTGCCGATGGATTCCGGTTTCATCGTCGATTTCACTTATGGAACTGACGCCAGCGAACAGTCTTCATGGGTAAAGGGAACAGCAGAGCCGACGTGGTGGACTGGTTGGACTGGGCTGAAGTTAGGCGACAAGCAGCGGCTACCGATTGTGACATTCCGTTGCCCGCAGTGCGGTCAGCTGAGATCGTTCGCACCGGCGACCTGACCCCTCGTTGCCGCTGACGAACGCACCTGTTTTTGTGGCAGCGTGCCAGAAGATCACGTCGCAAATCCCTGGGAAAGTTCAGCGTCGCATTAGTTGGATATCGAGTTGCGTATCACCGTTAACCGTCGCCAGTACTGTCGCTGGCCGGTAGCCGTCCTTGGACAGATAGGCGGTGAACAGGTCACCGTTACGGAATGCGCACGGTGAATCACCGCAACGCGAAAGACTGAAGGATCCATTGCCGTCCGTGGTCACCGGATAATCCCACGGCCCGGTCACGTAGACACCCTCGACAGGCACACGACCTGACGATGTCATCTCGAATACCACCCCGGAGATGCTGCCCAGGCCGGACACGGTGGGTGGAGGCGCGGTAGGAGCTGGCGCGGCAGTGGGAGTGGGTGACGTGGCGGCGCTAGTCCCGTTACACGCCGAACTCAAAGCGCCAAGCACGACGACCCACAAGGCACATCTTTTGAACATTTGTCTCAACCTCTCCAATTACGGCACTGACCAGCCCTGCGAGCCCAAGAGGTGGGTCGCCGTCTCTTTAGATAAAACGCTCCACCCGCCGATTCATAACAGCCGACACGTGGGATGCTGATGTGGCGGGTCAGTGGCCGAGAACTTTTGAGCTACGCGCGGCGGTAACGGAGGTCTACTGCAAACCCGACGACGTTCTGACGAAGATCACGTGACCGGTAAGCGGCGGCGAGGACGGTAATACCGCCCTGCCGCCAACCGTTCGGGGCGGGACTGAAGCCCGCCCTGGTATCCTCACTTCACGCCAACCCGGAACTGAATCGATCCGACAGCGAGGTTAATGCGGAACGTGTAGGTCGTGCCCGCCGCAAGGTTCGACGTGGCCATGTTGAAGATCCACTTGTCGCCGGCCCATCGGAACGCACCGTCCGGAATTTCTGAGATACCTGGTTCATTGATCACGTCAACGATTCCGCGGACGGCGCTTAGCATCGTCAGAGCCCCGCCGCTTCCGCCGGCGAACACCGCGGCGGCGTTCGAGACCGGCATCCCGGCCGCATCGCACACCGCAAACTTCACTGGAATCACACTGCCGCCCTTCCGTGGATAGACGCTGGTTCCATCGCTGTTGATGGGCTGCAGGATGACGCCGCCCGGCCCATAGCCCGCGCTGCAGACGCCATACCCGATGGTGAAGGTCTTCGTATCGGTCGAGCCGAGGTAGTTGGCGCTTTCGTCATAACTCGCCGTCGCACTGTACGTGCCCGGGTTACTCGGTGCTGTCGGTGACATCGAATAGACGGTGCCACCAATTCCTTTGTATGTCACTGTCAGCGCGAGGTTCAGGTTCGGTCCAGCGACTACTGCCGTTCCGCCGTGCTGACCGCCATCGAAGATCGCGTTCGCTACCGACACTGTCGTGGTCGTAGCCGCCTTCTTGATCTCGTAGGACCCATTCGCCAACGTGATCTCGAAGTTGGTCAACCCCGTTCCGTTCACCAGCGCGCTGATCGTCGTCGTTCCCACACCGGGGCCTACCGATGACGGATTGTTCGTGCACGCCAGGGCGCCGGTGTAGGTGCCCGTCACCGCGCACGCCGGCGGGCTCTGCGTCGACCCGTTGTAGAAGCCCGACCCGCTGCCAGCCGTCGCCGTGACCGGCGCCTTCTTGATCTCGTAGGACCCATTCGCCAACGTGATCTCGAAGTTACTCTGCGCCGGTCCGCTCACGACCGGAGCAATCGTCGTCGTCCCCGCTTCGGGACCCACGGACGCGGGATTGTTCGCGCACGCCAGGTCGCCGGTGTAGACGCCCGACACCACGCATGCCGACGGGCTCTGCGTCGAGCCGTT
>Ga0070675_100000781_pt1 | contig 22291 bp, 17 predicted proteins | sample KBSM43metaG_FD_65343 | JGI IMG/M metagenome (GOLD analysis project Ga0070675, IMG submission 65343) | Miscanthus rhizosphere microbial communities from Kellogg Biological Station, Michigan, USA - KBS M4-3 metaG | ecosystem: Host-associated > Plants > Roots > Rhizosphere > Soil ... | reverse complement strand
CTCCGCCACGGATGGCAACTCGCGGGCGACGGGTGGCGCTGCCGGAGGCGGCGGGGACACTTCGACTGACGCAGCCGCTACTGGCTCCGAAGGCGCGGGCGACGCATACGACAGCGGCAGATCGGGGGCGGGCGATTCCTCGATCGCGACGGCATCATCCAGCGGTGCCGCAGCCCCCGGGGTAAATGTCGCAAATGTCGCGACTGTCGGGGATGTCGCAGCCGATTGGGTGGCAGGCGCGGTTGGCGCCCCAATGTTTGCGAATGCCGTGTCGAGCTGATCGAAGTAGTCGTCGAGGTTGGTCGCAGACGCCGCCGGCGACTCGTCGGTTATCGCTTCGCTTGCGTATGAGGCCGCCGGCGCGGCCGTAACGGACGACGCCGTCGGAGCGTCCATCGCCGCCGCCCTTCGCACCGGGCTCGCGAGCAATTCCTTGACCCGGCCGATCACGAGCTGCGGCTCGAACGGCTTCGCCAGCACGCCATCGCAGCCCACCTCGGTCGCTTTGGCGTGATCGACCGGCTCGAACGCCCCGGTCAACAGGACGACTGGGATATGAGCGAGTTTCGGAGTTTGGCGGACGTAACGCGCCACCTCATAGCCATTGCGGCCGGGCATGCCGATGTCGGCAAGAACGATGTCGGGTGGGGCCGATTCGAGGCGCTGGATCGCTTGGTCGCCATCGCTGACCGCCACGACCTGGACATCTTCCTCGGCAAACGTCAGTTCGATGACGCGCTGAATCGTCACGCTGTCGTCGGCAAGGAGCAAGGTATACGTCACGTCAGTCTATCGGTGTTGTAGATTGCGGACTTTAGATTGTAGATTGCGGATTGCAGAGTTACACCCGCGCGCGCGCGTTGATATTGATGAACTCGATGATGTGCTGCATCGGCGTGCCCGGCAGAAAGATCCCCTTGACGCCGATTCCCTTGAGCTTCGGAATGTCGATGTCCGGAATAATCCCACCGATCACCACCAGTACGTCGTCCAGGCCCTTCTCTTTCAGCAACTGCATCAATCGCGGCGCGATGTGATTGTGCGCGCCCGAAAGGATTGACAGGCCGATCACGTCCGCGTCTTCCTGCAGCGCCGCGGCGGCAATCATTTCCGGCGTCTGGCGCAAGCCGGTGTAGATCACTTCCATCCCCGCATCGCGCAGCGCCCGCGCAATCACCTTCGCCCCCCGATCGTGCCCATCGAGACCAGGCTTGGCGATTACCACCCTCAATTTACGCATCAGCACTCGTCAATCCGCAATGCGCAGTCTGCCATTTTCAAATGATCGGCGTCTCTTCATACTCGCCCCACACCTCACGCAGCGCGTCGCACATTTCGCCAACCGTGGCGTAGGCGCGCACCGCGTCGAGGATCGGCGGCATCAGGTTCGCCCGGCCCTTGGCGGTTTGTCGCAATGCCTCGAGCGTCCGTTGCACCTGAGCGGGGTTGCGGGTTTTCTTGAGACGTTCCAGCTTCGCCAGCTGTGTATCGGACGCCGATTCGTCGATGTAGAGGATCTCGATCGGCGGCTCGTCTTCCTGAACGAAGTCGTTGACGCCGACGATGATCTTTTCCTTGCGTTCGACCGCCTGCTGAAACCGATACGAGCTCTCGGCAATTTCCTTCTGCGGGAAGCCCCGTTCGATCGCTTCGACCATTCCGCCCATCCGATCGATCGCCTCGAAATAGGCGTTCGCACCGTCGACCATGTCTTGCGTCAATTTTTCGACGAAATACGAGCCGCCGAGCGGGTCGACCAGGTTGGTGACGCCGCTTTCGTGCGCGATGATCTGCTGGGTGCGCAGCGCCAGGGTTGCGGCTTCAGCGGTCGGCAGCGCCAGCGCTTCGTCCAGCGAGTTCGTGTGCAGCGAGTTGGTGCCGCCGAGAACGGCGGAAAGCGCCTGCAGCGCGGTTCGGACGACGTTGTTGTAGGGCTGCTGCGCGGTCAACGACACGCCGGCGGTCTGCGTGTGGAAACGCAGTTTCCACGAGCGCTCGTTCTTCGCGCCGAAGCGGTCGCGCATCGCCGTCGCCCACAGCTTACGGGCGGCGCGATACTTGGCGAGCTCTTCGAAGAAGTCGGAATGGGCGTTGAAGAAGAAGGAAATCTGCGGGACGAACGCATCGACATCCAGGCCGGCGTCCACGCCCCACTGCACGTACTCGAGGCCGTCGCGCAGCGTGAACGCCAATTCCTGCAGCGCGGTCGAGCCCGCCTCGCGAATATGGTAGCCGCTGACCGAAATCGTGTTCCAGCGGGGCACTTCCGTCGAGCAGAAACCGAAGATGTCGGTGATGATCCGCATCGACGGCCGCGGCGGGAAAATGTATTCCTTCTGGGCGATGAATTCTTTGAGGATGTCGTTCTGAATCGTTCCCGAAATCTTTTTCCAATCCGCTCCCTGCTTTTCCGCCACCACCAGGTACATCGCGAAAATCATCGCGGCCGGCGAGTTGATCGTCATCGACGTCGTGATATCGCCGAGCGAAATTCCCTCGAACAGGGTCTCCATGTCGGCCAGCGACGTCACGTTCACACCGCACTTGCCCACTTCGCCGAGCGACAGTTCGTGATCCGGATCGCGCCCCATCAGCGTCGGCAGGTCGAACGCGACGCTCAGGCCGGTGCCACCCGCCTTCAGCAGCGTCTTATAGCGGACGTTGGTTTCCTCCGGCGTGCCGAAGCCGGCGAACTGGCGCATCGTCCAGAGCTTTCCCCGGTAGCCGGTGGCGTGAATGCCGCGGGTGTAGGGAAACGCGCCAGGGTCGGCAATGTCGCGGTCGTAATCAAGCCGCGCGATGTCCGCAGCCGTGTACAGCCGCTCGATCGGCCGGCCGGAGATGGTTGTGAACGACGGTGTGCGTTCGGGAGGTGCAGTCGCGCTCGGAGTAGCCGTTTTCATGCCCGTCTCATTATCGCATCTGGGCATGAATTGCGCCTAACCGGCGCCCGTAACAGTGCTGAGCCGCGGATCCACGCCGCGCCCTTTCCAATTTTTCAGGGCGCGTCGATGGAAATCGCCTCCGCGCCGAGGGAACGGAGCGACGGAGGCAACGGAGTTTTTGTCGCGGCGTGGATTGCTGGCTGCGCGAGCGGCGACGACGTGACCATCCAGTCCGGCGAGCGGCGCGAAGCGCCGCGGAGGGACGCCGCGATCCGCGAACACGAGACGCCTGGCGCGAGCGCGTTTCGTGTTCACGGATCGCGGCGTCCTTCCGTCGGGCTGCCTTCGGCAGCCCACTCGCCGGACTGAAGACCCGTGCGTCTCTGGCTCTGTGGCTCTGTGGCTCTGTGGTTGCTTTTGCCAGCAAGGGACCGCCAGCGCTCGCGCGCACTTCCGAGAAACGCACTCTCTCCGACTGACAGAGGTAGCATTTGACTAGGTGAAGCAGGCCACGATACTTTGGCCTGTTCCTCCCAGGAGCGACATAGCGACATGACGACTCACGAAACGATCTTCGATGACATGCTCCAGCAGTTCGATGGAGCGGCGCGCATCCTCAACCTCGAACCTGGCATCTGGAAAATCCTCACCCATCCGAAGCGACAAATCATCGTGTCGTGCCCGATCCAGATGGACAACGGCGAGATCGAGGTATTCACCGGCTATCGTGTCCAATACAACATCACGCTCGGTCCGGCGAAGGGCGGCATTCGCTATCACCCCGGCGTTACGCTCGACGAAGTCACCACGCTGGCCGCGTGGATGACGTGGAAATGCGCGGTCGCGCACATTCCGTTCGGTGGCGGCAAGGGCGGCGTGATTTGCGACCCGACCAAGATGTCGAGGCGCGAAGTCGAAGCATTGACACGGCGTTACATCGCCGAAATCATCGACGCGATCGGCCCCGAGAAGGACGTGCCGGCGCCGGACGTCAACACCGACGCGCAAATCATGGCGTGGGTGATGGACACCTATTCGATGCATGTCGGCCACACCGAAACCGCGGTCGTCACCGGCAAGCCGCTCGAGATTGGCGGCTCCGCCGGCCGTCGCGAAGCGACCGGCCGCGGCGTGATGATCGCTACGCGTGAGGCTGCGAAGCACGTCGGCTTCCCGATCCGCAACGCGACCGTCGCCGTGCAGGGATTCGGCAACGTCGGCTCGATCTCGGCCGAGCTGCTGTCACGCGAAATGGGTGCGACAATCGTCGCCGTTACCGACTGGAAAGGCGGCGTTTACAACCCGAAAGGGCTGGACGTTCCCAAGCTGCTCGAGCACGTTGCCAAGACCAAGACGGTCGCCGGGTTCAGCGGCGGCGAGCCGATCAGCAGCACCGACTTCTTCAAGTTGAAAGTCGACGTGCTGATTCCCGCCGCTCTCGAGAATCAGATCACAATGGATAACGCCGCCGGTATTCAGGCCAAAGTGATCATCGAAGGCGCCAACGGGCCGACCGATCCCGAAGCGCACAATTATCTGCACGAGCACGGCGTCTTTATCGTCCCGGATATCCTCGCGAACAGTTCCGGCGTGACGACTTCGTACTTCGAATGGGTGCAGGACCGTTACGGTTACTTCTGGACTGAAAAAGAGGTGAACGAACGGCTCGAAAGCAAGATGTGCGAGGCGTTCGAAGCCGTGCTGCAGACCTCGCTGAAGTACAAGGTAGACATGCGTGTCGCCGCGTACATCGTGGCGATCAGCCGTGTCGCGACGGTCACGCGGATGCGCGGGATGTATGCGTAACGCGGGCGCTACGTCGTGACGCGGAAGTCGATCACGTCTTTGGCTTCGCCGCCAGCGCTCGAGGCGCTCACCTCGATTACATAGTCGCCGGCCGCGAGTCCGGCGAGCGGCACGTCGAGTTCACGCACACCCATCACTCCCCCGTCGTCCCCGCCGGCCGCGGCGACGACCGCGAGCTCGCGCATCGGTCCCATCCGACTCATCAAACGCGCCGCGACCGTCACCGACGCGCCGGACGGCCCATAGGCGTGGAAGCGAATGAACAACCGCTCGTTGCGGCTGAACTCGCGTGCGGCCACTGGTACCGCCTGCACATTGTCGAGCGCGCGGAACTCGCGCGCGTTGCGGGCTCGCATCACTTCCGGCGTCGCAATCGACACGCCGCTGGCCATATCGCGAACGCTCAGCGAGCGCACGTCTGTGTCGATCACGGTTTGCGCCGCGTCGAGGATCGCCATCCGCAGACGCAGCCGTCCCGGCGCCATCTCGAACGATGCCCGCGAAAACGGAGCGGTGACATCGTCGACAATGCCGGCACCGGTCGGCAGCACGATGCCTTCATAGAGGACCGAATTGTCAGGGGCAAGGGCGGTGAGCTTGATGCGGGTCGGCACGCGCTTGACGCGATCCGTCGACGCGCGCAGCACCGGTTCCCAGACAAACGTCACGCGGGTCTTGCCATCCGAGCCGCGCGCGGTGCCGAACCAGGGGCGAATCAACGGACTCGCGCGCGGCGCCGGTTCGAGCGGTGGCGGTGGCGCCGGATTGTCCAGCTTGGCGAGCACCGCTTTGCGCAGGGCGTCGTCCGGCGACGGCGAGTAATAACCACGGCGGGCGCGCAGCTGCGCACCTGGCCGTTTCACCTGCACATCGACTGGATGAAAGCGGCCGTCATCGGGCCGTGACGCCCGATAGGTCAGGAGATAGTAAGCGCCGGCATCGTCTGCAGCGCGGCGCAGCCCGGCGTCGACGTCGGCGAACGACTGTCCAGACGTCTCGGTCGCGAGCGTCGTCAGCGGGTCGGCGTCGATTGACAGCGCGTCGCCAGGATTGATCGCGTAGATCGCGACGTTGGCCTGCTGTGCCGAGCGACGGATGGTGTCGAAGGTCGGCAGATACTCGAGGCCTCGCCGGCGGTCGATGCGCGCGGTCCCTTCGGATACGACGATCAGAGTCTTTCGTTGATCGGTGTAGCCGCTGAGATGCACCGCCAGCGCGTTCAGGGCGGACAACACCACCTGGCTGCGCGCTACCTCGATTCGCGCCGGAACACCGGCCATGAAATTCTGTTCGTAGCTGTTGCGAGCGTCGTACGAACCGCGCCGCCCGTCAAACGACTGCACTGCGGCGATCGCGGCACTGCGATCGGTGGTCGGATGGATCGCAAACACCGAATCGAGCGGCTTCATCACGACCAGCAGATCGCGCGGCCGAACCTGCTCCGACAGAAAACGCGTGAACGAGGCGCGGATCCGTTCCGTCGCGCCCGGACTGACGTGATACTCGTCGAGGAACACCGCGATCACGCGCGCTTCGTCGGGTGACTGCCGCACTAACCGTACGTCGTCGAGCGGACGGATAACGCCTTCGTCGCGTAACTCGAAGTCGGCTGGCTTGAGCGTATCGAGTGGCCGGCCGCGCGCGTCTGACGCGATTACGTCGATCCGCACGGTCTGGGTCGGCGGCTCCGCGGTGGCACGCAGCGCTAACGCCGCATGCCCGACCATCATGCCGAATAGTGCGACGCCCGCGAACATCCGCATCCGCTAGCCAGTCACGCGGAAGCCGAGTAGTTCCTTGGCTTCACCTGCCTCGGAAACGGCTTTGATCTCGATCAGGTATTCGCCGGTTGCGAGACCGCTGAGCGGCAGCTCGAGCTGCTGCTCGCCAGGACTCGGCGCAGGAGCGATCGGCACTTCCGCCATCGACTGACCGGCACGATTGAGCAGATGGACGCTCAGCTTCGGCGCGGTGTCGCCAGGGCCGTAGGCCGGGATGCGCACCAGGACACGATCGGTGCGGGTGAATTCGCGCGTCGCCACGGGCATCGCGCTGGCGTCGGTTTTCAGCGCCTGGAAGTCGCGCAACGTTCGAGCGCGATAGATCGCCGGCGTTCCAAGCATTGCTTGCGGCGACGTCAGATCGGGCACCGTCAAATCGCGGGTCTCGGTATCCAGCACCTGCGAATTCGCGCCTTCGACCGAGAGTCGCATCTGCACTTTGCCCGGGTTTACGTCGAAGCTGATCTGGCCGCCCCTCGCCGGCATCGTACCGCTCGCCGGTGCGCCCTCCACCTTGCCGCGATAGTACGGCGAGCCATCACCGCCGACCGCCATGATCGAAACGCGTGATGCCGGCTCGGATCGCAGCGATGCGGCGTCGCCAGGCGTCCGCGGGATCGGCTCCCAGACAAAGGTCACGCGGGTTTTGCCATTCTCGGCACGCGACGTGCCCACCCAGGTGCGGACGACCGCGGCGCTCGAGGTCCGCGCCGCCACGGCATTCAGCGCGTTCGTCACCTCGGACGGCCGTTCGGCCTTTTTCGGCGCCAGCGCGTGCGCCGTATCCTCCGCAGTCATCGCCCAGTAGCCTTTGCGAGCGCGAACCTGAACACCCGGACGTTTCACGCGAACCTTGATCTCGTGGAACTTGCCGTCCGCAGGCGCTTGCGTGGAGTTGTAGCCGAGCAGGTAGTAGGCACTGCTGTCGCGCGTGATCTGCCGCATCCCGGCCGCGATGTCGTTGCGGTTCACAATCGCGCGGCCATCGGTGTTTTCGGCGAGCACGCGAAGTGTGTCCATGGTGGATTGCAGGTATTTCGAATCGCTCACCAGGTTGATGTTCTCGTTGATATCGAATTCGTTGGTGGCGAGTCCGCGCGGATCGACCGAATAAATCGACACGTTGTTACGGTTGGCGGTGTCGTAGAGCTCGCGCAGGTCGCTGTCGATGTCCATGTTGGCCATCCACGCCGCGCGATCCTCGGTGGGACTGTTCTGGCCGGCGAACGGATTGAACGCGTCGGGATTTCCGACACCCGGCATCGTCGCATCGCGGTTGCGCATCTGCGGCGGCACCATGTAGGTGAAGCCTTCGCTGACCAGAATCAACGCCTTGCGCCCTTCCTTCAGCGATCCCATGTGCACGATCAGCGACTTGATCGCCGACATCGACACCTGCGTGCGGATCCGCTCGACCGTTTCGGTCGGATAGTGCGCGTAGTTCTCTTCGAACTGGTTCTTCGGTTCGTATTCGTACTTGCGCCCGAGGAACTGTTGCAGGGCCCGCGTCACGGCCGAATGGTTCCGCGTCATCCGCACTGATGACGTGCTTTCCAGCGGATACATCACACCGATCATGTCGCTTGGGCCGATTTGCGTTTCGACGAACTTCGCCAGTTGAACCCGAGCCGACATGCTGGTGCCGCGGCGCACGTGATAGTCGTCGAGAAAAATCGCGAACAACCGGACGTCGTCGCGCGCGGCCTCCGCCTCCTCGTCGTCGTCCGTACGAATCTGACGCGGTGGCTCCCTCACGGAATCGGCACTGCCGCCGTCCAGTTTCACGAACTTGAAGCTCTCGATTTTCTGTGCCTTGTTGTCTTCGAACACTTCGAAGTCCGACGGCTGCAGGTCGACAATCTGATTGCCGTTGCGGTCCGTCAGGATGACGTCAACGCGGACGAAGTTGATGCCGGCGCGAAAGGTCGGCTGCGGCGGTTGCTGCTGAGCGTCCGGGGGCGGCGGATTCTGCGGCGGCGGATTCTGCGGAGTCTGCGCGTCACCGCGCAGCCCGAGAATCGCGACCACGGCAGCGGCAACGCTCAATCGGCGAAGCTGGCGCACCATACCTAATCTTAGATGCAAAATGCAGAATGCAGAATGCCAAATGCAGAGGGTCAGATCAGCGCATTCCGCATCCGCTTTTTTGCATTTGGCATTCTGCATTTTGCATTCTGCATTAACATCATCTTTACGCCCCATCTGGAGCACACCGTGACCACGCATTCCGACCTGCAAGCGCTGCCGCTGACCCGCCTGTCCGAAGACGAACGCCTGTTCCGAGACAGCGTTTACGAATTCGCGGATCGCGAAATCCGGCCATTGGTTCGCGAAATGGACGAGCAGGCGAAAATTCCGAAACAACTCATCGAGAAGCTGTTCGAACTCGGCGCGATGGGCATCGAAATTCCGGAAACCTATGGTGGCGGTGGAGCGACCTTCTTTCACTCGGTCTTGGCGGTCGAGGCACTATCGCGCGTCGATCCATCAATCGGCGTGATGGTGGACGTCCAGAACACCCTCGTGATCAACGCGCTGTTGCGCTGGGGTTCCGACGACATCAAGCGCCGCTACCTGCCGAAAATGGCGACCAAGACGATCGGCGCCTACGCGCTGTCGGAAGCCGGTTCGGGCAGCGACGCGTTCGCGATGGCGACGCGCGCCGCCGAACAGGGTGACGAGTGGACGATGACCGGCCGGAAGCTGTGGATCACCAACGGGAACGAGGCGGATCTGTTCATCGTGTTTGCGAACGTCAACCCGGAAGCGGGCTATCGCGGCATCACCGCGTTTCTGGTGGAGCGTGGCTTCCCCGGCTTCACCGTCGGCAAGAAAGAGGACAAGCTCGGCATCCGCGCCAGCAGTACCTGTGAGTTGCTGTTCGAAGAGTGCCGCATTCCGCGCGCAAACGTCCTCGGCGAAGTCAGCAAGGGCTACAAAGTGGCGATCGAGACGCTGAACGAAGGCCGGATCGGCATCGGCGCGCAGATGATTGGCCTGGCGCAGGGCGCGATCGATCACACTATCGCCTACGTGAAGCAGCGGAAGCAATTCGGGAAAGCGCTGGCCGATTTCCAGGCGGTGAAACATCAGATCGCACGCGCCGCCACCGATCTCGAAGCGGCACGCCTGCTGGTCTACAACGCGGCGCGGCTGCGCGACAACCGCCAGCCATTCTTGACCGAGGCAGCGATGTGCAAGATCTTTTCGTCCGAAGTGGCGGAACGCGCCGCGTCGCTGGCGATCAACCTGTTCGGCGGCAATGGATTCGTCAAGGAATATCCGGTCGAGAAACTGTTCCGCGACGCGAAGATCGGTCAGATTTACGAGGGCACCTCGAACCTGCAACTCGAGACGATCGCGAAGCAGCTGCTGGGGTAATGCCGTCCAATAATCAAACGCAAAGTTCGCGAAGGACGCAAAAAGAAGAACGCGGTTTTCTTAAATGAGCTCAATGGATTCGCTGCTGGCGTCCCAGCTCGCCGACGTCATTCGCATGTTCCGCAGCTACAAGGCCCTCGGCGACGCGGCGCTGCGCAACACGCCGGACGAACATCTGCACACTGAACTGGATGCCAACTCAAACAGCCTCGCGATAATCGTCAAACACCTCGCCGGCAACCTGCGATCGCGCTACCGCGACTTTCTGACCACCGACGGCGAAAAGCCGGATCGCGATCGGGACCGCGAGTTCGAAATGCCCGAGCGGGTCTCGCGAGCGGACATCGAGCGAGGGTGGAATGACGGCTGGGCGACAGCCTTGGCCGCCCTCGACGCGTTGACGCCGGCCGACCTCGGCCGCACCGTCACGATTCGAGGTGAAGCGTTTCTCGTGACGGAAGCGCTCAACCGCTCGGTCACCCACGCCGCCTATCACGTCGGCCAGATGGTCTATCTGGCGCGGCACTTCGCCGGTGCCGGGTGGAAATCGTTGTCGATCCCCAAAGGCGAGTCGGCGAAGTTCGCGCGCGGCGAGTTCAAGCAGGGGATTATCGAACGCCTCGCTGAGGCATCGCGCCCGAAGTCTGAAGTTTGAAGTCTGCCGTCATCGCGGGCGTTGCTACCGAGCAACGCCGGTGGTGCGAGGCAGACTTCGAACTTCAGACTTCAAACTTACCTCAATCCGTGGCTGTTCCGTCGTAGAGGGCCTCGGTCTTTAACGTTTGCGCACCGTTCTCGGTACAGACCGCGTAGGTCGATTCGTACATCGCGACGCCGGCATACTCGCCCTTGGCATTGAGGCAATAGAAATTGAGGCCGAAATTCGGACGGCCCTTGCTGTTCAGGAGACGCTTCTCAATCGTATTCTTCGCGACGCGTTTCAGCGCGGTCAGCGCTGCGTCCTTCGGATGCGCGCCGCGGCGCATCTCTTCGACGATCATGAACGAGCACAGGTTGTAGAGATTCGCCTCGCCGCGCCCGGTTGACCCGGCTGCGCCGATTTCACCGTCGACATAAAGACCGGCACCGAGAATCGGCGAATCACCGGCGCGACCGGGGATCTTCCACGACAACCCACTGGTCGTCGTCACGCCGCAGATTTCGCCTTTGGCATTGATGCCGTCGCAGTTGATCGTGCCGTAGTAATGATCCGGATCGATCCAGCCGTCGGCAATCATTTCCATTGCCACGCGGTGGTAGGCAATGCCGCGATCTTTCGGCGAGAGGTAGTGCAGCGGATCGGTTCGCCGCTTCCACTCCAGCCAGGCGGTGCGGGACTTTTCGGTATTGAGGTCGTCTTCGATCTTGAAGCCCATCGTGCGGGCGAAATCCTGAGCGCCCTTGCCGACCAGCAGATGGTGGTCGGTCAGGTCCATCACCATCTGTGCGACCTTCGACGGCGTCCGAACCCCTTCGATTTCCGCGACGCCGCCGGCCCGCTTCTTGGGCCCATGCATGCAACACGAATCGAGTTGGACGATGCCCTCGGCGTTTGGCAGGCCACCGTAGCCGACGCTCGAATCTTCCGGATCGAGCTCGACGATGTTGACGCCGGCGATCAGCGCATCGAGTACGTCAGACCCCGAGGTGATCATGGCAAACGCCGTCTCGACGCAGGTCTTGGCGCCGCCGTTCTTGTATCGATTGCCGTTGTTCGAGGCGACGACCAGCGGCTTGACGCTCTTCGGCGTCATCACCGTAGGCGCCTGGCCAAACAGCGGCTTCGATGCCGCGACGCCGGCCACCGTTGTCGCCTGGACGAATTGACGACGGTTCAGCTTGCTCATGGCCCCTCCCCAAGAATTTGTTCAGATTATGCGTTCGCCAGCACGCTCGCGGCGATGATCATACGCTGCGCCTCCGAGGTCCCCTGATAAATTTCCGTCGCGCGCACGTCGCGGAACAGGCGCTCGACGACCGAGCCGCGACGATAGCCGGCCGACGCCAGAATCTGCATCGCCTTGTCGGCGGCGCGGTGCGCCGCTTCGGAGGCCGCGAGCTTGGCCATCGATGCTTCGGTGGCCGATTTTTCCTGAAGGTCCTTCGCCGCCGCGGCCTTGAACGTCAGCATCCGCGCCGCGTCGAGCTCGGTGGCCATGTCGGCGAGCATCCATTGAATCGCCTGATAATTGGCGATCGGCTGGCCGAACTGTTCGCGCTGTTTGGCGTACGCGATCGCCTCGCTGATCGCCGCTTCGCCAATTCCCAATGCCTGCGCCGCAATCGCCACGCGGCCGCCCTGCAACGCCCACATCGCCAGGCGGAACCCCTGATCGACGTGGCCCAATACCTGGTCGTCGGCGACCTCGATGTCGAGCTCGAGATCCATGCAGCCGAGCCCGCGCACGCCGAGCGAATCGGCGCGAGCCGTGCGGGTGATTCCCGGCGTGGTCATCGGGACGAGAAACGCCGTCACCCCCTGACCGCGCAGTCCGGGCCGCGTGCAGGCAAACACGAGAGCGACGGCGGCCTCTTCGGCGTTTGCCACCCACACCTTCTTGCCTTTGAGCCGATAGCCATTGGCGGTGCGCGTCGCGGTGGTCTTCTGGTTGGCCGCGTCGGTGCCGGCGTCGGGTTCGGACAACGCGAACGCGCCGATCGCTTCGCCCGCAGCGAGCTTGCGCAGCCACTTGTCGCGCTGTTGATCCCGTCCGGCGTGGGCGATCACTTCGCCCACCAGCGAGTTGGTGACCGATAGCGCGACCGCCACCGTGGCGCTGGCCTTGGCGATTGCCTCGATGGCGAGGGCATAACTCAGATAGTCGCGACCGCCACCACCCCAGGCCTTCGGGATGGTGACGCCGCACAGTCCCTGGCCCGCCGCCGCGTGCATCACGTCGGCCGGATATTCGCCGGTCTTGTCGATCGAGGCCGCGCGCGGCGCCACGACGTCGCGGGCGAACTGTTCGATCTGTTCGCGGAAGGATTGCTGGTCCTTAGTGAGTTCGAAATTCATAAAGAAGAAACCGCAGAGAACACGAAGCGCGCAGAGATCTTATCTCTCGGCGCTCTCGGCGTGCTTGGCGTTCAGCTTTTCGACAACCGCTCGAATATCGGCTGCAACCGCTTCCTGGTTGCCGCCAGGTCTTCCGGCAACACCCGGGTCTCGCCGATCACTGTCATGAAATTCGTATCGCCGTTCCATCGCGGCACGGCATGAACATGCAAATGATCGAGTACACCGGCGCCCGCCGGACGACCGAGGTTGATGCCCAGATTGATCCCCTCCGGCGTGTACGCCTCGGTCAGCGCCATTTCGGCGATGCGCGTCAACTCCATCAACTCCTCGCGCTCGTCGGCGGTGGTCGCCTGCAATGACGCGACGTGACGGTTCGGCACCACCATGAGGTGGCCGTTGTTGTAGGGATAGAGGTTAAGGATGACGTAGCAGGTACGGCCGCTGAACAGAATCAAGTCTTCGCGGCCTGGTGCGTGGAGATCACAGAAGATGCATCCTGAAGGCTTGCCGCTTGCGCTCGTCACGTAGGCAAGCCTCCAAGGGGACCAGAGACGTTCCATCGGACAGTACGAACTGAGAACTGAGAGGTTCCTCTCGAAGCCGTGAGTTGTAAGTTCTCAGTTCTCAGTTCTCAGTTCTCAGTTCATTTATACCGCCATGGCGTCTGGCGGAGGCGTGGGCGACGCCGGCGGCGCCGCCGGTTCCTTGTTGATCAGTTCCTTCAGTTCCTTGCCCGGCTTGAAATACGGAACCTTCTTCGGCGGCACATCCACCTTGTCGCCGGTCTTCGGATTGCGCCCTTTGCGCGGCTCGCGCTTGCGCAGCCGGAAGCTGCCAAATCCGCGCAGTTCAATCTTCTCGCCGCGGTGCAACGCTTCGATGATGCTGCGGAACACCGTATCGACGATCACCTCGGAGTGTTTCTTGGTGAGGTCTGATACTCGCGAGACTTCCTCGACGAGTTCCGCCTTCGTCATACTGCCGTTGGTCATTCCTGACTCCTGCGGTTGCTCGCCGCTCGCTCCTCGTTGCTCGTCCGGTGAGCCGCGAGAAGCGAGCCGCGAGAGACGTCACCGATTCCGAAAGTGGTCCCCCAACGTCGCCGTGCCATCGCCCGAGCTCTCCTGGTATTCCGCCCAATCGGCGCGGAATTCCTCGGACTTCATCGCCCGAATCGACAGGCCGATCTTCCGCTCCGATGGCGCGAGCTTGATGATCTTCATCGGATAGCTCTCGCCGACCGTCAGCTCGACCTTGTCTTTCCCCGCCGCATCGTCGAATTCCGAGACGTGGATCAGGCCTTCGATACCTTCGTCGAGTTCGACGAATGCTCCGAAGTTCGTCATCCGCACGACCTTGCCTTCGATGGTGTCGCCGACATGATGGCGGGTGAAGAAGTCGTCCCAGATATCGGTGGCGAGCTGCTTCAACCCCAGCGACAGGCGCTGGTTTTCGGCGTCGATGTTCAACACCATCGCGTCGACCACGTCGCCCTTCTTCAACACTTCAGACGGATGCTTGACCTTCTTGCTCCACGACATGTCCGAGATGTGGATCAGCCCGTCGATGTCGTCTTCCACTTCGACAAACGCGCCGAACTCGGTCAGGTTGCGGACCTTCCCCTGAATCTTCGAACCGACCGGGTACTTGTCGGCCAGGTCGTGCCACGGATTGCTTTCGACCTGCTTCAGGCCGAGCGAAATCCGCCGCGCCGTCGGATCCACGCCGAGCACCATCGCGTCGACGCTGTCGCCGACGTTCAGGATTTTCGAGGGGTGCTTGACCCGTTTGCTCCACGACATTTCGCTGACGTGGATCAAACCCTCGACGCCTGCTTCGAGCTCGATGAAGGCGCCGTAATCGGTCAGGCTGACCACCTTGCCCTGCATCCGCGCTCCGACCGGGTACCGATCCATCACGTTCGCCCACGGATCGGTGATCAACTGCTTGTGACCGAGCGAGACGCGCTCGGTGCCGGCGTCGTACTTCAGGACGGTGACGTCGATTTCGTCGTTGACCTTGAACAGCTCCGACGGGTGGCCAACGCGGCCCCACGACATGTCGGTGATGTGCAGCAAGCCGTCGATGCCGCCGAGATCGATGAACGCGCCGTAATCGGTGATGTTCTTGACCACGCCCTTGAGCACTTTGCCTTCGGCGAGCGTCTCGAGCGTGTGCTTCTTCTTCTCGGCGTTCTCTTCCTCGAGCAGCGCCTTGCGCGAAAGCACGATATTGCCGCGCTTCTTGTTGACTTTGATCACGCGCATGCGCAGTTCCTGGCCGCGCAACGCATCGAGATTCCGCACCGGGCGGACGTCGATCTGCGAACCGGGCAGAAACGCGCGCACGCCAATGTCGACCGCCAGGCCGCCCTTGATCCGCTCGATGACGCGTCCGATCACGACCTTGCGTTCCGCGTAGGCCTTCTCGACTTCGTCCCAAATCTTCATCTTCTCGGCTTTTTCGCGCGAGAGGACGACGTAGCCTTCTCGATCTTCCGTCCGTTCGAGCAAGACGTCGACGATGTCGCCGGGCTGGACGGTTACCTCGCCGCTTTCATCGAGGAATTCGTCGACGCCGATGATGCCTTCCGATTTGTATCCGACGTCCACAATCACTTCGGAAGGCGTGACCTTCAGGACCGTTCCCTTGACGACTTCACCTTCGGCAATGTTGCGGAAGCTGTTGTCGTACGCGTCGAGCAGCGCCTTGAAGGCGTTGGGATCCATCTGCTCGGCATCGTCTGCTTCACGGGGTCGCATTTTCAGGCTGCCCCGGTCGCCACGTTCAAGCCGGTCGGTCACTGCCGTGCCAGCTCCGCCCGCGGCGGGCGTCTTCTCGTCGTCTACATTCGCCATTCCTTACGTGTCCTCTTCTATCGGCCGGAAATCGAATGCCGAGGTCGTTGCGAGCACCGAGAAAACATGATTCGGTGTGCTCGGCGTTCTATCCAGCGCCGATTGCCGGGGGTTGGGTCTGACGGGTCCGGCACCCCGCGAGGTTTTCCAAAATTCCGATAAGCATCAGAGCGTACGACACTTATCGGCAAACTGTCAAGGTTGCACCAGCGTCTAAGCCCTACAGAACGCACGTGATATAACAACCGCGGAGTTGACCTATGGCCAAACGCAAGGCCACCCGCCGCGCAAAACCCACGAAAAAACGCCACTCAGCGACACGCCGCCGTGCCGTCCGGTCCCGAAAGGCCTCACCGCGCCGCGCCGCTGCGAAAAAGAGTGCGAAAAAGACTGCGAAAAAAGTCGCGAAAAAGGTGGCGAAAAAGCGGACCAAGCGAGCGGCGCCCAAGCGTGAGGCCGGCATACCGCCGGGAAAGACGCCGCGTCTGGACCGCGAACGGCGCACGTTGAGCGACATCGTGCAGAGCCCGCCGTCCTCGCTCAACATGGATCGTCACGGATCCGCGGCACGGACCGGCCGCGCGGAAATGGCGCAGCATCGCCGGGACCACGGACAGATGGGCGCGGTGACCAGCGGCGACCCCGACGTCAACGTCGATACCGCCTATTTCAGCGGCGACGAGGCGCCAGGCGGCGACAACCCCACTCCGGATCAGGACATCGTCGACGACATCGGCAAGGCGCTTGGCGTCGAATACAACGACAACGAGGAACTGCGATCGGGGGACAAGGTGCGAGACCGCGACAAGCACCGGTGGGAGTTAGACCCCGCGTCCGCCGAGGACTATAAGGACCGGGGCAAGTAAGCTGAAGTGTGAAGTCTGAAGTATGAAGTCTTCAGACTTCATACTTCAGATTTACTATAGCCAGCACCCTCTTCACGACTTCTTCGATCGACTTGCCGGTCGTATCGATCACCACGGCGTCATCGGCTGCGTAGAGCGGTGACGCGGTCCGTGTTTGGTCCGATCGATCGCGCTCGGTCATCAGCGTCGCGACTTCGGCGACTTGCGCCGGACCGCTCGAGTGCGCCGGATCGTTGGCGCGGCGGCGCGCTCGCTCGTCGGGTGACGCGTCGAGGTACACCTTGACGTCCGCGGCCGGGAACACCACCGTGCCGATATCGCGCCCTTCCATCACGATGCGGCCGGCCGAGCCGATTTCGCGTTGTCGCGCAACCAGCACCTCACGCACCTGTGGCAGACGCGCCACCGACGCTGCCGCGCGATCGATTTCGGGTGTCCGGATCTGGCGGGTCACGTCGAGACCGTCGATCGTGACGGCGGTCGCCGACACGTCGATGACCGATTCTTTGGCCACTTTGGCGACGGCCGCTTCCTGATCGAGCGCGACACCATCGCGCGAAGCTTTCCAGCCGACGGCGCGATACATCGCCCCGCTGTCGACGTGCCGATATTCGAGTGCCGCTGCCACCGCGCGGGCGACGGTCCCCTTGCCAGCTCCGGAGGGTCCATCGATCGCGATAATCAAGGGTTTCATGGGCGGTGGGTCGCGTCGGCTGGTTGGTAAGGTTAACATTTGCGGCGATGCGCCTGTTCCGCGCGCTGGCCGTGGTTGTCCTGCTCGCCGGACTGGGCGTGGTCGCACGCCCGTACCTTCACGGCCTCTCGTTCGTGATCCGCGTCGCCGACCTGAAGGGCACAGCGCGAACGCTTGCCGATCTGGATACGCGCCCCGTCCACGAGCGCGACATCGTGATTCCATTGCCGGAAGGATCGATTCGCGCGCGCGTCTACGAAACCGACGGCGCCAGTCGCGCAGCATTGCTGACCTCGGGCCTGCACGTTTCCGGCATCGACGAGCCACGGCTCGTTCGCCTGGCGCGTTCTCTGGCAAGCAACCGGATCCGGATCGTGACGCCCGACATTCCGCAACTCGCGGAGTTCGATATTGCCCCGGCGCTGACCGATACCATCGAACAATCGGCGCTCTGGTTGGCCAACGATTCCGGGTTCGACGCTGATCATCGAATTGGCTTGATGGGAATCAGTTTCAGCGGCGGGTTGTCGATCGTCGCTGCGGGACGTCCGTCTCTCGCCGGCAAAGTGTCGTCGGTGTTCGCGTTTGGCGGCCACGACGACCTGCCGCGCGTGCTGAAGTACCTGTGCACCGGACAGGAACCGTATCCGGCGATGCAAATCCGTCTCAAGCCCGCGGCAGACGCCGCCGGCGGCGCCACCAACGACAGCAACGCGCCGTTTACGCGACCGCCGCACGACTACGGCGTTGCGGTAATCCTGCTCGGCATCGCGGATCGCATGGTGCCGCCTGCACAGGTCGAGCGGCTGCGCGCGGGCGTGCGTCGGTACCTGGTCGCCTCGGCGCTCGACACCAACGTGGACAAGGCGCGCGCCGCGGCAGAGTTCGACGCCGTACGCGCCTCGGCGCGATCGTTACCGGAACCATCCGCCACGCTCCTGCGCTACGTCGTCGATCGCGACGTCGTGCATCTCGGCACGCGCCTGCTGCCACATCTCAGCGCGCTCGGCGCTGCGCCCGCACTCTCAGTGTCGAAGTCCCCAAAGCCGAGCGGCGTGCCGGTGTTTCTCCTCCACGGGATTGAAGACAACGTGATCCCGTCGATCGAGTCCGAGTATCTCGCCGACGATCTGCGCCCGCACGGTCCGGTGCGGCTGCTGCTGAGCGGATTGATTTCGCACGCGGAGGCCGATCGGCCGGTGAAGATTGGGGATGTGATGGAGCTGGCGAGTTTCTGGGGAGATTTGCTCACACGGTAAATCAGAAGTCTGAAGTAAGAAGTCTGAAGTTTGGCGCGTTCGACGAACAGGCTTGTTGTGAGAACCAGGCAGACTTCTGACTTCAAACTTCAGACTTCAATTTTCAGACTTAAACTGTAATCAGCCTGTGGAACGTCTCCAGAAGATTCTTTCTCAAGCCGGCGTCGCATCGCGCCGCGCTTCGGAGCAGTTGATGCTCGAAGGCCGTGTCACGGTGAACGGCGTGACGATCCGGGAGCTCGGCACCAAGGCCGATGCCACGGCCGACGACATCCGCGTCGATGGCCGGCGGATCAAGATCGCGCAACAGCATCGCTACATCCTGCTCAACAAGCCGCGCGGCTACGTCACCACGCGATCGGATCCGCAGCGACGGCCGACGGTGATCGATCTGCTCGACGGCGTCCGCGAATACGTCTATCCGGTTGGCCGACTCGATTTCGATTCCGAAGGGCTGTTACTGTTGACCAACGACGGCGATCTCGCGGCACGGCTGACGCATCCGCGCCACGGCATCGTTCGGCTCTACGAGGTCCAGGTTGCAGGCGTTCCCGACGATCACGATCTGAGGCGGTTGGCACGGGGCATTACGCTCGAGGGACGCCGCACTCTGCCGGCCGAAGTCAAAGCGCTCGGACGCGGCCGGTTCACTATCGCCATCCGCGAAGGTCGGAACCGGCAGATTCGCAAAATGTGCGAGGCGATCGGTCACCCAGTCGATCAGTTGCGGCGCGTGGCAATCGGACCTCTGCGCGATCCGCGCCTGAAGCCCGGCCGGTGGCGCGATCTCGATGACGACGAAGTACGCCGGCTCAAGAAAGCGGCGGCGCGCGAACCGCAGCGCGCATGAAGGCAGTCACCCCGTTGGTGCTGGTCGTCATCGTGCTGATCCAGGCGGGTCTGTTCATCGCGAATTCCAGTAGCACGGTCGACGAAATGACCTATTTGCAGATGGCCGATGCGGCGCTGAATCGCCGCGACCGTTCCGATTTTGCGAAGAAAGGCGTCGCCCCGCTGCCGGTAATCGTCGAGTACGCGTTGCCGGTCTTGAACGACGTCAGCAACCACGCGCACGCGATTTTTCTGGCGCGGGCGGCGGTGGTTGCATTTGCAGCGGTTCCGGCCGTCCTGATCGTCTACTTCTGGATGGCGGCAGAGTTTGGAACAACCGCTGCCGCAGTGGCGGCCGCGTTAACGGCCTTGTCGCCCAACATCGTCGCGCACGGATCGATCGCGACCACCGACGCGGCATTCCTGTCAGCCGCGTTGCTGATGTTATGGACTCTGGCGCGATACCTCGAACAACCGCGCTGGAACCGAGCCGTCCAGCTCGTGGTCGCTGGAGGCCTGGCCTTCGCGACGAAATTCTCCGGCGTGATGTTGTTCGGCGTCGCCGGCATTGTCTGCCTGTTCGTGGACCGGCCGGCGCAGCCGGTCGGGACACGGTTGCTGCGGACTGTGTCGCTGCTGCTCGCGATGGCAGCGGTTGGAGTGGCGCTCGCCTGGAACTATCGGCCGATCGACGGCCTGCTTTCACAGCTATCGCACCAGCGACTCGGTCACGTTGGCTACCTGCTCGGTCATCGAAGTTCAGACGGCTGGTGGTATTACCAGCCGGTGGCGCTCGCGGTGAAGAGTACCTATGTGGAGCTGATTGCATTTATCAGTGCGTTGGTGGCCTTCGCAATGTTGTGGCGAACGGTGATCGTTGTACGGATCTGGTGCATCGCCTTCGTGATGTTGCTGGCGCTCTCGATGCTCAGTCACGTCAACATCGGCGTCCGCTATGTCCTGCTGCTGATTCCGCTGGTGTTGATGACCGTCACTGCGTTCGTCGCGACCAGGGCAAGCCGTTCGGTCGCCCTGGCCATTGGCGTTGGGGCGCTCGCGTCGCAATTGGTCGTCGCGGTTGGCGCGTCACCCCGCTACTTGAGTTATTTCAACGGGCTGGCCGGCGGGCCGATGAACGGTTATCGCCTGCTCGCCGACTCGAACCTGGATTGGGGACAGGATCTGCCGGCGATGCGTCAGGTGCTGGCGAGTGTCAGCGCACGCGAACCGCTTGCCGCCTACTTCGGTTCTGCGCCGCCGGACACCTACGACGTGCACGTCTGGCTGTGGGACATCGCCGGACCGCAGGTCAAGACTCGAGCCGATTGGATTGTGATTTCCGCGACCTATCTCGACGGCCTCTATGTCGACAACGATCCGTTCGAGGCGTTTCGGGCGATTGAACCGACGGCGCGGCCGACGCCAACGTTGTTCCTGTATAGCGCGCAACGACCGGAAGTGAAAGCGGCCCTCGCGCAGGCTATGGCACGTCGCCCTTAGAGGCCGTATCAACACTTCAAGCAATGCGTGGTCTGTCACGATCTATCAGTGCCGTGGCGCTGGCGGAGCTCGCAATCGCCATCACCACGGCAATCCATACGACGTGCCGATAACCAGTGACAAACGATTTCCGGATCGCCTCACGGCCGGCGGCATCGGGGATCTCGGCGGCGCCCAGATTGCGGCGCTGTGCGTCGATCTCTGCGCGAATAGCCGGCGACAGATTCCCAGTACTCAATTGCCGATCGAGCGATCGATTGAAGCCTGCGTACAACACCACCCCCAGAACCGCGATCGCGATCAAACCGCCGACACGTGAGACCGCATTATTGATTCCCGAGGCGACGCCGGCATGGGCCTCGGCGACAGAGTTCATCACGGTCGTGGTCAGCGGCGCCACACTGACGGCCATGCCGAGGCCGAGCACAATGACGGCTGGGAAGAAGGTGCTCCAGTACGAGCCCCCGAGGGTGGGCCTGGCAAAAAGAGCCAAGCCGGCGGCCGCGACCAACGGTCCGACGATCAGCGGCCGCCTCGCCCCATAGCGCCGGACAAGCCCGCCCGACCAGCGCGACATCAGGAACATCAATACGATGAACGGCAGGAGTGCGGCGCCCGCCTCGGTTGATGAGTAGCCTTGCACCTGGATCAGATTCAGGGGAAAGAAGAACAGGACGCCACTCAACGCGGCGTACAGGAGAAACGTCATGAGATTGGCCCCGGTGAAACTGCGCGACTGGAACAATGCCAGCGGAAGCATCGGAGCCGGCGAACGGAATTCAACAAAGAGAAAGCCAATCAACAGCGCGATTCCTGCGACCCCAGCCGCCGGAACCGATTCAATCAGCGCGAAAACAACAGCCCCGAGACCAGCGGTCGTCAGCACAACACCAGGCCAGTCGAGTCGGGCCGCGACGCGAGCGGCTCGCGTCTCTGGGACTCGCCAGATTGTGATCGCGAGGACGACGAGGGCAAGCGGGAGATTGATGAAGAAGATCCAGCGCCACGACCAGTGCTGGACGAGCCATCCACCAAGCACAGGGCCCAGTGCGGCCGTCATCGCGGTGAACCCGGACCACGTGCCGATTGCCTGACCTCGCTGTGCCTTTGGAAACGACGCACTGATCAGCGACAGGCTGCCCGGCACGAGCAGCGCAGCGCCTACACCCTGGACGGCGCGAGCGGCAATCAGCTCGCCAATCGTATGGGAAAGGCCGCACCACGCGGACGCCGCGGCGAAGATGAACACGCCGCCCGCAAAGACGGTGCGGCGGCCTCGAAGATCGCCCAGGGATCCACCGGTCAGGAGCAGCGCAGCCAGCGTCAGCGCGTAAGATTCGACAACCCACTGGATTTCGGCCAACGTCGCGTCGAGAGCCGACTGGAGCGCCGGAAGGGCCACGTTCACGAC
>Ga0070675_100000779_pt1 | contig 22302 bp, 13 predicted proteins | sample KBSM43metaG_FD_65343 | JGI IMG/M metagenome (GOLD analysis project Ga0070675, IMG submission 65343) | Miscanthus rhizosphere microbial communities from Kellogg Biological Station, Michigan, USA - KBS M4-3 metaG | ecosystem: Host-associated > Plants > Roots > Rhizosphere > Soil ... | reverse complement strand
GACGGAGAGGCGCTGACGTCGCCGTTGATTCCTTTGATTTCGATCGCCTGGCCGGCCGACAGCCGGCCGCGCCACTGAAAGTCGTTTTGCGCGGCCGCGGGAGCGACGCTCGCCGCCACAAGGCCACCGGTCATCGCTAAACTCAACAGTCTCGCCTGGTTCAGCCGCATAGCCCCTCCCACGTCATCACGGGGGCTTAGACGAGAGTTCTGGAGAAAACGTTGATGGGCGTTCGCGCTATTCGTGGTTGGGCGAGCGATGGCTGGTGGGATTCCTGGCAAGAACGATCAATACGGAGCAACGGAGCGTAGGGAGTTAACGGGTTTCAGTTCGGCGGGTGGACTGGCGAAGCCAGTCCCGCGGCGCTACGCGCCGCCCGCCGAACTGGATGGTCTGGCCTCAGCGCCGCTCGCCGCCGAACATCGCATTCACGCCGCCTCAAATAAGACCCCGTACAACCCCGTTTCTCCGCTAACTGCAGGCCGCCGCAACTTTACGTAACGACCGGACTCTCATCTCGCGATCGATCAGCACACCGGTGACGCTGATGCGTTCGCCGATGTGGGTCGACAACTTGACGCGGTTCGAGGCGTCGATCACCGCGATTGCCGAAGGCGCCTTACGCAGGAAGCCCGACTTCCAACTCCGCGCTTTCGGAACGTCGTCGCCTTCGGTGTTCTTCAAGCGATAGGCATCGTCTCTTTGTTCGAGACAGCCGGTGATTGTTACCGGCATCGATGCGGTCGACCGGGCCTCCGCGCCTGGTGCATCGTAGGCGTTCGTCGATGGGTTGTTACCAGCCCTCGTGACCATTGCCGGCTGCGACGGATTCTTTGAGGCCATCAACATCGCGGCGGCGACGAAAATCAGCACGAGAAAGATGACACTGGCGCGCGCGACGGTCTCGAACCTGAAAGACGGACGACGCATTCATGTCCTCCTGGGGACGACTTGATAGGGGCAAAGCGCGTACCATGTTCGTTACACGAGCTTGCCGCGTCTTGGGGGCGCGCCAATAACGTTTTCGATAGAGAATCGTCAGAAATGCTGGTCGATTTGCTGCGGGCGTCGCGGCGCATTCTGGTGTTCTGCGGCGCCGGTGTGTCGACGGCGAGCGGCATTCCGGACTTCCGAGGGCCGAATGGCGTGTGGAAAACGCGCCGTCCGGTGTTCTACGACACGTTCATGTCGTCGGAGCCGGCGCGGATTGAATACTGGGAACACAAGCTCGAATCGTGGGGCATCTACGATCGCGCGCAGCCGAATACCGTGCATCATGCGATCGTCGCGCTCGAGCGAGCCGGACGAATTGCCGCGGTGGTGACCCAGAATGTCGATGGCTTGCATCGACGCGCCGGCACCTCGCCGGAGCTGCTGGTTGAATTACACGGAACCGATCTGCTGGTCGAGTGTCAGACTTGTCACCGCAGCAGCGAGCCAGCGCCGTTGATGGAGCAGTTCAAGCGGACGCGGGTTCCGCCCCGCTGCGACTGCGGTGGCTTGTTGAAGTCCGCGACGATCAGTTTCGGCCAATCCCTGCGGACGACCGACTTGACGCGCGCGGCGGCAGCCGCGAACCGCGCCGATCTGGTGATTGCTATGGGGTCGACGCTGTCGGTGCATCCTGCCGCGACGATCCCGCTGCTCGCAGCGCAACGCGGCGTCCCTTACGTCGTCGTCAATCAAGGTCCGACGGATCATGACGATCATCCAGCGGTGACCTTACGGCTGGAAGGCGACGTCACAGCGATTGTGCCGCCGGCCGTTGAGGCCGCACTCGCCATGGCGCGAACTACTGACTGATTTGAACCTCGACGTCACGCTCGGCCGAACGGCCATGGTCGTCGACGACTCGAATCAAATGAACGCCGGCGGTAGCGGGGCGCCACGACAAGGCCCCGTCCGACACGCGACGTACGCCAATCAACGACTTTCCATCAAACCAGAACACGTTCCGCACGTCGCCGGCGGCGCGCGCGTCGAGCGCGATCGTTTCGGTCGGTGACGATCGCCTCAGCGCATAGCTGAGACTGCGGACCGGCGACGCGATCCGTGGCGCGTCGGCCGGGTCGTCATCGGCGCAGCCGGGCATCAGTGGCGGCGTGCGCCGCGGCATGCCGGCCTGGCGGAACAACATCAACATGTCGGATGGCCAGAACTCGAAGACTTCGAATCGCGTGTCGGCGGCGTACGGCGGGCAGCTTGGGCGCCCGGTGCCGCGGTCGAGCGCGACGGCTCGATGCAGCTGGCTGACACGGATCGGCGACTTGCCTGGGATGTACCACGTATCCACGGTGTGAGGACAGAATGCGTTCGGCAGATCGCCGCTTCCGGCGCAGACCGCCACCCGCTTCACGCCCGGCGGCGGCGTTTGCGGCGGAACCGATTCTTCGGGTCGGGCAAGATTAATTGCATCCGCCACGCGAAAAAACAGCGGAGCAGCGGCGTCGACGCCGACAAAAGCGGGATTGCCTTGACCCTGGAAGTCGCCAATCCACATGACGAGCACGTACGGCCCGACGATGCCGGCCGACCAGGCGTCGCGGAATCCCCACGAGGTACCGGTTTTCCAGGACACCGGCCAGCGGGTACGAACCGGAACGGTTCCATCTTCGTCGGGACGAGGATTGTGGCGCAGCATCTCGCGCGTGATAAACGCCGCTTCCGCGCTGACGAGACGCACGCCTTGCTCGGGCGGTGCCGATGGAGTCGTGCGCAGCGACCGAAGCATTCCGTCGTTCGCCAGCATCGCGTAGAGCCCGGCGAGTTCTTCCATGGTCAGCTCGCCGCCGCCGAGCGGCAGTGCCAGACCGTAGAACGATTCCGGACGCAGTCCGCGGACGCCGGCGCTCTGCAGAAACTGGTACAGGCTCGGCTGCTTCAATTGCGTCGCGACCCACACCGCAGGCACGTTGCGGCTGCGGATCAGCGCCGCTTCGGCGGTAATCGGTCCGAAGAAGCGGCCGTCGAAGTTCTCCGGTGCGAACGGACCGAACGACGTCGGCAAATCGCGCAGCGTCGTCTGGGGATGCAGGATGCCTTGATCGAGCGCGAGCGCGTAGACGAACGGCTTCAATGTCGACCCCGGTGATCGCTTCGCCAGCACGCCGTTGACCTGGCCATCAATCGAGGTGTTCCAGAAGTCCGCCGATCCAACCCAGGCTTTCACCGCCATGTCGCGCGTGTCGATCAGAAGTGACGCGACGTTGCGAATGCCGCGATCACCGTACTGACTGAGATAGCGTTGAATCTGTCGTTCGAGCAGTCGCTGCAGCGCAGCGTCGAGCGTCGTATCGACTCGGCCGGCCCGAGCAGTCGGCATCGTCAGCAGCGAATCCACAAAGTGCGGCGCAAGCTGTGGCATCGCGTAGCGCGGCCGCGCGACGATCGGCAGTTCGAGTTGCCGGCGGTCCTCACGTGAATTGCCATGGCGCGAGAGCCAGAGGTGGCCGAGCCGGCTGCGGGCGCGCAGCAAATCGGCTTCCGGCACGGCGCGGCCAGCTCGGCTCGACGGCCGTTGCGGGATGACGGCGAGTGTGAGCGCTTCGCCCAGTGTCAGCGCATCGGCACCTTTGCCGAAATAGATATGGCTGGCGGCGCCGACACCCTGAATGTTGCCGCCGAACGGCACCACATTCAGATAAGCCTCGAGAATCTCGTGCTTCGAGTAACGAGCTTCGAGCCAAATCGCGGCCGCGATCTGGCGCAGCTTACCGGCCGGGGTTCGCGTGTTCAGGCGATACAGAATCCGCGCCAGTTGCATCGTCAGCGTCGAGCCTCCCTGCCGCGCGCGATCGCGATACGAGCGGACGGCGGCCCGAGTCAGCGCCATCGGATTGAACCCGGCGTTCCAGTAAAACCAGCGATCCTCTTTCAACAGAAAGGCATCGATCAACGTCGGCGAAATGCTGCTTAGCGGCGTCCACAAGCGGAATTGATCGTCGCTGGCGCGGGTAACGCGCAGCAGTTCGCCGTCAGCTGACCACACATCGGTCGACAATGGCACTCGCGCGGCCAACGATGGGTGCGGCCACAGGCGCACCGCAAACAGGGTGATGAAAATCGTCGCGCTGACTTGGGCAACGCGCCGACCCGAGATCCGCGTCACGGCTTGACGACCTCCAACTTGCCGGCCGGGCTAATCCCGCTGATCGTGCGGTTGTACAGGCCCTCGGCAAACGCCGGAGGGGTTTGGAACGTGCCGGCGTTGGTGGCGCGGACGCGATACACGAACGTTCCCGCGTCCCTCGAGATGTCTCCGTAAAGGACAAGACGGTCTTCGCGCACGTCGACGTGATAGGGCACCCAATTCGATTGTCCGGGAACGCCAACCGGCAGTGCGGCGGCTGCGGCCTGCTGTCGTGCCACGGCCGGATCGATGCCGGCGTTGGATGTATCTGCCGGAGGAGGCTGCAATTCGATAACCGGTTCGACGCCTCCCGGCAGCAGGTCGACAACGGCCACCTGACTCGCTCGATCGCGCCGCGTCGTTCGCAGGCGCAGACGCACTCTGAATTCCTGGCCAACCACGGCGCGCGTCAAGACGTTGCCTTTTGCGTCGAGAAATTCGCGGATGATCTCGATTCCTTGATTGGATTCGGTGGCCGGCGGATTGCGATCGAACCCCGATTCGTTGACCGCGTAATAGGCGGCGAGTGCGCCTTCCTTCGAAAACTGCACTTTCGCCGCGTTCTGGCTGATGTTGACCTTCGGCATCGAATTCGACGGCAACGTCAATGCGCGGAGGGTGTTGTCTCTGGCGACTTCGGCGATCCCGAGTCTGACCGCCTCCGGCGCCGCCTTGGCGTAGGCGTCGAGACCGAGCAGTGTGTAAGCCGCCGAAAGCGACGTTGTGCGGTTGCCACTGACCGCCGCGCTGATGGTCTCGAGAGAAGGCGGGGCGGTTTCCAGGCGGTTCGGGAAATGCCGCGCCAGCAGATACAGCAGCTGCGCGTCGTGGACCACCACGTCGTAGTAGATTTCCTCGGCCGACTCGCGCTTCTGCGCCGACCACGGGACGCCGGCGATGATGCGATCGGCATCGGCCGTGCGCTGCATCAGCCGATACGTCGAGGCGAGGTAGGCGGCAGCCAGATCGGTCGTCCACGCCTGTGGATAGCGGCGAGTCAGTTCCTGTTCGACGTTGGCAATCGCCGGATTCGACCTGATTCCCTGTCGTACCAGCAGGTACACCGCATAGGCCCGTAGCCGAGCAGCTTCCAGGGTTGGTGCCGGCGTGGACGCGAATCGCGTCAGCCACGGGTTCAGCGCGCCGAGTAATTCTGCGGGAATTCGCTGACCGTGATCCTTCGCTTCAATCAGGAAATGCGCCGCATAGACCGTCGCGAATTCCGCGGTTTGAGGTGACGATGACCACAGGCCGAGTCCGCCCTCGTCGTTCGCGCGGCCGCGCAGATATGAATAGGTCGTGTTCAGCGGATTTTCATCGCGGCTTCGGACGGCGCCAAACTCGGGGCGGGCGGTGATCATCAGTGCTGCCACGCCCTTGCTCACCAGCTGCTCGGTGCAGGAATACTCGTAGTTGTTCAAGTACGCCGTGAGTCCCTGTCCCCACACCAGCGGCAGCGCCGAGACAGAGGCCTCGACGTTGCGCCGCTCGGTAAACAGGTCGCGCGTCAGTGCGGGAGTTGCGGTTGCGCCGTCGATCCGGCCGAGCGTCAGCTGCGTGCGGTACGGAACCGCTGGACGCACGCTGATCGTTTCCTCGATGTGCGCCTCGTTGGCGCCGCGTCGTACCGTGAAAGTGAGCGTCGCCGACCCGAGTGGCGGAGCTGCCTTCAGTCGGAATTCCGCGACCCCTTCTTTCTTGTCGGCGATCTGGAGATCGACGGCTCCAGGGCCGGCGAGTGTCAGCCCGGCGCCGGGCTGCGCGTCAACGCGAATCGGTCCGGAACCGCCGGTCGTATTGTTGAACACGCCAACACTGACCAGGAACTCGTCGTTGGGCGTGGTCATTGCCGGCACGTTCGGCGTGAGAATGAAATCGCCGCGCACTTCTGTGTCGGCCTCGGCGACGCCCATCTTTCGCGCGTTGGCGGCGACGGCGACGATGCGCAGCCGTCCATTGAAGTAGTCGGGCACGACATATCGCAAGTCGCGGCCGGTGGGGCCGACGTCGACGACACCCGACCAATATGCGACCGGTGGTTTGCGTTTCCGGGCGAATGGATTGAGGTGCCTCGCGAAGCCGCCGTCGGCGTCACCACCCGCGGCGGCCAGTGCGAGGAAGCGCTTGAATTCCGGCAGGATCAAATCCAGGATTTGCCGGGTTTCGACTTCCAGCATCCGCTTTTGGAAAAAGAAGCCGAGCGGGTCTGGATTCCTGTAGCGGGCGACTTGCAGAATTCCCTCGTCCACCGCCAGCAAGGCAACGCGCGATGCTTCGCCGGGCTCGACGTGCATCGTCAATGTGGCGCCTGGTTTGACGAGTTGCGGCGCCGTCAGACGGACCGGCTGCGTGCGCGCCGCGAGATTCGGCGCAAACGGCGCGACCCCGTACGACAACGGACTCATGAACAATTCGTCCGACGCCGGGTCGCGCAGGAACTGCACGTTCACGTAGCCGTTGCCTTCGAAATCGGCCGGTAGCATGACTCGTTGCACTGTGCTGGTGGTCGTCGTCTTGAACCATTGGTAATGGAAGACGCGTTCACGCTCGACGGTAATCAAGCCAGCGCCAATGTAGGGCGCTCGAATGCTGACTTCGATCGTGTCGCCGCCGCTGTACGCCGGCTTGTCGAGCTGCACTTGCAGTTCGGTGTTGCGTTCGAGCGAGCGCGACAAGTTGGCCTGGCCGGCGACGGTGTAGCTCAATCGATTCAGTTCGCTGCCCGCTCCATTGCGCAGCACCAATACGAAATCGCCGGGTTCCTGCGTCGGCAGCACGAATCGGCTGCCGCCGACCGCGATTTGCGCCGGGTTCGACGTCCGAACTACTTCCTTCAAACGCGACTCGTAGCGATAGGTGCCGCTGCCTTGTCGCGTCAATACCGATACGTATTTGCGCTGCACCCAATCGAGTGTGAGGTTGTCTGCGGCCACCGGATTCAACTGCTGGTTCACCGCCAGCCACTGCGCGGCTCGCGAACTGCCGCGCTGGATGAAAGACGTGTTGCCGTCGGGTTTGACGCCGACCAGATACGGAGCGTCCGATACGATCGCGCTGTTCTGAGCACCAACGTTGCGTCCGCCTTCGGCTTCGTAGGCTCGCGCCAGAATGCTCAAGCGATAGGCACGACCGACGAAACGTTGCAGGTCGAGCGTCAGCGCGGCGTCGCCGCTATCGTCAGTGACGGCAGCGGCAAGGCGCTCCTGATACGGCTCGGGCAACGCTTCGCCGATCTGAAAGCGGTAGTCGGTAAAGCGCGCGAACCGCGGAAGCGCCGGTGTCAGGCTTAAATCGCCCTCGACGCGGCGTTTGCTTGCCGGTTCGCCAAACAGGTGCTGAACGTTGACCCGCGCCTTGACGTCGGCCGGACGCAGCCAGCCCCACGAGGCCGCGTCAGGCGCATCACTCAAGTCGAGCCGGACCTTCAGCCGGTCCGGTTCAAACTCCTGGACCTTGAACGACGTGCTACCCAACGTCTCGCGCCGCCGTTCGGTCTTGACCAAGTACGTGGTCGCTTCATAGGTTCCAGTGGGAGACGCGGCCGCCGTGGTGAAGGTGACTTCATCGAACGACAGTGCCGAGAGCCGCATGTCGGTGTGACTGACGAGCATGCCGCGCGGATCCGTGATCTCGACGGCGATCGGCAAGCCGCTGAGTGACGACTTCCAATCGGCGGTCCGCGTGATCACTCCGAGATGGGTGGTTTCGCCCGGACGATAAATCCCGCGGTCGGTGAACAGGTACGACGAAAGCTGCTGCGCCGACTCGGCGTTTTCGACGCCGCCGGTGTCGAACCGCGAGAAATTCAGTGACCGGCCGTTCGAGCCGAACGGCATGAAGGACAGGTCGGATTCTGACTGGGCGACCACCAGCGTCGGTGTTTTCTCACGCCGCAGTTCCTCGGGCGACGGCTTGGGCAGCCGTGCGCGTCCACCCGCATCGGTCGTGGCCGACAACACCGGCAGGCCATTGCTGCCCAGCATCTCGACACGAACGCCGTCGACCGGCAAGCCAGTGCGAATCGATTGCACGAACACGTCGCGGCTTTCATCCTTTGCCCGCTTGACGATGAAACCGAGGTCGGTGACCAGAATCAGGCGGGTGTCTTCGACGCCGCTGTCGACCGCGCGCAGGTGCAGCATGAACAGGCCGCGGCGGGCCTGCGATTTGTCGGTGAGATACTGCCCGACATCGATGCTGTCGTAAGCCGGTTTGCCGGGAGCGCGGTCGCTATAGTCGCGCCGGGTTGTGAATCGCTCGACCAGCCGGTCTTCGAGATAGTCGAGCGACGGACGCGAGAAATTCCACATCTGCGGCGCGATGTGCTGAATCTGGTTCGGCAGCACGCGTCCGATTTCGACGTCCACTTCGCTGACATCGCGCGCCAGGAAGCCGACCTTGCGGTCGCCGGTCATCGACAGCAGCGAGCCCTGTCCCAGGAAGGTCAGCGCCTGCCGATACGGATCGACCTTCAACGTGGTGACATACGGTTTGCCCGACAAGTACCCGCCGATTCCCTGGACTCCGTCTTTGACGACGATGTGGAGGTAGCGACCGGCCGGCGCCAGAAACTTGAAGCCGTGAGCAGTGTTGCCGCCTTCCTCCGATGGCACGTAGGCTACGCTGACCGGATCGCTGGTTCCGAGAATGTCGTTGCCAATCTCATCCTGGTTTGTCCATTCGTACGGGCGGCGGTCGTCGCGCGGTTGTTTGGGATGGCGGACTGGCAGCAGCCGCACGGTCACGTTGTTGGCGAACGCGCGCTCGGCCACCGGCGACGAGCTGTTGATCATCAGGATCTGTTCCGGCTCGTACTTCGCGTTGTCGACAATCGTCATCCGCACGTCGGAAAACCGCAGGCTGGTGCGGCCGGGAATGACCACGACCGATTCGAGCCGGTCGCGCGTTTCGTTGCCGCCGCGTGCCGCTCGCACACCCTTGTCGATTCGTAACGTCATCGGCGTGTCGTCGCGCGGCATCGCCAGCGCGGAAGAATGCACGAACGCCGACAGCTTGAACTTGTCGTAGATCACCGTGAAGTGCCGGCTGTCGCCACCGAGACCGAGATACTCGGCATCCTTCGCCACCGCGAGCGACACATGCGATTCAAGCTGCGCCGTGTCGACCGGGTGGGTGAATTTCAGGGTCGCCACCAGCTTCTTCAGATTGGGATCGCGCGGATCCTGGTAGAACTGGTTGTCCGCGATCGATGCGCTGAATGCCTGGCTCTTGAACGTGAAGCGGTAGTTTTCCAGAACGACCTGATTGGCAAACAGGCCGTTTTTCACGAACCGAACCGTGAACCGTCCGTCAACCGGCCAGTCGTCTCGTGGCGTGAACTGCAGTTCTTTGTCGCTGTTCCAGTACCACGTGCCGGGAAGTGCGGGGGAGACGTCAATGCCACTTGTGACCGGCTTCTGCACCTGCCTCAACGGCGCCGCCGATTCGTCAAACGAGATCGTCAGTACCTTGATCGACGAGATCCCTTTCTCGTCGTACTCCGTCAGACCGGGTTCGTTGACCGTGTAGCCGACATAGTGCGGTTTCGGCCGCAATTTGTACCAGCCCACGCCAGCAACTGCCGCGGCGACGACGACCGCGACGACCGCGCCGCGCCACGGTTTGGCGGCGAGATACCGCCCGCCGCGCGCGCTTTGCGCGCGGCTCCACGTCACCCACGTCGGCGCATCCCAATGCCAGTGACCGAGCACGCGCACGACAAGCCACACGACGCCGCGCCAAAGCGTCCGCAGCCACGCGGCTGCACGCGAAAGCAGTGCCTTCATAACCTTGTCCAGATGGAGAAGAGGGAGGTGATGCGCGCTATTTTACTTGCGCAGATGAAACGCGACGACGTGATCGGACATGCCCCACGCGCCGCCGCCGCCCACCGCGACCGCGACGAATTGCTCACCGGATGGCAGCTGAAAGCTCGTCGGCGTTGCCTTCGCACTTGCCGGCAACGTCGCGTGCCAGACCTCCCTGCCTGTTTCGACGTCGTAAGCGTGTAAACGGCTGTCGAGCGCCGCGCCGATGAATACCAGGCCGCCGCTGGTGACGATCGCGCCACCGAGGTTGGGCGAACCCCAGTCCGGCTGGATCTTCGACGCCATTTCCGGACCGAACGGCGCCAGGAAGACGCCCAGCGGCACCTCCCACTTGCGCCCGCCGGTTTTGAGATCGACGGCGACCAGCGTGCCAAACGGTGGCGGAGTGCAGGGGAGCTTGGACGGCGCTAGCAGCAGGCGCCGCCGCATCACGTACGGCGTTCCCTGCATCATGTTGTATTCGTAGTCGTCGCCCAGCCGATCTTCCTTCGCTTTTGTCTCCGCAAGGTTGAAGCCCTCTCGCGGTATCAGTTGAACCATCGCGGCCACCCGATTCACCGGCACGATGGCAATTTCGCGCTGCAAGTCGATGGCGACGCCGCCCCAATGGGCGCCGCCGATGTTCGACGGCAAAACGAGCGTCCCCTTGACGTCGGGCGGCGTGAAGATACCGTCGTTGCGCAGCGGCGCGATCGCCGTGCGACAAGCCGCACGATCCGCCTCAGTAATGCCCCACACCTCGTCGACGCCGAAGCGATGCGGACTGAGCGGTGCGATACCGGTCGTGAACGGCTGGGTCGGAGCGGCTTCTTCGAGCGGGATCGCGCTTTTTGGAACGGCTCGTTCTTCGACCGGGAATACCGGACGGCCAGTGTCGCGGTCGACGACGTACAGCATGCCGTTCTTGTTCGCCTGCGCAACGACGGCGATTCGCGATCCGTTCCGAGTGATCGTTGCCAGCGCCGGCGGCGACGCGTTGTCGTAGTCCCAGAGGTCGTGATGGATCGTCTGAAAGGACCAGACGACGCGGCCGGTCGACGCTTTCAGCGCGACCAGCGAATTCGCGTAGCGATTGTTGCCGAGGCGCATCGCGCCGTAGTAATCCGGCGCAGCGCTGCCAGTCGGGATGAACACCAGATCGCGCTCGGCATCGGCTGCCAGACTCGACCAGGCGTTGGCACCACCGGTTTTGACGCCGAGGCTGCCACGCCATTCACCGTAGGCGGGATCGGCGGGGTCTTGCGGAATCGGATCCCAGCTCCATTTCAGTTGACCGGTGCGCGCATCGAACCCGCGGACTTCACCGCTGACCGGGCTCGGCCGGCTATTGTCGGCGATCGACGATCCGGTGACGACGACGCCGTTGACGACAATCGGCGGTGACGTCATCGAATAGGCCTGCTGCTCGAACGGCGGAATTCGCAACCCCTTCGTCAGATCAATCGGACCGCCGCCGGCAAAGTCGCGACACGGGCGGCCGTCGCGGGCGTCCAACGCGAACAGTTGCGACTGCGCAGTCGTTTCGAATATCCGCAAGCGGCAGGGCGAACCTGCGGCGACCGAGGTGTCAACCCATGCGGCCACGCCGCGAGATGCGAAATCCCCGTACCGCACGTCGCGCGCAATCTCCGGGTCGAACACCCATCGCTCGCGGCCGCTCGCCGCGTCGAGCGCGATCACGCGTCCGAGCGGAGTATTGAGGTACATCGTCCCATCGATGACGATCGGTGTGGTTTCGAACGACGTCGGCTTGCGGGTCGCAAAACGCGGCTCCGCTTCGCCGGTACGGTAAGTCCATGCTTTTTCGAGTCGGCCGACGTTGTCGCGGGTGATTTCTGCCGCCGGCACGTAGCGGTCCTGAGCGGCGGCGCCAACCAGTGTCGCCACCGCTAATCCGAATACCGACGCCGAGCGCCAGTCGGTGTTTGACGCAATCAGCGACATGTCCGTTACCGTCAGGGTTTGACGAATAGTGCGTCGTCGATCGGCGTGTTGTGTTCGACCTTGGTGATCACGATCGTGTAGTTCTGCACGTTCGACGAGACACTCAGCTTGAACGGAATCTTGACGCCATCGACATCGCGGTAGTCGGACACGTCAGAGGTCTGTTCGACGTCCTGTCCGAGCTGCGGAACGGCAACCTTGATGAGCGCTCGAATCGGCAGATAGGTTTCCGCGTCGATGAATTGCCGGATGCTTGAACCGCTGGCTGGCTCGAAGGCAATCACGTAGGTATCGCGATCGCCGACTTTTTCTTTGCCAATCAACTTCGCGGCGATTCCCAGGTCCTTGTATTTCACGAAGAGGTGAGGGAAGCCGGAATTTCGCATGTTCTCGAGCTGGTCGCCGGTAATGTCGCGATTGCCTTGCAGATTGTCGAGGACGTAGCCCTTCGTTCCGTCGAATCGCTGATCGATCGTCAGCGCTCCCGCGCCGACGGAAGTCAAATCGGCATTGATCAGCGTGCGCGTCTTATTCGGCAGGGCATTCAGCACTTCGACGGTACCGGCGATGTCGCCGGCGGGCGTCTGCAGCGTGATCGTTCCCGATGTCCGGCGCGACTTCAGTTTGGCGAACGACGCGCGGCCGCCAAGCGCGGTCACGCTTTTCTCGATCACTTCGTCCGCGGTCTGCGCCGCGGCAACGGGCGCCCACGTCACAGCGATCACAGCGATCACAGGGATGACAGCCGTCGCGACCCGCCTCGACACCGATTTCATACCGCCTCCGCCTGAATCATGCCAGAAATGGCACAATTGGTGGCGCATGATCCGAGCCTTGCCGGTCGCCTTGGCGTGCATGCTGGCCGTGGTTCTGGCCCGTTCGGAACAGCCGTCCGCGGCACCAGAAATCGGCGGGACACAGGATCGGATCGCGCGTCTGAGCGCGACACTGGCTGCTCGGCCGTTCCAGCGCGACGCGCAAACCGGGTTCCTGCGACCATTCCTCGACGCGCTGAACGTGCCGGTCGAGTCGCAGTTACTGGTGTTTTCGAAAACCGGGGTCCAACATCTCTACACCAGCCCGCACACGCCACGCGCGCTCTATTTTGACGAATCGGTTGTGGTCGGTTACGTCCCGGGCGCGCCAGAGATCGAGATCATCGCGCACGATCCGGTTGAAGGTCTTGCGTTCTACACACTGGACCAGCAAACGGCGGCTCCGGTGCCGAAGCGGCAGCGGAGCTGCCTGACCTGTCACGAGTCGGCAAGCACCGGCGATGTTCCCGGGTTGATCGTGCGCAGTCACACCGTCGGTGACGATGGAACGGTGGTGCCGCAAGCGAATGGCGCGACGCCACCCAGCCACGACGTGAATCAGCGGACCCCTCATCCTGATCGGTGGGGCGGCTGGTTGGTGACATCGGAAGGCGTCGCCGCGCCGTACGCGCAGCGCGCGCATCAGGGCAACATCACTTTCACGCCGGACGGCAACACGTCCAGCCACGTGTTCGTGGATTGGATGGCGACCGCTCCCGAAACCCGAGGCTATCCATCGTCGGCGAGCGACGTCGTATCGCTGCTGGCGTTCGATCATCAGATGCCGGCGATCAATTTGATGACCCGCGTGAATTTCGCGTGGCGTCGAGCGTCGTCAGAAGGGCGGGCAAGTGTGGACGAGCGCCCGGACATCCGTCGCCTGGTCGATGAGCTCGCTGACTACTTGCTCTTCGGACATGAAGCGGCGCTGCCGGTGCCGTTGACGCCACGTCCAGGCTTCGCAGTCGCTCTGGAGAAGCGTTTACCGCACGACGCAAAAGGACGTTCCCTCGCGCAGTTCGACGCCGTAAATCGGCTGATGCGCTACGCGTGCAGCTACATGGTCTATTCGGACGCGTTCAAGGCGCTGGCGCCGCCAGTCAGGCAGGCCGTTTATCGGCGTCTCGTCGACTCTCTAATGGCTTCTCCGACCGCCCCCGATCGACGAGCGACCATTGAAATCCTGCAGGCGACCATTCCCGACTTCACGTCGCAGCCCTGAACCGCGCCAGCCGTCAGCCCTCAGCCGTCAGCCCTCAGCCATCAGCCATTTAGCCATCCTTTCGATACGCCTTCTGGTAGTAGACGTAACCACTAGATAGATTTGCCTTTTATGCGCTTAGCCGTGGCGGCTGTTCTGGTGACTCTTGTCACGCCTGTCGTGTCCGTGGTTGCGCAATCGCCCAATACCTCGTCCGTGGTCGTCGTCGTCGTCGATCAGACCGGCGCGGTCGTGAACGACGCGAAGGTGATGGTCATCAACCAGGCGACTGGTGCAGTCCGCGAGGCCACGTCACGAGCCGATGGCTCCGCAACTCTTTCGGCACTGTCGCTGACCGGCACTTACAGCATCAACGTGACGAAGACCGGGTTCACAGCGGAAGACGTGAACGACATCGCGCTTCGCGCTGGTGAAACGGCTACCGTGCGCGTGAAGGTCGTGGCGAGCGGCGGAAAAACGGAAGTGACGGTGTACGGCACGACACATGGCGTGCGCGGTGACGCGCAGATCGGCCGCCGCCTCGATACCGAGACAATCGACGAGACGCCAATTCTGGGCCGCAAGGTGACCACCTTGCCGCTGTTCAATTCGGCTTTTCGTCAAGGCAAGGGCACCGGCGATGTGTTTGTGAATGCGACCTACTTCGTCACCGGCGGCGGCAGCCGCCGAACCACGACGTTCACGCTCGATGGCGCAAACAATGACGAGGGCTGGGGCCGGCAGACGATGCTCGCAACCGTTCCGGTTGGTGCCATTCAGGAAGTCTCGGTCTTGACCAACGCTTTTTCGGCCGAGTTCGGATGGACAGCCGGTCCAGCGATGAATATCGTCACGAAGTCGGGGACGAACAACCTGCGTGGGGAAGCGCTCTACATGGCGCGTCCCGGCAGCTGGCAGGCCAAGAATTTTTCGACCGACGGCTTCTGCGCACCCGACGTTTCAGGCTGCGTCACGCCGCCGACGCTGCAGGCCATCAATCCCGCCGACGTCCCCGATGAACTTAATCAGTTTTCCGGCTCGGTCGGCGCGCCGCTCGTCAAGGACAAGACGTTCTTCTTTGCGACGGCGGATTACACGATGCAGGATCGAACGACGTTCCTCTCGCCCTCGCTGCCGTCGTTTCTGCTGCCGCCGGACGGCTCTCTCGATTACTTAGGCAAATACCGGCAGACCCTGGTGAATGCCCGCGTCGACCATCGCCTGTCGCCGACGCATTCGTTGATGGTCAGGGCGAACCTCGATCGCTTCTACGACACCAATCCGAACGATGCGGTGGCCGGCACGAGCGCGCCGAGCGTCGCGCGCAAATACTCGCGCCGCGCGATTACCGGACAGGCGAATCTCACCTCGATCCTTGCGCCGAACCTGGTGAACGAAGGACGGTTCGCGTATCTCAATGGCGATCCGGTGACCTTGTGGGAAGCGCAAACCCTGTCCACTGCCTACACTCGCGCCGGCTCGGCGCCGTTTACGATCGGCCAATCGCGCGTCTCGGATCTGTTTGGCCGGCAGGCGCAACTGTCCGACACGCTGTCGTGGTCCACGGGCCGCCATACCGTGCGGTTCGGCGGCAGCCTGGCGCGCCACAGTTCGGGCGGCAGCGGCAACGAACCGGGCTTCGCGATCCTCGGCACTTTTACTTTCCTCGCGACGACGACTGCGCCGCCCGATCAGCTGACGCTGGCGCAGGTGCAGCAGTACACGCAGCCGATTAGTTACGGCATAACCAGTTACGAGCTGAACCAGTGGTTGATCAGCGGCTACGCGCAGGACAACTTCCGCGTCAATAACAACCTGACGCTCGATCTCGGGCTGCGCTACGACCGCCAGACGCTGACCGATGCGACCAGCGACTTCGCACCGCGCGTCGGTTTCGGCTGGCATCCGCATGGCGATTCGCGGCTAGTGGTTCGCGGCGGCTACGGGCTGTACTACACGCAGATTCGCTCGAATGCGGTCGCGGGGACGTTGCTGGGCGGGCTCGACGGCTATGCGACGTACACGGCAGTGCCGGGGCAGCTCGGTTTTCCGACCTGCCTGACCGGACCGTGTTTGCCACTGGTATTCGATCCGCGCAGCTTGCCGCCTTCGCAGCTGCCGGCGCGCGATGTTACGCTTCGCGCCGGCGAAGCCGATTTCTATCGAGCGATTTTTGCGAAGTTCGGCCTGAACTTCGACCTGCTCCCCAACTACCCGGACAAGTTCGTCAACCCGCGCAGCCAGGTGACGTCGCTCGGGGCCGAACGGGAATTCTTCCGAGGCTTCTTTGTCGGCGGAGACTACGTCTACCAGCACTGGGACAATCTCGACCGGACCATCGATCTGAACGCGCCGTCGGTGTTCGACCGCACCGCGCCAGGGCAGACCCGGACAGTCGCCGCCGCGAACGCGACGCGGCCGATCCTGCCGGTGAATGGCGGCGTGCGTCAGGTCAACGTGCTGATGAACCTCGGTGAATCGGATTATCACGGGCTGCAAACCGACATCAGCTATCGGCGTAATCCGAAGATGTTTGTGGGACTCAGTTACACGCTGTCGAAGGCGACGAATACGACCGAACCGGACGGCAACGGCGTCGGGCCGAACGAAGCAAACATCGCGCGACTCGGGGAAATGGAACGCGGACCGAGCCTGCTCGATCAACGTCATCGCGCGGTCTTTACGTTTACGTATCAGCTTCCGTATAACCTCACGGCCGGCACGGTGACGCAGCTGGCGAGCGCACGCCCGTTCAACGCGGTGACCGGCATCGACAACAACGGCGACGGAGCGAACAACGATCGCCCGGTGGTTGACGGGAAAGTGATCGCCAAATCGGCGTTCCGCGGCACCGGCACACAGGACGTGTCGATGTTCGTGGAGGGAAGAATCAAAGGGACCGGACGCAACACCCTGCTGCTGCGGCTCGAGGGATTCAACCTGTTCAATCACGGCAACATGCTCGGCCGTGCGCAAACCACTTACGGCGATACGACGACGATCAACAACACTTTCAGTCAACTGGTGGCCGTCGGCACGGCGAGCAACGCGATTCCCGCCCTGGCGAACATCGACCCGCCGCGGATGTTCCAGCTGCAAGTCCGGTTTCTCTTCTAGCGGGGGCGTACCCGGGCGGGGAGAGCAACGCCGAGTCCGCTGAGATCGCCGAGTAGCGCGGGTCAACCGCGAGCTTCGCTAGGTGAAAATTGGATCGACGTCGTCGTCTTCGCTCGGATCCGCGTGGAAGGCCGCGATCGCCGCGTCTTCGTTGTCGTAGCTGCTGATCACCGTCAGCAACCGCGTCTTCTCGAGAACGGTGAAGCTCCGGACGCCGAGGTGCAGCAGCTTGACGTCTCCACCGCGTTTCTGGGCCGTGACATATTTCCCGGCGACTGCGCCAACGGCAGCGCTGTCGAGGTAGGTCACGCCTTCGAAGTTCAAGAGGATTCGCCGCCGGCCGCTGCGGATCAGCGTGTTCATCAATTCCAGGAATGCGTCGACGCCATCCTCGAGAACAAATCGCCCTGAAAGATCGAGGACGACGACCTGCCGGACCTCGCGCTGGCGGATTTCCATCATCGAACGACATATGCTAACCGAGGCTGGGCGGCGGTGGATCAACCGTCTGTGAAGCGGCCTGACGCCTCTCGGGGACGCCAGGCGCCGCGTCAATCGATTGCCCCATTTGCTGGCATTTGCCATGAATCCCACCATTGTGGGTGCAGTAGCGGCTTCCGATAAACTCACCGTCAAGCCATGAACCTGACAGCCGGCGGGTCGCGGGTCGAAGCGCGGCCGCGCTTGATTCGCGCCATCGGTCGATGGGGCTTGACCGCAGCGGTCACCAACGGCGTCGTCGGCAGCGGCATTTTCGGGCTGCCATCGGCAATCGCCGGTCTGACTGGTGCGGCGAGCCCGATTGCCATCGTCATCGCCGGCGCAAGTATCTTCGTCATCATCCTTTGCTTCGCTGAAGTGGGCAGCCGCTTCGACGACGCCGGCGGACCTTACTTGTACACGCGCGAAGCGTTCGGTCCGGGAGTCGGTTTCCAGGTGGGCTGGCTGCACATCTGGACGCGATTGCTGTCTGCGGCCGCAGTGCTCAACGTGTTTGCTTCGTATCTTGCCGCGCTGTTCCCCTGGGTCGGCACATCGTCGGGCCGCGCCATCACGATCACGGTTGCCATCGCATTGGTTACCGCGGTGAATGTGGTTGGCGTGCGGCAGGCGGCCTGGGCGGTCAACGCCTTCACCGTGGCGAAACTGCTTCCGCTGGTGGGGCTGGTCGCGCTCGGAATTTTCCAGATCGATCGCGGCGTGCTCGACACCCAACACGTAGCAAATCCTCGATGGACGGAGGCCGTTCTGCTGCTCGTCTTCGGGTTCGGCGGCTTCGAATCGGGCGTCGTTGCGGGCAGCGAATCGCGCGACCCTCGGCGCGACACCGCGTTCGCGCTGATTTCGGCGATGACGGTGGTTACTGTGATTTATGTGCTCGTACAGATCACCGTCGTCGGCGTCCTGCCGCACGCGGCGGCCAGCTCCGCGCCAATCGGGGCGGCGCTGGGCGTGCTGCTCGGTCCGATCGGCATCACGCTCGGTAGCATCGCCGTATTGCTGTCGGCCTACGGCTGGCTGACCGGCTTTGCACTGATGTCGCCGCGTATCATCTTTGCGATGGCAGAGCGCGGCGAACTGCCGCGCCTGATGGCGCACGTCAACCAGCGCGGCCGTGTCCCCGATGCCGCGATCATCATCAATTCGGCGATCGCGCTCGGCCTCGGCCTGGCCGGGGACTTCGGACAACTCGCAACTTTCGCCGCGATCGCCAAACTCGGGATTTATTCCACAACCTGCGGTGCGCTGATCGTTTTCCGGCGCCGGAACGACCAGCCGGGTGGTTATCGCGCGCCAGCAGGTCCGCTGCTGGCCGTCGGCGGAATCGGCTTCTGCCTGTGGCTGCTGACGACGCGAAGTGTCGCGCAGGCGTGGTTCATGCCGGTAATGCTCGCGGCCGGCGCAGCGATCTGGTGGTCGACCACCCGGATGCGACGAGCACAAGAGCCGCTCGCCTTTCACGATGAACGCTGAGCTCGCGACGAACGCAGAGAATCCGACTGACATTCACACTCGGCCCTCGCTGCGTCCGGCGTTCATCTTTGGGCCAGTACGACGTCGATGCTCATCGGTGTGTGTGGCCGTTGCCCGTAGCGCGCTCCATTGCCGCACAGGAGTGCCGCCGGAACCGGGCCTGCAGGACCCGCACGATCGGCTGGCCAATCTGCGCCAGCGTTGTGTTGGGCCACGACTTCGCGCGAATTCGATACTGCACGTCGTCGGTGCGCGGATCGCGTAACACTTCGAACAGTTCTTCGCCGGCCTCGGCGTGGTTGGGAAGGGTTCCGTAGGCAAACCCGAAATGACGTGAAGGGTCGGAATCGCCGACGGTATAAATCACGCGGGCGCCGTTCAGCGACCAGAATCCGAGATGGCGGATCAACACCGCGACGACGGTGCCGACCGCGACCGGCGCAAGGCGGGGATGGGTTTCCACCCACCCCATCTCGAATTGTTTCCATTCCATCAATGCGGCTCGCGCTCGTTGAAAGTCGATTTCACCGTGTCCGATCGTCGCGACGATCTCATCGAGCTCACCGCCCGGTGTGTCTTCCTTGACGATGCCGAGTGGGGCATAGGAGAGGGGCAATTCCAGCGAGGCATGAACGAAGCGATTGATCGACTGCTGCGATGGACGTTGAAGCAGGAACATCAGTTTCTCCTCAGCCAGCGACCGGCTTGCCGATCAACGCGTCAGCGATGAGTTGATCGATCGTCAGAACAAAGCGGCGAATCGGCGGGAGACGAAGCGTCAGCGCCGCTGATGGAAGAATCTGATCGGTCAGCGTCACCAGGCCGCGGGTGGCACGCTGCTTCGCACTCTTGTCGAGGAGCCACCACAGCAGCACCGCAAGGTGGACGAGATAGAGCAGTCGTCCGAGCGCCGCCGCGAGCGGCGCTTTTGGCGCATCGCTTGCGCCGTTGACGGCGTTCTCGAATGCTCCCTGCACGCGTGCCCGCGAGAAAGACGTGCTTTCGGCAAAGACTCCGTCATTCGGATCGCCGACCAGCACCGGAATCAGCGCGTGCAGCACCAATCGATGCGGCTCGAGCACGTGAATGCTGGTGTTGAGTGCAAACAGGAACCGCTCTCGCCAGCGGCCCGAAGGCATCGCCTCGGCCTGCCGCGAATAGTCGGCCGACAACTCGTCGTAGAGCGCGATGATCACCGCCTGCTTGCTTGGGAAATACCGGTACAGCAGCCCGACGCTGACCCCGGCTGCCTTCGCAATGTCGCGCAGCGTGGTTTCGTCATATCCCCGTTCGGTGATGAGCCGTATTGCCGTTCGATAGAGGCGATCCCTCGCAGCCGCCCCTTGGGTGGTCGGGCCCGGCGGGCGCCCGCGCTTTCGTGGCTTGACAATATTGGTGAACATGTTCACTAATATTAAGTCAGGTTCTGTTGCGGTGCAAGTGGTCCGAAGAGAGCTCGAAAAGGAGGATGCGATGAAGGTTGTCATTCCGGGCGGGTCGGGGCAGGTCGGCACCATCCTGGCCCGCGCGTTTCATCGCGACGGCAACGAGACCGTGGTCTTGAGCCGTCGCCCGGCGGTGCGGCCGTGGCGGGTCGCAACGTGGGATGGCGCGACGCAGGGCGACTGGCAACGGGAGATCGATGGCGCCGACGTGGTGATCAACCTGGCTGGGCGGAGCGTCAATTGCCGCTACAACGCCGCCAATCGCGAGGCCATCCTGCAATCACGCGTACGGTCGACCAACGCAGTCGGCCAGGCGATTGCGGCAGCCGCCCGCCCGCCCCGCGTCTGGCTGCAGGCGAGTACGGCGACGATCTATGCGCATCGTTACGATCAACCGAACGACGAACGTACCGGGATTCTTGGTGGGCACGAGCCGGATGCGCCAAGCACGTGGCGGTTCAGCATCGATGTTGCTCGTGGATGGGAGCACGCGTTCGCTCAAGTGACGACCCCGCACACCAGGAAAGTGGCGCTTCGCTCGGCGATGACCTTGAGTCCGGATCGCGGCGGTGTGTTCGACACACTGCTGTGGCTGGTGCGGTACGGACTGGGCGGCCGCGCCGGCGATGGCCGTCAATTCATGTCGTGGATCCATCACGAAGACTTCGCCGCGGCTGTCGAATGGTTGATCGCTCGTGACGATGTCGACGGTGTGGTGAATCTCGCGTCCCCGAATCCTCTGCGCAATGCAGAGTTCATGCGAACACTCCGCCGCGCGGCCGGCGTCAGGTTTGGACTGCCCGCGAGCAAGTGGATGCTGGAGATTGGCGCAGTATTTCTGCGGACCGAAACCGAGCTGATTCTCAAGAGCCGCCGCGTGGTGCCGACCCGACTGCTCGAGCAAGGATTCACGTTCAAGTTTCCGACGTGGCAAGGCGCCGCCGCTGATCTCTGTCGGCCAGGCACGCCGTCCGCGGCGCCGATTACTTCGCGTCGACCTTGCCGAGCCAGGTGAACGCCTGGTCGCTGGCGCGGCTGCGCGCCGAGATGGCGACGGCGCGGAGCACGGCGATCGCGTCGTTGCGAACGTCGCTGCCAGGATTCGCCGCCTGTGCCACCCAGCCGACGGCAATCGTCGCTTGTTCGCTGACGACCGGATCGGCGTCAGCAACGACCGACCGCAGTGCGCGCAGGGCCCGCTCGTCAGCATATCCACCGACGGCGATCGCCGCTTGATGCCTCACGGAGGCCACCGGGTCCGCGAGCATCGCTGCAAGCGGCGCGAAGATCTCCGGATCGTGTGGATCGTTCAACACGTTCAACAGCGCCAGTCCTTTGATCGCGGCGCCGCGTGCGTCCGCATTCGCCGAGTGGAGGGCATCGAGAAGCAACGGTTTGATCTCAGCCACCGGCGCGTTCGGCGAACCGATCAGGAATTCGACCATCCGTTCTCTCGGCCCGCGGCGATTGAGCGCGTCGACCAGCGCCTCCGTCACCAGCACACGGTCGAAATAGAGCAATGCGTCGACCGCCGCCGCGCGCGCACCGTCGTCGTTTCGGTAGAACAGATCGATCAGCGGCGGTATCGCGCTCCGATCGCCGGTGAACGCAAGCAGCGCCGCGCCATGGGTCGGATCGCGATCAATACTGCGGATCGATGTCGCGAGCCGTTGTTGGATCTGCGGCGTTGACGTTGGCGCGACGGTTATCGCGATCGTGTTCGACTCTGCGCTGAACGGCCGCTCGGAACTTTGCGAATTGAACCACGCTCTGACGATGTATCGGCCGGGCTTCAGCGGCGCGACTTGATAATTGAGAATGAGCTGTCGCGAATCCGTGGCTTGCGGCG
>Ga0070675_100000774_pt1 | contig 22332 bp, 28 predicted proteins | sample KBSM43metaG_FD_65343 | JGI IMG/M metagenome (GOLD analysis project Ga0070675, IMG submission 65343) | Miscanthus rhizosphere microbial communities from Kellogg Biological Station, Michigan, USA - KBS M4-3 metaG | ecosystem: Host-associated > Plants > Roots > Rhizosphere > Soil ... | reverse complement strand
GCAAGCGACGAGCAATAAATCGGCAGGCCGTGCGCGTAGTTCGTGGTGCCGTCAAGCGGATCGAACACCCAGCGGAAACGCGATGGGGACCGTCCGGCCGCGGCAACACCAAGTTCTTCTGCGAGGACGTCGTGGCCGGGAAAGCGTTCGGCGATGGTGTCGCGACACATGCGCTCACAGGCCAGATCAACCTCGGTGACGAGATCGATGCTTCCTTTCTTATCGACGCGGAATCCTGACTGCTGCCCCGCTAGTTGAAGGTCACCCGCGCGCAGCGCGATTTCGACGGCTGTCGCGAGGTAGATCGGATCAGGCAAGCTCGGACTGGGGAACGCGCTTCACCATGCGGACCTGCATCCCGCCCGCTTCCGAACGCTCGAACGTCATTTCGTCCATGAAGGTGCGCATCATGAAGATGCCGCGCCCGTTGGCCTTCATCAGATTTTCGGGTGCCAGCGGATCGGCGATTGTCGCGGGGTCGAAACCGCAGCCTTCGTCGCGCACCAGGATCGCGACGCCACGGGCCCCGCTGTCCTCGAGCGACGTGAATTCAACGTGCACTCGCTTCTGGACGTCGAAGCAGTTGCCGTGTTTGATTGCGTTGACCACCGATTCGCGCACGGCAACGGTCACCCAGTGCACGGAATCGTCATCGAGGCCGACGGTTCGCGCGACGTACTCACTGATCATCTGCACGAAGTCGAGCATCCCGAGGGAGCTATGGAAGTCGATACGGACGGTGTTGCCGCTGGTCATCGGGCCGGTTCGGAATTATAACTGTCTCATGTCCTCGACATTCGCCGTCACGGTGCAACCGGCGGCCCGCATGTCCGGCCGCGTCCGGCCCCCCGGCGATAAGTCGATCTCGCACCGGTACGCGATGCTGGCGTCGATTGCCGACGGTCCCTCGGTGATTTACGGTTATTCGACGGGGGCCGACTGCGCCTCCACTCTCGGCTGCCTGCGCGCGCTGGGCGTACCAATCGAGCAAATCAGCCGCGATCGCCAGGCAGGCGTCCACCTCGAAATCCTCGGTCTTCAAGTCGGCGGGCTGCATCGGTCGGCCACGCCCCTCGACGCCGGAAACTCCGGAAGCACCATCCGCATGCTCTCGGGAATTCTCGCCGCGCACCCGTTTCGAACGACCATGACGGGCGACGGATCGCTGCGCCGTCGGCCAATGCGGCGGATCATTGTTCCGCTCGAGCGGATGGGCGCCCGGTTTATCTCCGACGATGGGCGGCCGCCGCTTACGGTGATGGGGACCGATCGCCTCACGGGGATCGACTTTCAGCCCGAGGTCGCCAGCGCGCAGGTCAAGAGCGCCGTGCTCTTCGCCGGGCTTCACGCCGACGGGATGACGCGCGTCGTCGAGCCGATGTGCACCCGCGACCACACCGAACGGGCGCTCGAGGCGTTCGGTGCGCAGGTCGGGCGCGCGGGAACCTCCGTGGCCATCCGGGGGGGACAACGGCTGATCGGCGGGACCTTCCATGTGCCAGGCGATATCTCGTCGGCGGCCTTCTGGATTGTCGCGGCGGCGGCACTGCCCGGCTCGGATGTGACCATCGAACATGTCGGCCTCAATCCAACCCGGACGGGCATCCTCGAAATTCTGCGCCGGATGGGTGCGGAAGTGAAAACCGTGACCGAGCACGCGCAGGCGGGTGAACCAATCGGCATCATCCGCGTCCGCCATGCCGACCTGCAGGCAACGGAAATCAGCCCCGAGGAGGTTCCTGGTGTGATCGACGAGTTACCGGTGCTGGCGGCGCTCGCGACCCATGGCGGCGAACTTAGCGTGTCCGGCGCCGGGGAGTTGCGCGTTAAGGAGAGTGATCGCATTTCTACGCTTGCGGAAGGGCTGCGTCTGATGGGTGGCGAGATCGACGAACAAACTGATGGGTTCCACGTTCGAGGGCGCAACCGGCTGCGAGGCGGCGAGGTGGACGCGAAAAACGACCATCGGCTCGCCATGGCCTTCGCGATCGCGGCGCTCGGCGCAACCGGACCGACCGTGATCCACGACGCTGGCTCCGCCGGGGTGTCGTACCCCGAGTTCTTCACGGTGCTCGAGTCGCTGCGCGCGTGAAGGCTGACAAGTTGTATCTGGTTGGCTTCATGGGCGCGGGCAAGACGAGCGTGGCGCGGGCACTCGGCCGCCGTATGGGCTGGCGCGTCGAGGATATCGACCACCGCATCGAAGCGCGCGAGCATCAGCGCGTCGCGGAGATCTTCGCGCGACAGGGCGAGCCGTATTTCCGCAACATCGAGCGGGCTGTGCTGCAGGATCTGCTTTCCCAGCGGCACGCGATCGTCGCGACGGGAGGCGGCACGTTCGTGGATCCTGAGAATCGCGCCGCCATGCTGTCGGACGGCGCCGTCGCGTGGCTCGACGTGCCGCTCGACCGCGTCATCGAACGCGTTCCAGCTGACGGCCGCCGGCCGCTTGCGGCCGATCGCGTCCAGATGGAACAACTGTATGCTCGTCGCCGTGCGGCGTACAGTCAGGCACACGTCCGAATCGACGCCTCGCGACCCCTTCCGGAGATCGTCGAGCGCATCCTGGAGTGGATCGACTTTTGAGGTATCTCGTCATCAGCGACGTTCACGCCAATCTTGAGGCGCTCGACGCGGTGCTCGCGGCTGCGGGACCCCACGATCATGCGCTCGTGCTTGGCGATCTGGTGGGATACGGCGCCGATCCCAACGCCGTGATCGATCGTGTCCGCGCGCTGCCGTCCGCGACGTTCATTCGTGGCAACCACGACAAGGTCGGCGCCGGGCTCGAGAACACCGACGGGTTCAACTACCTGGCCCGCCACGCGATCACGTGGACGACCAATACGCTGACGCCGGAGCGGCGGCAATGGCTCGCCGCGCTGCCGCAGGGACCGACGATCGTCGACGAGCTCGTCGAGATTTGTCACGGCGCGCCGTTTGACGAGGACGTCTACATCTTTGACGACCTCGACGCGATGCGCGCGCTGCATGTGGCCCGCCGGCCGCTCTGCCTGTTCGGCCACACGCACGTCGTCGCAGGCTACCACGTGACGAGCAAGACGGACATCGTCTCGCCCGTGCACGACCGCTCGATCCGCATCCCGCCGGACGGTGGCTCACGCTTCCTCATCAATTGCGGCGCGGTCGGTCAGCCCCGCGACGGCGACCCGCGCGCGGCGTACGGGATCCTCGACTCGTCGGCCAGGACGCTGTCACTCGCGCGCGTGGAATACGACGTGTCGACAGCGCAAGCCAAGATCATCGGCGCCGGTCTGCCCGAGGTCCTCGCGCAGCGTCTCGCAGTCGGGCGATGAGTACTACGAAGGCCTGCGCTTCGTGGTTTGCACTTGCCGCATGTCTGATTGCTGCCGCATGCGGCAGCCCTGGCACTGTGTCGGGCACCGTGAAGGAAATCGAGGCAGGTCCCCTGCCCGGGGTACACGTCACCATCGATGGTCTAAAAACGCATCGAGAACTGACGACCGACACCGACGGACACTTCGTCTTCCAGAATCTCGCGGCAGGCGGCTACACGTTGAAGACCGATCTTGCCGATTACGTCGGCGAGACCAAGGTGGTGACCGTTCCAGTGGGCCGTACGCTGAACACCGAATTCGTGCTGCATCCGGCGTGTCTGGAGGAAGGGTCCTACGTCGACGGCGGATTGCGTTGGGGTCTGCAGGCCGCCCAAGCCATCCTGTACATCCGCTTCGTCGCGCTGTCGGATCCCGATCGCTGGATCGTCAACGGCCAGTGCATCGTGGGTATCGATCACACCGCCACGGTGCTGAGCATTCTCAACATGGGCCCTGACAGCGGCTCGATCACCAAGACCATTCACATCGTGAGAGACGGCCGCGTGGCGTGGAACACCGGTGAGGAGTACATCGCCTTCGTGCGATGGGAACCTGCCATCGGCCGCTATCGGCCGATTGCGGGCCCGCTGTTCATGGTTCCAATCCGCGATGGAAAAGTCGTGTGGGATCGCACGGATGCTCCCAACATCCGCAACGGAGATCCGGTCAGCAAAGCAATGGCCGGCCTGTTTGCGCTGCTGCCATCAGCGCGCGCCGCGCGCTAGCACCAACCCCTTAGGATTTCGGTTTTGGGATTTGGGATTTGGGATTTGCTTCGCGTTTCCTCAACTCCGACGCATAGGCGTCAGCCGCCGCGCGCGACCCGAGAATCCATCCAATCACGATCCCGATGAGCAGGACGCTCGGGATGTAAATGAAATGGGCGGCGGTGGGCATCAGGTCCGTTTGGCGATATCGGATTCGAGCCGTTCGACCTCGTGCTGCACCTTCGTGAGGCGACGACCCACCGACACGACATACGCGAAGAGTACCACCCACACAAAGGCGTAGGCGGTCACCAGCAGCGGCGCGGCGGGCAATTGATCCTGCGCGGGCAGCTGCGAGATCGGCACGAACTCGTCTGTCTGCTTTGGCTGCTGGGATTGATCGGGCGCAGGCTGCTGCGCTATCGCCGGCGAGGACACTAACAAGACAAGCAAAACCAGCACTCGCATGGGGTTATTCATCCAGGGAAAGATACAGTGCATCGAGCCGTGCCCGCTGCTCCTCGAGGTACACCCGAAGTCGCAGGAGGAGCACGAACAACAGCAGAAAACAGGCAACGGCGAACCAGAGCGCGACGCCCATGTCGACGGGCAGGGTCGGCACGACGCTTGTCGCGGGGTGAATCGTACGCCAGTAGTTGACCGAGATGTAGACGAACGGGACGTTTGCCATTCCGAAGAGAGCAAGTCCCGCCGCGAGCTTGTCGGAACCGGGACCGCCGTACTTGCGGACGAGAAGATACGCCCACGCAACCATCCAGCCCATGAGACTGGACGTGAGCCTCACGTCCCATTGCCACCAGACGCCCCACGCCTTCCGCGCCCACAGCGGACCGGTGACGAGGACGATCGCACCGAAGAGGACGGTGAGCTCCGCGGCTGCGTACGCGAGGCGATCCTGCCGCGGCGATCCGCCGAAGAGGAATCTGGCGCTCGCAATTCCGCACACGATTGCGGAAAGGAGAAACACCCACGCCGACGGCAGGTGGTAATAGAAGATCTTCTGCACGAGGCCCATCGTCGCCTCATATGGAGCGTTCGCGATTAGAAACGGCGACGCGGCGAACATCAAGGCGGTCGCCGCAGCGAGAGGGACGAACCATTTAGGCATATCGATTCAATCGGTCATCAGGGGTTCGAAGGTCCATAACGCCAGCGTAACAAATACGACGTCGAGCGCAATCAACAGCGCCACCCAGAACCGCACGAGCGCCAGTTCGACGTCCGGCTGCAACAACGCCGCGGTCGCCCGAACGCCGGCAATGATGACCGGAACAGTAATCGGATACAACAGCACCGGCAGCAGCACATCGCGGCTGCGCGCGCGCACAAGCATCGCAGAAAACAGGGTTCCGACGGCCGCGAACCCGATGGTACCGCTCAACAGCACGGCAGCCAGCCAGAACGGATGCGATAAGAGCGGCGCTTGGAAGAGGAACGCGACAAGCGGCACCAGGACAACCTCCGCGGCGGCCAATAGCGCAACGATACCCAGCAGCTTGCCAACGTAAATGGCGGGACGGGCCGCCGGCGCCATCAACAGCGCGCGTAACGTTTCCGATTGCCGTTCGCGTTCGAAAGTTCGTCCCAGCGCGAGCGTTCCGCCGAAGGCGATCGCGATCCACAGAATCCCTGCTGCGCCGTCTTCGGGCGCCTTACCTTCTTTCACCAGCGCGAAGGCGAAGAACAGGATGCACGAGACGGCGAAGAACAGCGTCGTATACGCGATCTCGAGGCTGCGGACCTCGACGGTCAGGTCCTTCTTGAGCACGAGCCAGGCGGTTCGGATCATGTGCTCCGCCTCATGATCGTGCGGTAGGTCGACCGGAGCGCATCGGGACGGGCCACGGCCTCGGCGACCCGGCCGTCGCGGAGAAACAGAGCCGTGTCGAGCAGTCCCTCCGCCAGATCGAGATCGTGGGTCGCAACCACCACGATTGCGCCACTCTCGCGCAGTCCCTGAAGGCGCGCAATGAGGGCCGCCGTCGACGCGTCGTCCAGTCCTGTAAACGGCTCGTCGAGCAGCACGAGACGCGGATTGTGAATCAGCGCACGCTCGAGCGCGACGCGCTGACGCATGCCGCGTGAGAAGCTGGCGACCGGATCGTCAGCCCTGTCAGCGAGTCCGGAGCGCTGAAGCGCTGCGTCAGCAGCCGCCTGCGGATGCACGGCCCCATAGAGACCCGCGAAGAATGCCAGGTTCTCGCGCGCCGTGAGCTCGGGGTACAGAAACAAATCGTGACCGAGGATACCGATGCGTGACCGCAGCGCCGCGCCACTCGCGACAGCCGTATGCGTCCCGTACCGTACCGATCCGCTGCTTGGACGCATCAGCGTCGCGAGCACCGCGAGCATAGTCGACTTGCCGGCGCCGTTCGGCCCGAGCAGGCCGAGGATCGAGCCTTTGCGGGTTTGAAAGGAAATTCGTGAAAGCGCGCGTCGGCGGCCGAAATGACGCGAGACGTCTTCGGCCGTTAGATCTTCAAAATCGAGAGGGATCACGCCGCGACGTTGGTGTCGAGCTCCCCGTAGATCTGTTCCAGTTCGGCGACAATGCGCGGCTTGCGCGCCGCATCCCTGCCCGACTCGCGGCCGGTTCTCGCGCGCTCCTCGATTTGCGCAAGCTCGCCGAGGAGCGTATCGCGTCGGGCAATGAGGCGCTGACGCGACTGCCCTTCCGTCTTGGCACCCGGCAGCGCCAGCCACAATCCGAATAGCGCGACCGCACCGGCGAGGGCAAGCGCCACGTAGCGCGGCACGCCGCTGTGTACCGGCAATCCGTTCACCTGGAGGCGAAGTGTTCCGCCCGCCTTGATCCCAGGACCACTGGCCAGGATGAACGGCGTGCCATCTTCACCTTTGACATCGCCAACCGAAGAAAACTGGGGAGAGGTGAACGAGACGGCTCCGGCCTTGGTCGACGCGACGGTAACCTGCTCGATGGGGACGGGCCACGTCTGCTCGATCGACTTGGACGATGTGCTGAACGGCAGCTGGAAACCGACCTGCACCGGCGTCACGCCCGACGCGAACGGACCGGTGATCGTGATGCGTGAACCGGCGACCGTCGCCTGTTGCGACGAACCGTCAAGCGGCGATGCCCCGGCCGCATCTTTCGGCAGATCGATGATGAGCGGGCCGCCGATGTCCACGCGGTTGCGCGCATTGTTGACGATCTCGAGCATGTAGAACACACGCATCAGGTCGTCTGGAAATTCGAAGATGATGCGGCTGTTGCCGCCAAGCACGACGGTGCCTTTCACCGGAGGCGCGGCTGCCGCTTCTGCTTCCTCGTTTTTCTTCCGCACCTCTGCTTCCTTGATGCCCGCGACGAGAATCACGCGCAATCCGCCGGAGGACGGCACCACGAACGGATCGGACTGAAGCTGTTCGCCGTTAACGGTCGCGTCGGCATGGCCATTGGCGCCCGCTGGCAGTCCCTTGAATTCGGCGCGTCCCTGTTCGTCCGTGACGGCTCTCTTCGTGTCGCCGTTCACGGTCATCGTCACTTGCTGGCCGACGATGTTATTGCCCACTGATTCGCGGACGACGCGCACCGTGATGGTGCCGGTCTGCAGGTCGCCCGCGGGCAGCGCTTTACCGTTGATCGCGGACGGATCAGGCATCGCGATCTGCGCAGCCGCCGGAGCGGCGACCACAACGAGGAGCAGGAGCGTTCGCTGAATCACCAATCACCCAGTTGGTAGCCACACCCTTTGCAGAACCGCGCGTCGGGATCGTTCTGCGTGCAGCACGACAGACAGATCTTCGTCCGTTTCTCTTCATCCGCGGGCGCGGCCATCTTTGGCGCGTCCTCGACTGGAGGAGTTGACGTGGCCCTTCCGGCATCCACGGCGGCCGGCTTCGGCCCGACTCGCTTCTCGATCTCTGCCTCGATGGCCTGCCGGTAGCTCGTGCCAGCGTCGAGCTGACGAAGCAGTCCCGCCGCACGACCGCGAAGACGCGCGCCCATCTCGGCGAAATCCTTGTCCGATACTTTCCCCATCGCGTGATCGAACTCGAGATCCTTGATCGATCGCAGCACCAGCGTCTTCTCACGTTCGAGCGCGGCGCGTGTGCGCCCGCCGAAGATCTGCGGGCCTGCGGGCTCGTTGGCGCCCGCCAGCGGCGAGAACATGCGCCACGCGGCGATGCCGACGCCGGCCGCACCAAAAATGACCAAGCTCAGAAGGATGATGCCCGCGGGACTCTGACCTTCGGAGAGGAAGACGACGATTGTGGCGCCGACGAGCCCGGCGAGCGTAAAGAACTGCCAGGGTTGTAGTGGCTGCGGCTCAGTCGAGGTCGCGGAGTTCATCGTCCAGGCGGGCGCTGATGGATGGATCGAGTCCCGCGTCACCGGCGGCGACTACGTTCGGACCTGACGACCACCGGCGCGCCGTCACGACGATTGCGATCAGTCCGGTGATGCCAATCACGTACGGCAACACCCAGATGACGCGATTGAACCCCTTGTCGATCGGAGCCGTCAGCACCGCCTGGCTACCAAAATCGGCGACAAACGCGGCGATGATCTGATCGTGATCCTTCCCTTCGGCCAGATAGGCAACCAGTTTGTCCTCCTGGGCCTTATGACCGGGACAATTCAACATGCCGCATGTACCCACCGGCTGGCGGCAGCCACACGTGCAAAGAATCTCGCTTTCAATCTGCCTGTGCAGCGCACTCTTCTGCACGACAGGGACAGCTTGCTGCGCGAACAACGTCGATGGCCACATCAGCATTGCCAGCAGCAGCATCGAGGCCGTGGCCGCGCTCGCCGGGAGGCTCGCCAGGGCAAATGAGAAAACCGTTTCGGGCAGCAGCGCGATGCCGGTGCCGATTGCGAGCACGCCGAAGCCTGTCCAGACCCAGTTCACGAGCGGGTTGATGTGAATCCCCATGCTCGCGCTCTGCTCTTCGACGCTGAATGCGGGCATGACGAGGTACACGTCTTCAGCGAACCCGCGCCGGATGGCGACCTCGGTCGTTGGTTCCTCTTCGTGCTTGCGGTAGAACCACCGGGCCGGATACATCCGCGCCACTTCCTTGCCGTCGCGCAGAAGCGTGGTATCCGCCGTGATCATCTGCTTCTGCCCATCGTCGGTGACCTTCACCCCGTTCAGGTGCACCGTAAAGTTACCGACAGTCGTCTGCTGCCCCGGCTTCAGCGTCACCTCTTCGTTCCGGTTGAACCCGTTTCCGGCGAAGCCAAGGAAGATCAGCACAATGCCGACGTGGATGATGTAGCCGCCGTATCTCCGCTTGTTGCGCGCCATGAGCCCGATGAGCGCCGTGAGCATGTCGGTACCGGTCGCGCCCTGCCGGACGCGCGCCCCGCGCCAGAACTCCTGGAAAATCGTCGCGGCGACGAAAGCGCTGAACGCGAAGCAGATGCCCGACGCCCAAACGCGCACGCCGAGCGCAACAATCGCCACGCCAACAACGATCGCGGCGGCACCCGGCCAGAGGAACTGATAACGGAGATTTGTCAGCGTCGACTTCCGCCAGGCCGTCAACGGTCCGTAGCCTGTCAGGAACAGAAGGACGAGGCCGATCGGCAACATCCACTTGTTGAAGAACGTCGAGCCGACGGTCAGACGCTCGCCCGTCACGGCCTCGCTCAGCGTCGGGAACATCGTCGCGAACAGGACGAACAGCGCGGCGAACAGCAGAATCCAGTTATTCACCAGAAACGCGGCTTCGCGAGACACCCAGGAGTCGAGCTCGTTGCGCGATCGCAGCAGTGGCAGCCGGTAAATCACGAAGCCGAAGCTGATCGTGATGATCGCAATCATGAAACCGGTGAACATCCGCGCCAGCGCGATGTCCTCACCGAACGCGTGGACTGACTGGACAACGCCCGACCGCGTCATGAACGTGCCGAAAATGGTCAGGAAGAACGTGATGATGACGAGCGAGACGTTCCAGATACGCAACATGCCGCGCTTCTCCTGCACCATCACGGAGTGCAGGAACGCCGTCGCTGTGAACCAAGGCAGCAGCCCGGCATTTTCGACCGGATCCCAACCCCAGTAACCGCCCCACCCGAGCTCCTCGTAGGCCCAGATCATCCCGAGCATCAGGCCGAACGACAGGAAGAACCACGCAAACATGGTCCAGCGCCGCACAGCTCGCAGCCACGAATCGTCGAGGAACCCAGTGATGAGCGCCGCCATTCCGAACGCGTACGGAATCGTCAGTCCGACGAATCCCAGATACATCGTCGGCGGATGGATGGCCATGTAGAAGTTCTGAAGCAGCGGGTTCAGTCCGCGGCCATCCGCTGGCGACGCCGTGATGAACGTGTCGAACGGGTTGTTGTGGATGACCATCAGAAACAGGAAGAACATCTCGACAATCGAGATGATCGCCACGACGTATGGAATCAGTTCCCGATGCCGCTCCCTGTTCACGTACACCGCTGCGCTGCCGAACATCGACAGCATGAACACCCAGAACATGATCGACCCGTCGAGCCCGCCCCAGTACGACGTGATCTTGTAGAACAGCGGCTGAACGGAGTCGGAGTAATGCTGGACGTATTTGATCGTGTAGTCGTTGGTGACGAACGAGTAAATCATCACCGCCGACGCTGCGGCCATCACCGCCGCGGTCAGGTAAAACGCGCCAACGCCGCTCTCGATCAGGCGGCGCGAACGCCGGCGCGCACCCGCAATCGAAATCGAGGCGGCATACGCGCAGATGACAAAGGCGGTGAGGAGAAGATAGGAACCGAGGGAGGCCATCGACCTTACTTCGTGCCGGTCGACGGCGACGACGCGCCGGTCGTCGCAGCCGGCAGTTTCGCCGGGTCGTACTTCGACGGACACTTCGCCATCACGCCGTCTTTGTCGACGTGGAATGTGCCGTCGGTAGCCAGGCGGCCTTTCAACACCACTTCAGATTCAGCCTTGAACGTGTCGGGGACAATCCCCGTGTAGTACGCGCGAACGACCTTGCCCTTGTTCGCGACGTCGAAGCGATACTCGAGCGAGTCGCGCTTTCGCGCCGGCTCCCCCTGTACGAAGCCGTGCAGCTGCAGATTCTTTCCGTACCACGCAGTCGGGTCCGACATGACTTCGTCGACGTGTTTGTAATACTCGGTGCCTTCGCTGAGCGTCGAGTACAGCAATCCCCCGAATGCCAGCACGAGCACGACGCACGTCAGGCCGATCTTCGTGGCTTTCTGACTCATAGATAAGGACTTCCTGGTTGCCGAACCCGTTCAGAATATCCCGCTGAACAGGTCCGGTCAACCGGGAAGAGAACAGCTAGAGAGACTTGAGGTATTCGACGAGATCCCGCTGCTGCTCAGTGTTCAGGTTGAACTTCAGCACTCCCTTGTAGTGGTCCACCACCGCGTTTAGGTCCGCAAAGCGGCCGTCGTGGTAAAAGCCGCCCTTCAAGCGCGTAAACAGCCCGTGCAGAGGGGTCGTCCGGTATTTGTCGTCGGGCGAACGGCTGGCCTGGAAATCGTCGATGCCAATGTCCTTCGCCGGATGCAGGTTATATCCCGGTTCTGTGAACAGCGGCGGCACGTGACAGGTCGAACACTTCGCCGCGCCATTGAAGATAGCCTCGCCGCGTCTGGCCGCGGTCTCGTCAAAGGACCCTTTCGGCGGATGCGGCGCCGGTAAGGCGAGCTGGTAGAACTGCAGCGCGGCCAGCTTGCCTGTGACGAGGTCCGGATTGTGACGAAGGTTGTCGTTGCCAAGCTTGTGTGCGAGCGGGTATTGCTCGCTGTCGAGACGTGGATCGAAGAAGGTCCCCTGTCCGCGCATCTGGGTATTCGCCACGTAGGCGTTCCAGTAAGTGACATCCCCCCATGCGCCGGTGTAGGTGTGATTGTTCACGCCGGCCAGCCCGAAAGCGGCTGGAAGGAGCGTCGCGCCGGTCTTGCCGTCTGGCCGAAACGCTTTGCCGTCCTCGTTAACCAGGGCGTCGTACCTACCGGGGCCCCAGCTCAGAAGAATCTTCTTCAGGTCGTCCAGGCTGAGCCCCAGCTTGTCTGAGTAGACCTTCAGGTCCGGCGCGCTCGCGACGATGGCGCCGACATTCAGGTCGCGGTTCGGCCAGCCGTCGAGCCGATGTCCGATGCCTGGTGCGAGCGAATCGTCAACGGTCGAGTGACAGAGGGCGCACTGGATTCCGATCGACTTGAGACGATCACCGTCAAACACTCCGGTCACGCCCAAGACCGCATTCGCTTTCAACAGCACAAGCGTCGTTTTCGGCTCATCGAGATCCATTGAGCCGCGCTTGACCATGTCAATGGCTGCCGGCGGCATCGCGTCTTCATCGACCTTGAGGCCCAACTTCAGCGCCGCACGCGGGCTGATGCCGCCGCCCACGCCGCCTTGTTTATCGCCGAGGATGGCGAGATGCAGATGAAGCTGGTCGCCCCAGAAGGCCTCGGAGCCGAATGTGTCGTGACGAAAGACTTTCTTCCCTTCGTCAAACAACTGCTTCATGTAGGCATCGGTCTGGTCACTAAAAGAGCGCCCCTGCTGGGCTCCCCCGGAAGGATCTGTCTGGCCGGCATTGGTCAGACCCGCACAGGCGCCCGCGAGAAGACCGCCGCATAGCAGACATGCGAGAGTGAATCTGGACATGCCACCTCCGTCTTACGTACGGGACAGAACCAATCGCCGTGCCACCGTAATGGCAAATTTCTCGTGATTTAGTGCGGAGTTACGCGAAGCGTTCGCGTTTCGAGAAGCGTCAGCGACGGCCGCGCTTTCAGACGAAGAATCGCCTAACCGATCCGGGCGAAGACGGCCGCCACGATCCGGTCGCAACGCGGCTGCGGGAAGCGGAAGGCATCGGGGGCCAGGATTCCTGCCCGTTCTCCGAGCAGATTGCGAAGCGCCGCGCGGCTGCGCGACAGCCGCGTCTTGACCACATCCTCGGTCACACCGAGCGATTCGGCGGTTTCGGCAGTGTTCAGTCCCTCGACTTCGCGGAGCATGAACACTTCTCGCAGCCCGTCGGGAAGTTCGTCGATCGACGATTCGAGGAGCGCCCGCAACTCGCCGGCAAATGCGTGGTGCTCCGGGTTGCGTGATGGGTCGCGCTCCACGGCCTGATTCTCCTCTTCTCTGAAATCAATGGGGTCGTAGCGGCCGCGCTTTTTCGCGCGCGCCATCGCCTCGTGAATGGCGATCTTGGTCAGCCAGGTCGAGAAACGCGCTCGCCGATCGAACTGACGCAAGTGGAAATAGGCGTTCACGTACGCCTGCTGCATCACGTCTTCCGCCTCGTCCTCGTCCCTGACGATCGAACGCGCGGCCCGATAAATTCGCTCGTTATAGCGCCTCATCAGGACTTCGTACAGGGCCGTCTGCCCCTCGAGAACCCGCGAGACGACGTCCTCGTCGCTGAGGGCGGTCCACCGGTCGAGCGTCGCTCCACTTACCACGCGCATACCTATTAGAGTCGCAACTGGCCGAAAGGTGACATCCTCTCCGCGACCCGGCTCAGCTCACCGCCCGCACCGCCGTTTCGGCCAGAGCCTGGGCCCCTTGAATGAACCCTGCATCGGCCTCGGGTGGCGGCTGGCGGACCACGTGCAGCGTGCCAGCCTTCTTCAGCACCTCGAAATGCGACTTCCCCGCCGGCGTCCGCCAGCATCGCAACGTCACCCGGGCGTCGCCGACACGGAGATCGTGAACGACAACTTCCGGCAACCACTCCGGAAGTTCGGGATCGACGACCAGCGTGCTGAACGGCGCGAGCGGCAGCAGGCCAAGGACGACCTGCGTCGTCAGCGTTATCGCCGTGGCGTTCCACAGCTGCGGCGTATTCGCGCGGGGATACGCACCCGGTGTGCGCGTCTCGGAACGCGGATATCCGCCGACGCATTCAGGGATGCGATGTTCGGGATAGAGCTGTGCGAGATCGAACAACGCCTTCGCGAGATCGTGCGTGCGTGCGTCAAACCCGAATCGGCGCAACCCGAACAGGATGGTTGCCTGCTCAACGGCCCACACAGTGCCACGGTGGTAACTCAACGGGTTGTAAAACGCGTGTGAGGACGAAAGCGTGCGGATGCCCCATCCGCTGAACATGTCCGACGCGAACAGCCGGCCGACGACAGGGCGCAGGTGGTCGGTGTCGATGATCCCAGTGGCGAGGCAATGACCGACATTTGATGTCACGGCTCGAACGAGACGTTTGTCGCGATCCATCGCGAGCGCGAAGAACCCTTCGTCGTCGACCCACCACTCCCGATTGAATCTGTTCTGCGATGCGATTGGCGGGACTCTCGACGCGGGACAAACGCGCCCGCCACTCGTCGAGCGCCGCGTGCCGCGCCATGACGTCATCAGCGCTCAGATCCGCGCGTGTTCCCGACGGCCAGACCCGAAAAACCAGCTCTCGGCTCTGCTGCGGCGCCAGATCGAACCCCTGTGTCAGCGCATCTTCAGGATCGATGCGTGTGCGGAAGCCCAGATGATGATCCCTTGGCCGTGACCACTCTGCTTCCTGGATGTCCGCGAAGTCCGCGGCAATTGTCCAGGAGACGTTCAAGTGCAACGGCTTGCGCGCGCGGTTCGCGACCGCCGTCCGTACGTCGAGCCATCCCGCGCGAACGGCGTAGGTGACGCGAAGATCGACAGCGCGTTCCGGAACGCCGTCGCCGTCGGTGTTTTCTTCGTCGTCAGCTTGACCCGTACCGCCGCCGCCGGGCGTGGTGATCTCGGGATGAACGTAGGTGAAAGCGAGCGTGTCAGGAGCAATCGAGGCGGCTTCGCACGGCCACGGCGCGTGGCCGTTGATCCGCAACTGAAGTATTCGGAGGAACCGCGCCTCGCGGAAGTAGTAACCGGCCAGGCGCTGGTCCTCCGCGCACTCGCCACGAGTGTTGACGACGAGCAACGACGGTCCCGACCACGCGTAAAGCGTGTCGGGACGGACGACCGCGTACGGCATTTAGGCCGCGCGACGGGACCTTAGCGAGCTCGGTGCGTCGATGTGTGCGCCCGGATCCACACCAACAGCTAGTCGATCGACGAGTTCGCCGCCAAGCCAGCCGGTGATCAGGGCAATGATGCCGCCGCCAAACGACAGCACGTAGGCGAGCATCATCGGCTCCTGTGGCGCCGCCCGGCGGAGCCACCAGCTGCCGACGAACATCAGCAACAGAATCACGTTCCCGCCGCCATGCCAAGCCCCGATCCGCTTGGCACGCGTGCCGGCGGGAATGGCCAGCCAGTCAACGAGGCCGAACGGCGCGGCGAGCAACCCGCTGATTACGCCGGCGGCCATCATCCAGTACGCGATTTCCGACCAGTACCCATGTGCGGTGACGAGATGAATGATGTCGAAGATCACCGCCATCGCCAGCAGGCCCAGCGGAAACACGATGAGCATCTGATGGATGGGGTGTCCGAATAGTTTGGCTCTGCTTTCCATACACCACTCCTGTGCCTTTACCGTGCAAGCCGTGCACCGCTGTCACCTTTCGCCCCCTGCCGACTCTGTTCCTGTGGAGGCACGACAAGATGGACACAGGACTCAACGGGACCGTTTCAACGCTGCGCATAGCCATCGGTCTGATGGCAACGTTGGCCGGGCTCGACAAATTCTTCAATCTGCTGACGAACTGGGAGACCTACATTGCGCCGGTTGCTCAGCAGCTTCTGCCGTTTTCAACGGCAACGTTCATGGCGATCGTGGGTGTGATCGAGTTCGCGGTGGGGATCACCATTCTCGTCATCCGGCCGAGTCTCGGCGCATTCGTCGCAAGCGCGTGGCTCATCCTGGTCGCAATAAATCTGGTGCTTGCCGGTCATTTCGATATCGCGGTCCGCGATGTCGTACTCGCGGTTGCGGCGTATGCCCTTGCTCGTTTTGAACAGGTACGCGAGGCCACGCCGGCAACAGCGTCCGCGCGGCAGCGGCGAACCGTCACCGCTTGATTGGGGAGGTCATCAACATGAAGACGCTTACAAGCTTCGTCGCAATCGTCGCCGGCAGCCTGCTGATTACAGCGCCAGTTGCCGCGCAGCATCTCAACAAGGCCACTCAGCTGCATCAGGACATGCGGAAGCTGTGGACGGATCACACGGTCTGGACCCGCGACTACATCGTCGCTGCTGTTGACGATCGTCCGGACGCGCAGGCCGCAGCCAATCGACTGATGAAAAATCAGGAGGACATCGGCAACGCCGTCGCGGCGTACTACGGTCAAGCCGCCGGGCAGCAGCTCACATCACTGCTCAAACAGCACATCGCGATTGCCGTGGGTTTGATCAAGGCCGCAAAAACCGGCGATCAAGCGGCTCAAAAGGTCGCGAACGACAAATGGCAACAGAACGCTGTCGAGATCGCGACGTTTCTCAGCAAGGCGAACCCGAACTGGCCCAATGCCGTGCTGAGCGACATGATGAAGATGCATCTGGCCACCACGACTGACGAAGTCGTCGCGCGGCTGAAGCACGACTGGGAAGGCGACGTGCGCGCCTACGATGCGGTCTACAACCACATCCTCATGATGGCCGATGCACTCAGCGACGGCATCGTCAAGCAGTTTCCCGAGAAGTTCAAAGCGTGGTAAGGCCTTTGAACATCTGGTAGACAAGCGCAATGGGCAGCCCGACGACGTTCGAATAGGAACCGTCGATGCGCGTGACGAAGCGCGACGCATACCCCTGGATAGCGTAGGCGCCGGCTTTGTCGCGCGGCTCGCCCGTGGCCACGTACCAATCGATTTCAAACTCCGTCAACGGTGCGAATTCGACTTCCGTACGCTCGACGTCCACGAGGGGTTCGAACATTCCCGCGCGAAACACCGCCACGGCCGTCAATACTTCATGGGTCCGTCCTGACAGCAGGCACAGCATCCGCTTCGCGTCGGCATCGCTGACCGGTTTTCCGAGCATCGCTCCATCGATGACAACGGTCGTGTCCGCCGCCAGCACAAGACGTTCCCAGTCACGCGCCGCGACCGCACGCGCCTTTGCTTCAGCGACGCGACGGACATAGGCGTCGGGCATTTCACCTGGATGCGCGGTTTCGTCGACGTCTGCATGTATGACATCGAAATCGATCCCAGCACCGCGCAGCAGTTCCGCACGTCGTGGCGACGCAGAGCCCAAGATGATTCGCTGCACCCGCTGATCTTTACATGCGATAGGATCGCTGGCCCGTGATTCCCGTCCATCGATTTCTCCCCGATGCCCTTGCGGAAATCCTTCGCAAGGCTCCCCTCACCGACGACAAGGTGGCGTTTGCGTGGCGGTCGTCGGTCGGACCCGCAATCGATCGCGGGACGATGGTGAGCCTTCGCGAAGGGATTCTTCAGGTCACCGCACGAGAAGCCGCGTGGGGACGCGAGGTTCAGCGTTCAGAGGCTCTCATTCGGGCCCGGCTCGATTCATTGCTGGGCCGCGGCGTTGTGCGGACGATTAGCGTCAACGTCGCGGACTTACAGCGACCGTAGGAGATACGGCAGCGACCAGTACAGCAGCAACCCTGCTCCGACGAGCCCACCAGCGATTTCGATCGGCTGCATGATGTCGAGCGGCCGCTGGGCCCGGCGCTCAGCGTCCCATCTCTGAATCAGTCTTGCCTTGCTCCAGAGCGCCGCTGCATCCGGGATTCGGGACTCTAAGACTGGCGACGCGCGACATGAACGCCGTAACGACGCGTTCCTCATCGGGATTCAGATCGAACCACTCTGTCATCGGTTCACCAGAATACCGCGCGCCTGCAGCAGATCGCGTAGCTGCCGCCGCGCGCGGAATAGCAGTACTCGAACGCCGCGTCGTCCTACTCCAAGCGGTGCCGCGATCTCGTCGTGTGATTCCCCTTCCACGTACGCGAGCCACAGCAGCGCGCGTTCCAGCGGTTTTAGCTCGCGAAAGATCTGCGCGACCCGTTGCGTCGTCTTCATAGAGCGGTGCCGGCGCGGTAGGTTCCTGCGCTGGCCCGAGACCCTGCTCAACCTTCCCGCGCCGCCAACGATCCACGATCAGATTGCTGGCGATTCGATACAAGTACCGCCTCCACTGCTGGACACCGCGCAATATCCGGATCTGCGGGCTTCCGATATCTTCGACTGAAAGATGGCTTCGGTCCGGCGCCGATACCAGTTCTGGATGCCTGCAATGACTGTGTAGATAATCCGGCCGCTCAGCACCATGCCGCCGAGCGGAATCAGAATGTCTTCGGCCATTTACCTGTCTCCGAGACCGCGCTGAACGATACAACGCGCCAGCCGCGAAATGGTTAACATCAAGTTATGCAGGAAGCGGTGATCGTCTCCGCCGTTCGGACCCCGACAGGCAAGTTCCTCGGCTCACTGAAGGACTTCAGCGCTCCACAGCTCGGCGCGATGGTCGTTGCGGAGGCCGTGCGACGCGCCGGCATCGACCCGAGCATCGTCGAGGAATGCATCATGGGCAACGTCGTCTCTGCAGGACTCGGCCAGGCGCCGGCGCGGCAGGCTGCGCTTCGCGGCGGACTGTCGAACGACGTCGCGGCACTGACGATCAATAAGGTCTGCGGATCGGGTCTCAAAGCAGTGATGCTCGCCGCTCAGGCAATCGGTGTGGGCGACGCTGAGGTCATCGTCGCCGGCGGCATGGAGTCGATGAGCAATTGCCCGTACCTTCTTGACCGTGCGCGCGAAGGGCTGCGCATGGGCCACGGGAAGGTCATTGACTCGATGATTAGCGATGGCCTGTGGTGCTCATTCGAGCAGTGCCACATGGGCAACGCCGGCGAGGTCGTCGCAACGGAATATCACATCGATCGCGAATGCCAGGACCGCTACGCGGTCGAAAGCCACCGCCGCGCTGCAGCGGCGACCGCGGAAGGACGTTTCAAGGCCGAGATCCTGCCGGTCTCGATCGCGCAAAAGAAGGGCCCGCCCATCGCCTTCGATCGCGATGAATCAGTACGCCCCGATGCGAGCATGGAAACACTGGGCGCTCTGAAAGCTGCGTTCCAGAAGGACGGCACCGTGACAGCAGGCAATGCGCCGCCGGTCAACGACGCCGCCGCTGCACTGGTTGTCATGTCCGCCGATCGCGCGTCTCGCCTCAATCTGACACCGATGGTTCGAATCGTCGGTCAGGCGACCAGTGGTCTCGCACCCAAGTATGTGTTGATGACGCCTGTTGAAGCCGTGCGTCGGCTGCTGACGAAAATCGGATGGCGACTCGAGGACGTAGACCTCCTTGAACTGAACGAAGCGTTCGCGGTGCAGGCGGTTGCCGTGCTGCGCGAGCTTGGCCTCGACTCCAGCAGGGTCAACGTGAATGGCGGCGCGGTCGCGCTCGGACACCCGATTGGCGCCAGCGGCGCCCGCGTGCTGACGACGCTCCTCTACGCTCTGCAGGCTCGAGGTCTCCAACGCGGCATCGCCACGCTGTGTCTCGGCGGCGGCAACGGCGTTGCCCTTGCCGTCGAACGAACGGCGTAGCAGAGACTGCGTTGATCGTGCAGATTGCCGCTCGCAGAAGCTGCGACGGCAGTCGCCGGAGGCGAAAGTCCGTGGTCTCGGTAAGTTGTTGATTCACCGATAAAAGCACACCGCGCCTTTACGGATTTGCGCTTGACTTTCGCGCGGCACGTTCCTAGGATCTTTCTCGGCTGTGACCTTTCCTGTCACCCATCCAAGCCACCATTTTCCCGAACGCAGAGGCGGACCTTCCGGTCGCCTAGAAAACGAGGAATTCACATGCCGCTCGACGACTTGAAGGAACGCGCTCGCGCCATCGACATCGCCGTTGGCCAGATTGAAAAGCAGTTCGGCAAAGGATCCATCATGCGCCTCGGCCAGCGTGGCGCCATCGCTCCGATGGAGGCCATCTCCACCGGCGCCATCAGCATCGACTATGCGCTTGGCATCGGCGGTTTGCCGCGCGGCCGCGTCGTCGAGATCTTCGGCCCTGAATCGTCCGGGAAGACCACTCTTGCGTTGCAGGTGATCGCGGAAGCGCAGAAGACCGGCGGCATGGCGGCGTTTGTGGACGCCGAGCACGCCCTCGACGCGCAGTACGCCCAGAAGCTCGGCGTCGATCTCGAAAACCTGCTCGTCTCGCAGCCCGACCACGGTGAGCAGGCGCTCGAGATCGTCGAAGTGCTCGTCCGGTCGAACAGCGTCGATGTGGTGGTCGTGGATTCGGTCGCCGCGCTAGTGCCGAAAGCGGAAATCGAAGGCGAGATGGGCGAAGCGCAAATGGGCCTGCAGGCACGGCTGATGTCGCAGGCGCTGCGCAAGCTCACGGGTGTCGTGTCGAAATCAAAAACGACGCTCATCTTCATCAACCAGCTGCGCGAGAAGATTGGCGTCATGTTTGGCAATCCGGAAACGACCACCGGTGGTCGCGCGTTGAAGTTCTATGCGTCAGTGCGGATCGATATCCGCCGCATTGCCAGCATCAAGGATGGCGATCAGGTGATCGGCGGCCGCACGCGTGTGAAGGTGGTGAAGAACAAGGTGGCCCCTCCCTTCCGTGAGGCCGAATTCGATGTCATGTATGGCGAAGGGATCTCGCGCGAAGGCGACCTGCTGGACCTGGCTGTCGAAAAGCGGATTATCGAAAAGAGCGGGGCGTGGTTCGCGTTCAGCGGCGAGCGCCTCGGTCAGGGACGCGAGAACGCCAAACAGTTCCTCAAAGAGAATCCGTCGGTCCGGCAAGCCATTGAGGAACGCGTGCGGAAGGAGCTTGGGCTCGTGCGCGACGTCGAGGTCGCCGCAGCCGTCTAAGAGGCGATGTCGTACAGGCCGGCCTTCGGGTCGGCCTTCCCTTTTCCTACGGGCGGTTCTTCCCAGTCCTCATGTGAGGCGCACGAGACTTCCCAGGGTTCCTGGACCGCGGGAAACCGGAATCTTTCTTCGTTCCGCGGTTCCTCTCGCTTTGCCTTGCGGCCTTTTATGAGTCGCATTTGGGCCGGCAGAGGCAAGAGGCCGGCCACCATCGTTTGGTGAGGAATTCCGCCTGAAATGCGAACCCACCTCTACGGCTCAGTTAGGTGACGATACGGACGAGATTGTCCGTTGCTACACGACATAGATGTTCGTTGACCTCACACACGGTGGCGGAGGACAACACACCCCATGGCCGACCGCGACTCGATTGAGCAGGAATTTCAGCGCACATTGACAGCCGTCAAGATCAGCCACCCGAAGTTCACCTTTGACCGCGACGGCCGCCCTGGCGCGATTGCTGCCGTTCGTGCGGCGCTGCCGACAACGGAACGGGAGCTATTGGACGCCGTGGTGGACGACTGCGAATGCGAGCTGGCTGCGACGAAAGAAGCGCTGTTTCAGATGATCGCCACCCTGACATCTTGACAGTCACGTGCATCCCGGCTCTGGCACGCGTGTGGAGCGATCACTAACGCTTAACGAACAATGATTTTTCGGGGTCGTCATCCTCGCCGGCACTGAGCCATTCGCCGTGACAGTTCGGACAGATCCACACCAGCGCTAATCGCTCATCTCTTACGGCAAACTGGCGAGTGATCCAAGCAACAGCAAAACAATTCGGGCATCGCTGCCACCCGCTGGTTGTCGGTGCGCGAGGGTCCATGAAGATCGATTTCCAATCGAGGCGAGCACGCTCATGATGGACCCCGACGGCGGGTTTTCAAAATGACCCCCTTTAGTGCGCGCCCTCCGAGCGGGAACGTCTTCAGGCGGTGCTTGGTAAGCACAGTTCATCGTGCCTTATGACCGGCCAGTCGTTGTTGCAGGCGCCGCAACACCATCGCAGGTGCACAGCATCTCCTTTGACAGTCGTTTCCAGCCCCACGCGGGCAAGCGATCCGCAATGAGGGCACTGCTCGGGAATCCGCAGGGCAACAGGTCGTTCGGGATTCATAGAACGATCAAATGTGTTTGCGGCGTTCCGGTTCATGCGGCTCGTAGTGCAAGCGGCGTTCGGGATAAAACGGTTCGCGTTCAGTGTGGAGCGCAGCCGTGATTCGCTCGCGAAGATGTCGTGCTTCGGCCAGAAGATCATCGAGGTGCCGCAGAGTCTCTTCCACGAGCGAAGGCTTTAGGGAATCCATGGCGACCCGGCATTTGGATAGCAATCGGTACTCCCAATTATTCGGATGAGGCCGGGTCTTACGCGAAGGGAATCGGGTCTGCGGCTCGAATTGCCGCGCATGAGGTCAGAAGGCGGTCGAGTCGAGTGGTGGCCAGGGACGGAATTGAACCGCCGACACCATGATTTTCAGTCATGTGCTCTACCAACTGAGCTACCTGGCCTACCGAAATTGCCGCG
>Ga0070675_100000768_pt1 | contig 22364 bp, 20 predicted proteins | sample KBSM43metaG_FD_65343 | JGI IMG/M metagenome (GOLD analysis project Ga0070675, IMG submission 65343) | Miscanthus rhizosphere microbial communities from Kellogg Biological Station, Michigan, USA - KBS M4-3 metaG | ecosystem: Host-associated > Plants > Roots > Rhizosphere > Soil ... | reverse complement strand
GGGCACCACGCAGGCCAAGCCGTGGATGCCCGCCAGCCGCGGCATGGCGACTGATGATGCGGCGCTCTACACGAGCTCCACCTTGGCGCTCGATGCGACCACCGGCAAGCTCGCCTGGTACTACCAGCACGCGCCCGGCGAAGCGTTCGATCTGGACGACGTTTTCGAGCGCGTCCTCGTCGATGCCGGTCGCGAGCGCTGGGTGTTCTCGGTTGGCAAGGACGGCGTGCTGTGGAAGAACGATCGGAAGACAGGCGCCTACAAAGGGCACGTCGAGACCGTCTTCCAGAACGTGTGGGAGCACTTCGATCCCAAGACCGGCAGGCCGCGCTATCGGCCCGACATCCTCGCTCAGAAGGTCGGTGAGTGGATCGACGCGTGCCCGAGCACGGCCGGCGGAAAGAACTGGCACGCGATGAGCTTTCATGCGCCATCGCGGCAACTCATCATTCCATTGAGCCAGACCTGCATGTCGCTGCGGGCTCAGGCGATCGAACAGCGGCCAGGCGGTGGTAGTGGCGGCGGCGCCTCCCGCCTCCTCTTCGAGATGCCTGGCACCGACGGGAACCTTGGCAAGCTGGCAGCGTTCGACGTGGACACGATGAAACAGACCTGGGCGCTCGAGCAGCGCGCGTCGTTCCTGACGTCGGTGCTGTCGACCGCAGGCGGCGTGGCGTTCGCCGGCGACCTGAATCGAAGCTTCAAGGCCGTGGACGTCAAGAGCGGCCGCGTCGTCTGGGAGACGCAGCTGGCGACCTCGGTGCAGGGCTTTCCCATCAGCTTCGCGGTCAACGGCAGGCAATACGTTGCCGTGGCGACCGGGCTCGGCGGCGGCAGCCCACGAAGCGTCCCGGCGACTCTCAGCCCGGAGATTCAGGTGCCGAACAAGGGGCACGCGCTGTACGTGTTTGCCTTGCCGGAGCGATGAAAAACCTTGCGACTCTTGTGGTCATCGCCGCGATTGCTGGAACGGTCACGGTCGCTGGTAAGGCACAGGCGCCGATCGACATATCCGAGCTTGCCGACTACCAGCTGACGGCCGAGGTGTTCGAGCGGTTCGTGGTTGCGAGTCGTCGTGTCGCGGCGATCGCCCGAGACGACGCCTCCTTCACCTACGCCCCCCTGTTCACGAAGGATGTGGCGCTGTCCGGCGATGCCGTCGCCGCTGCCTCAGCCCTGGTTGCGCGACTCGAGAACCACCCGGTCCTGGCCGCCGCGCTCGAGGCCTCGAACATCACACCGCGCGAGTACTCCAAGTTTGCGCTTGCGCTGGTTGGCGCACACCTGGCTCATGGCTTCGTGAAAGCGGGAGTGCTGCGGAGTGTTCCGCCGGGGGCGCCCAGCGTCAACGTCGAGTTCGTGAAGACTCACGAATCCGACGTCATGGCGACTCTTACTTTACTCGGCATCCTCGATTGAAATGCTACGGCCGGGGATCCCGGCCTCTACGTCTGCGGGCCTCGCAACGCGCTCTGCCGTTCCTGGATTCGCTGGAAGAAGCCCCGCGTTTCGGCCGAGGCGATACCGTCCATGTCCTGAAGAAAGTGTGCGGTCGCTTCTTTGATGATCTTCAGCCCCTCGCCGATCTCGTTGGCCAGCTTGGCGTCGAGGATTCTGGATTCCCACTTGAGGTGGGCATACCTGGTACGAATCTCCGCCGATCGATACCCTCTCCAGGAATCGCCGTAGGCCATGAACGCCACGAGCGATGACAACGCCGAGATGGCGAAAGCAACACCGGGGACGAGGTACATCCGCGCCAGCTCATCCTCGAGCCCGCTCAGGAACGGCAGGCTGGCACTGAGGACGATGACTCCGATCCCCGTTGCGCGATGGAGGTAGAAGGAGTTTCGCGCGCGACGGTCGAATCGGTGCAACTCGGTGTCGTACAGCCTCTGTACGATGTCGCTCGCTCCGTCAAAGGCGACCTTGAACTGCGGGTTCTCGATCATGGCGGGAACCACCTCACTGAATCGCACGTGCTTCGAGTGCTGCTCTCACGACCGTTGGATCTGCGGCGACGATACCATCGACGTTCCAGAGCAGAAGCTTTTGCAGGTCGGTCGACGGGGTCACCTTCCATACGAAGAGGGTCAGATCGTTCGCGTGGGCGGCCGCGACCATGCGCGCCGAGACTCGTTCCGCTGGACACAGGAGCCCACGCGCCCTGATGGCGCGTGCCGCTCGTACCGGCACGCCGAGGGCATAAAGAGACCAGCAGAATCCCAACGGATCGCGCATTGCCCGCCCGAGCCCGATTGTCGCGATCGCTGGAATCGGGTCGTCCTGCGCGACCAGTGTGACGAGCGGCCGATAGTGAAAGGATGCCACTGCGACTCGAGCGGTAATTCCTGCCCGGGTCACGAGCTCGCGAACCGGTTCCACGCGATCCTGCGCCTTGAGGTCGAGCAGCAGCAGGATGGGCAGCGTTCGCACGTGGTCGAAAATCTCCGCGAGGAGGGGCAGCCGCGCTGGCGAACCTTGAGGTCCGGCGGCCCTGATGTCCGCCAAGGTCATCATACGAAGCTCTCGCGCGCCGGTCGGTGTGTTCAGCAGACGGTCGTGGTACACCACGAGTTGGTCGTCCCGAGTGGCTTGGATGTCGATCTCGATCGCGTCCGCTCCCGCTTGGCCCGAGTGAGAGACCGCATCGAAGACGTCGGGTCCGTAGGCTTCGGTGCCGGCGCGATGGGCGATGTTCATGACTCGCCCGCGACGCACGAACCAATCAGACATGCAGCAGGCCTATCAGTCCGTTGCCAAAACGGCGTGGACGAACAATCGTCTCAAGATCTTAGCGTGGCCGTGCACATGTGTCCGGCCGCACGGCCAACGAATTCACCTGGTTGGGGCCGTCCGAAAGGAGAGGCGCAGCCAGCCCCCACCCGTCGAGGGCGGGGGCTGGCGTGACGATTACGGCCGGGGCGCGCTGGCCGGGGGCGTGAGACCGTTGAGGCGCAGATACACCGCCATCTGCCCGTACGTGTCCTGGGTGTGGCCGTTCAGGAAGAACATCACGCGCGCCCGGGTCGAGGGACCCATGAACGGCGCCTGGATCGTCTCCTGGATGGTCGTGTTGTTGAACTCCGCAATCACGGCCGCGCCATAGTCGAACGCGTCCGACATCGCCTTGATCATCGCGGCCTTCGTGGTGGCCTTCATGTCGATGGCCGGCTCGGGGGTCTTGCCGCCAAGAGCCTTCGTGAGCATCACGTTGATCTGCGCGATGTGCAGCACGTGCTCGCCAAAGGACCGCTGTGCGGGGGTTGGCTTGAACCCGTACTTGTCCTCCGGCATCGCGTTCGCCATGCCCACGAGCAGGGCCTTCTGCCCGGCCCAGTCTTTCGTCAGATCGCCATGGATGGTGGCTTGCGCGAAGGCGGGGGAACCGGCCGCGATGACCATGACCGCCAGCAGACAGAGACGCGTGAAAACCTTCATGGGTTCGTTGTCCTCCGGTGCGGCTCCGTCCACTACGGACGGTCGGCGCGCTGCTAGAGTAGCAGGCGCGCTCCGCACGCGGAAACGTTCCGGGCCCGGCCGCGCCTCACCTGAATCCGCCGAGCTCATCGGTCTCGGCGGGCCGCTTCATCCCCTTCTCGAAATACTCCTCCCAGATCCGCGCCCAGGGGCGGTCGTAGAGGTCGCGTACTTTGTACTGAATCGTCGTGCCGGGCGGCACCTGCGTGCCCCGGCCGTCATCGCCGACGAAGATGGTCTGATTGCAGTGTTCGAGGTGGAACGGCGCCGCGTCCTTGAGGTCGCCCCGCCGCGAGAAGAAGCGGATGTCGCGCACCGGCTGGACGAACGCCTCGGGGTCGTAGAACACCGTTTCGTGCTCGAGACCGGCGAACCGCCCATCGGCAAAGCGTCGCGGCGACCAGATCTCGATCAGCTGCATCTTGTTGCTGTATTCCCAGCTGCTGTGCGTGAACCAACCCTGGAGGTTGGAGGTCCACGTCATCAAGGTCTCGCCATCCCAGAACCCGACGGTCTCACCCAGCCAGCTGGGGACTTCCGCGCCCAGGTTGGGCACGGCGCCCCTGAGATTGAACGTGCGATCGACCTGGACATGACGCAGGGCGTTGTCCGTGCCGCCGAGGAACTGCACGCGCCCAGGGACGACCATCACATCGAGCTGACTCGGACCACCGGGCCCCGACCACCAGCGCAGAAGCCCTTCCGGACGACAGAACATCAGCGAGAACTGCGCCGCGTTGCTGTTGGTCTTGTGATACATCTGCTGCACGAACCGCTTCCGGTACTCGGGCGTGAGCAGCGAGAGGATGGTCGGCATCTGGTTCGCCCACCCGACGACCCACTGCGGCGGCTCGGCGAACTCCTGCGGGAGCGGGTCGCCGGCCCCGCCGCGCCGCCCCCGGCCGAATACGAGGTTCAGGTTCCTCGTATAGCGGCCGTTCCAGTCAGGCAGCGTGGCCGTCGTATGGGCCGTCGGTCCTCCACGCGCCCTGGCCTCGGCAAGCAACGCCTCGTAATGTGCCTGCGCGGTCTGGAATGGATACGGGCTGACGATCGCTTCGCGAGGGTAGTCGCGATCGCAGTGACCCCAGGCCGCGGTGGCCGGGTTGCCGTCCTCGATCGCCCGCGGGCCGCTCGAGTAGTCGCCCCAGATGGAGTCCAGTGAGATCGGGCTGTTGCAGCGGTAGTACCGCTTGTCCATCCACAGGTCTTTGTCGGCGTAGAAGTCCTTCGACGTGAAGATGTCGCGCGGCAGCGGCTGCACGCCGGCGGGGGCTTTCCCGCCCGTGGCCGTGGCGCTGGTCGTGTAGTACCACGGCGTCACGGCGCCGACGAAGGAGTCGTCCGGAAAGCCGTCGAACGTGTTGAGGGCCACGGGCACCGGCCAGCCGCGCCCCACGCTCTTCTGCGCAGGCTGCGCGGCGGGCTGCGGAGCCTGTGTGTACGACGTCATCCTACCCGCGGCGACGAACACCACGGCGAACACCGGGGCGGCAACGCCCGTCTTGCGGACGAATTCGGCGATCGTCATGGCTACGGCTTCCAGGGGGCGGTTGCCACCGCGAGTTTGTCCTCGCCGTGCGGCGTCGCCCCTTCGACGGAGTCGCAATGCTTCCCGGCGGCAGGCGGCTTGCCCTTGGGACATTGAAAGAGCCCATCGACCCTCGCGCCGCCCCGCTGCCCGTTGCGCAGCGGCGCGAGCCCCACGCTGAAGACGGTGCCCCGCGCGAAGCTGGCGACCGTGATCCCCTCGCGCGCCATCGCCGCCGATCCGCCCATCTCGACCAGCCAGGTCGCCGGCTTGCCTTCGGCGTCGCGCACGAGCGCGTCGCGCGTCTCGTTGAGCGGCACGAACGCGATCTGCATGTGGGCGCCGTCGGGATTGAGCCGTTCCACGACGCCGGTGAAGACGTAGGTGATCGACTGGTCGTACATCGCGAAGGAATGGTGCGCGGCGAGCGTTGCCGACGCCAGGACCGCGATCGCGGCCACCGTCAGCCCGTGCAGTCCCGTCTCAGGTGTCTTCATCATCCTCGTTCCATCGCCGGAATTCGACGATGTGATCGTTGCACAAAACGAGCGAGCGAGGCGGCTCCCATGCCGGGCAATACTTGCACTCGGCCTCATTGACGACGCGCTCGGCGTCGGGAAGCCGCCCGCACACGGCGTACTCGATCCCTTCGATAGCGCCGCGGGACCCGCGCCGTATCCAACGACAGTTGAGTGGAGACGTTGCGACCCGAACCGTGTGACACATGACAACCCCCTGGAGGGTGAGAACCCTATCCGCGGTTTTGCAGGGAGAAGGACAGGGAGACCGACAGCACGAACGGCACCGGCGTTCCGTTCAGCACGACCGGGGAATAGCGCCATTGCCGCACCGCGGCGAGGGCTTCGCGGTCGAGCAGCGGATTGACCGACCGCAGCACCTTGACGTCCTTGACCGTGCCTTCCTCGTCCACGACGGCCTCGAGGATGACGATGCCTTGAAGGCGCGCGCTCACCGCCGTCGGCGGGTAGGTAGGCTCGACCCGGCGCACGAGCGTCGGCGGCTGGATTTGCCCGCCAATCCGCACTGGGGCTCTCGGCGCCGGAGCGGGCGGAGGTGGTGGAGGCGGGGGCGCCGGGAGGTCGCCGACGATGCTCCCGACGACTCCACCGGGAACGCCACCCTCGACGCCTCCCGGAACACCGACCTCCTCGTCGGCAGCGGGCTCGGGCGCCACGCGCGGGGGCGCTTCGATCGGCGCCGCGCCCTGCGAGACCGCCGGCGTGGCCCTCGCGGGTGTCGCCTTTTCCAGCGGTTGTGCCGGCGCGGCCGGCGGCGGCGGCGGTGGCGGAGGTGGTGCCGCCGCCACGAACGCCATCATGGTCGGCGGCTGGGGCAGCGTGTGGGTGACGAACAGCACCGGGACGAGAACGAGCAGTGCCAGGATCGCAACCTGCGCGCCCGTCGAGGCAAGGATCGGAACGCCTGGATGCCGCGGTATGTGCGTCGTCCTTCCAGTGATCAGATCGAACATGACGACCTCCTGAGGAACTCGCACGAGGCGATTACACCGCCAAGCTGCAAGCGGTCGGCCACTCATGACGCCGCGATCCATGGCGATTCTCGCCACGACGCGGGCCTGGTGCTGGGGGTTTTCCGTTGGACGTCGCGTGAAAATCCGCGGCGGGCCGACTCGCGCCGCGCCCTTCGCGCGCCGGGCCCCCGGGTCACCAGAGGCACGACCGTTGCACCGGTCACGTGCGAGACCACACAAGAGATGAAAGGAGGGTCGCCATGGCCAAAAACAACGAACTCGCACGGGCGACCGCGCCGTTTGGATTCTTGGCACCACGACTGCTGGGGCCGCATTGGCTGAAGGAGTTCGACCGGTTCTTCAACCGTGAATTTCCGTTGACGAGGGCAGGCGAAGCGTTCGAGGGCTGGGTGCCGGAGGTCGAGGTGTTCGAGAAAGACGGTCGACTGACCGTTCGCCTGGATGCGCCCGGACTGACGAAGGAGAATCTCGCGGTTCACGTCGCTGAAGGCGTCCTGACGGTCGAGGGCGAGCGGAAGCACGAAACCGAGGAGAAGAAGAACCACTGGTACAGGAGTGAGCGCACCTACGGCCGGTTCTACCGCACAGTGCCGCTGCCGGAAGGGGTGATCGGGAAGGAGGTCGAGGCAACGTTGACGAACGGTGTCCTGGAGGTCACCGCGCCGTTGCACCCGGTCGCCGCGACGGCGCCTCACAAAGTGGAAGTCCGTGACCTCGAGAAGGCCCCCGCAACCAAGGTGACCGTAGCCGCCTAGACCACGGTCGTCAACGGGGGGAGAACGCGGGCCTCGGCCCGCGTTCTCGTGTACGGAATTTTAATTCGCTTCCACTGAGGATCGGAAACCACGCATGAGTTCGACCCACGGAGATCGAAAGATCGTCTATTGGCATCGCGATCTGCCGCCGGCCGACGGCGAGATCTTGCACGAACACGTCCTCGAAGCCACGAGCGACCGCGTCCCCGGCTCGATCCAGCGCGACGGCGATTTGTGGGACCGGTGCCACGCCGCCTTGATGGCACATGCGACCGACCGCTTGGCGCAGGAGGTGGCACGTCTGGGCGGCCACTACGCGCATGTGCTCGACGAGCACATCGACAGCAAGCGCGACGACCGCATCGACGAGAGCTGGCTGCACGGGCGATTCAGCTACATCCTCTATCGGCGGAGGGCGTAGACGCGGACCTTCCGGCTGTCCCGGCTCAATTGCCGGCGGTGGGCACCATGTTCCGGATCGCGCCGATTCGCCACGTGCCCGCCTGCCGGACCAGGACGATGGTTGCCCACATGCGTCGGGCGGGAGCCCCGCCGGTGGCGCCAATCTCATACGGTCCATCCGCAATCGCCACATCCGCGGTGAGAAAGCGCACGGTCTCGACGGTGATCCTGCGGCGTCCGGCGTTGGCCTGCGACGACGCGAGCGTGCCAGGGACGATCGCCGCCCGGCCACGCCGCCACTCGCCGGACGTCGTGTGCTGATCAGCGTCGTCGGTGAACAACGCCCCGATTACCGGCGCGTCGCGCCGATCGCGGGCATCGAGGTAATTGCGGACGACATCGCGGATCGCGGCTTCGTCAGCCTGGCGCTCGGGGGCCTGCGCCGCGGGCGTCATCGTCAACAGCGCGAGACAGGAGGCAGTCAGGAGCACTCGCATTGGAGGATTCTAGCCCCGCAAGCACCAGATAGAATGGCCCGACTCGGTATGGACCTGCGACTGTCAACCGCACGAGCCGCGATCCTCTCGTGCGTGGTCCTTTCACTGGTCGCGACCGATGCGACCGCCCAGTTCGGTGTTCCGTTCGCGCGATACCGCACATTCGAGGCGCCGCATTTCATCCTGACCTTCGAGGCCGGGTTGGAGGACTACGCGCGGCATGCGGCGGCGCGGGCGGAAGCGGCGCATGCGCTTCTGGCCCGTGCCTACGGATCGACGCCGCGGGGCAAGATCCGGCTGGTCATCGTCGATCAGGGTGATCTCTTCAACGGTGCCGCCACCCCCTACCCGACGAACCGAATCGTGGCGTTCGCGCACACCCCGGTCGATGGTGACTTCTACACCGACGACCCGAGCGAATTGCTCGTGACCCACGAGCTTGCGCACGTGTTCCATCTCGATGAAGCACGCGGCGGGTGGCGTGTCCTGCGAGGCGTGTTCGGCCGCAGCGAGCTCACCTTCCCGCACGTCTTCGACGGCAGCTACCTGATCGAAGGGCTGGCGACGTTCTATGAATCGAGGCTCACCGATGGCGGCCGCGTCCGGGGAACGCGGTTTTCCGAGATCTTGCGCGCGCGGCTGCTCGAGACGAAGGGCCCGCAGTTGGACGAGGCGGAATCGGATCCTGGCGCCTGGCCGCTCGACCGTCACTACGTGTTCGGCAGTCTCTTCCTCGATCACCTGGCCGACCGTTACGGAGCGGAAACGACGCCCACCTGGATGGCGCGACGAGCCGGCAGCGTCCTGTCGATCGTTTCGCGTGGAGCAGGCGTGGGCGACCTCTTTGGCGGCCGGAGCCTCACGCAGGAATGGGACGACTGGATTGCGGCTGAACGCGACGAGGCGTTGCGGCTGCGCGACCGGCTACAGGCAACTGCCCCTGGTCTGGCGATCACGACGCGCCTGTGTGAGGTGGCGCACAACACCTCGTTTCCGCGTATATCGCCCGATGGATCGGCGGTCGCGTTCCTCGCGACCGACGAGGGGCGTCAACCGCTGGGTCTGTACGTCGCCGATCTGCACGCGTGCGAGCCTCGGCGCATCGCCCGGGTGGACAGCCCGCATCCGTTCGCCTGGTCGCCCGATGGCCGCTCGATCGTCTTTTCGCAGCTGGCACTGGTGGACAATGCCCGGTTGTTCTCCGACCTTTTCCGCGTCGAGATCGCGTCCGGGGGCGTCACCCGACTCACACGAGCGGCGCGCCTTGCGTCGCCCGATGTGCATCCCTCCGGCCGCACAATCGTGGCCGTGCAATACGACAACGATCGAAGCCGGTTGGTGACGGTCGATGTCGCCTCAGGGAGCATCTCGCCACTCACCGAGTTCCGCGCGGCGACTGCGTGGGGACCAGCCCGTTGGTCACCAGATGGCACGCGGCTCGCCGCGTCGCGATTCACGCGCGGGGCCTCGTTCGATCTGGTGCTGCTCTCCACGGAGGGGCGACTGCTGTACGAGCTGACCGACGATCGTGCCCTCGAGGGGGTCCCGGAGTGGGACGCGAGTGCCCCGGCTGGAACGAGTCGACTGTTCTTCACGTCCGATCGCACGGGGGTTCGTGAGCTCTACGGGCTGGAGCTTGACGGTGATGGCGCTCCACGTCTGTATCTGACGGCTCGGGTACCGACAGGACTGCACGAGGTCACGGTCGTCCCGGCGCGGCAAGCGTCCGGCGATGCGCGCCTGCCTGGCCCTGTTGCCGGTCGGACGACGATCGTGGCCACGGTCACCCACGCGGATGGACGTCATCTCGAACGCCTCGAGATCGACCGCGCTGCCTGGGTCGCGGCGCCAGCGCCAATCGCCGAATACGCTCAACGGCCAGCTGGCCCCGAGACCTCACCCGTGTCGCCCGAGCCGGCCGCGCCCCGCGAGTACTCACCCGCGCCAGACCTGTTGCCGACAGGTTGGTCGCCGGTGTTCGAGACCGTGGAGGAGCTGGGCGTGTTCGCCGGCGCAGCGACGGGCGGAGCCGATGTCATCGGCCGGCACGCATGGCAGGGGAATGCGGCGTACGGTCCCGATGGCCGGGCGATCGGATCCGCGAGCTACATCTATCGTCGGTTTTCTCGTGCGCACCTGTTCGGTCAGATCGCCTCGACCTGGCGGCTCGAGCAGCACGTCGAATCCGAGGACGGCGAGCTGCTGCGACTCGAGCGAAAACGCTCCGCCGCCATCGGCGTCGTCTTTCCGTGGGAAACCTTGCGACGACGGACGCTCGTCGGCGTGAACCTCGAGATCGAGGATCGGCATCACGAGAACCGTGGCGACGCCGCGGCACTAGCGGCCGGCGAGCCGATTCGGCAGGAACCGACCCTCGTCGGCGGAGGCCTGGGACTGAGCTTCGGCAATGCGCAGGCGGGGGTACGGTCCATTTCAGTGCAGGATGGCGTCCGGATGTCCGCGTCGGCCGACTACTTGAAAGCCGCCGCGGATGATCGCTGGCGCTCGGGCTGGGAAGTGGCGTCCTCCGTCTATCGATCGCTTCCCTCATGGACGACGGCAGGACGGCCGGTGCTGGCGGCGACCGCGCGCATCGCCGAGCAACGAGGGCCGGCCGCTGGTCGTCTGACCGCGGGCGGCGTCGGAACGACCGCCATCCTCGAAGACGGCGGCACCAACTTCGAGGCACGCGGTTATCCGCCAGGACTTGTGGCGGCACGCGCGCTCTGGAATGCCCGCACTGAAATGCGGCTGCCGATTGCGCGCGTCAGCCGAGGTCTCGGGCCATGGCCGCTCTATCTGCGAGGCCTGTCAGGAGCGTGGTTCGTCGACAGCGTCGGGGCAGCCAGTCGTGTCGATCGGCTGGGAGCCCCGCAACTTCTTTCCACCGGCGCCGAGATGTCGACCGACCTCGACCTGTTTTCGTTTTTCCCGTTCCGCGTCCGCACCGGCGTCGGGGTACCGCTGAAAAGCCTCGGGCCGGTGGGTCGCGGTGAGGCGCGATTCTACATAACGGCCGGCACCTCGTTTTGATGCGCTGAACCCTCGAGCAGGGGGTGAGGGGTCAGGTGCTGATCTCCGAGGCAGACGCTGGTCGGGCGCCAATCATCCAACACGCGGCGACGAACCGGACTTCGCCCTGGTGCACGTACGCATCAAAGGCAGGGCGCACTGTCTCGATGACCCGCATGCGAGTCGCGTCGTCCGCTTCTTGAAGGGCCATGCCGACGGGACCGAGCCGCGTGACATAACGCACCAACTCCGGCTCGGGCAAGGCGCAGGCCACGTCAATCGGCCGAACATCGATCGCGCCCCAGCCGCTCTCCTTCAAGATGGCATGCACCCGGCTCCCGTCGGCAAAGGCGAACTGCCCTGGCGCGCCGGGCCGGCGGGCAGGCAGATTCGGCAGGAGCGGTCCTGCGGCTTGCTCGGCCGTCGTCATGAACGGGTTCTCCCGGGCACTCCGCCAGGCGATGAACCGGCATTCGGCGTCGTCGGCTGCGGCCCGCCGCAGGTTCGCAAAGGCTCGAACCGGGTCGTCGAAGAACATCACCCCGAAGCGGGACAGAATCATGTCGAAGCTTCCAGGCTCGAACCCGTGGTCCTGTGCGTTGGCGCGGATGAAGATTGCCGTCGTGCGCTCCCGTTCGGCGCGGGCTCGAGCGGCGCCGATCATCGCCTCTGAAATGTCGATGCCGACGCAGCGGCCCCTTGCGCCGAGCAGCCGCGCAACCGCGAGCGTCGTGCTGCCCGTGCCGCAGCCGACGTCGAGCACTCGTCCTCTGGATCGGGCAGACACGGCCTCGACGAGCAGATCTTCGAACGGTTGGAGCACCTGGTCGAGCAACGCCTGCTCATCGACCCAGGCGCGGCCGGAGGGCCCATTCCATAGCCTCGCCTGCTCATCGTCAACCTTGTGCGTCTCGTTCATGGTCAGCTCGTCTCGTCAGGCTGACTTTCCAAACCGACATCCGAGTACGATGCGCTCCGGCACGCAGGGGTCAGACTACGGTCAACCTTTCCAAAGAGTCAAAGCAGGAGCGAGGCAGCTATGCAACCTGGACCGTCCACCGACATCACGCGGGTCGTGCTGTCCGTGCTCGTGATTGGCGCGCTGCTGGTGGGAAGTTTCTGGACGCTGTTGCCCTTTCTCAGCGGCGTGATATGGGCGACGACGATTGTGATCGCCACCTGGCCGGCCCTGTTGCGACTGCAGGGGCTCACCGGGGGACGGCGCGGGCTGGCCGCCGCGATCATGACCGCCCTCGTGCTCCTGGCCTTCATCGCGCCCCTCGGCCTTGCGGTCAACACGCTGTTCCAGGCCGCCGGGGACAGCCCGGCGGTGATCAGCGACTTTCTCCAGAGAGGCCTTGGTCCGCCCCCGGCGTGGCTCGCGAAGATTCCGTGGTATGGCGACTCGCTCGCCGCTGATTGGCAGGCCGCGGCGGCGGGAGGCCCCGACGCGCTGAAGGCCCTCGTCCAACCCTATGCCGGTGCGGCCGCGGCCGCGGCGATCGCCGCAACCGGCGGAGTGGGCCGGACAGCCATTCTCGTACTGCTCACCGTGGTCCTGGTCGGGCTTCTCTATGCTCGAGGCGAAACCGCCGCGGGCGGCGTACTGGCATGTGCACGCCGCCTGGGTGGCGACCCTGGCGAGCGGGCGGTCCGTCTTGCCGGGCAGGCGATTCGCGGCGTCGCGTTGGGTGTCGTCGTGACGGCGTTGGTCCAGGCGCTGCTCGCGGGCATCGGTCTCTGGATCTGCGGCGTTCCACACGCCGGCGTCTTGACCGCGATCGCCTTCATACTCGGCATCGCGCAAATCGGGCCGCTGCCGGTGATGGCGTTAGCGGCCATCTGGTTGTACTGGACGGGGAGTACGGGTTGGGCGATCGTCCTGATGATCTGGAGTGTCCCCCTGGTGATGCTCGACAACGTGTTGCGCCCCATCTTGATTCGGCGCGGCGTGGAGCTCCCGCTGCTGCTGGTCGTCGCCGGCGTCATCGGCGGCCTGATCGGCTTTGGCGTGGTCGGTCTCTTCATCGGCCCCGTCGTGCTCGCTGTCACCTACACGCTTGCGAAGGAGTGGGTCTCGGGGGGCCACGAACCAGCCCCCGCGTCTCCGCGCCCGACATAGGCGGCGGTGATCCATTCGTCGCGCGTATCGCTCCAGGCCGGCGGGGCAGTCGCCCGCATTCGGCGAGCCGCCCGTAAGGCTGCCATGCGGCGGACCCGGTCGGCGCATGCCCAGGTGGGTGCCCCTCTAGTGGGGTATGGGCAGAGTGGACGCGCTCTGCAAAGATACGCGCCGAACCAAGGAGCGATGGGCGAGCCCTCTGGAGGGATCAGAACATGAATTACACCAACGATCGTTTGCGCTTCGGCCTTCTCGTGGCCCTCCTGCTGGCTGTGACCGCCGGCAGTTACCTGGGCGCGCAGGCCAACGCGCCGATCACGATTCAGAAGCAGGGCTCCTTCGCGGTTGGCGGCAAGGTCCTTGGCGACGACGCGAAATCGCTCCACTGCGATCACGGCTACGTCGATTACCAGATTCCGGTGAACCCGCGCCGCATCAACCTCGTGATGTGGCACAGCGCTGCCGCGACGGCATGGCTGAATCGCTGGGACGGCGGCGAGGGCTACCAGAGCATCTTCCTGCGCCGCGGCTACCCGGTGTACATCTGGGACGGCCCGCACGTCGGCCGCGCCAACTGGGGCTGCACTGAAAACACCTACAAGCCGGGCATCGGCCGGGATCAGGGCAATTTCACCGCGTGGCGGTTTGGCGCACAGTATCCGAACTGGTTCGAGGGGGTGCAGTTCCCGACGAAGAACGAGGAGGCCTGGAACCAGGCGTCACGCGCGCGCTACCTCGAGTTCGACACTATCGCGAACGCTCAGATGCAGTCGGATGCCGCCGCGAAGCTGATGGACAAGATTGGCCCGAGCGTCGCGCTCACCAATTCCGCCGGCGGCATGCGCGCCATCCTCACGGCGCTCAAGACGAACAACCTGGCGGGCATCGTCATGTACGAGAACGTCGGGTACGTCTATCCGGAGGGCGAAGGCCCGGGCGGCCCGGTCGGTGGGTTCGGTCCGATCGAAGTGCCGCTCGAGGAGTTCAAAAAGCTGACGAAGCTCCCGATGCAGATGGTCTGGGGCGACAACATCGACAAGGCCGGTAACTACTCGAACTCGTACAAGCTGTCGCAGCTGTTTGCCGAGAAGGTCAACAAGTACGGCGGCAATGCCGAAGTGCTGAAGCTCACCGACGTCGGCTTGAAGGGCAACACCCACATCCCGTTCGCCGACATGAACAACGTGGCGGTGGCGGACCAGCTCTCGAAGTTCCTCGCCAAGCACGGACTCGATAAGCGCTAGGACGAGCGGAACCGTTAGTAGATCGGCACCACCGTCTCGACCAGCGTGCCGCGGCCGGGCGCCGAGTCGATAGTGAGGCGACCGCGCAGGTGCTCGGCGCGCTCGCGCATACCGGTCAAACCGTAGTGCCCGGGGACCGCGTGGTGCGGCTCGAACCCGCAGCCGTCGTCTTGTACCGCGAGGCGGATGGCATCGTGCAGATAGTCGAGCGTCACCGTCACACGACTCGGCCGGCCATGCCGCACCGCGTTGCTGACGGCCTCCTGCGCGATGAACACCAGATTCTCGCCCACTGCCGGCGTGCCTGTCGGCGGCACGCCGATCGCGGATACGGTGAGCTCGACGGAGCGTCCGGCCACCGCCTCCTCGGCTGCGCGGCGGAGGGCGCGCGACATGTCGTTCGACTCGAGAATGGGCGACCGCAGTCCCCAAATGGAGTGCCGCGCCCGGCGGATGTGGTCCTCGACCTGCCACCGCACGCGCGTGAGACGCTCCTTGGCGACCGCCGGTGCCAGGTCGATATGGTGAGACACGTCGTCGACTTGCAGGGCCATTCCCGCCAACCCCTGGAGCAGGGTGTCATGCAGCGCCCGGCCCAGCCGCACGCGCTCGGCGAGCACCATCGCAAACTCGCGCCGAACCCGCCGCACGTGTAGCCGCCAGGCCCCCAGCACGACCAGCGCCGCCACCCCGATACAGAGGGCGTAGAACATGCTCGTCTGCACGAACGCGGGCGCCACCGAGAAGGTCACGACGGCGTCCTGGCTCCACACCTCGTCGCCGTTGGTGGCGGCCACGCGGAAGCGATACGTTCGCGGGGGCAGGTGAGCGTAGTTGACCACCCGCGCGCGGCCGGCGTCGACCCAGTCCCGATCGAAGCCCTCGAGCTGGTAGCGGAAGCGGACGCGCTGGGAATCGGTCACGGCTGGCGCGCCAAAGGCGATCTGGACGTGCGCGGTCCGCGACGGCAAGTCCACTTGCTGGCTCAGCACCTGCGGCACGGAATCGGCTGCCAGCGCCTCGATCGCCGGCGTCGGATTGCCCCGACGCTCTCCGAAGTCGTCAGGGTTTACGACCGTCACGCCGGTGCTCGTGACGAACCAGAGCCGGCCGTCCGCGGCCCGCACCGACGTCGTGCTGCCCTCCGAGTACGGCACGCCCGCCAGCCCGTCCGCGGAGGTGAAATAAGTGCGCCGGGGGCGATAGTCGGGATTGGCAGCCACGGCTTCGATCTCGGCGCGCTCGATGCGCGAGAGGCCGCTTCCTGAGCCCACCCACAACGTGCCGTGACGGTCGGTCGTCAGCGACTTCACGCTGCCGATCAGCCCGTTACGACGCGAGACCCGAACCATGCCGGTGGGGCTGATGCGCACCAGGCCCTCGTCCCCCCCCACCCACATCGCATCGTCGGACTCGTGGAAACACAAGACGCGCCCCAGCGCCACCGCATAGACGCGGAACGCACCTCGCTCGTCGCGTACGGCCACCGTGCCGTCGGACGACCCGAGCCACAGGCGTCCGGCGGCATCGACGGAAGCGGTAAGCGCCGAGCGGGCGAACCCATCCGGGAGGCCGTCGACCGGATGCATGCCTTCCGAGCGCCATTCGAAGACGTTCAACGCGAAGTCACGCAGCCACAAGCCGTCCTGGCCACGGATGATGCTGACGATCCGCTGTCGCGAGTCGGTCGAACCGGTGAGGATCGAGGAAAAGCGGTGGCCATCGAAATGCGACAGCCCGCGCTCGGTCGACAGCCACACGCCGTTGACCCCGTCACCCTGAAGCGCGAACACGAGAGAGCCCGGCAGCCCGTCGGCCTCGGCGTAGTCGCGCCGTCCCGCCGGCGTAAACCGCGTGAGGCCCGCAGTCGTTCCAACCCACACGCTGCCGTCGGGCGTCGCGGCAATGGCTCGCGGAATCGGCAGGTCGCGGATGGGGGTGACCCGGTGCGGGGACAAGCGCTGCAGACCAGCCAGTGTTCCCAGCCAGATGTTGCCGTCGCGGTCCTCGTACATCGACTGCACGGCATTGCTGATGAGGCCTTCGGAGACCGTGGCCGAGCGCCACGACCGCTCGCTCTCGCCGTCACGGCGCAGGCGCCAGAGGCCTTGCCCCAGCGTCCCCACCCAGAAGTCACCGCGCCGGTCGTGCAAGAGCGTCGCGCCCCACCCGCGACGCGCCGACACCGGCCCCTCGCCACCGGGGATGCGGAAGCCCTTGGTGAAATCGCTGGTGAACACGCGGCCGTGCGTGTCCTCGCTGAAGTTCTGCCACAAGTTGCTCGACACGTTGACGACGTCCACCCGCTTGAAGGGATGGCCCGGCGCTGCGCGCCGGTAGATGGCCGACGTCGTGCCCACCCACAACCGCCGGCCGCTGTCTTCAAAGACGGCGAGCGTCGCCCCCTCGGGCAGGCCCTCCGACAGGCCTGCCCGGTGCCAGCGCCGCGACTCGAACCGGTAGAGACCAGACGATGTCGCCGCCCACATCACGCCCGCGTGGTCCTGCACCAACGAGCGTGTGTAACCGGGCGCGAGGCCTTCGCGAGCACCGAAGAGCGTGAGCTGCCCGTCGTGGATGCGGCCTACGGGCGTCTTGCCGCTGAGACCAATCCACAGGCTTCCATCCGCCGTACTCACCAGGGCCCCTGCCGGGCCGGATGGAATGGCCGGCGTGAAGCGCGCGTTCCAGAGTTCGAAGCTGAGGCCGTCGAACCGCACCAGGCCGCTGTCGCTCGCAATCCACAGGTAGCCTGCCGCGTCCTGGATCAGGTCGCGAATCCGCCCGGGCGGCAGACCGTTGGCCTCGGTCCAGCTCGTGAGATTGAAGTCGTCGAGAGAGCCCGAGGTGGTCTCCGCCTGCGCCGGCGGTGCGCCTGCCGCCAGCCCTATCACGACCACCGCGGTCGCGAGCCCTGTCCAGCGACTCAGGTTCATGTCAGCCTCGCGCGGCCTGCCCTATTGAACGGGCAGACCGACCAGTCGGGCGGGCGTCTCTTTGAACATCCGGTTCAGATCCGGTTCGCTGAACCCGGCGGCTCGCAGAGACTTGATGGCCATGGCCAGCGCATCCGGATGATTGGGCGTGCCGACCAGTCCGCTGTCGCTCGCGACGAACACGTTCTGCGTACCCAGCGCCTTGATCACTTCGATCGCGCGGGTCTTTGCGGCCCCGTCACGACTGAGCGCGCCCGCGGTGATCTCGATGGCGCCTCCGAGCTTCGCGGCCTCCTGCATCTGCGGGAGTGACATGTTCGTGAACTGCGCCCCGAGCATCGGGTGGGTCACGATGATCCGGGTGATGCCGCGCTGCTTGGCCTCGGTCATGATCATCAGCGCCTCTTCGGGCGTCACGTGGCCGGTGGCCAGGGTGAGATTGCGCTCCTTGATCAGGTCGAGTACTTCGAGGACTTCGGGAATCAGCTTGCCGTTGCGCGACACGATCGCCTTGGCCCGCGTTTCCTTGTTGTAGTCGACCTCGTGCTCGGAATCATGGGTCGGCATCCACACGATCCGTCCCCAGTTTCCTTCCACGTCAGCCATGTAACGGACCGCCATGGGATTCACGCCACCGACGGGCGTGTCGAGCGTCACGCTGCCGAAGACCTCGATCCCTTGTGCGCCGTACTTGCGAACCAGCCAGGCGAGGCCGGCGGACTCCGTCCAGTGGTTCTTGAGGACGACGCCGCGCATGCCCCGCTCTTTCGCGAGCTTCACGACTTCGAACGCGTCCCACTGCCTGTCGTAGCTGTCGGGCCCGAAGTGCGCGTGCAGATCGATGGCCCCGGTGAGCACGGGATCCGTGAGCTTCTGATCCACGGATGGCTTCGGCTTTCGAGTCTTGTACGGTTCCCAGTGCGCCTTGGGGGACGTCTGCGCCAGCAGGGGTCCCCAGCCGTAATGCACGCTCACCGCCGTGAGCGCCACGGCTACGCACGAGATACCGATCAGAAATCGCTTGGTTTCCATTCGTCCAGTCCAGTTCGGCCTATTTCAGCGGCGAGTAATCGGTGGGTTCCAGGAACACGGATTCGACCTTGGAGGCCATCGCACCGCCGGCGGCCGACGATATCTTCTTCCACTCGGCGTCGTTCTGGAACGCCGACCAGCTCTTGGCCGCGGCCTCGCGGCTCTCGTGCGAGAGCAGATAGATCAGCGTGGACTGCGAGAGCGGCGCATCCATCGGCTTGAAGTACACGACATTCGTCATGCCGTGCTTCTGAAAGAAGCCCAGGAGGTGGTCCCTGAAGCGGGCATGCAAGGCGTCGAGCTTGCCCTCGACCGCCGTATAGGTGCGCAGCTCGTAGACCCGGGGCCTGGCCTGTGCGTGCGCCACCGCCTCGCCGGGCATCACGCTGCTCGTGGCGAACCCCGCCGCGAACGCCGCTCCCAACCCCAAAACGCTCAACATCCACTTCTTCATCGCGAGGTTCCTCTCTCTCTCTCGGTTCAGGACGGCGGCAGCAGGTAAGCGTGGTTCTTCATGCCGGGCGGTTGCGAGCCGCGGCGACTATACTCCGCGGCCGCGCACCTGCGGATACCTCCATGGAGTTGTGATCGTTTGCGGAGCACCCGCGAATGTAAGGCGAAGCTCGGCATTACGCTGCCAGGGCGTTGCCCGCACCTGATCGAAAAGTTGCGCCTTATCGCCTCGCGGGCCCGCGCGTCTCCATACCTCGGTTGGAAGGGCGCGGCGCCGGGCCGCCGTTACGGTTGCGGCGATGGCCGGGTGCCGTTAGGCGCGCGCGTGTGCGTCCGCGTCTTGAAGCGCCATCCCTCGGGGGTCTTCACATAGACATCCTCGTAGTTGCCGAGGCGTTGAATGCGGTTGGGATCCCGGCCTCCGAGCTCTACCAGATAGGAGTTGCCCCTCGCCCCCTCGGGTGACGGCGTGATCACCAGGTTCAAGATGAGATGACTGACGCTGCCGTTGAACCGCGTGCTGGTGCATCCGGGCCCGCCGAAGTTCGCGCCGGCCGCGATCTCCCGGAGCTTCTCGCGCCCCTGCCATCGCGTGCCGCCCTGCTTGATGGCGTCGTCGCTCCACATGTCCACGAAGACGCCGTCCGGTGTGTAGAGCCGTGCGTACTCGTAACCGTTGTCGGCGCAGCTGTCGATCGCCTGCCCGTATCGGGCACTGAGTTGCTGGATTTCCGCGTAGTCTTCGCCAGTCAGCGCCGCGCCGCCGCGGCTCTGCCGGGCCTGGACGGCAGCCAGCGTCGCAAGACACGAAACCAGCGCGAGCGCGCATGCGGCCAGCGATCTCTTCGTCAGCATCGTTCTGTCCTCCGGCCGCCATCGACCGACCAGCGGCCGGGCGCAGGATATCGGAATTTCGGGTCACCGCTTCGGGCTGGACTTCGTCCTGGGTCTGGTCTTCGGCGGCTCCCGGGAAGGCTTGGGATAGAGCTTCGCGGCGAACGCGTAGTCGGTCGTGTTGATATCGATTCCGCCAACGATGGCGGTGTTGTCGAACGTGATCTCGGCCGGGATGTCGTAGCACATGATCGAGCGAGGATCGATTCGCGTCCCGCGGATCGACCGCTGCTCGAGGGGCGTGAGGACCTGTTCACGGGTCTCTTCCGCGGTCCACTCGTCCGTTTCCGCAAAGTAGGCGATGGCCTTGGCGGGATCGATCTTCGACACGAGCTCGCGGCGCAGGTGCTCGTGGTCGAAGCCGAGGGTGTGGCCCGCCTCGTGGCGCACCACGCGGCGGTACTCGGACTCTGGCGTCCGCATCGTGAAGCCTTCGAGGTTCATGGTCGGCTGATCGCGCGGGACGCCGCGGATGTCGGTGCCGACGTGCGACCAGTAGCCGGCGTCCTCCGGCGGCGAATCGAGCCGCGCGATGCGCACATCCGGGTCCACCTCGGACGCGACGAACTTCACGTTCGCGCTTTTCGACCATGCGTTCAGGTGCAGGATTATTCGCGCGCGAAGCTCTTTCGACCCCCCGTCCATGAAGCCCACCGTGAGGCGCACGCCCCCCTTGCCCCAATACGTGCTGGTGACCAACGCGATGCGGCTGGGCGTCGGGCGAACCCCGAAGCCCATGCGCATCAGACGGCCGATGTCCGGCGCGTTCGCCGGGTTGATGCCTGTGGCGATACGTGCCGCTTCGATGCGTCGTTCCCGGGGAAGCGAGCGGGGGCGGCAGAGAACGAGTCGAGAGCTTCGCATGTCGTGATGCCTCGTCAATGAAGGGGGCGACAGCCTGCGCAGTTCTGCACTTTCTTTTCTCTGCAGAGCTTGACGTAGCGCCGTGCTTCGCAAATCGTAGCCTCCGTCTCGTCTGTTTGGAGCCACCAGTGTGGGCCTCGCCGATCGAGGCGCATGCCGGACCGCATGCGCGATGGCGATGGAGGCGACGTGCGCGGGATCAAAGCGCTGAAGTTCGCCGGCGTCCTGCTGCTCCTGGCCTTTGCGGGGTCCGCGGTGGTCTGGTACGTCACCGTCACGAGCGAACGCGAACGGTACCTCACGAGCCGCAATTTCAGGCTCCTCTCTACGATCGCAACCCAGCTTGACAGCTCCATCGGCGGGCAGCTGAAGACCTTCGGGACGCTGCTCTCGGCAGCGGACGGAAAGACCGAGAACGGGATTCCGACATGGTTTGCCCGCGCGAGGGACTTTGTGCCGAGCCTGGAGGCGCTGGACACAGAGCGCCTTCAAACGACGTTCGACTCCGCGGGGCTCAAGGCCACTCGAGCGGGCAGACTCAGCCAGGCCGTGCTCGACGATCGCGGCGCGTGGTTGCAACTCTCGATCAAGACGAAGAAGCAGAAACAGAGCGGCGCAAGCGCGAAGCCGAGTACCGGAACCGTCTATCTCGGGCTCAGCAGGCTGCTGGCACCCGTCTTCGCCCCGAAGCTGCGCGACGGCGCGTTCGACGCGCTCGTGCTCGCCTCGACCGACGGGCGCGTACTGCACGCCGAGGGCTCGCAGAGTGCGGTGCTGAAGTCCGCGCGACTCGACCAGCTCGAGCCTGCAAACCGGCCGTTCGTGATGTTCGGGAATCCAGAAACGCAGCCTGCGCCGCCCGGATACGCCTCGATCGCGCGCACCAGCGGGGTCGTCGACGTGAGGATCTCGGGCACCGCATACAAGCTCTTCACTCAGCCATGCTGCCTGGCGACGCGGATTCCGGCGGATGGCGCGATCCCTGAAGCCGGCCTCGTGATCGTGGGGCTCGTCGACGCGGCGGCGTTTGGCTCGAAAACACGGCAGATTACTCCGACCGTCGTGATCGTCTGCGTCGCGGCCGTTCTGCTGGCGGTCGCGAGCTGGCCATTCCTCAAGCTCAAGCTCATTGGAGAACGGCAGCGCGTCAAACGACTCGACGTCGTCGAGATCATTGCCGGCGGGATGTTCGGCATCGCCCTGCTGACGGTCGTGTGCCTGGACCTCTACGGCTATGGGCAATTCAATCAGACCCGCGACGATCAACTGGAGAACCTGGCAGGAACGCTGTCGGGCAATGTGCTCGAGGAACTGAACGACGCCTTCGATCAACTCGCCACCTTGACGTCTGTCATCCTGCCCTGCCCATCGAAGGCTGCGACTCGAGACGGAAAGATCGAGACGGCGATCTTTGCCAACCCGATGCTCCTGCAGTGTGACGGGAAGCCGATACCCCAGTCGTACCCACAGTTCAAGACGATGGCGCTCATCGGCCCGAATGGGATGCAGGACGTCAAATGGACCTCTCGCGTCTGGCAGCCGGAACCCATCGCCGTTGGATCCCGAGCATATTTCGTGGACGCCAAGGCCGGGCGCTTCTGGAAGCTGCCTCAGCCGAAGCCCCACGCG
>Ga0070675_100000767_pt1 | contig 22376 bp, 18 predicted proteins | sample KBSM43metaG_FD_65343 | JGI IMG/M metagenome (GOLD analysis project Ga0070675, IMG submission 65343) | Miscanthus rhizosphere microbial communities from Kellogg Biological Station, Michigan, USA - KBS M4-3 metaG | ecosystem: Host-associated > Plants > Roots > Rhizosphere > Soil ... | reverse complement strand
GGGCACGGTCCGGCCCACCAGGCCCGGCACCCGTACCTCGCGCGCCTTCAGCGCCGCGCGCATGGCAATGCCGAAGAAGACCAGGAACGTGAGCCCGAGGGCGCCGGCGAGCAGCAGGAACTGCCCCAGCCTCCAGACGCGAGTGCCGAGCGGCATGAACAAGCGATCGTACCACGAACGTTCCCGATGCCCGTGCGGCGGCGCGGGTTCACGATCGGACCAGGGCGGCGGCGAAAAACGCCTCGAGTCCGTGCAGGAAGGGGAGCGTTCGCAGCATGCCGCGCGCGTCGGCGGCAGCGGCGAGCGGGCCGCCGGCCGGTACGATCCTGAAGTCGGCGTGCGCGGCCAGGAACTCGTCCACCACCGCCTCGTTCTCCTCGGGTTCGCTCGAACAGGTGGCGTAGACCAGACGGCCGCCGGGCGCGACGGCGCGCGCCGCCCGGCCGAGCAACAGGCGTTGGGTCGCGGCGAACTCGGTCAGCTGCGCCTCGGTGCGCCGCCAGCGGATGTCGGGATCGCGCCGCACCGTGCCGAGGCCCGAGCAGGGGGCGTCGACCAGGACGCGGGTGAACACCGGCCGGAACGGCACTTCGTCGCGGCTGCCGACCTGCACGAGCCGCACGTTTGGCGCGCCGCTCTCGCGGACGGTGTCGGCGAGCAGCCGCATCCGGCGCGCCCGCGCGTCGCACGCGACCACCAGTCCGCGTCCATTCATCTCCGCGGCCAGCGCCGTGGCCTTCCCGCCGGGCGAGGCACAGAGGTCGAGCACGGTGTCACCGCTCTGCGCGCCGACCAGCAGCGGCACGAGTTGCGACGATTCGTCCTGCACCGCGAACCGACCCTTGGCCGGCGGGAGGCGTCCGCTGCGGACAATGAGGCCATCGGGCGCGTACGGCGCCGGGTCGGTCACGACGCCCTCGTCGTCCAGCGCCCGGCGCAGGTCGTCGCGCGAGTTGACGAGACGGTTGGCGCGCAGCGTCACGGCCGGGGTCGCGTTGTTGAACGCGGTCCACGCCGCGGCACGGTCGAAGCCGTAGCGATCCAGCCATCGGGCCACCAGCCAGTCGGGGTGCGACTGGGTAATGCCGAGATAGGCCAGCGCCTCCTGCCGCGACGGCGTGGGGCCGGGGTGCGGGGGCAGCCCGAGCGCGTCGCGAGTGCGCGACAGCGTACGCATGACCGCGTTGACGAACCCCGTGGCGCGTTGGCCCCGCGCCCCGCGGGCCAGCGACACCGCGTCGTCGACGATGGCGGACGCAGGCACACGATCGAGGTGCAGCAACTGGTAGAGGCTGAGCCGCAGGATCACCAGGATGTCGCGATCGATGGCGTCGAGCCGGCGGTCCGCGGCCGTGACGATCGAGGCGTCCAGAGCCCGCTGCCAGCGCAAGGTGCCGATGACGATGTCGGTGGCGAGCGCGCGATCGCGCGGATCGGTCAGGTTCCGGTGCTCGCGCGCGAGCAGCGTCGCCGGCTGCGCGTCGCCGTTCTCGACCGCCTGGAGCGTACGGACCGCCGCCACGCGCGCCGGCGCGATCATGGGCCGGCGAAGCGCGCGCCCGGCCGCACGGGATGGCCGCGCAGGAAGTCCGCGGCGCGCATGGGCCGGCCGTTTTCGGGCTGCAGCTCGAGCAGGGACAGGGAGCGGCCGTCTCCGGCCGCCACGTGCACGCCCTCGGCGTCCGCCTGGAGCACGGTCCCGGGAGGCGCATCGGTCCGTGCGGCCTGCGGCGACGTCTTCCACACGATCACCCGCCGGCCGTCGACCCAGCTGTAGGCGTGCGGCCACGGAAACAGTCCGCGGACGCGATCGTGGATGCGCCGGGCGGCGAGCGTCCAGTCGACGAGCCCTTCTTCCTTGGTTAGACGGGGCGCGTACGTGGCGAGCGCGTCGTCCTGCGGTTCCTCGTGAGCCGTGCCCGCCGCCATCGCGTCGGCCACGCTCACGAGGAGCGTCGCGCCAATGGCGGCCAGCGCGTCCTCGAGCTCTTCACTGTTTTCGTCGGGCCCGATCGACCGCACGCTCGTGGCCAGCATGGCGCCGGCGTCGAGCCTGGCTGCGACCCGCATGATGGTCACGCCGGTTTCGGTCTCGCCGGCGATGACCGCACGGTGCACCGGAGCGGCGCCGCGGTATTTCGGCAGCAGCGACGGATGCACGTTGATCATCCCGAGCCTCGGCACGGCGAGGAGCCAGGCTGGAATCAGCTGCCCGTATGCCGCGACCACGCCGAGGTCGGGACGCCAGGCGGTGAGCGCCGCCTCCACACCGGGTTCCCGCAGCGACGCGGGCTGCACGACTGGCAGCGATCGCGCCGCCGCCGCGGCTTTCACTGGCGCGGCGGTCACCTTCTGGCCGCGGCCCCGCGGGCGATCGGGCTGCGTCACCACGCCGACCACGTCGTGCGGTGACTCGATCAGGGCCTCGAGGGTCGGCACGGCGAAGCGGGGCGTGCCGAAGAAGACGACGCGGAGTCCGCTTACCATTTCCCGGCGCGTTCGAGCTTCCGGATCTTGCGGACGATGAAGTCCCTCTGGAGGCCGCGCAACCGATCGACGAAGAGCTTGCCGTCGAGGTGATCCATCTCGTGCTGAAAGCAGCGGGCGAGGAGTTCCGTGCCGGTCACCGCATGCTCGAACCCGTTCCGGTCGAGCCCCTTCACTGTGACCCGCTCAGGCCGCGCAACGGTCGCGTTGAAGCCGGGTACGCTCAGGCAGCCTTCTTCTTCGAGCTGCATGCCTTCGCGTTCGACGAACTCCGGGTTGACGAAGACGTGCAGCGCGTCGATGTCGCGGCCCAAGGAGACGTCGGCGACGAAGATGCGGAGCGGCACGCCGATCTGCGGCGCCGCCAGCCCGACGCCCGGCGCGGCGTACATCGTCTTGATCATGTCGTCGATGAGTTCCTGGATCTCGGGCGTGATGCCGGGCACTACGGCTGCGGAGCGATGCAGGGCGTCGGCCCCGTAGCGGAGGATCGGCCTGATCATCGTGGCAATGGACGATCAGCCGGCGTGGCCGACCGTGTTGCCCGGGGCAAGCCGGCCCGCCAACTGCTCGGCTGTGGCCGCGTAATGGCGCGCGATCTCCTCCACCGAATCGCCGCCGAACTTCTCGAGGAAGGCGTCCGCGAGCACGAACGACACCATGGCCTCGCCGACGACGGCGGCCGCGGGCACCGCGCAGACGTCGCTGCGCTCGATGGCGGCTGGGGCGTTCTGCATCGTCGTGAGATCGACCGACCGCAGCGGGTTCATCAGCGTGGCGATCGGCTTCATGAACCCGGTCACCCGCACGTCCTGGCCGTTGGTGACGCCGCCTTCCAGACCGCCGGCATTGTTGGTCGGCCGCACCGGCGCCTCGCGTTGCGCGTCGGGGGGCAGGATCTCGTCGTGGACGCGTGACCCGGGGCGCAGCGCGACTTCGGGCCCGATGCCGATGCCCACGGCCTTGATCGCGTGGATGCACATCAGCGCCTGCCCGAGCCGCCCGTCGAGCTTGCGGTCCCACTGCACGTACGATCCCAGGCCAACCGGCACGCCGGTGACGATGATCTCGAACGCGCCGCCAAGGGTGTCGCCGGCGTCGCGGGCGCGGTCGATCGCCTCGGTCATGCGCTGCTCGACCGCGGTGTCCACGCAACGGATCGGCGCGTCGTCGGCGAGCGCCTCGGCGTCGGCGAACGACACCGCCCGGTTCGGCTCCAGCGCGACGTCGCCGATCACCGACACGTGGCTGGCGACGCGGATGCCGAACTGCCCCAGCAGTTGGCGGGCCAGTGTGCCGGCGGCCACGCGCGACGCGGTTTCGCGAGCGCTGGCCCGCTCGAGGACGTCGCGCACGTCGGTGTGCCCGTACTTGAGGGCGCCGGCGAGATCGGCGTGGCCGGGGCGAGGCCGCGTGACATCGGCGCGGTTGGCGCCGGTGGCGCCTTCCGGCATTTCCTTTTCCACGTGCATCGTCTGCTGCCAGTTGACCCAGTCGCGATTGCGGATGAGCATCGCGATCGGCGCGCCGGTCGTGCGGCCCTTGCGCACGCCCGAGAGAATCTCGGCACGGTCGCTTTCGATCTGCATGCGGCGGCCGCGTCCGTAGCCGCCCTGGCGCCGTCGCAGTTGCCGGTTGAGTCCGTCGATGTCGAGCTCGAGTCCAGCCGGCATGCCGTCGACGGTGATGACGAGCGCCTGGCCGTGCGACTCGCCGGCGCTGAGAAATCTGAGCATTCGAACTCAATTCTATACGAGAAAAATGCGTCGTTTCGGCGTCGTGCGGCGCGTTTGGGCGTGCTGTGCGCTGCGCGCGCCGCTTGCATTCGCGGGGTGGATGCCGCTGTCCGCCGATCGCGCTCCGCGTACCGTACACCGTCCGTCTGGCGGCTCGGAGGCGTGGGGCGCGCCCGACGCGCGTCTCGCACGGTTGACCCCGGCCGTGGCGGAGCACGTGACCCGCGCGCGCCGCGCGCAGGCCTTCGTGCGTGCAGGGCGGCACGCGGCCGCCGAGCGGCTGCTGCGCGACGTCGCGGCGGCGCTCACGCGTCGCCAGGCGTTCGAACCGAGCGCGCATGTGCAGATCGAGCTCGGCCGCCTGCTGCTCGCTCGCGGCCGCGCCGCCGAGGCGCAGCGCGTGTTTGCCAACGCGGCCACCGCCGGTGCCGCCGCGCGCGCGGAGCCGACGGCGCTCGCTGCCACGCTCTGGGAGGTGGCGGCGCTCACCGACGCGGGCGACCTCGACGGCGCGGAAGCGCGCGCGAGGAGGTGCGTGGCCGCGCCGTTGTCGCCCCGCCATGGCGCATGGGCCGCGAGCTGCCTCGCGCGCGTGACGTTGTGGCGCGGCGACGTCGAGAGTGCCGAAGGGCACCTTCCGGACGCGGTGCCGCACGACGACCCCATCGTGCAAGCGTGGGTCGAGGCGACCGCGGTTCGCGTCCTGGTGGCCCGCCGCCAGGTCTTCGACGCCGGCCGCCGGCTGGCCGCGGCGCGCGGTTCGCTCGGCGACATCAGCGATCCACACGCGCTCGCGATCCTCGAGACCGCGCGGTTGCGCCTGCTCTGCGAGGCCGGCGATCTCGACGCGTCGGCGGCGTGCCTCGAGATGGTGGCGCGTCACGCGCGGGCGGCGCGGACGCCGTTGCAGCTTCTGCGTGCCCTGCTCATGTGGCATGCGCTCCTGCGCCGGTGCGGCCGCGAGCGGGACGCCGACACCGTGGTCCGACGGCTCCGCGGCATGGCCCGGGCGGCGCCCGCGCTGCTGCGAACGGCCATCGGCAGGCTGTCCGGCAACGGTCCGCGAGCCGGGCGGCCGCCCACTGTGGTCTGCGACGCCGCGCCGGTGCTGGTTCCGGAACTGGCCGGGGAGAGTCGCCCGCTCGACGAGCTGCGCGGCGCCATCGCCCGGGCCGCCGCCGCGCCTTTCGCGGTGCTCATCGAGGGCGAGAGCGGGGTCGGGAAGGAGCTCGTGGCGCGGGCCATTCACCGTCTGAGCCCGCGCGCGGCACGCCGGTTCTGCGACGTGAACTGCGCGGCGTTGCCCGACGATCTCGTGGAGGGCGAGCTGTTCGGGCACGCGCGTGGCGCGTTCACCGGAGCGGTGGGCGATCGGGCGGGGCTGTTCGAGGATGCGAGCGGCGGCACCCTCTTCCTCGACGAGGTGTCGGAGCTGTCGCCCCGGGCGCAGGCCAAGCTGTTGCGCGTGCTTCAGCAGCACGAAGTGCGGCGCCTCGGAGAGACAGCCAGCCGCCCGATCGACGTCCGCGTCGTGGCGGCCGCCAACCGGCCGATGGCCCTCGAAGCGGCGGAGGGCCGCTTCCGGGCCGACCTGCTGTACCGGCTCGACGTGATCCGTCTGCGCGTGCCGCCCCTTCGCGATCGCCCCGAAGACGTCCCGGTGCTGGCGGAGCGGTTCTGGCGGGCGGCGGCGGCCCGCGTCGGCACCCGCGCGACGCTCGGCGACCCGGTGCTGCGGGCCCTGGCGCAGTACGCCTGGCCGGGCAACGTGCGCGAGCTGCAGAACGTGCTGGCAGCGCTGGCCGTGGCCGCGCCGTCCAGCGGGCGCGTGGCCGTCACGCTGCTGCCGGCGCGGATTGCGGCGGCGCCGGCGCACGCGCCCACGCTCGCGGTACTGCGCGCCTCCTGCGAACGCGCCGCGGTGACAGCGGCCCTGGCCCGCAGCGGGGGCCGGCGCGCCGAGGCGGCGCGCTCGCTGGGACTCACGCGTCAGGGCCTGTCGAAACTGATGGCGCGGCTCGACGTGCGCGACGGCATTCGCGGGCAGACGTAAAATCCTGTGAGTGCTTCGTTACCTGGCTCGGCGCCTCGTGCTCACGGTTCCCGTGCTGTTCGGCGTCGCGACCCTGGTCTTCTCGCTGATTCATCTCATTCCCGGCGACCCGGCGCAGGCGATGCTGGGCGAAACCGCCCCGCAAGCTGACGTGGAGGAGCTCCGCCGCCGGCTCGGGCTCGATCGCCCGCTGCTCGAGCAATACGTCGCGTTTCTGTCCGGCGCGGTGCGGGGCGATCTGGGCACGTCTCTGCGAACCGGCGAGCCGGTCGTCTCGCAGGTGGCCTCCCGCATCCCCGCGACCGCCGAGCTCGCGGCCGCGGCGATGTTCGTGGCGCTCCTGGTCGCGCTGCCGCTCGGCATCGCCGCCGCAGTGTGGCGCGGCACCGCCATCGATTCGGGTGCCACGGCGCTGGCGCTGGTGGGCGTGTCGGTGCCGAACTTCTGGCTGGGCCCGCTGCTGGCGATCGTGTTCGCCATCGAGCTCGGGTGGCTGCCGGTGTCCGGGCGGGGCACGCCGGCGCATCTCGTGCTGCCCGCGATATCGCTGGGTGCCGCACTGGCGGCGATCCTCGCCCGCATGACGCGAGCCACGCTGCTCGAGGAGCTACGCGAGCCGTACGTACAAGCTGCGCGCGGCCGGGGCGCCTCCCGCACCCGGGCGGTGTTGCGCCACGCGTTCCGCAACAGCCTGATCCCGATCGTCACGCTGCTTGGCCTGCAGTTTGGCGCCGTGCTCACCGGGGCCGTCATCACCGAAACCATCTTCGCGTGGCCCGGCATCGGCCGTCTGCTCATCCAGTCGATCGGCTTCCGTGACTATCCGCTGGTGCAGGGCTGCATCCTGTTCATTGCGGTCACCTACGTGGCCGTCAACCTCGTCACCGACCTGGTGTACGGCGTGCTCGACCCGCGCATCCGTTTCGAATGACGAGCCAGGCTCCGCGCTGGATTCGTGTTCGCTGCTCCTCGCTCGGGGCAGAGCCTGCTTGCCCGCATTTCGTGCGGGCGGGACATTGTGACGGGGCGGCCAGGTGAGTCGGCTGAGAGGATCGGGCCCCGCCAGAATGTCCATCGTCGGCGCGGCGATCGTGGCGCTGGCGGTGCTGGCCGCGGTCCTCGGGCCGGTCGTGGCGCCCTTCGACACCGCATCGCAGGATCTCGCGCTGCGGCTCACCGGCCCGTCGCTGCGGCACTGGTTCGGCCTCGACGAGCTCGGTCGCGACATCTTGTCGCGCGTGCTCGCAGGCGCGCGCATCTCGATGCTCGTCGGCCTGGTGGTGGTGTCGATCTCGTCCGCCGTCGGCATCCTCGTGGGCGCCGTGGCGGGCTATTTCGGCGGCCGCGTGGACGAAACCTTGAGCCGCATCATCGACGTCCTCCTGGCGTTTCCCGGGCTGCTGCTGGCGATTGCGATGGTGGCGGTGCTCGGCCCCAGCCTTTCGAACGTCGTCATTGCGCTCTCGCTCATCGGCTGGGTCGGTTACGCACGCCTGGTGCGCGGCCAGGTGCTGCGGGCCCGCGAGCTGGAGTTCGTCCAGGCGGCACGGGCCCTGGGAGCGAGCACACCACGGGTCCTCCTCCGGCACGTCATCCCCACGGCCCTGCCGACCGTGAGCGTCCAGGCCACGCTCGGGATGGGCGGTGCCATCCTGGCCGAAGCGTCTCTGAGCTTTCTCGGATTGGGTGTGCAGCCCCCGGCGCCGAGCTGGGGCACGATGCTCAACTACGGGCGCATTCACCTGCTCGATGCGCCGCATCTGACGATCTTCCCAGGCCTGGCGATCGCCATTCTCGTGCTCGGCTTCAACTTCCTCGGCGACGGCCTTCGCGACTCCCTCGATCCCAAGGCCGCGCCGTCGGCGAGGTAGGGCCCGTAGGGCGCGGCTTCAGCCGCCCCGGTGCAAAAGCGTCATGGCGCCGACAGCGCGCGGTGCTTGGCGAGCGCGATCTGCGCGGCCTCACGCCGGCCCAGCCGGGCCTCGGCCCGGGACAACTGCAGGAAGACGTCGCGGTCGATCGGAAACTGCGTCGTAGCGCGGAGGAGGGCGGTTCGCGCCGGGGTCAGGTCGCCGTCGAGGAGCAGCGCGCGGCCGTAGAGCGACAGCGTTTCGCTCGAGGCCGTTTCATGAGCCGCGGCTGGGGCAAGCACCTCGAGTGCCGACTGGATCGCGCGCGGATCGCCGGAGGCTTCGGCCAGCTGCAGCCACACGCGGCCGCGCGCGTTGGCCACGGCCTCCGAGCCCGGAAAGCGCTCGCCCGCGCGATCGAGCGCGGCGACCGCCGCCTCGTGACGGCCATGGCGCGCGTGGGCGAGCGCCAGCGACACCAGGGCCTCCGGCCGGTTGGCGTCGAGCGCGGCCACCGCTTCGCGTTGCGTGGTCTCGTCACGCGTGCGCCCCAGCATCCCGTAGAGGTCGGCCAGCGCCGACCGCGTGGCGTTTGACGCGGGCTGCAGTTCCATCGCGCGCGCGAGCGACCGGCTCGCGTCGTCGAGCCGTCCCTGCGCCATCGCCGTGAGCCCGAGGAGCTGATGCGCCTCCGCCATCCGCACGTCCATCGCCAGCGCACGCCGCGCCGCCTCCGCCGCGCCCGTCAGATCGCCGCTCCGGTACAGCGCCACCCCGAGCTTGTATTGAACGCGCGGCGCGCGATCGTCGAGCGTGAGGTAGGCGCGATAGGGCGCCACGGCTCCGGAGGCATCGCCCCGCGAGATGTGGACGTCGCCTTCGAGCTCGAGCGGTTGCGGGGCCGTGGGGTCGAGGGTCTGGGCCCGCGCCAGATCGCGCGCCGCCGACGCGAACTGTCCGTCGCGCCAGTAGGTGTCGCCTCGTTTGAGGTAGGGGAGCATCGACTGCGGCCGCAAGGCGACGGCGCCGCTGAACGCCTCGATGGCGGCGGAGGTCTGACCGCGCCCGAGGGCCGCGTCGCCTTCGGCAAGCAGGCGCCGGAAGGCGCGCGCCTGCCGCACGTCGGACCAGCCGTAGACCGTGGCAGCGACCAGGGCGGCCACCACGGTGATCAGAACGACGCCCCGCTTCACACCGCCCATCGTACGCCGCCGCCCGCGGCGGCCCAAGCCCGGTGAAGTGCCGTCTTTTCGGAACCTTCCAGTCGGGCCGGGGTCTAAGGCAGCCAGCAGGTGGTACACTCGATGTCTACAGGGACGACTGGAGACGCCGTGAAAAACGCCGGTGCCATCAGCTGGGCAGGAGCCGACGCGGGCGAGGCCGCGCTGGTCGAACGTTGCGTGTCGCACGATCAGGCGGCCTGTGCCGAGCTCGTGGCGACGCACCAGCGCATGGTCTACGCGCTGGCCTTCCACCTCCTGGGCGACCGGGACGACGCCCTCGACGTGTCGCAGGAGGTCTTCCTGCGCGTCTTCCGCACGCTGCCGTCCTTCCGCGGCCAGTCCGCCCTCCGCACCTGGATCTTCCGCATCGTCGTCAATCAGGCGCGCAACCGCCAGCGATGGTGGAACCGGCGCCGCCGGGGCAGCCAGGTGTCGCTCGACGAGCACATCAGCATCTGCGGCGACGTGCCCTCCCAAGGCGAGGTGCTCCCCGATCGGCAGCTGGCCAGCAAGGAAACCGCCTCGCTGATCTGGAAGGCGCTCGACCGCCTGCCGTTCGATCAGAAGACGGCGGTGGTCCTGCGCGAGGTCGACGGGCTGCGCTACGACGAGATCGCGTTCTCGCTCGGCATTGCCGTCGGCACCGTCAAGTCAAGGCTCACCCGCGCGCGGCAGGCGCTGCGCGCCGAGCTGCTGGGGCTGAAGTCGTGATCCGCTACGTCGGCTGCGACTACGTGCGCCCGCGGCTCGACGCCTTCGTCGACGAAGAGCTGCCGATGGGCGACCAGGTGCTGGTGGAAACCCACCTGCGCTGGTGCCACACCTGCGCGGCTCGCCTCGAAGACGCGCAGATCATCGGGGCCTCGCTGCGGGTGGCGGCCCGCGCGCACGAAACCGCACCCGCGGCGCCGGACGTGCCGCCGGAAGGGGTGTCGCGCGCGCTCTCGGCGATGCAGTCCGAAGTGCTGGCCCGAGTGGACAGCGAGTACGAACAGTCGTTCACCGTCCGCGTGCAGGAGCTCTTCACCGACATGCGGCTGTGGTGGCCGGCCCTCGGGGCCACCGTGGCGGTCGCACTGAGCGTGGGGCTGGCGAGCGGCGTCTGGCAGGCGACGAGCGCTGAGCAGCCGACCTCGCTGGCGGCGATGATCGAGAACCTGGCCGACCCCGGTTCCAACCGCAATCCGCAGCGCCTCGACGCGACGATGTACCTGCCGCGCGTGCTCGACGACGGTGTGGCGCTCGACGGGGCGATGCTGGCGCAGAGCTCGGGTGGCAGCCATCAGGACGAAGTCGTGGCCGTGGCGGCCATCGTCACGCGGGAAGGCAAGATTGGCGGCTACGAGTTGCTCGACCAGGGCAGCAACGGTCATGGGCTCACGTCCGGCGATGCCACCGACAGCGACGTGCAGGGCGTGCTGCACGCGGTGCGGCAATCGAGGTTCGCGCCGGCGCAGCGGCCTGGCGGCCAGGTCGTGGCCGTAAACATGGTGTGGCTCTTCGCGCGCACCACGGTGAAGGCGTCGCTCAGGCCGGTGGATTTGGGGATACCACTGTCGCGGCCGGTCCTCGCCACGCCGCCGCCGCGGGTCAAGCCGCCCGGCCTGCCGGCGGAGGGCGCCAGTTCCCGGGATCTGCCCCAGGAGCAGCTGGCCGCTCCGCTCGAATCAGCGACCGCCTGAGGGCGCGGCGGGGAGGCTGCCCCGCGCGCTCGACACGTTGTTGAGCGCGTCGGCGGCCCGGAGTACCACGCCCTTCGCCGCCTCTGCCTCCGTCAACGTCAGCTCGAACTGCTCGAACCGCGAGTCGGCGATTCCGTCCTTCGGATACACCGCCTGCCACCGGTCGCCGTCGAGCGAGTACTCCACCTTCAGCACGGCCGAGTTGTCGTCGCGCACGTCGAAGGCGAGCAGCGTGCGAGCGCCGTCGCGGCGCGCCGAGGTCATCGTGACCGACGGCGGCGTATTGTCGATGTCGAAGGCCGTGCTCTCGAGGTCGCCGGTAAGCGCCGTGGACGGTGCGTTGGACGGCGCGTCCGAGGCCAGCACGCGCACGGTGTAGCGGCCGTTCGGCACCGACGTGGTGTCCCAGACGAAGATCGAGTCGGTGAGCGACGGCTTCAGCGTGTGCCACGCCGTGTCGCCTTCGCGGCGGTACTGCAGCTCGAAGGTCAGGTCGTCGCGGTTCTCGTCGTCGGCGCGCCAGATGAAAGTGAGCAGGCCCTTTTCGTAGACACGGCGCCCCAGGTTGGGCCCGCCGCCCGCGGCGCCCTGGACCTGCGCCGCCGCCCGGCGGTCGGGCGTATCGCCGTCGAAGCCGGCAATCTCGGGCTCGCCGGTGGGGAACGGCCGCTGGTACACGGTGCCCGGCACGTGTACGGTGATCGAGGTGACGCGTGGCCGCGCGTTGCGCGGCAGGTAGGCGGCGGTGAGCGAGGTCAGGAGCGGCGCTTCGCTGCGGCCGCCGCCGACGAGCACGGCGCGCCACTGGAGATAGCGGGCCCGGGGACTGATGATGGCGCTGCCCTCGGCGGCGGCGTAGGGAGTGCTCCACTCGCTCCACGCGTCGTCGGGCGTCCGGGTGTTGCCGCTGCGCGTCGAGACTTCGACGCGCGTGCCGGGCGGGACCAGGCCCTGCCACTTGATGTTGCCCCACGTGGCCACGGTCTGCGCGTCGCGCACTTCCGAGGTGAAGGTGCCGCGCTCGGCGCGCGCGGCGGACAGGCGGAACAGCTTGCCGGGGTTCGAGGTGGCGAACAGCACCTGACCGCCGCGATCGGTCGCGAGCGCGGTCACCTGCTGGGCGTCGGCCCGCGCGATCAGCGTGGCCCGGGCCGGGTCGCCCGCCAGGCGAAAGATCTTGCCGCGTCCGCCGGTTGCGACGATCACGCCGCCGCCGGGCTCGAAGGCGAGGTCGTAGGGCGTATCCTCGCGCGCGTCCCAGAGGAGATCGGTCGCGCCGTCGGGCCCGATGCGGAAGACGGCGCCGGACGACGGCCCGGCCGGCGCACGGCTGCCCGACGACTGTCCGGGCGATGCCGACACACTGATGTCGGCCACCGCCACCGAGGTGATCTCCGCGGAGACGGTAGCCACCGGCGCGGGGCCTGGATCCGGAGCCGGACGAGGCGCCGCGCCGTCGCCTCCACCGCCGCCCGGACGGCTGCTGATGGCGGTCGCGTAGATGTTGCCGCTCGCGTCCACACGCAGGGTGTGAATCTCGTTGTAGGTCGAATCGAACAGCACGAACGGTTTGCCGGCGGCGTCGAGCCGGAAAACGCGTCCCGGCGCGCCGGTGCCGGCGAGCAGCCGCCCGTCGCGGTCGAACGCGAGCGTCATCGCGTGCGTTGCCTTGGTCTGGTAGAACACCGCGCCGCGCCCGTCGGGCGCGATGCGGTAAATCGTGCCCTTGTCGCCGGTGCCGGCGAACACCGTGCCGGCGCGATCCACCGCGAGGCTCCAGATGTAGGGGTCGGGCGGGTCGTAGAACACCGCGCTCTTGCCGCTCGCGTCCAGCTTGTAAATCTTCCCGTTCGGCGAGGTCGCCACGTAGAGCCCGCCGCCGGGTACCGGGGCAATCGCGTGCACTTCGAGCTCGTCGGAGTCGAAGAAGACGCGTCCGCGCCCATTGGCGTCGATCTGGAACACCTGGCCTTCGTTGCCGCTCCCCACGTACACGGTGCCGTCCGGCAGCGTGGCCGTCGCCCACAGGAACGGAGCGCTGGCCTCGTAGACCGAGGTGGCCATGGGGCCGAGTGTCAGGCGGCCGAAGGGATCGATCGCAAGGTGTTCGACCTCGCCCTTGAGGAAGTCGGCCTCGGTGGCCGTCTGCCAGAACGTCGGCGCAGCGGCCGAGACAGCGGCCACGAGCGCGCCGCCGCCAACAAGCGTCGCCGCGAGGCGCGCAAAACGCGTCAGCATGGATGATGAGGCCTCGCTAGTCCTCGAGAGGCAGCGTCAGGGTGCGGGAGCCGGAGACCGCCAGGTCGGTGGGGATTTCCCACTCGCCGAGCACCGCGCTCTGCAGTGGCCGGAAACTGCCGCCGCTGCGGTCGGCCTCCATCACTGCGAGCACCGACGGCGGCAGCGCCGCGAGCGATTCGCCCTTGACGATGGCCCCACCGTCGCGCGTGAGGAGGCGCACGTAGAGCCGGTTGTTCCGCCGGGCGCTGTTCAGCACCTGCAGCATCTGCGGCACGCCGCGCGTCTGCAGCGGCTGCACCTGCAGCTCGCGCGCTTCCCACTGCGAGAGCCGGACGCCGTCGGCGACCATCACCGACACGCTGCCGCGCGCGTTCGCCGGCACCTGCACCGGCAGCGACTTCAGGATCTCCTCGCCGCGGTACGACCGCAGCAGCACCTTGATGTTCACCGTGCTGCCCGGCCTGGCCCGTGTGCCGTCGAGCCACACTCGTTCGATGGTGGCGCTGCGCGACTGTTCGCTGGCGTCGATGTCGAGGGTCAGGGCGTCGATTTCCACGTCTTCGAACGAGTTGCGCAACAGCACGTTGATGGGCGTCACCACCGACGCGGCCGCGCCCACCGACGGCTGGTCGCCGCTGAACAGGTCCTCGAACGCGAGCGGCGTGTGATTCTTCACCTGCGCCGTGCCGCGCACGGCGTAGCTGGCCACGCCGTTCTCGCGCTCGTACGAGGTGAGCGTGTTGAGAATCGAGAGGTACGCGAGGAGCGGCGTAAACAGCTGATCGCGCACCATCGCCATCTTGAACGTCTTCCGCGTGCCGCGCGCCGCCTGCAGGTTGAGCGTTACGGGAATCATCGACGGCCCGGGGCCGAGCGTGCCGGCAATCGTCGTGGCGCGGTCCTGCAGCACGGTGCCGATGACGTCGCCGGTGCTGGCGATCTTCATCGAGCTGATGAGACTTGGCAGCACCACGTGCACGTGCGCCCGCGTCAGCGGAAATGCGGTCGGGCCCAGGCCGTAGAACGGGTGCCCGAAGGCGTAGACGCGATCGCCATCCACCTCGGTGACGGTGCCGGTGGCGCCGAGCTCGAGATCGCCGCTCATGAGCGCGACGCCGATGGGATCACCGGGCCGCAGCGGCCGCGGCGGTGCGGCCGACGCGTCCTGCTGCGCAGCGCCGCCGGCCATCACCGGCAGGAACCCGCGATCGCGGAACGCACCGATCACGGGATCGGCGACCGAGGTGTCGAACCCGCCCAGCGTGATCGGGGTCGCGATCGGCCGGAGCAGTGTGCCGATGCCGGCGTTGATCGTGGCGCCGCCGAGGAGCTGCACGTCGCTCGGGCTGTCGGCAAACGGCTTCGCCCAGGCGAAGGCCTGCGACAGCGCGGCCCGCAGCGAGTCCTGGCTGAGCGGCATCGTCAGCTCGACGCGCGCGGCCTGCCGGCGCGGCGTGGGCAGCGTGGCCGCTTCCAGCATCTCGTTGAAGGGCGTGATGCCGGCGATCGGCTCTTTCGCGAACTGGCCGAGTGAATAGGACACGGCGCCGACGAGACGCCCGTCGATGTAGACCGGACTGCCGCTCATGCCGGCGATGACGCCGGTATTGGCGAGCGGACCCCCTTCGAGCCGGGCCAGGATCAGGTTGCGGCGCGGCCCGATGACGTTGCGCAGGACGCCAAGGATGTGGGCCTTGAACTCGTCGAGGCGCTCGCCTTCGAACACGGTGCGGCCGATCGCGACCATGCCGGGCCTGAGGTCGTCCACCGGAAAGACGCGCGTCTGCGCCGGCAGGAGGCCGCCGACGAGGCACACGATAAGCACGGCGATCGCAGCACGGAAGCGGGTCGTCATAGAACGGTCATACCGGGGGGAGCGGGACTGGCCGCTCTCCGTCCAAGATACGGGTAAACCTCTGAAACCGCAAGGCCTGTGGGCCCGCCGGTTGACAGGCCCTCGCGGCCTGCGCTACTCTGCCGTTCACAGGTTTCCGCGCTGATGACGGCCTCGTTTCGCCCCTTCGTGTCCTCGACCAACGCCAGCTATTGGTGGTGGTATCCGACTGCTGAGGGGGCGGCTGCCAGCGTCTGAGACGCGCCTGGCGCATACGTAAGACTAAGACGGATTCAACGCCCCTTCAGCCTCCCGGTTGAAGGGGCGTTTTGCTTTTTACGGCACGATCGCGGACGAGGCGGGAAACAGGACGGGGGAAACAAACGATGTCCGGCGCACGACTGTGCGAAACCGTGACGGGCGCCACGATGCGCGAACTGCTGGAGGCCCGGGACGCCGCGACCGCCGGCGACATGGTCGAACTCCGTCTCGACGGGGTGCGAGACCTGGACGTCGACGGGGCCCTGCACGGACGGCGCGTGCCGGCAGTGGTGACCTGCCGCGCGTCGTGGGAGGGGGGCCGGTTCGATGGCTCGGAGGACGAGCGGCGGCGCATCCTCCTGCGGGCGCTCGCCGCCGGCGCCGAGTTCGTGGACGTGGAGTGGCGCGCCCGGTTCGACGACGTGATCGCTCAGGATCCGTCCCGGGCCGTGGTCTCGTTTCACGACTTCACCGGTGTCCCGGCCGGGCTTCCGGATCGGGTGGCGGCCATGCGGCGTACCGGTGCGGGAACGATCAAGGTCGCGTACGCGGCGCGCCGGCTCTGCGACACGCTGCCGCTGCGCGCGATTGCCGCCGAGAAAGATGCCGTGGTGATCGGGATGGGTGATCCCGGTGTGCCGTCGCGGCTGCTCGCGGCGCGCTACGGGTCGCGGTGGACCTTTGCCGGACACGGGGCCGCACCGGGCCAGATCCCGGGGGCACGGATGCGCGACGTGTTCCGCTTCAGGTCGGTCGGTGCGCAGACGAGACTCTACGGCGTCGTCAGCCGCACCGCGATGCACTCGCTCTCCCCGGTCATGCACAACGCGGCGTTCGCGGCCGCCGGTCTCGATGCGGTGTACGTGCCGCTCACGACCGACGATTTCGCGGACTTTCTCGCCTATGCCGAGGCGATGGGGTTCGAGGGCGCAAGCGTGACCATTCCGTTCAAGCTCGACGCGCTTCGGGCGGCCTCGGTGCGGGAACCGATCGCGGATGTGGTCGGCGCCGCCAACACGCTGCGGCGGCGGCAGGCGGCTCCTGATGTGTCGGTCCACCCGGCGGAACGGCCATGGGAGGCCACCAACACCGACGTCGAGGGCTTTCTCGCGCCGCTCGAGGCGCGGTTCGGCACGCAACTGGCCGGGGCGCGCGCGACGGTCCTGGGGGCGGGCGGCTCGGCGCGTGCCGTCGTGGCGGCCCTCGTGTCGCGGGGCCTGCGGGTGACCGTGTGCGCGCGCCGCCCGGAACAGGCGGCCGCCGTGGCCGCCGTGGCCGGCGCGTCCGCGGCGTCATGGCCGCCCGCGCCGGGTACCTGGGACCTGCTGGTGAACTGCACGCCGCTCGGCGGTGCCGGCCGCCGCGCCGAGTCGCCCATGAGCGGGGTGCCGCTCGACGGGCGCGCCGTCTACGACCTCACCTACGGCGAGGGCGAGAGCGCGCTGGTCGCCGACGCGCGGCGGGCCGGATGCGATGTGCTCGACGGCCTGCCCATGCTCATCGCGCAGGCCGAGCGGCAGTTCGAGTGGTGGACGGGGCAGCGGCCCGGTCCCGGAGTGATGCGGGCCGCGGCGTACGCGGCGCTGGGACGGCCGGTGGAGACGGTGCGAGAGGAGTCGTTGGGATAGCGATGCAGATCACGACGTTCGACGCATTCAAAGAGCTGGCGCAGCGCGGCACGTTCGTGCCGGTCTACAAGGAGATCGTCGCCGACCTGCTGACGCCGGTCTCCGCGTTCCTCAAGGTAGCGGAGCACGCCGACTACGCATTCCTGCTCGAGTCGGTCGAGGGCGGAGAGCAGGTGGCACGCTACTCGTTCCTCGGCAAGGATCCGTTCCTCATCGTCCGGGCGCGCGGCGGCAAGGTGCTCATCGACCGCGCTGGCGAGACCACCGAATCGAACAAGCCGTTCACGGCGACCATCCGCGAGCTCATGGCCGGCTTCCACTCGCCGTTCGTGCCCGGGCTGCCGCGCTTCACCGGCGGCGCCGTCGGCTACATCGGCTACGACGCGGCCGCGTGGTTCGAGCCCGTGAAACTGCAGCCGGCCGAACGCGAGGGCGACGAGGCGGGCTTCATGCTGTTCGACACGGTGCTCGCCTTCGATCACGTGCGGCACCGCATCCTCATCATCGCCAACGCCCGGATCAGCGGTGACGAGGACCTCGAGTCGCTCTACCAGTTCGCCTGCGCCAAGGTGGAGTTCGTGGAGCGCGAGCTGGAGCGCGCGCTGTCGAAGATGGTGCCGCCCTCGGGCCATCCGCTCGACGTGACGTCCAACGTCACGCGCGAGCAGTTCGAGGGAATGGTGAAGACGGCGAAGGAGTACATCGCGGCCGGCGACGTCTACCAGGTCGTGCTGTCGCAGCGCTTCGAGGCGGCCATCGACGCCGACCCTTTCACGGTGTACCGCGCGCTGCGGCACGTCAACCCGTCGCCGTACATGTATTTTCTCCGCGTGGGCGACCGCTCGATCGTCGGCTCGTCACCCGAGATGCTGGTGCGGGTCGAAGGGCGGCAGGTGCAGACGCACCCGATTGCCGGCACGCGCCCGCGCGGGCGGACCGAGGACGAGGACGTCCGGCTCGGCGAGGAGCTGAAGCGCAACGAGAAGGAGCGCGCCGAGCACGTCATGCTGGTGGACCTCGGGCGCAATGACATCGGGCGGGTGGCGAAGTACGGCACGGTGCGGGTACCGACCTATATGACGCTCGAACGCTATTCGCACGTGATGCACCTGGTGTCGATCGTGGAGGGCCGGCTCGACGACGCGCACGACCGGCTCGACGCGCTGGTCGCGTGCTTTCCCGCCGGCACCGTGTCGGGCGCGCCGAAGGTGCGGGCGATGGAGATCATCGCCGAGCTCGAGAACCGGCGGCGCGGGGTCTACGCCGGTGCCGTCGGCTATCTCGACTTTGCCGGGAACCTCGATTTCTGCATCACGATTCGCACCGTCCTGATCGAGAACGGCCGTGCCTACGTGCAGGCGGGCGCCGGCATCGTCGCCGACTCGAACCCGACGGCCGAGTACGAGGAAACGAAGGACAAGGCGCGGGCGGTCCTGCGCGCCTTGGAGCTCGCACAGAACGGATTGTCGTAGGGCGCGGGCTTCGGCCGCGCCTCAGTAGCGAGCCGGAAGGCCCGCCCTCCGTGGTGAAACAAAAGAGACTTCGACATGGTTCTCGTTATCGACAACTACGATTCGTTCACCTACAACCTCGTGCAGTACCTGGGCGAGCTGGGCGCGGAGGTCCGGGTGCGGCGCAACGATCAGGTGGGCCTCGACGAGGTGGCGGAAATGACGCCCGAGCACATCGTGATCTCGCCGGGACCGGGGCGGCCCGAGGCCGCGGGCGTCTCGATGGACGTCATCCGCCGCTTCGGGCCGTCGACGCCGGTGCTGGGCGTCTGCCTGGGCCATCAGGCGATCGGGATGGTCTACGGCGGCATCGTGACTCGGGCCAGCGCGCCGATGCACGGCAAGACCTCCACCGTGGTGCACGACGGCAAGGGCATCTTCGACGGTGTCGGGTCGCCGTTCCAGGCCGGGCGGTATCACTCGCTGGTCGTGTCCGTCGACGGCTTTCCCGCGCAGTTGCAGGCGTCGGCGCACACGAAGGAGGACCGTACCATCATGGGCGTGCGCCACGTCTCCTACCCGGTGCACGGCGTGCAGTTCCATCCCGAGTCGGTGCTCACCGACGAGGGCCGGCGCATCCTCCGCAACTTCCTGGACCTGTGAGCGGCAGATGACCGAGCCCGCCCCCGTGTCGCTCATCGCGCTCGTCGAGAAGGTCGTCCGCCACGAGGACCTGACCGAGGCGGAGGCGTCGGCGGCCATGCACGAGGTCATGGAGGGCCGGGCGGCGCCGGCGGCGCTCGCCGGCCTGCTGACCGCGCTGGCGATGAAGGGCGAGCGGCCGCACGAGATCGTCGGCTTCGCGCGGACGATGCGGGAGCACGCGGTCAAGCTGTCCGCCCCGGCCGGGGAGGTCTTCGACACCTGCGGCACGGGCGGCGATCGCGCCGGCACGTTCAACGTCTCATCCACGGCGGCCGTGGTCATTGCCGCGGCGGGACTCACCGTGGCCAAGCACGGCAACCGATCGGTGTCGAGCCAGTGCGGCAGCGCCGACGTCTTCGAGGCGCTGGGTGTCAACGTGGGCGCGCCGCCGGCCGTGGTGGAGCGCTGCCTCCGCGCGGCGCGCATCGCGTTCTTCTTCGCGCCGACGTTCCATCCCTCGATGCGCCATGCCGGGCCGACGCGCCGCGAGCTTGGCCTTCGCACCGCGTTCAACCTGCTCGGTCCGCTCACCAACCCGGCGCGGGCGGCCCGCCAGATTGTCGGCGTGCCCCGCCCGGAGCTCACCGAGTTGCTGGCGCGGGCGCTGATGATGCTTGGCTCGGCGCGCGCCTGGGTCGTGCATGGCGCCGACGGCCTCGACGAGATCTCCACGACCGGGTACACCAAGGTCTCGGAGTGCCGGGACGGCGCGGTCCACACCTTCTACGTCCATCCCGCCGACTTCGGCCTGACGAAAGCGGCGCCGGCGGCGCTCAAGGGCGGGAATGCCGCGACGAACGCCGCCATCATCCGATCGGTGCTGGCGGGATCGGCCGGACCCGCGCGCGACGTGGTGCTCCTCAATGCCGGCGCCGCGCTCTTCGTCGCCGGGCGCGCCGAGTCGGTGCGCGACGGCATCCGGCAGGCGGCGACGGCGATCGACGCGGGGGCCGCGAGCGCGACGCTCGCGCAGATGGCGCAGATGTCGCACGCGGAGGTGCCGGCGTGAGCGCCGATCCCGATCTGCTCGCGACGATCGTCGCCGCGACACGGCGGATCACGGCGTCGCGCCAGGCGCGCGAGCTGCTGCCGGCGCTCGAGCGCCGGGCGGCGGCGGCTGCGCCGCGCGGGCCACTCTTCGAGCAGCGGCTGCGGCGGGTGCACGGGTTCAACGTCATCGCCGAGTGCAAACGCCGCTCGCCGTCGCGCGGGGTGCTGGCCGCCGACTACGACCCGGTGCGGATTGCGCGCGCCTATGCCGACGGGGGCGCCGCCGCGATCTCGGTGCTGACCGAGCCCACGTTCTTCGACGGTGCGCTGGCGCATCTCGAGGCGGTCCGCGCCGCCGTACCGGTCCCGGTCCTCCGCAAGGACTTCGTCGTGGACGAATACCAGCTGCTCGAAGCCCGTGCGGCGGGAGCCGATGCCGTCCTGCTGATCGTGGCCGCGCTCGACCAGCCGGTGTTCCAGCGGCTGCAGCAGCTGGCCTGGGAGCTGGGGCTGGCGGCCCTCGTCGAAGTGCACGATCGCGAGGAACTGTCGCGGGCCGTCGACGGGGGCGCCCGCATCATCGGGGTGAACAACCGGAACCTGCGGACCCTCCGGGTGGACGTGCGCGCGTCGGACGACCTGGCGGCACGCATGCCGGCGGACGTTGTGGCGGTGAGCGAGAGCGGCCTGCAGTCACGCGCGGATCTCGAGCGCCTGGCGGCGGCCGGCTACCGCGCGTTCCTGATCGGCGAGCGCTTCATGACCGACCCGGACCCTGCCGCGGCGATCCGGCTGCTGATCGGCGCGGCGCCGGTCGCCGGGCGCGTGGACTGAACGATGCTGCTGAAGGTCTGCGGGCTCACGACGGCAGCCGACGCGGTACACGCGGCGGCGGCAGGGGCGACGGCGGTGGGGGTGATCTTCGCGCCGGCGAGCCCGCGGTGTGTCACGGCCGATCGGGCCCGCGACATCGTGCGCGCCCTGCCGCCCGAGCTACCGGTCGTGGGCGTGTTCGTCGATGCCACGCTGGCGGAGATCGTGGCGACGGTGGCGCATACCGGCATCCGCGTCGTGCAGTTGCACGGGGACGAGCCCGAGAGCTACGCGGCGGCGCTGAAGATGCCGCTGGTGCGGGCTGCGGCCGTCGACGTGGCGGCGGAGAGTTGGCCGAAGGCGTTGCTGCTGCTCGATGCGGTCTCGGGCCGGCAGCGCGGCGGCACCGGGACGCGCGTGGACTGGCAGCAGGCTGCCGCGATCGCGCGGCGCCGGAAGGTCGTACTGGCCGGTGGCCTCACGCCGGACAACGTGGCCGAGGCCGTGGCGACCGTGCGCCCGTACGGCGTGGACGTGTCGTCGGGCGTGGAGGACGCGCCCGGCCGGAAGAATCCGGACAAGGTGTCGCGCTTCCTCGAAGAGGCGCGCGCGGCATTCGCGAGGTTTTCGTAGGGGCGGGTCTTCGGACCCGCCCGAAGGGACTGACGTGAAGACAGAAGCAACACAGGCGCCGGTGTTCGGGCGGCGCGATCCGGACGCGCGCGGCTACTTCGGCGAGTACGGGGGCCGCTTCGTCCCCGAAACCCTGGTCGCGCCGATCGAGGAGCTGACGGCGGGCTACCTGGCCTCGCGAGCCGACGTGCGTTTCCAAGCGGAGCTCGCCTCGCTGCTCGCCACCTACGTGGGGCGTCCGACGCCGCTGTACGAAACGCGCCGGCTCGCGGCCGAGGCCTGCCGTGCGCCCGGCGTGCGGATTCTGCTCAAGCGCGAGGACCTCACGCACACGGGCGCGCACAAGATCAACAACGCGCTCGGGCAGGCGCTGCTCGCCCGGCAGATGGGGAAGCGCCGCATCGTCGCCGAAACCGGCGCCGGCCAGCACGGCGTGGCCACCGCCACCGCGTGCGCGCTGCTCGGCCTCGAGTGCCACGTCTACATGGGCGCCGAGGACATGCGCCGCCAGGCGCTCAACGTCGTGCGCATGCGGCTCCTCGGCGCGTCGGTGATCCAGGTCGACTCGGGCAGCAAGACGCTGAAAGACGCCATCAACGAGGCGATGCGCGACTGGGTCGCCAACGTCACCGACACCGCCTACGTGCTGGGCTCGGCGCTGGGGCCGCACCCGTACCCGCTCATGGTGCGCGAGTTCCAGTCGGTGATCGGCCGCGAGGCGCGGCGCCAGATGCTCGATCAGGTGGGCCGGCTGCCCGACCTGGTGATCGCGTGCGTGGGCGGCGGCAG
>Ga0070675_100000764_pt1 | contig 22452 bp, 17 predicted proteins | sample KBSM43metaG_FD_65343 | JGI IMG/M metagenome (GOLD analysis project Ga0070675, IMG submission 65343) | Miscanthus rhizosphere microbial communities from Kellogg Biological Station, Michigan, USA - KBS M4-3 metaG | ecosystem: Host-associated > Plants > Roots > Rhizosphere > Soil ... | reverse complement strand
TGTACTGAGCGCCCTTCAAAACCTGGGAATAGATTACGTACGCGATCACAGCCTGGTATTCGCGAGCCAGGTCTTCGTTGAGGCGGTCGATCAGATCGTTGCGTGTCATAGAAGATGATCCGAAGCGAAAACGACGCCATCTTTGACCGGCTCTGCCATAATAGTGAGGCCTTGATTTTGCACAAGCACGTCCACATGAAGCGACCGAATGCACACGGATGGGTGCCGAGTATCGTCGTACTGGCGCTGTCAAGCGTTCTGGTGTCGGCGCAAACACATGTCACACCGCCCAGTAACAAATATGCCCTTAGTGATGACGTCAAATTAGGACAGGACGCGGCGCGCGAAATGCGCGCCCAACTGCCGATCCTGAACGACGAGGAAGTCACTTCGTATGTGGAAGGCTTGGGCCGCCGGCTGGTCAATGCGATTCCGCGAGAATTGCAGCATTCGGAGTTCCGCTACTCATTCGAAGTGGTCAATGTACGCGACATCAACGCCTCGGCCCTGCCTGGCGGGCCGACCTTCGTCAATCGCGGCATGATCGAAACCGCCGCAACCGAAGGCGAAATCGCCGGCGTCATGGCGCATGAATTGAGTCACGTGGCGCTGCGCCACGGCACGGCGCAGGCCAGCAAAGCCGGAAAGTACGAGGCAGGATCGGTCCTGGGTCAGATCGCGGGCGCGATCATTGGCGGCGGCTGGGGCCAGGTCGTCTCCGGCGTATCGCAGTTCGGGTTCGGCACGGCGTTCCTGCGATTCTCGCGCGAGTACGAGAAGCAGGCGGATCTCGAAGGCGCCCAGATCATGGCTGCCGCCGGTTACGATCCGCACGACATGGCGAACGTGTTTCGCCGCCTTGAGAAGGAAAGCGGAGGGTCTGGGCCGCAGTGGATGAGCGACCATCCAAATCCCGGCAATCGCGTGGAATACATTGAAGAAGAAGCGCAACGATTGCGTGTCGAGAATGCCGTCCGCGACACACGCGCCTTCGAACAGGCCCAGTCGCACTTGAAGCGCCTGCCACGCGCGCCGACCACCGAAGAAGCGGTCAAGCAGCGTGGCCGTACCACCGGCACGTCGGGCCGCGACGTTCCGCGCCCCAGCGGTCGTGTTCAACCGCCGTCGTCACGGTATCAGACGTATCGAGAAGGCAACCTCTTCCAGATCGCCGTGCCGTCGAACTGGCGAGAACTACCCAACAACAACACGGTGACCTTCGCGCCCGACGGCGCTTACGCGGAGGGTGTGTTCACCCATGGCATTCAAGTCGGCGTCGCCCGCAACGAATCGCACGATTTGGAAGAGGCGACCGACGAACTGCTGCAGTCCCTGGCGCAGGGAAATCGTTTATCGCGACCGAGCGGATACGACCGAGTTACCATCGGCGGACGCCGCGGTTTGCGCACGGTCGTGGCCAACACGAATGCCGACGGTTCCCGTGAAGGGATCCAGGTGTTCACGGCGCAGCTGCAGAACGGGAATCTCTTCTACGCGCTCGGTGTCGCGCCGCAAAACACTTTTGATTCGTATCGCGACGTCTTCGATCGGGTCGCCAATTCGATCCGCTTTACGGAGTAATAGGCTCGTTCAACGCAAAGTTCGCTAAGTTCGCAAAGAAGCGCCGAAGATCAAGAATCAATCCCGCCGCAGCACGCGCGCGGGGTCGGACCATGCTGCGCGGCAGGCTGGACCAATCATCGCGCCCGTTGCCGCTCCACACAGCAGCATCGCCACGGACCCATAGACGATTGGATCTTGCGGATCGAGCGGAAATGGTGCGTCGCGGAAAATGCGTGTCAGGCCCAGCGACGCAACCAGTGAAAATGCGACGCCGGCCGCCGCCCCACACGCAATCGGCTTCAGGCCCGACGACAACACGAGGCCGACGATTTGCGCACGCGTCGCACCGAGCGCCATGTGAATGCCGAACTCGCGCGAGCGCAGGCGGACACCGAAAGCGACGACGCCGTAGACGCCGATCAGGGCGAGCGCCAGCGCCGTGGCTGCGAGCAGCATCATCATCCGAATCAGCGAAAAAACCCGTTCGGCAATGTCGTCACGCAGGGCGGCAAGCGTCTGTGGTTCGGCCACCGCGTCGGGATCGAGTTCAGCGATCGTACGCCGGATGCCGTCAGTGACTGGACGCGGATCGCCATCGAACCGCGCGACCAACGCGTCGCCATAGGTATCGGCGGCACGCGGAACATAGAGCGTCAAATCAGCGCCGGCTTTCGACGCCGGGGTGTCGACATCGCGAGCGATTCCTACAATCTGCCATCCGCCTCCGGCGTCGTCGTGCAGCAATTCGCCGATTGGATCGCGATCCTTCGCGACCGCACGGCCCAGGGACGCGGAAACGACGGCGGTTTTCACGCGTCCACTATCGCCGTAAGTTGCGACGGTCGAACCACGAACAATCGGGATGCCAAGCACGGCGAAGTAGTCGGGCGTGATCGCGTTGACGGCCGCGACTGCGAGGCGCGTTCCTCGCGAAGTCGTCACGGAAAACTCTGAACGGCCACCCGACTCGATGTCGCCGCCGCCGAAAGGCGGCGCACCGGTGAACGCGACCTCACGGACGCCCGGAATCGCGCGCACGCGATCCGTGAGCCGCCGATAGAAGGAGGCCGCAGTGTCAAGGCTGTAGGGCGGTACGCGGATCCGCGGCGCAACGAGCAGCACACGTGCGGCGTCATAGCCGGCGTCGGCGTTGACGAGACGGACTTCGGCGGCCACGAACAAGCCAGCGCCGACCAGCAAGACCAGCGACAGAGCAACCTGCGTCGCAATCAACAGTTCGCGAACATGCCATCGTCCCGAGCGACCGATCGGCGCGTCGTAGCCGTGCAGCGAGGCCGCGACGTCGCGCTTCAACGACTCGAACGCTGGCGCGATACCAGCGGCGACGCCGGCAACCAGCGTCATGCCGCACAGGTAGGCCCAGACTTTGGCATCAGCGCCAAACGGGTACACCGGCATCGTCGGAACCTGGCGGCGGAATGCCCACGGGAGAATGGCGCTCAGTCCGGCGGCGAGCGGCGCTGCCAACACCGCCAGGGTCACGCTCTCGGTCAACAACATGGCCACCAGCTGCGTCCGCGTGCCGCCGAGGGAAATCCGAATCGCCATTTCCTGCCGCCTCGCGGCCGCACGCGACAGCAGCAGCGTCGTTACGTTGGCACAGACCAACAGCACGACCAGCGTCAGCGCTCCCATCACCAGCGGAACGATCCAGAACGTCATCGGCTGGATGACGTCGCTGTCAATGAACGAGCCGTTGGTCAGTCGCACGGTCGTTGAGCGCCCGGCGACCAGCCGGTCTTGCGCCACGGCGATCGTGTTCATCTCGGTGCGAGCGCTGTCCCATGACACACCGGGCCGCAGCCGTCCGGCCAGCGTCATGATCCAGGCAGTAGAGGGCTCGTGAACCAGATCGCGACCACCGAAAAAGACGCGCGCCATCGGGTACGGAATCCAAATATCGGTCCGCAGGTGACCCGAGTAGCCGCTCGGCATAATGCCGACTACCGTGAAGGAACGCCGATCGAGCGTGATCGACGATCCGACGATGTTCGGTGCGGCGCCGAGTCGGACGCGCCACAGGTCTTCGCCGATCACTACGACGGGAAGCGGACGCGCCTCGTCGCATTCGTCGCTGCGAAACAAACGGCCGGCGATCGGCTGTTCGATTCCGTAAACCGCAAAGAAGTTACAAGTGACCAGGAGCGGAACAGCCCGGAATCCGGAGGCCGCCGAAGTCAGCGTGGCATGCACTGTCGTCCATGCTGCCAGCTCCACGAACGAGTGAGCGCCGTCGCGATAAGCGCGGTAGTCCTGCAGGCTGGACATCCGCGATACCCCGCCGAACGACGAGGAGCGCGAAGCGACTTCGACGAAGCGGTCCGGCTCGTGGGTGACGCGCGGCTTGAACAACGCACCGTTGATCAGCGCGAATACACCGACGTCGGCGCCGACTCCCAAAGCCAGCGTGACGACGATTGCAGCCGAAAGCAGCGGGCTCTTCCGAATGACGCGCAGGCTATCGCGCACGCCCCGCAGGAACACTTCCATCGAAGTCATGATGCCGAAGACGATCCGGAGTGGCTCAAAGTTCGGCGGTCGTTTTCCAGTTCTTGACCAGGTGCTCGGCGGTTCGCCACGCAAGGGCTTGAACGGTCAGCGTCGGATTTCGCGCGCCGCTAGTACCCATCACCGAGGCGCCGAGGATTCCCAGATTCGGCACTTCGTGCGAAAAGCCCCAGCGGTCCACGACGTTGCGCTCGGGGCTGTCGCCCATCCGGGTGCCGCCGTAGGCATGCGTTGAGATCCCCATGGCGCCGCCGACCGGCGCCCGCTGCACCGCGACCGCGCCGGCGGCGCGGTACCACTCTTCCATCTTGTCCTGCGAATAGGTCGCAATCTTCCGTTCGTTGTCTTTGAACTCCGCCGTCACGCGGCACACCGGAAAGCCGAGCGGATCCTTCACCACCGGATCGAGGTCGAGGTAGTTGTCTTCGTACGGCAGCGTGGTTTTCTGAATGTAGGAGCTATGCGAGCGGTCTGCATTTTCACGAATGAATGCCTTCCACGCTGAGCCCCAGTTCGGCACGCGGCCAAACGTGTTCATGCCGGCCGCGGCGATTGGCCGCCGGTCCGACATCGCCCACAAGTTTGCGCCGCCGATAAAACCGACACCGCCATGGTCGAAATTGTCGTCGGCAAAATCGTCGACCGCGACGCCCTGCGCGGGCAAGCCGTACCACGCGTCGATGTTGAACGGAAACAGCGCGGTCACGGGTGCGCCTTGATGATGACTGAAATAATGGCGGCCGACCTGTCCGTGATTATTGGACAGGCCATTCGCGAACGGCTTCGACTTCGAGAGCAGCAGCAGCCGTGTGTTCTCGTAGGTGAAGCTGGCCAGCAGCACCACGCGCGCCGGCTGAAAGTACTCGGCGCCGTCGAGCAGGTATCTCACTCCGGTAACGCGTTCATGGTCATCAGTTTCGATTTTCGTGACGTGGGCGTGGGTGACGACTTTCAGCCGTCCGGTTGCCTGGGCCTTGGGGATCGTGGTCACCGCGGTGGAATTCTTGGCGTCGACGTGGCAGCCACCGCGGTTACAAAAGCCGTGATACATGCAGGCCGAGCGGTTTTGATACGGCCGCGAATTGATCGCCGCCGGGCCGGGAAACGGATGCCAGCCGAGTGATTTCGCCGCGGCGGCCATTTTGTCGATGAATGCCGTGCTGCGCAGCGGCGGCATCGGGTAGCCGCGCTTGCGTGGCGCCTCGAAAATGTTGCCACGCGGATCGATTGTGCCGTTGACGTTGCCGGCCTGGCCGGAGATCCCGACCTCGTACTCGACCTTGTCGTAGTACGGCTCGAGCTCCTGGTAGCCGAACGGCCAATCTTCGACGGTCGTGCCGGCCGGCAGCCGGCTCGCGCCGTAGCGCCTCGTGGTTTCGCTGACCACTCTGAAGTCCCACGCGTTCAGTCGCCAGCTTTGCGCCCAGTAGTGCAAGGTCGTACCGCCGACGCCGTTCTGCATCGGATGAATCGTGCCTCGCGGTCCGGTCTGCGCCGACGCGGTCGCGCGAGACGTTGGGATCTCCTGGTTGGCCTTCTGCACGCCATGCGGCCAGCCGCGCACGTTGTTGCGGATTTCGTCCGGCGCAAAATCCTTGCGCGTCATCAGGCTGCCCGCCTCGAGGCCAATCACCTGGAGTCCGGCCTGTGCCAGCGGCAGCGCTGCAACGCCACCCGCCGCGCCCAGGCCGATGATTACGACGTCGGTTCCTTTCAGCTTTGTCGCCATGCAATCCCTGTCCGCGCAGCTGGCCTACGCCTTATGGAAAGCGTCGTAGTCGTACGCCGACTTGTGATTCGACTTGAGTTCCTTCTTCTCGAGCGCCTGCTGATCCGCCGCCGACACCATCGTCCGGACGCCGGGATACTGAATGAGGTCCCAGCCAACGAAGTTCGCATTGCCGCCGTAGTACGGATCGCCGAAGGTCCCTTGATGGGTATGGCTCAGCACCATTGCGAAAAATGCCGAAGAACTGCCGGTGAAACCGGTTGCGGCACCGGTTTCGATATCGATCAACACCGAGTCCTGATCGATGGCCGACAACTCAGTGAACGGTGCGCCGCGCGAGCTGCGCGCGTAGCGGTCGAGCGCCGCGAGACCGGACGAATACGCGACCTTCGACGTCTTCAAGGCGTCGCCGAGCGCGCGGTCGATATATGTGACTGCGTGCGCTTCGGTCGCGCCGGGGCCGAGCTCGTCGGTCGGGATCAACCGCGCGACGATCGCGTCCATCAGCTTCCCTTCCTCGGCCGTGAATTGTTGCAACGCCGGCGGCAGTTGCTGGCCGAGTCCGTCGATGGGGCGTCCGAACGCCCGATCGAAGAGCGGCACCGCGACCGACGTCATCCCGACTCTCTTGAGTAAGTCGCGCCGCGAAATAAATGTCATGGCTTTCGCTCGTAGGTGGCCACCAGCTCACCTTGTCCCAGCACGTGTCCTTTGATGGCGTCGAGCAGTTCCGCGCGGTTCATACCGGCAGCGAGATCGCCGCGGTCGAGCGCGTAGACGATGAAGTGATAGTGATGCGGTTTGCCTGCCGGCGGCGCCGGACCGCGATACATCGGACGCCGGAATCCCGACAGACCTTGCACGGCGCCGCGAATTTCGGCCGGCATCGGCGCGTTCGGTTCGAACGGAATGTTTTCCGGAAGTCCCTTCGCCGTCGCTGGAATGTTGTAGATCACCCAGTGCACGAACGGCGGCGGGTTGCCGGCGTCGGGGTCCTCACAAACAACCGCGATCGACACGGTGTGTTCGGGCACGTTCGACCACGACAGCGGCGGCGAATAGTTGTGACCATCGGCGGTGTACTCGCGAGGCATCGGCTGGTTCGCCGCAAGTGAGGTGCTGGTAACCACAACCTCGGCTGGCGGATTGGCAGCGGCGCGGGCAGCGCGGAACATCTCGGCGATCGCTTCGTGACGCCCCAGCGCCGCGTAGGTCCAGGCACTGCGCCCGGCGGAATCGGTCGGACTCATGTCCGCGCCCTTCGCGAGAAGCACGCGGACAACTTCAGCGTGGCCGCCGGCCGACGCTTTGATCAGTGCCGTCCAGCCGTCGCTGTCTTTGGCGTTCAAATCGGCGCCACGGTCGAGCAGCAGCCCGACGACCTCGACGCAGTTCCCGCCAGCCGCCACGATCAGCGGCGTCGTGCCGGCGTCCTTGGGATTCACACCCATTCCGCCGCCGAGGTACGAACGAACGATCCCAAGGTTGCAGCGCGCCGAGGCGAGCAGCAGTTCGCGGTCGCCGGCCTTTGCTCCGCGCTTCTGCAGCGCTGTCACGGCGCTTTCAAATCCTTCGGCGGATGCATAGGTGAGTGCCGATGCACCACCGGCGTCTTCGATCTTCACGTCCGCGCCCGCGGCCAGCAGCGCGTCGACGACTGCCTGTTCACCGCTCGAAGCCGCCGCCATCAACGCGGTCCGGCCCTGATTGTCTTTGGCGTTGCTATCGACTTTCGCCGCCAGCAGCAAACCGGCCGCTTCGGCATATCCGCCGAGCGATGCCATCATCAACGCGTTCACGCCACCGCTGGTTTTGGCATGGACATCTGCGCCGGCAGCAATCAGCGTCGAGACGCTGTCGCCCCGTCCGGCGGAGGCCGCCCGCATCAATGCCGTCACACCGTCGCTGTCCTTTGCGTTGACATTCGCGCCCGCGGCAATCGCCGCTTTCAACTGGGCGGCAGTACCGGTGACGACGATCTCGTCGAGATCGGGAGCTTGCGCGAGCGCGAGCGCCAGCACCAACGGAATCGCGATCACATCGATGCCCTGACCGAGACGTTCGGGACGTTCGTCGCTGGAACGGTCATAATGCGCCTCGAATGGCGCCTACGTTAACACGACCGTTCGTGCTTCGCGCGCTCGGCCGCGGCTGGCGGCGGCGGTGTCCGCACTGCGGCATCGGTCCACTGTTTTCGGGCTGGGCACACCATCTCGATCGCTGCTCGTCGTGCGGGCTCGTCTTTGAACGCAATCGAGGCGACACCTGGGCCTTCACGATCATCGGCGATCGTTTGCCACTCGGCGCACTAGTCGTGCTGCTCTACTTCGGAGTGATCCGCAGCCACCGAGCACTCGGTATCGCCATCTTCATCGTGATGGCAGCCCTGTTCGTCTGGTCCTCACCCAGACGCTGGGGCGTGGGCATCGCCTTGCACTACCTGTCGCGAGTGCATTGGCCGGATCCAGCGGATCCAGTACCGGGTTATCGAGGCTAAACGCAAAGTTCGCCGAGTTCGCCAAACAACGGGGATCCTCATTCGCCTGCCGGGCGCTCGATGTGCTCCACAGTGTAAACGGGCACTGTGGCTTCTTGCTGTTTCAGTTCGAGACCGAGTTTGCGCAGCACGGTGAAGATTGTGGGGAGGTCATCGAAACTTGCGGCCGGGGTGTTGCCTGGCGGAGGAGGCGGCAGCCGCATCGGAATCCAGCCTTCGGTCTCAACGGCGAACAGCCCGCTGAGTGCCGTGCGGTTCACCACCGGCAAGTCTGTCCAGTTCTCGATGTACTCACTCGCCCTTTGCGACCTTTGCGAACTCAGCGTTTTGATTCGTGGTTATAGAAGCCAAACGCAAAGTTCGCAGAGTTCGCGAAGTTAAAAGGTACTGAACCGGTACCCGAACTGCTTCAGCCGGTCGTGCGAAAAACTGATCCAACGTCCCCGCTCGCCATCGAGCACCCGATTGATCCGGGCGCTGTCGACATTCGGGCCAGACCGGGCGCGTAACACGTCCACGATTGCGGCGCTCGCGTCCGCATAGCGATCGGATGGAACGCTGTGCAAACCCGACCAGGCGCCGACCGCGGCGGCTTCCCTGCCCTGCCGCCAGTAAATCGACCCGATCAGAAAGCGCGCGTCGTTTTCACGATAGCGGCCAGGTGTGGTCTCGATCAAATTCGTCAAAACGCTGATCCGGGCCTCGTCGAAGTACAACCGCAGCGCGGCACGCGTCAACAGGTTGCGATGCTCCAGTTCGGCACGATAGTGCTGCTGAATAGTCATGATCGCGTCAAAGGCCGCCGGATTCGCTTCGTGCGTCCAATGCAGGTCGACCTCTGGAATCACATCCAGTAAGGCGGTCAGCGTGTCGTAACTGCCCTGAATCAGCGTGTCGAGCAGGAACAGCAGTTCGGTGGCCGTTTTGGTCGACGTGTGCCGCGCGATGTATTGACCGATGAAGTCGATGAAGAAAGTGTGATCCGCGACGACGCCGAGTTGGGTCCACAACCGCGGATCGTGAATGTCGTTCTCGACGTAGGGCTGTAAGCCATTCTGCTCGACGTAGGCGCGCATCAGGTCGGGCAGCGCGCCCTCGTCCGGGTTGTGGTCGGCGATGGTTGGCACCAGCGTTACAAACGCGTTCCAGCGATCGCGTCGCGCCCACGCGCGATCGACCAGCGCCTGGAATTCCGCGCCGCTCAGAACAAGTTTCGGCAGCCCGCCGCCTTCGGCGCCACGATGGCCGAACGGATTGATCAGTTCTGTCGGCGCGCGCGGCAACAAGGCAGTGGCGGCGATGCGTTCAAGCTCTCGCGTCCCGGTGACAAACGGAAACAGCGACCCGGCATGCGCAATCACCTTCGAAAAGTTGAACGTAAATCCCGGTATCGCCAGAGTCGAGGCGCTCTCGCCGAGTTTGATGCCCAGATTGTCTTCAGGAACGATGTCGAGCGCTTTCGTCGGCCGTCCCTCGACTGCCGGAGCGGGGACGACGGCATTTGGCGGAACAAACAGGATGGTTGGCGTTGTTGCCGATGAATTCCCGTGAAGGGCGACGCTGGTGACCCGCGGAGCAAGCCATACCGCAAGCATCACCAGCAGCACGTGAACTGTTACCGACACACCGAAGCCGGACGCTCGACGAAACGTCACTGGCCGCGAGTGGGCGTCGCCGAGCATGACTGTGACCACGGCGGTCGCGACATGCAATTGCTCGCCGCGCCACAACAGATCGTCCGGGATGCCAAGCGCGAGCCGCGCCAGAATATGGGCAGACATCGCCAGCGGCGCTACTCCCCGTTCCGTCGCTTCGTCTTTCTGGTCCCAGAGGTCCGATTCGATCTGCGCGCGGCGGTCGTCGCGGGGATCCGCATCGAGTCCTGCCGTGTAAAGCCACGTCCAGGCACGTACGATCGCGGTCGCGAACGTCAGCATTGCAGCCTCAGGCAGGGGCGAGACGGCGGCGGGCCCTTCTGGGCGCCTTCGACGCCGCTTCTGCACGCGCCTTTTCGAGCGCGGTTTCGCCGAGTGCGGTGAGCGTATAAAGGCGACGGCCTGGCCGGCCTTCACGCGCCGGAATCAGCGGATCCTCGCGGCGGCTCCGCAGCAGACCCATGCCCTCGAGGCGCGCCAGCGCGCGATAGAGCGTGCCGTAGGCGGTCAGCAATTTCGCCTCATCCGCTTCGGCGACCGCTTTGGCCAGTTGGTAACCGTGAAATTCGCGAGTGCCGCGGCGTCCGAGGCGCAGAGCTGTCTCGCAAATGGCGACTTCGAGCGGAATCAGCACGCCAGGTTTTCGCCGCACCGCCGGATAATACGCAGATATATGCGCTATGTCAACGCCGGCGCGGACGGGCTGGCGATACGTCGCTTCAGAAATCAAACGCAAACGCGACGCGGACGATGCGCGGCGCGAGAATCTCGACCGGCGCCAGGTACGCCCCGCCCACTGCGAGCGTCCGGTTCACTATCACGTCAGAGTTCATCAGGTTGAAGATCGCCGGCGTGCCGGCTGGCGCGGACGAGAACGCTTGGCGGCCATCGCGGCGCTCGCCCGCTGCCACGCCAGCGTCATCGCCTCTCCCACCGCTTCCGCCTTAGCCTGGCGCAGTTCGACCATCGTTGCGCCCTGCACGCCCCACGCGCCGCTCGCCGGCACAAACATCTCCGGATGCTCGCGCATCACGTCGCGCTGCTGCTCCGGCGTCAGCGAAACCATGCCCCGCGTCTCGTCTGCGTTGAGGGTGGCGAAGATTTTCTTGCCGCCCGCGCGAAAATCCGGGTGCCCCATGTGCGCGCCCTCGACGACGTCCTGAAGCGCGAGCGCCATTCGGCGGAATTCGGCAGCCTTCATAACCTGGTGCGCGGATTGTCGCACGTTCGTGTACCGTGTGCCGATGCGGATGCTGCTCACGGTTGTTGCTCTCGCCACCACCCTGTCCACTCAGGGATTGCATGAATTATCGGTGCTCGCGTCCGGCGCGGTCGAAGGCTCGATGGTTGCTCTGAAGGGTACGCTCCCGCCGGCGTCGTTCCGTTTCGAGACGTCACAGGGGATTGCGACACGCCTCGCAGCCGGCGACACTCCCGACGTCTTGATCGCGCAGGCAACGATCGTCGAGCAACTGATCGCCGATCGCAAGGCGATCGCCGACACACGCGTATCGCTCGGACGGATGCCAATCGGCGTCGCGATTGGCCCCAACGGGATGCGTCCCGATCTCTCGAGTGCCAACGCGCTCAAGGCCGCACTCCTTGGCGCGGAGGCCGTCATGATCAGCCGCGGCGCGTCTGGCGCATTTCTCGAGAAAGCATTCCGCGACCTCGGCATCGCCGACCAGATCGAACCCAAGTTGCGGCGCGAAAGCCGTGGCGACGATGTGATGAAGGGGCTCGGCGAAAGCCGCGGCAATGCGATCGGCTTTACGATGGTCAGCGAAATCAAATACGGCGAGCGTCACGGCGGCCGCTACATCGGTCTACTGCCATCCGCGATTCAGAATTACACGCCGTACGACGCTATCGTCCTCGGTGCGGCACGCGACCTCAACGCCGCGCGCGCGTTCGTCCGAGCACTGGCGCTGCCCGCGTCGCGCGCAGTCCTTGAGAAGAACGGTTGGGAGAAGTAACTGGGGACTGGGGAGCCTTCTCCCTCATCTCTATAACGCCGGCAGCGATCGACCGATAACTTGGATACTGTGTTCTGCTGGTTTGAACGAGGCGGCAAATTCCTTCGCTATGAGGCCCGAACCGGGACTAGCGGTTTTGAGCTCTGCATCGTCGAGCCCGACGGCTCCGAACGGGTCGAACACTTCACAGACTCGCGCGAACTTGCACGGCGGCAGGCCGAATTCGAGCACAGCGTGAAAACCGACGGCTGGTCCGGACCGCACGGGTGGAACCTATAAGTCGCAAGTCTAAAGTCTAAAGTCGAAAGTCGCTTCTCACCCAGTCCCCAGCCCCCAGTCCCCAGCCCCCTACCGTTTGACGACCAGCTGAATCCCGGTCACGTCAGCGTCGGCAACCGCCACGTTCGCGGCACCGCCCTCAGCACTGCCGCTCAAACTGTTGAACACGATGCCATTGGACGCGATACCGCCTGTGACGCGTGCCGAAACGCCCCCGGACGCACCGCCTGCCGATGATGACGACCACGTCGATATCCCGCCGCCCTGCAACTGCACCGCCACAGACGCGGAGACGCGATAGGACCCTGCCGGAACCTGTCTAACGGTGAATCGGCCATCATCATCGCTTTGCCCGCCGCCGATCGGGCCGAAGAACACAGCGTTGCCTCGGTTCTCGCTGACCATCATCACCATGGCGTGCGCCACCGGCTGCCCCTGCTCGTCAACTACCCGGCCCGAGACGTTGAATGCCGGCACCGTCAGCATCCGGAACTCGATATTGCCTTTCGTATCGCCCTCCGTGATGGCGATCGGTTGCGCGGCGCTTTGATCGATGGTACCCGGGTAGTAGGTTGTCGTCAGTGCCGGCCCAGAAGCGGTTGGCGCGACGGCTGCGCCGCCGAACCCGTCGGGCGAACGCATCGCCGCAACGAAGTATTCGCCAGGCGGGAGCCCGACGAGACGAAACTCACCGAGATCGTTCGTCTGCATTGAAGCCGACATGCCCGACACCGGAGCCGGCACCAGACGATCGGCAGACCCGTTGCGCGAGCCAACCCGTCGCATCGGCATGACTCGGATGTCCGGAAGCGGCGCGCCGGATTCGTCGAGTACGCGACCGGCAATCACCGCACCTTTCTTCAGCCGCAGTTCGATGGTTACCGACTGCCCCGCGGCAATCTGGATCGCCTGCGGCGGTCCAAAATCCTGGCGCGGCGAAGCATAACCGGTGCGTTGCGCGTCGATGCGGTACTCGCCTGCCGGAATCGAGTCGAACGTGAACTGGCCGTTGCTGTCGGTAATCGCAGCCGGCGGCATTCTGAATGGACCACCGGTCGGGCGCGCCGACGGCATCAGCATCACGCGCGCACCGGCAATCGGCGTGTTCGCTCCGTCGAGGACGACGCGACCGGAGAGGCGACCGTTATCAGAGGCGGAGGTCGCAGCCTGTCCAACCGCTAGCGCGACCGTGAGAACGGCATTTACCACCATTCGACGAGCATAACGCTGCCGCGTAAATTCGTGAAGACGGTTTGTCGAGCACTAATCGGCGAACTCGACCTTCAGGGCGCGCCGTAGACGATCCGGCCGCCGACCAGCGTCAGCACGCATTTGAGATCCTTGAGGCCGTCAGCGGTCACGGTATAGGGATTGCGGTCCCAGACTGCGATATCGGCGTCCTTGCCGATCGCGATCGAGCCGACACGATCGTCCAGGAACATCTGGTGCGCGGCCCAGATCGTGTGCGATCGCAGCGCGGTTCGGATGTCGATCGCCTCGGCGGTGCCGAATGGCTGCGCCCCGAAGGTACCGTTCAGCGTCGTCCGAGCGACCGATGCCCACAAACTGTACCGAGCGGGAAACGGTGTCACACCGAAGTCCGATCCACCGCCCCACTTGACACCCTTCTGGACGAACGTTCTGAAGGGCTCCAGCCGGTGGACACGCTGTGCACCGAGATTGCCCGCGTAATTGTCGCCGAGCCACCAGAGGAAGGTCGCCTGCGATTCAGGATAGCCCGCGTCGTACTCCCGCTGCAGGCGCGCGAACGTCTCGATGGCGTGGTCGGTCGGGGTGTTTGCGTGGATGATCCCGTGTCGAAGACCACGCGTCGGCTTCTCCTTGAGCACCTGCTCGTAGGTGTCGACCACCCAGTCGATCGCGTGATCGCCGATGGCGTGCGTGCTGATGTGCACTCCCGCGCCGTGAAGCGTCTGCACGACCTGCCGGTAGACCTCGGGATCCATCGTGGGATACCCGTGATTGCCGGTGTCTTTGTCAGCGAAGTTCCGATTGAAGTCGTCGTACATCCACGCCGTGCGTGCGCCGCCGCTTCCGTCCATGAACAGCTTGACGCCACCCGAAAACAGCCGTCCGTCTCCGAGTGACGCAGGCGGACGAGGATAGCGGGCGATCTGCGCGAGCGCCGCGTTCGCCGAATCGAGTGTTGTTCCGCCCGACCACAAAGCGAACAGCCGCACGGTGAGCTGGTCTTCGGCGAGAATTTCACGGTACAGATCCCACTTCTCCGGACCGATGCCCGGATCCTTCGCCCCGGTCATCCCCTCGGCATTGAAGTCGCGGATGATCTTGAGGATCCCCTGCTTTGCCTGCTCGCGCGTGAGCGGAGGAACATGCTTCGTCACCAGACCGGTCGCCGATTCCTTGAGCACACCAGTCGGTTTGCCAGTGGCGTCGCGGTCGATCGTGCCTGCGGGCGGGTCGCGCGTCTCCCTTTCCACGCCGCCGAGCTTGAGCGCATAGCTGTTGCCGACGCCGTAGTGTCCGGTCGTCTGCGTCAGCCAGACCGGATTGTCGGGCGCCACCTTATCGAGATCGGCCGCCGTGATGTAGCGGTGTTCGGCAAGGCGAGCTTCGTCCCACCCACGCCCCCTCACCCACGCCCCGGGCTCGAGCTTCGCCACCTGCTCCTTCACGCGCGCCAGCACATCGTCGAGGCGCTTGACCGCCGGATCGCTCAAATCGATCGTGAACATCTGGTCAGCTTCCGAGAAATGCACGTGGGTGTCGATCAATCCGGGCGTAGCCGTCCGCCCACGAAGGTCGACGACTCTTGTGTTCGCGCCGATCCGCGCCTTCACCGCGGCGCTGGTCCCGACCGCGACAATGCGTCCGCCAGTGATGGCTACGGCCTGAGCAACCGAGTCGCTTGCGTCAACAGTCAGGATCGTCCCATTCGTCAGGACGAGGTCCGCGGCCGCTTGCGCGTCCGACCGTGTGCCGGACAGCCAGCCAAGGACTACCGCGCAAACCGCAAGGCACAGCAGACGCGAGATCGATCCTGGATCGCGCATTACGTCACCTTCACCAGTTCGTTGACCGCGCGGAAGGCCTGATCGATCGCCTGATCGGTGTAGGCCGCCGCGGCCGCATCGGAATTGGCGATGGTGATGCGGCCAAATGGTTTGCGTCCAATCTCGCAGGGCGACTGGCCCGGCGGCCAGTCGGGATCCCAGAGCGGGTTGTATTCGTACGCGTATCCGTGTGGCCAGCGGTTGACGGTGATGGCATCGATGTCGCGAGCTGGATCAAAACCGCCGTCGGCGAGGACGCGCGCGAGCTGATCGCGGATGTTGCGCTCGAACGTGCGGAACGGCGTTGTCAGAAGGTCCACGTGCCCGGCGCGCTGCTGTTCACGCGCCGGCAGTCCTGGTTTACACGGCGTTCTCGTCATGCGGACGAGAATCGGATCGTCAGGCGACGCGGGTGTCGGGTCGTAGCCGCCGATGACCGTCGGCATTTCGAGGCGAACGCCGGTGTGGTACATACCGGGAGTCGTGGCACCGTTGATGCCAAGCTTCTTGAACGCCTGCCAGTTCTTCAGGGCGACGCTGGTGTAAACGAGCGGAACTTTGACGCCGTACTTGAGCGCCTCCTGTTGCCCGGGTGGGAGTTCCGGGCACAGATAGGGAATCATCATGTTCCAGCACGCCAGGACCACGCCCTTCGCGCGCACCGCGAACACTCTCTTCTCCCGTCCGTAGGAAACCTCGACTTCCTTCGCGGACCCCGGCTCGCCGACGTGGCGTACGCGCGCGACGGTGCTGCGCAGGCGAATCCTGACCGACGATTGCGGACGATCCAGCGCGGCGTAATCGACCGTGGCCAGTACGCTGTCTTCCGCCGTGTGGCCGGGCAGCGCTCCGGGAACGAGTGCGCGCACCAGTAGACGCGCGATCGACGCGTTGCCGTCGGGAAAATGGAAGTTGTAGGGCGGCTTGGGCGTCGCATCGCCGCGCGCGGTGAAACTCATTCGCCCGGTCGTCGTCGGGTCGAGATGCATGCCCTCGAACCCCGGATAGTGGTAGGCCCAGCATTCGAGCGCGCCGACCGCGTCGATGCCGATGCCATACAAGCCGTGCGTGCGCACTTGATAGAACGGGATGACCGATAGATCGACCTTGACGAACTTGAGCAGAAAATCTTTGTAACTGATCCGCGACAGCCGATCCTTCTTCTCCGCGTCGGATAGCCCCGGCATGTAGTCAACCGTGGAAGTTTCGAGCCGCGCGATATCGGCCTGCGCGGCGGTCGACAGCGGCGTTTTCGCGAGGAACTCTTCCCACGCCGCGCGCGTCGCGCTTCCACGGGCCGGCGTGCCAACGACGAGGCGGTCGGCGCCGAACGTTTCCTTGTCGAAAAACGTCGAGCCGCGCAAGCCCCCAAACACCGCACGATTCGCCGCCTTGCCCGCGTCTGTGGAGAGCGCCACCGGATCGACGCCAAGCGCCGTCATCAACGACTGTGCTTCGGTGCTGAAGGGGAACGGCGATTCGATGCCCGCGGTGCCCCCGTTCGCAATCCACAGCCTGCCGCCCGGCCTGAACTCGTTCCGCTTGGCATGCCCTCCGAAATCGTCGTGATTGTCGAGGATGAGAATTCGCGCGGTCGGAGTTCGGGCGCGGTAGAAATACGCGGCCGACAGTCCGCTGATGCCGCCGCCGACAACAACCAGATCATAGCTCTCGCCGGTTGCGACCGGCTGACCGGCGGTCGCCCAGAATCGCCCGTCGCGCAGCGCGTGCGACACTTCGAACGAGCCCTCGTGACTCCCCCGCATGCCGGTCAGCGCGGGCGGGTAATCACCGGCGGCGCCCTGGAACGCGCTGATCGCGTCGAAACCGGGAACGCCCGCCAGCACACCACCCGACCACGCGCCGCCAATCCCTATCGCCACGCCGTTCAGGAAATCGCGTCGGGTAATCGGCCGATCCATTCCCAGCGCGTGATCGCCGGATCGATCGCTGTCGTCATCGTGAGGTTTCATAACAGTCCTTCCGCAGCAGCGGGAGCATCACGCTGCGATCGCCAGAACAGCAGCCATCCGATCGCCGTCGGCCCGACGACGCCGATGATCAACTTCGTCTCGAACATCACCACGCTCGTGACATCCGCGGTCGGCAGGAACGCCGCGCCGAGGCCGACGACGGTCGTGCACAAGCCGACGACGCCCGCCGCACGGGCGGCGACTCCGACGCCGGTCGCCTTCACCAGCGCGAGGAACAGGTAGATGAAGGGTATCAACTGAATCACGACGGCGGCCTTCAGCAGAACCTGATATGCCTCGGCGACGCTCGACCCGACCAGCGACAGCGCCGTCAGAATCGCCGCCAGCACTGCGCATGTGATCAGCGCCACGTGCGGCGATCCCCAGCGCGGATGGAGCCGGCCCAGCGCCGGCGGCAAGGCATTCGTCAACCCGGCCACGAACGGGATCCGCGACGATCCAGCGAACCACGCTGATGCGGCGCCACCGGTTGCCAGCCCCATCACAATCGCCAGCGGTATCACAATCCAACCGATGCCGGCGGCGGCGGCGCCCGCCGCCACGGCCTGCATCACACCCTGGATCACGCCGAGACGCTCGATCGGAACCAGCGTCAGCACCGCGCCCGTCACCAGCAGGTACGAGACGATCGACAGTGCGCCGGCAATCGCGATCGCGGGCGCGAGGTCGCGCCGTGGGTTGCGAATTTCGTCGCCCATCGCCGATGCCAGCTCGATCCCGACGAGCGCATTGCACATCACCGCGAAGCCAGTGGTCATTTCCCAGGTCACGTGCGTGAATGCGGGCGGATGCGAAGCGGCGCCGGTCGACGTCGCGACGGTTGCCGCCGCCAGCACAAGGCCCACGCTGACGAACGCACTCAGCCCGCCGATATTCTGAATCCATTTCCCGACGCCCAGGCCCCTGACGTTGGCGACGGCGATGATGGCAAGCCACCCGAACGCGACCGCCGCGACAAACAGCCGTTCGTTGACCAGTTCAGCGGCGCGCCGTTCGCCGCCGGCAAACGCCAGGAGTCCCGCCATGTACACCAGCAGCACAGGGACGTAGAAGAGATTGTTGGTCCAATAGCACCAGCCCGAGAGAAATCCGTGCGCGTCCCCGAATTCGTTCCGCGTCCAGAGATAGACGCCGCCCTCACCTGGATGACGTCGCGCGAAAACCACGACTGCGATCGCCTCCGGCACGAAGAACGTGACGAACGCGATGACCCACAAAACCAGCGACGACCAGCCGTAAACCGCGACCGCCGGAACATTGTTGATGTTGACGATCGCGACGATCTTCAGCAGAACGAGATCCCACCGTCCGAGGGTTCGCGGGACCGCAGCCAATTCGGCCGAGCGCGCCACGCTTACCGCTCGTACACGACGCGGCCCGCCAGCAGCGTCATGTCCACGTGAATGCCGTCGAGCACCTCGGGATCGGTGGCCAGTGGATCGTTCGAGAGCACGGCGAGGTCGGCCCACTGTCCCGGTGCGATGCGTCCGCGGTTGTCCTCGTCGCCGGTCGCGACCGCGCCGCCGACGGTGTAGGCCGACAGCGCCTCGACGGCCGTGATTGCCTGGTCCGCGGCAATCGCCTGCCCTTCGCTGTCGCGACGCGTAATCGCGGCCTTCATCCCCGCAAGAGGATTGTCGTCCTCGACGACCGGCGCGTCGGACGACAGCGCGACGCGGACGCCGGCGTCGAGCATCGCGCGTACCGGATAGGTCTGCGGCAGAAATTCGTCCGGCAAGTAGCGCCGGAAGTTCCGGCCGAGGCTGTAAAGAAAAATCGTCTGCGGCGCCGCCACGATCCGCAGCCGCGCGGCCCTGGCCAACTGCGTGCGGTTCGGCAGGCCGAAATGCTCGATGCGGTGCGCGAGTCCGAGCGGGTGGTCGCCCAGACTCTCGTAGACTTCGAGCACCTGTTCGATCGCGACGTCGCCGATCGCATGAGTGGCAATCCGCCATCCAGCGGCGTGCGACTCGGCACACAATCCGCGCAGTTCCTCGGTATCGAACCGCAGCACGCCCTTGACCGCCATGTGCTTGTAGTCCGTGCTCAGCGCTGCGGTCGCGCCGCTCAAACCGCCGTCGGCAAGAAACTTGACCGTGTCGACGCGCAATCGGTCCGACACGAAACGCTCTGGAAGCGGCACCGCTGCCGGCACGCCGTCCACGCGACGAAGCGGCATCACGTTGACCCGGGCCGGCAGCCGACCGGCGTCGTTGATCGCCCGGTATACCGATAGCAGCTGCGGCGACACGCCGCAATCCGAACTCGAAGTAATCCCAAGCGACAACTGATGGCGCAGCGCCGCCACGATCATCGCTTCGAAGTCGCCGGCCGTCGGCGGCGGCATGACGCGGTTGATCAAACCCATCGCCGTCTCGTGGAGCAGACCGGTCGGTTCGCCGTTCTCGTCCCGCTCGATCACGCCGCCCGCCGGCGCCACTGTCGCTGCGCTGATGCCGGCGCGTGCGAGCGCCGCGCTGTTCGCCGCGTAGATGTGCCCGCAGGTCCGCGTCAGGACGACGGGGCGATGCGGCGACACGCGATCCAGGTCGTGACGTGTCGGCGGACGGCGCTCCTCGAGCAGCGCTTCGTTGTAGCCGCGCCCCAGCAGCCAGCGGTCGGACGGCAGCGGCTCGGCGAATCGCGCGACGGCATCCACCAGCGCGGCAACGCTCGTCACCCGTCGCAGATCGAGCATCGTCGTCAGCAGGTGGCCGATCTTCCAGATATGGGCGTGCGCGTCGTTGAATCCCGGAATCAGCGTACGCCCGGCGAGATCGATCCGCCTCGTGGCACCGGCGGCGTCTCGCAGGAGATCGGCAGAGTCTCCCACTGCGGCGATGCGCCCGCCCCGCACCAGAACGGCCGACGGCGGCGCGAGCCTCGTTTGCGTCAGCACTCGGCCGTTGTGGAGAACGATGTCGCCGTCGCCCCTCGAGTTCACGCCGAAGCGCCCGCGTCGCGCTGAACGAACTCGATCGCGCGCCCGAGCACGTCGAGCCCTTCGCGGAGCATCTCTTCGGGCATCGTGAGCGGCGGCAGCAGGCGCACGCAGTTGCTGTACAGCCCCGCCCGCATGACGATGACGCCTTCGGCAACGGCGCGGCGGACGATCTGCAGCACCTGTTGGGGCGGCGCGGGCTCCTTCGACTCGCGATCGCTGACGAACTCGGCGAGCATCATCGGACCAAGGCCGCGGATGTCGCCGACTATCGAACTGGTCGCCTTCCATCCTTCCATGACGTCGCGCATTACGTCTCCGAGCCGCTCGGCCTGCGCGAGGAACGCGGGCTGCCGAATGATGTTCAGCGTTTCGATTGCGGCAGCGCACGCCACTGGGCCGCCTCCGTACGTGCTGCCGACGCCGCCCAGGTGCGCCGAATCCATGATCTCGGCCCGCCCGGTGACCGCCGCGATTGGCATTCCCGCGCCGAGCGATTTGGCTGTCGTGATCAGGTCTGGCACGAGGTCGTAGTGTTCGATGGCAAACAGGCGGCCGGTTCGGCCCATCCCGCACTGCACTTCATCGGCAATCATCACGATGCCATGCTCGCTGCAAAGCTCGCGGATGCGCGTGAGGAATCGTCGCGGAACCGGAACGAACCCGGCTTCACCTTGAACCGGTTCGATGATCATTGCGGCCACGGCCTTGGGATCGATCTGCGCGACCATCGCTTTTTCGAACTCGCGGATGGCAAAGTCCAGGTACTGCGTCTCACTCATTCCGAGCGGCGTACGGTAGACGTCGGGCACCGGAAGCCGCACGATCTCTGGCGCAAACGGGCCGAACCCGTTCTTGAACAGGCCGTACTTGCTGGTGAGGCTCAGCGTCAGCAGCGTGCGCCCGTGATACCCGCCTTCGAAGCAGACAATCGACGAACGGCCGGTGAACTTCCGCGACAGCTTGACGGCGTTCTCGACCGCCTCCGCGCCGCTGTTTGCGAAAATCGTCTTCTTCGGGAACGTCCCGGGAGTGACCTCGTTCAGCAGTTCCGCGAGCCGGACGAATGGTTCATAGGTCGTCACGAGCGCGCACGGGTGGATGTATTTGGCCGCCTGATCCTGGATCGCCTTAACCACCGCCGGAGGGCAGTGGCCGGCGGCGAGCATGCCGAGGCCCCCGGCGAGGTCGATCAACGTGTTTCCGTCCACGTCGAACACGAGCCCGCCGTCCGCGCGCTCGACGACGACATCGGTGGCGCGCCCGAGCCCCGCCGGTAGTGCCGATGCACGCCGCGCGAGCAAGTCGGCAGCGCGCGGACCCGGAATCGTGGTGTTCAACCGGATGTAAGACATCGCCTGACTGCGTGACGCGCCTGGTACTTCTTTCTCGGCGCCGAGGACCAGTAGCACGCTGTAGTTATCGCAGACCGGATCGTTGAGGTAATTCGTGAGCAGCGCCCGCGGTTCGAATCCGACGCGGAGCTGCATCGACAGCGTCGAATCGCGGATCCGCCCGTCGACCACGCCGTCGTAGTAGGCGCGCGCAGACATTCGGTCCTTGACCGCACCGTATCCCGGAATCATTCCAGCCGTGACCTGGCCTTTGAGGCCGAGCCGCCAGACCAGTTCGTGCCGCGCCGCGTAGAGCGCCGTCGCGAGACCACGCCGCCGGTAGGCGGGGTCCACTCCGACGTCCGCGCCGTAGAGCCAGTCGCCGTCCGGCAAGTGCGAAGTGAGCCAGCCGCCCTGAATGATGTCCGCGAAGGTGTGGGTGACATGCTGGAAATCGAACGCAAGCCTCAAGGTCGTCGTCGCGCCGACCACGGCGTCGCCATCCAGCACTACGAACTGCCCGTCCGGGAACAGCTCGAGATGTTTCGCATAGTGAGCGGCCTTGAAGCGCTCCGAATCGTCGAGCGTGGGAAAGCAGGTACGCTGCAACGCCTCGAGCTGCTGTGCATGCTCGAGCCGGGTGTGCATAACCACCAAGCCGTCCGGAAGTTTGCGGTAGTACCACATGGCGCGAGCGGCCTGGTTCAACTCGGCGCGAGCTGTGAACACGCGGAGGTGAAACACTGCGCCAGGATCGCAAGCCCCTCGTCGAGCTCCTCGTCAGTGATCGTGAGCGGCGCCAGGAATCGTACGACGTTGCCGTACGTGCCGGCTGCGATCAGGATGACGCCTTGCCCGCAGGCGGAGGCAATGATCGCTTGCGTTTCCGGTTTCGCCGGCTCGCGCGTGACGCGATCTTT